>WNFL01004122.1_pt1 | contig 12158 bp, 12 predicted proteins | sample 5400361 | NCBI WGS metagenome assembly WNFL01 (sample SAMN13153351, study PRJNA577476) | soil metagenome | isolation source: 40 cm soil on Douglas fir-dominated hillslope | place: USA:California | collected 2013-09-17
AGATCGACCTGCGCATGCTCGAGCGCTTCGCCCAGGATGATCCGGACGCTTACAGCTATTCGGGCGCGCTGTGCCTGGGATCGGCGCGCTGCGTCGAGTTCGTCGAGATGTTCAAAGCCCCGTTGAAGGTGCTCAATCCGATCCTGACCGCCACCCAGGAAGGCAACTTCAAGGGCACCGAGGCCTTGCCGGCGATGCCCTTTAACGGCTTCATCATGGCCCACAGCAACGAGGCCGAGTGGCTGAAGTTCCGCAACAACCGAGACAACGAGGCGTTCATCGATCGCGTGTACCTGGTCAAGGTGCCCTACTGCCTGCGTACCGACGAGGAAATCCGCATCTACGACAAGATGCTCAGTGTCTCCACGCTGGCGCAGTCTCCGTGCGCGCCGCAGACGCTGCGCACGCTGGCCGAGTTCACGGTGCTGTCGCGCCTGATGGTGCCCGAGAATTCGTCCGTCTATTCCAAATTGCGCGCCTACAACGGCGAAAACCTCAAGGACGTGGATCCGCGTTCCAAGAGCGTGAAGGAGTACCGCGATGACGCGGGCGCCGCGGAGGGCTTCTCCGGCCTTTCCACGCGCTGGGCCTTCAAGACGATTTCGGCCGCCTTCAATCGCGATCCGAGCGAAATTGCGGCCGACCCGGTCAATCTGCTGGTGGTGCTGGAGGAGCGGTTGTCCAAAGACGACCTGCCGGACGAATACAAGCGCCGGCTGCGCTCGCACGTCAAGGAGTGGATCATCCCGCGCTTTGCGGAGTTCCTGGAAAAGGAACTGCAGATGAGTTACCTGGATGCGTACTCCGAATACGGCCAGAACCTGTTCGACCGCTATGTCACGTACGCGGACAAGTGGCTGCTCGATGACGACTGGCGCGATCCGGACACCGGCATGCAGTATTCGCGCGACGCACTGAACGGGGAGCTGGAGAAGATCGAGAAGCCGGCCGGCATCTCGAACCCGAAGGATTTCCGCAACGAGGTGGTCAACTTCGTGCTGCGCGCCCGGGCCCACGGCAAGAACCCGCAGTGGACCAGCTACGAGAAACTGCGCTCGGTGATCGAAAAACGGATGTTCAGCAAGACCGAGGACATTTTGCCGGTGATTTCCTTCGAGGCGAAGGGATCGGACGAGCTGGATCAACGCCACCGCTCGTTCGTCGACCGCATGGTGGCGCGCGGATACACTGAAAAGCAGGTTCGGCGGTTGGTTGACTGGTACCTGCATTTCAAGAAGAGCGCGCAGTCCTAGCAGCGCGATATGAGCGATCGGGTCGGCAGCCGCTTCATGCGTATCGTCGACCGCCGCGCCGATCCACAGGGACGCGGTGCGGTTAACCGCGAACGCTTCATCCGGCGATTCAAGGACGAGATCAAACGGGCGGCCGACGAGGAACTCGGCAAGCGCTCGATCACCGACGTCGGACGCGGCGGTCGCATCACGATCCCCGGCCGCGGCCTGGTTGAACCGCACCTGACCCACGATGACGAAACCGGCAGCCGTGACTTCGTGGTCCCGGGCAACCGCGAATTTCTGCCGGGCGACAAGCTGCCGCGGCCTGAGGGCGGCGGACAGGGCGACGACGACGGCGACCAGGCGGGCGAAGGCGGGGGTCGCGATTCGTTCGCGTTCGTGCTGTCGCGCGAGGAATTCCTGGCGCTTTTTTTCGACGACCTGGAGTTGCCGAACCTGGAGCGCACCCGATTCGGCGAGGTCACGATGGAGCGCGTGCACCGCGCCGGCTTCAGCCGCGACGGACTGCCGCTGAGCCTGCTGCCGGCGCTGACGATGCGCATGTCGATCGCACGCCGGATCGCGCTGCGCGGCTCGCTGAATGCACAGATCGAGGAGCTGGAACGGGAACGCGAAGAAGCGGGCGCCGATCGCCGCACCCAGATCGACGAGGAAATCGCGCGCCTGCAGCTGCGCCGCGACTCGCTTCCGTTCCTGGAGGATCTGGACCGCCGCTATCGTGCCCGCGTGGCCCGTCCCGCTCCAGCGGCCCGCGCCGTGATGCTGTGCCTGATGGACGTGTCCGGATCGATGGATGAGCGCAAGAAGGATCTGGCCAAGCGCTTCTTCGTGCTGCTGTACTTGTTCCTGGAGCGCAAGTACGGGGGCGTCGACGTGGTGTTCATCCGGCATACCGAGCAAGCCGAGGAAGTCGACGAGCAGCGCTTCTTCAACGACCCGCAGACCGGCGGCACGCTGGTGCGGCCGGCGCTCGAGCTGACCAACCGCGTGATCGACAATCGATACGGGGGGCCGGACTGGAATGTGTACGTGGCACAGGCCTCGGACGGCGATTGCACCTCGGAGGACGGCCGCCTGAGCGCCGCCTTCGTGAAAGACGTGATGCTGCCGAAAGTGCGCTATTTCGCATACGTCGATATTCCGAGTTCGAGCGGATGGTTCAATCGCCCGTCCGATCTGTGGCAGAGCTACGATGCGATCGAGGATCCCGGCTTCGCGCGCCGCAGCGTTCGCGGCCGCAGCGACATCTGGCCGGTCTTCCGCGAACTGTTCACCCGCAAGCAGACGGCTTGACGTTTATGAGCGATACACCGGACGCGGCACCCGAGCAGGAACGCGAACGGCCGTGGCCCAAGCTGCTGAAGCGGCCCAGCGTGCCGATGCCGCGCCCTGGCGCGCAGCGCGCCTCTGATCCGATCGCGCGCGGCGGCGAATGGACGCTGAGCACGCTGGAGAAGTTCGACGTCGCGCTGGCACGCCACTCCCAGCGCCTGGGGCTGGATACGTTCCCGACCCAGTACGAGCTGATCACGGCCGACCAGATGATCGACCTGTGCTCGACCGTCGGCATGCCGGTGCACTACGCGCACTGGAGCTTCGGCAAGCAGCTGCTGTCACAGGAGCGCGGCTACCGCAAGGGACTGTCCGGGCTTGCATACGAGATCGTGATCAACACCGATCCGTCGCTCGCCTACCTGATGGAGACCAACACGCTGCCGCTGCAGGTGCTGGTGATGGCGCACGCCGGCTACGGGCACAACGCGTTCTTCAAGGCCAACTACCTGTTTCGCCAGTTCACGCAGCCCGATGCGATCCTGGACTACCTGAAATTCGCAAGAGGTTTCGTGCAGGAGTGCGAGGAGCGCTACGGGTGGCCGGAGGTCGAGAAGATCCTGGACAGCTGCCACGCGCTGTCGGCCTACGGCGTGGACCGCTACCGGCGGCCGAGCCGCCTGTCGCCGCGCCGGGAACGCGAGCGGCTGCGTGAGCGGCTGCGCTTTGCGGAGCAGCATTACAAGCCGGACTTCGCCCACCTGGATGCGCCGCCGCCGAGCCGCGAGGAAGCGGCGGCCACCGCGGCGGCCGTCTTCGAGCCGCAGGAAAACCTGCTGTACTTCATCGAGAAGAGTGCGCCCAAGCTCGCTCCCTGGCAGCGCGAGCTGGTTCGGATCGTGCGCAAGGTGGCCCAGTACTTCTACCCGCAGCGTCTGACCAAGGTGGCCAACGAAGGGGCCGCCACGTTCTGGCATTACGCACGAGCTGTACGACGCGGGCGAGGTCGACGACGGCTTCATGCTGGAGTGGCTCGCCAACCACAGCGACGTGGTGGCGCAGCCGCCGTTCGATTCGCGCGGCTTTCGCGGCATCAACCCGTACTCGCTGGGTTTCGCGATCTACCGCGACATCCGGCGCATTTGCGAGCAGCCCACCGACGAGGACCGGCAATGGTTTCCCGAGCTGGCCGGAACGGCCTGGAACGAGGCGATCTTTTTCGCGATGGCCAACTTCAAGGACGACAGCCTGATGGAGCAGTACCTGTCGCCCAAGGTGATGCGCGAAATGCGCCTGTTCCTGCTGCACGACGGCGAGGATGACCGGCGGCACTATCACGTGGAGGCCATCCACAACGAGGACGGCTACCTGAAGCTGCGACAGGCGCTGGCCAGCCAGTACCGCCTGGAGTATCACACGCCGAGCATCGTGGTCGCGCGCGCTGGCGACGACACCGAGCGCGCCCTGCTGCTGCAGCACCGGGTGGAAGGCGGGCGGCTGCTTGAGACCGACAGCACCGAGGCGGTGATGAAGTTCGTCAAGGAATTGTGGAAGTTCGACGTCGTGCTGGAGGAAGTCGACGCTGAGGGCAATCGCCTGAAGATCCACCGGACCTGATTCCAGCTGATGCAGATCGCGTCCACGGCGGCCGAAGGCGAACGCGCGGTGCCGGCCGTTGCGCAGGTCGTCGGCTGCCGTCCCGTGCTGGACCGATGGGCGGTGGCGGCTACCGTGGCCGGCAACGCGCTGGAGTTCTACGATTTCCTGGTCTACTCGACCTTCGCCGTCTACATCGGCAAAGCTTTTTTCCCCACGCGCACCGAGTTCGCCGGCCTTTTGCTGTCGCTTGCCACCTTCGGGGTCGGTTTCTTCACGCGACCCCTGGGCGGGCTGCTGATCGGCGCCATGGGCGATCGGGCCGGCCGCCGGCCGGCCCTGATGTTGACGATCGGCCTGATGGCCGTCGGTACCCTCGGCGTGGCGGTGACGCCGTCGTATGCCGCCATCGGAATTGTCGCGCCCGTGATTCTCGTTGCCGCCCGGCTGGTCCAGGGCCTGGCGCTCGGCGGAGAGGTCGGGCCTTCGACCGCGGTGCTGCTCGAATGCTCGCCGCCGGGCCGGCGCGGCATTTACACGAGCTGGCAGTCTGCGAGCCAGGGGATTGCGATCCTGGCCGCCGGACTGGTCGGCGTCGTGCTGGGCGCGGTTCTGAGCCCGGAGCAACTCGCCGATTGGGGCTGGCGGGTGGCGTTCGCTTTGGGCCTGATCATCGTGCCGGTCGGGCTGTACATCCGGCGCCGGCTGCCCGAGACCCTGATGCGGCGGCCCGACACTGGCACCAGCGCCGGCGTGATTCGAGTGGTATGGAACCAGCATCTGGGCTCGATGACACTGGCGATCCTGGTGATCATGTGCATGACGATCTCGGTCTACGTGAACAACTACATGACGACCTACGCGCTCACAACGCTCGGCTTGCCGGCGTTCAAGGCGATGTGGGCGACGCTGATCGGGGGAGCGGCCATCGCTGTGGGCGCAGTCTGGAGCGGCCAGCTGTCCGACCGGTTCGGCCGAAAGCCGCTGATGATCGTATCCCGCGTGGCGCTGGTGCTGGTTGTCTACCCGGCGTACGTGTTGCTGGTGAATGAAAAGTCGCTCTGGGCTCTGGTGTCGGTGAGCGCGCTGCTGAACCTGCTTTCGACCCTCGGTGCCGCCGCGGCCCTGGTTGCAATCGCCGAAATCTTCCCGAACCAGGTTCGCAGCGCGGGCTTCGCGATTTCCTATGCGGTCTCGGTCAGCGTCTTTGGCGGTTCCACGCAATTCGTGATCGCCTGGCTGATCGGGGTGACCGGCGATCCGCTGTCGCCCGCGTACTACGTGATTCTGACCAGTCTCGTCAGTTTGATCGCGATGTTCCGGATGCCGGAGACGTTCACGCCCTCAGAGCGGGCTGCCGCGCGCCGGACCGAAGCGGCCCCCGGATAGGCCGGACCGGCCGCATTTCCACGCTGCCGACGGCGCCTCGCGATCATCTGCGCTGCAGCTGACCGCGCAGCGCTTCGACTGAAATGGTGGTCGTGCCGCCTGCGGGCACCCGCGGCGGCGCCTTCCAGCCAAGGCCATAGCTGATCTCGAACGTCAATCCGATCCGCCCTGTGCTGTCGCGCTGCGCCTCCAGCTCGGCCAGCAGGGCCCTGGCCTGTCGGCCCGAGGGCATCCCCGCGTAGCGGTCGTCGCGCGGATTGCCTCCGAGGGCGCGCACTTCGGCCAGCAGCTGCCGGGCCGATCGATAGGTCAGGCGGATAGCCTCCGATTCGGTGACGGGCGACGAAAAACCGGCCGCGACCATCATGTCGCCCAGGTCGTGCATGTCGACGAAAGGCATCGGCCGTGCATGGGGCAGCGCGGCCGCGCATGCCTCACGCAGCTCGCGCAGCGTGTCCGGGCCCAGGCTGCTGAACAGCAACAGGCCTCCTTCGCGCAGAACCCGAGCAATCTCGGGGAAGACCCGGTGCGGCGCCGGGTGCCAGTTCAGCATCAGGTTGGAGAACACGCAGTCGACAGTGTCGCTCGCGAGCGGCACGCAATCGGCGTTGGCGCAGATCCGAAGCGCGTGCGACCGCGGCCGCAGCGTGCGCGGCAGCCAGCGCGCGAACGCGGACCCACCCTGCGGGGCCTGCACCAGCATCGCGTGGGAGAGGTCGATGCCGATCCAGGTCCCGGGCGCAAAATGCCTCAGCAGCGCCGCCTGCTGGGCCCCCGCTGCGCAACCCAGGTCCACCACGATGCGCCCGTCAGGCCGAATTGTTTCGAGGCGCTCGAACAGGCGCTGCCCCACCTCGCGCACTATCGTGGAAGCGCCCGCGAAGCGGCGCGCACGCTGGTCGAACTGGCGCTGAACCGTGACGCAGCGGGCCGGCACCCGGATAGGTCCGGCGACCGCCTCGGATTGATCGACACTGCCGGACTCGGGAGTCATCGGAACACGGATTCGTACCTGACCCGGCTGGCGCGCGGCGCGCCAGTATATGCTCGGGCGATGATCGGACCGCTTCGCGCCGCCAGGGTCATCCGCAGTGCCGGCGCTCCGGCGAGCGCCGTTGACCGCGTCTTTTACCATCCCTATAAGCACCCCTATAACCACCCATATAGCCGCCCCTATAGTCTCCCCTTTCGCCGCGCCCTTGACCGATTCGGCGCTGGCCTGCGGCGGCTGGCCGCGCCGTACTGCGCCGTGTGCCGGGTCGAACCCGGCGATCCGGTCTGCCCGGGCTGCCTGCAGGATTTCTTCGACCCCCGCTGCGCGCGCTGCACCGTGTGCGGCGCGCGCCTTGCGAGCGTCGCGCCCGCGTCGCGCTGTGGCCGTTGCCTGACCGCTGCGCCGGCGTTCGACCGCACGATCGTGCTGGGCGACTACGCGCCGCCGCTCGATGCCATGGTGGTGGCGCTGAAGTCCGGTGGCCGCCTCGACCTGGCACGCGTGTTCGGGGATCTGCTGGCCGAGCGGATCGGGCACCGCGTGCCGATCGACTGCCTGCTCCCCGTGCCGATGAGCGCCCGCCGCCAGCGGGAGCGCGGCTTCAACCAGTCGCTGGAAATCGCTCGCGTGATCGCACGTCGTCTGTCGGTGCCGCTGCGGCGCCGGGCGCTGCTGCGCCGGCGCGCCGGTCCGCCCCAGCAATCGCTGCCGCTGGCGGCGCGCCGTGGCAACGTACGCGACGCATTTGCGCTGAGTGCACCGCTGCGCGCGCGGCGGGCGGCGCTGGTCGACGATGTGATGACCAGTGGCGCCACGCTGGACGAACTGGCGCGGGTTGTGAAACGCGCGGGAGTCGAGCAGGTGGTCAACCTGGTGGTCGCGCGCACCGAATGAGCGACGCTGATGTTCCACGTGGTGCTGGTCGAGCCGCAGATCCCGCCGAACACCGGCTACGTGATCCGGCTGTGCGCCAACACCGGCGCCCGGCTGCATCTGGTGCAGCCGCTCGGCTTCGCGCTGGATCATGCGCGGATGCGGCGCGCCGGGCTCGATTACCACGAATTTGCCCAGGTCGCAGTGCACGCCAGCTTCGATGCCATGCTGCAATCCGAACGGCCGGATCCACAACGCCTGTTTGCGCTGAGCCGGCACGGTAGCGCGCATTTTGCGGAGGTCGAATTCCGCGCCGGCGACTGGTTCGTATTCGGATCGGAAGACGCGGGGCTGCCGGCCGGGGTGCGCGAGCAGTTCCCGGCCGCGCGCCAGCTCAGGCTGCCGATGCGGCCCGGCAACCGCAGCCTGAACCTGTCCAACGCAGTGGCCGTCGTCGTGTTCGAGGCCTGGCGGCAGTCCGGCTTTTCTGGCGGCGTGTAACCGTCAGGCAACCGTCAGGCAACCGGCTCGAGCTGTGACAGTGCCGCCTCCGGTGTAGCCGCCGGCCGCAACAGGCGAGCCTGGTCGGCAGCCACGAAGCCCGAGTCGACCGCGTGCTGGATCCAGTGCAGCAACGGGTCGAAATAGCCGCCGACGTTGACCAGCGCCAACGGCTTGCGCTGCAATCCGAGTTGCAGCCAGGTCAGCATCTCGAACGTTTCGTCGAGGGTCCCGTAGCCGCCCGGAAGAACGAGGAAGCCGTCCGCGCGATCGGCCATCAACTGCTTGCGCTGGTGCATCGAGTCGACCACGATCAGCTCGGAAAGACTCGGGTGCGCACCCTCGGGGCGCATCAGCTGTCGCGGGATCACGCCGATCACCCGTCCGCCGGCCGCCAGCGCGGCGTCCGCCAGCGCACCCATCATTCCGATGTGGCCGCCGCCATAGACAAGCGTCAGGCCGCGCCGTGCCAGCAGCGCTCCGGTGTCGCGCGCGGTCTCGACGAATCGGGGGTCGCGGCCCGGCGCGGATCCGCAGAAGACGCACACGCTGCTCAGCTGCGTACCCGCGAGGCGGTCCTGCTTGCTCACGACCGCCCGACCCAGGCTCACGCGCCTTCGTTGCGCGGCTCGCGCGCGAGCAGCTGCCCCAGGGCCGCGCTCGGGCTCAGCCGCCCGTCCAGCACCGCGCACACCGCCTCGGTGATGGGCATGTCGACGCCCGTCTCGCGGGCGCGCGCGGCCGTGGCCGGCGCCGACCAGACGCCCTCGGCGACGTGGCCGAGCTCGGCCAGTGCGTGCTGCAGTTCGACGCCGCGCCCGAGCGCCAGTCCAACGCGCCGGTTGCGCGACTGCTCGCCGGTACAGGTCAGTATCAGGTCGCCCAGGCCGGTCAGGCCGGTGAACGTGCCGGCGCGCCCGCCGAGCGCCACGCCGAGGCGCGTGGCCTCGGCCAATCCCCGTGTGATCAGCGCGGCCCTCGCGTTGTTGCCCAGTCCGAGTGCATCGGCGATACCGGTGCCGATCGCCATCACGTTCTTCACCGCGCCGCCCACCTCGACTCCGACCACATCCTGAGTGGAGTAGATGCGCAGGGAATCGCCGTGCAGGGCACGCGTGACCTGCACGCACAAATCGGCGCTGCCCGCCACGGTCAGCGCCGTCGGCAGGCCGCGCGCAACTTCGTCGGCGAAGCTGGGGCCGGACAGCGCTCCAGCCGGATGTCCCGGCAATTCGTCGGCCACGATCTGATGCGGCAGCATCCCGCTCTCGCGCTCGAAGCCCTTGCACAGCCACACCACGGTCGGCAGATCGGCGGCCGCGCGCAAGGCCTGCAGAGTCGGTCGCAGCCCGGCGGTGGGCGTGGCGAGCGCAACCAGGCCGCCGGCGGCGAACCGGACGGCTTGCTCCAATTCGCCGGTGACGACGATCGATTCGGGCAGCCGGATGCCGGGCAGGTAGCGCTCGTTGACGCGCTGCTGGCACAGCTGCCGCACGTGCTCGGGACTGCGCGCCCACAGCGTCACTTCCCGGCGGCCCGCCAGCGCACATGCGAGCGCGGTGCCCCAGGCGCCGGCACCGAGGATCGAGATGCGCATCCGAGCCCGGGTGTGCCCGCCTCGTCTCCGCCCGGTCCTACTGCCGAATGTTGGAGCCCGGCGGCACGATGATCGGCGACTGGGTTCGCGCGTTCTGCTCCAGCCTTTGCCGGTACAGCGCCTCGAAGTTGATCTCGGCCAGATGGATGGACGGCAGGCCGGTGCGACCGACCAGATCGGCCACGTTCGCGCGCAGGTACGGGTAGACGATGCCGGGACAAACGATCCCGAGCACCGGGTCGAACTGCTCGGCCGGCAGTCCGCGCACCTCGAAAATGCCGGCCTGCTTGGCCTCGACCAGGAACAGCACCTTGTCCTTGATCCGCGCGGTCACGGTCACCCGCACCACGACTTCGAAGATCGCGTCGGCGACTTTCTCGTTCTCGTTGCCGATATCCATCTGCACATCGACCTGCGGCGCGCTTTGCTCCAGCAGGATGCCCGGCGCGTTCGGCATCTCGAGCGACGCGTCCTTCAGATAGATCCGCTGCACGGTGAACACGGTGCCCGGGGTGGGCGCGTTGCCGTCGGCGGCGGTCGGTGTGGGATTCTGTGTCATGGCGTCGTCGTCAGGGTTGGAGCAGGCCCATCAGTTTGCCTTCGCGATCCAGCTCAGCCAGTTCCTCGAAGCCACCGACGTGCAACCCGTCGATGAAAATCTGGGGCACGGTGCGTCGCCCCGTTTGCCGGATCATTTCCTCGCGCAGCGCCGGATCCAGGTCCACGCGCAGCTTCTCGATCGATCCGACTCCGCGCGCCAACAGAAGGCGCTCGGCCCGGATGCAAAACGGACACACTGCCGTACTGTACATGCGTATCGGTACGGGCATCGAACCGCCTGTCATTTGCGGATCGGCAGGCCCGCCTGGCGCCAGGCCGCAACTCCGCCGGCCAGCACGTAGACCTCGCCGACCCCGCTCGCCCGCAACTTCGATGCGGCGCCATGGGCGGTACGGCCATGGTCGCACACCAGTATCACGGGACGATCCTTGCGCAGTTCGTTGCAGCGCTGGCCGATTTCTGCTGCCGGGATGTTGCGTGCATTGGGCACCGAGCCGGTCGCGAACTGATCGGCCGGACGCACATCGACCACTTGCGCGTGGCGCGAATTGATCATTTGCGTGGCCGCCAGCGTCGTCACGCTGGGCCCGCCCGCGCGGTCGCGCAGCAGCGGCCATAGCAGAAACCCGCCGCTGAGGCAGGCCATCGCGATCAGCAGCAGGTTGACCCTGTCCAGAAAGAACTGCACTTGAAAAGCGAGATGGAGTGTGGGGCGTGATTATAGAATGGGCGTCGATGAGCACCCACCGGCTGGTACTGCTACGACATGGCCAGAGCCAGTGGAACCTGGAAGACCGGTTCACCGGCTGGGCCGACGTCGATTTGAGCGACGAGGGCGAGCGCGAGGCGCGCGGGGCCGCGCGGCTGCTGCGTGAGCAGGGCTTCGCCTTCGACATTGCATATACGTCGGTGCTGCGACGCGCGATCCGCACGCTGTGGATCGTGCTGGACGGACTGGACCGGATGTGGATCCCGGTCGTGCACACCTGGCGTCTGAACGAACGCCACTACGGCGCGTTGCAGGGCCTGAACAAGCACGAAACGGCGTTGCGTTTCGGCCAGGAGCAGGTGCACCTGTGGCGCCGCTCGTATTCGGTACAGCCTCCGTCGCTGACGGTGGACGACGAGCGCTGGAGCGGGCGCGATCCGCGCTATCACATGCTGCAGCCCGAACAGGTTCCGCTGACCGAATCGCTACGGGACACGGTCGACCGGGTCGTGCCGTTCTGGAACGACTCGATTGCCCCTGCTCTGTCGCGTGGGCGCAGCGTGCTGATCGCGGCGCACGGAAACTCGCTGCGGGCGTTGGTCAAGTTCCTGGATCGAGTGTCCGACGACGACATCGTCGGGCTGAACATTCCGACCGGCGCTCCGCTCGTGTACGAGCTGGACGATGCGCTGCGGCCGAACAGGCACTTCTACCTGGTGTCCTGAGTCGCCGGGGGGACATCGAATGCGCATCCGGGCAGCGTGCCTGGCGCTTGCGCTGAGCCTGGCATCTGCCGGTGCCCTGGGCCAGAAGGCCCACCCGGCCGGCGGGGCCGGCGCGCGGGATTCGGAGGGAGCTCCGGTCAGCGCCCAGCGCAAGCAGCAGCTGCAGGGCGAGCAGCGCGAGCTGCGGGCGCGGCTGACGCAGTTGAAAAAGCGCCTGGCCGAGGCCGAGGCGGCGCACTCGGAGGCATCCGATGCCCTGGCGGAGTCAGAGACGGCGATCTCCGCAGCCAATCGCCGCCTGCGCGAGCTGGCGCAGTCGCGCCGTCAGGTCGAAGCGCAGATCAGCGCACTGCAGGAGCGGCAGCGAAGCACCCGATCGCGCCAGGGTACGCACGAGCGGGCGGCCGGACAGATGATCCGGACCCGGTTCAGCCTGGAACGTCGGCGTCCGTGGCAGGAGCTGCTCGATGGGGCTGCGCCCGGCAGCTCCGCCCGCGAGCGCCTGTATATCGATCGCGTGATACACGAGGAATTACGCCAGATCGGCGACCTTCGGCAGCGCCACGAGGAGCTGGTCGAGCTGGAGGCGCAATCGCGCGACCGCAGGGCCGACCTCGCCTCGATCGCGGCGGAGGAGGGATCGAGCCGGGCCCAGTTGCTGAATCAACAGGCCACCCGCAAGGCC
>WNFL01075371.1_pt2 | contig 12158 bp, 8 predicted proteins | sample 5400361 | NCBI WGS metagenome assembly WNFL01 (sample SAMN13153351, study PRJNA577476) | soil metagenome | isolation source: 40 cm soil on Douglas fir-dominated hillslope | place: USA:California | collected 2013-09-17
CACCTTGTCGGAACGCGACAGATACAGCGGATGTCTGGAAGCCTCGGCCCGTTCATATTCGGGAAGGAAACCGGGCATGTCCTGATAGACCAGCCGCTCTTCCATCTCGGCGACCGGGAGGATGTAACAATTTCGAACGATTAGATCGACGTCCTCGAGCGTGATCCCTTCGGCGTTCAGGCAATAATCGATCACTTCCTTGTAGAAGCCGGTGGCGTGTTTTTCACGCGTGATTCGCTCCTTTGCGATGGCGAACGCGACGGTGCCGTCGCGCAACAGACAGGCGCTCACATCATGGTCATAGGTATTCAAGCCGAGAACATAGGTGTGTTGTTTTGACATCAGCACTCTTGGAAGGCGTTGTGTGGGGATTTGATCGGGAAGATTGTCAGGCCGCGAAGTTGGATTTGTCGTTCGCCAAATCGCCTCTGCCAAATCACGTCTGCAAAAGTCATATTTGCCGTGTCACATTTACCAAATCACACTTTTGGCAGATTTGGTTGGCTCGTTCATCGAAGAGAGAGTTGCGCGAAGCACAATATCGGCACGCGCGCCAGTCAAGATATTTCAACCCTTCTTCACTTTCCGCCGACAAAGACGTTAACCTCACCTCACTTGCCCTTCCGCATCGCATCCCAAAAAAGCCGCAAGAACGCTATTAAGAACGCCGTGTTGCAAATGATCTTACCACGCGCTGGAACAGAAAGCTGGTCTTGCAAGTTCGGATGAGGCTGGTTTGGAAGTTTTGGAGATTGGAATGACCGGGAGACTCCTCAAAAATGGCTAAGAATATCTCTACCGTACGCTACAATATTCTTACACGCTGCCTCGCTGCGTTGGCTTTGCTGTTCGTCTATGTTGTGAGCACGTCTGCCGTCCTGGTGGGCGCATCGACCACGTCGGCTCAGGCTCGAGGCGGCGGCGGCGGCTTCCGTGGCGGCGGCGGTGGTTTTCGTGGTGGCGGTTTTCGCGGCGGCGGCTTCCGTGGCGGCGGTTTTCGCGGCGGCGGGTTCCGTGGCAGAGGCTGGGGTCGCGGCTATGGTTACTACGGCTACGGCGGCGGGTGCTCCTGGAGCTACCGCTGGGGCCGATATATCCGCCCATACTGATCCAGGTTAAATCGGCGGACTCGTTACGCGCTATCCAGGCAGAAAAATCAGGTGCGTCGATCGATCGACGCACCTGATTTTGCTTTTGGAAACCATTTGCCTTGCGACGCCTTTGGCTTCGATCATTCGCTATTGTCGCCCTCAACTTAAATCTTCGTAAAACTTATGAGATTACCTCAGGAAGACCTGAGGAATGATCATGTCCAACCGTTCCACCGCAGTGAGCGGTATTCTTGCGGACCCAAGGATTGCGATCCCGCTGCTGTGCGCCGCGGTCGCACTGGCGCTGGCCGTACCGGGCATCAAGACTGGCGTGTTCGACGCCATGTCGACTGACGACGCCATGCGCCTGGTCGAAGTGAACGACCTGATCGCCGGACAAGGCTGGTTCGACCTGATGCAGTACCGGCTCGATCCGCCGGGCTCCTTGATGCATTGGTCGCGCGTGATTGATGCGCCTCTGGCGGCGCTGATCCTGATGCTGCGGCCACTGGCAGGCATGGCGGGTGCGGAAACAATCACCCTGATCCTGTGGCCGACACTGCTTTTCGGCGCCGCTCTGAGTCTGGTCGCAGCAATCGCAAAACGAATAAGCGACGACGTGAACCAGCATGCGGTGCAATTGGCCGCCATCATGCTCGCAGCGCTGTCAATCCCGGCCCTGATTCACTTTCGGAGCGGCGCGATCGATCACCACAATTTCCAGATCGTGCTGCTGTTATGTTTTCTATTCCTGATATTGAAAATCGAGCGAAGCTGCGTCGATGCGGGTCTTGCAGGCTTCGCCGCGACATTGTCACTGGCGATCGGGCTGGAGATGTTGCCGGCGATTGCGACGGCGTGCGTCGCCATACTCGGCCTTCTGATCTGGCGCGGCAGGATCGTATCGCGTCAGGTATGCACGTTCGGTGCGGCGCTGACGGGCTCGTCCATGTTGCTCGCCGCACTGCTGCTGCCGTCGCACTCCCTCGGTAAACCGGTATGCGATGCGTTTGGAGGGCCTTCTCTGCTGCTGATCGCCGGCGGCGGGGCCAGCCTGATGATCGTCGCGGGCATTGATATGCGATGGTCTACGATCAGCGCGCGCGCTGTCGCCGCCGCGGCGACCGGACTGATCCTGCTCGGGATCTTCTTCAACTTGTTTCCGCAATGTCTGGCATCGCCATATGCAGCCGTCGATCCGCTGGTGGCCTCCTTGTGGCTGGACCATGTCGCCGAGACGATGTCGTTCCACACCATGCTGCAAATTGAGCCGCAAAAAATCCCGGGTTTCTACGGCTTCCCGGTGCTCACGCTGTCGCTGGCCGTGGCGGCGGTGATCCGGGCAGCACCGCATGATCGATTTCGCTGGATCTCGATCGTCGTCACGCTTGCTGCATTGGTCGGAATCAGCATCTGGCAAATGCGTGGATCCGCGGCTGCGACCATCGTGGCGGCGCCGATCTTTTCGGCCTGCGCCGCGACCCTGTGGCTCGCTCGCGACCAGCGACGAAAACTGTTGCTCTCAGCGCTCATCGCCTCGCCGGCAAGCTTCGCAGCCAGCGGCCTGATCGCGAGGCCCCTGATCGACCGGATCGTTCAGCCGCAATGGACGATGGCCGGGCAAGATGCCGCCTCGTCATGCCGTGCGGTTTCCAACCTCGCGCCGCTGGCGGTTCTGGCCCCCGGCCGGATCATGGCGCCGATCGACCTTGGTCCGGGCATTCTTGCAGCCACGCAACACTCTGTTTTCGCGGCCCCCTATCACCGCAACAACGACGGCAATCTGGCGATGATGCAAGTCATGCTGGCCGTGCCTCCTGTTGCGCAGCAAATGCTGTCTGACCGCCGGGTGGACTACATCGTGATGTGCGCTGGCGGCTCAGACCAAATGGAATTCGGCCAACTGGCTCCCGATGGCCTGGCCGCGCGCCTCAGCTGCGGTGAAATACCAGATTTTCTGGAACCGCTCGACCTCGATCGATCGGGCAAACTCGTCGCCTGGCGTGTGCGACAAGCAAAATCCGCACCGTAAATGCGGATCTTGCGGAACTCATCGGCCGCTCGATTGACCTGAATCAATCGGTTGAGCTGCGATTGCAGTAGTTGTCTCCGACACCTGCCTCCGGGCTTGAAAATGCCTCATGCGCGCATCAGCTTGGAAATGAGCGCCGCCAAGGCCGGCGGCACGCGGCTCAAAAGGACACAGACATGCCGACCCACTTTCATGCGATCGTTTGGATCGACCATTCGCAGGCCAAGGTTTTTCACATCGGCCTATCAGGCGAAGACGAGGTCGTTTTGCATCCTCATCTGCCGACGCGACACCTGCACCATAAGGCCAATTCGACCGGCAGCGGTCATGCCGGATTTGACAAGGAATTTTTTGCGCAAGTGATGAACGCCGTCAGCGATGCCGGCGAAATCCTGATCATTGGCCCCGCCAACGCGAAGACGGAGCTTGCCAAGTACCTTCGCGAGCAACACTCCCATATCGGCGATCGCATCGTTGCGGTCGAAGCTGCCGACCACCCCAGCGACCGCGAGATAGTCGCCTACGCCAAGAAGTATTTTAAGATCGCTCCGGCAAGGGTCGCCGCACCCGGCGCGTCTCAATGACGAACTGACCGCCCTGCTCTGCTCATTCCCAGTTAAGCGCGCCGCCGTTCTGGTACTCGATGACGCGGGTTTCAAAGAAGTTCTTTTCCTTTTTGAGGTCCATCGCTTCCGACATCCAGGGGAACGGATTTTCCGTCTCGTCGAAGACCCCTGAAAGTCCGAGCTGCGCACTGCGGCGATTGGCGATGAAGTGCATGTAGGTTTCGCAGAGCGCGGCGTTCAGGCCGAGGAAACCGCGCGGCATGGTGTCCCGTCCATAGGCCGCTTCCAGTTCGGCGGCGGTGCGAACCATGGCACGGATTTCGTCCTGGAACGCCTTGGTCCATAAATCCGGATTTTCGATCCTGATCTGATTGATGACATCGATGCCGAAGTTCAGGTGAATCGATTCGTCGCGCAGGATGTACTGATACTGCTCGGCAATGCCGACCATTTTGTTGCGGCGGCCGAGCGACAGGATCTGCGCGAAGCCGGTATAGAACCACATGCCCTCGAAGATGACGTAAAAGGCGACGAGATCGCGCAGTAACGCCTGATCGGCCTCCGGCGTGCCCGTCTTGAAGTCGGGGTCGTCGAGATGTTTGGTATGCTTCAGCGCCCACGCCGCCTTGTCGGAGATCGAGGGCACCTCGCGATACATGTTGAACAGTTCACCTTCGTCGAGACCGAGGCTTTCGACGATGTACTGAAATGTATGGGTATGAACGGCTTCTTCAAAGGATTGCCGCAGCAGATACTGGCGGCATTCCGGATTGGTGAGATGCCGGTAGATCGCCAGCACAATGTTGTTGGCGACCAGGCTCTCGGAGGCCGCAAAGAATCCGAGGTTGCGCTTGATCGCGCGGCGCTCGTCCTCGGTGAGACCGTCGCGTGATTTCCACAGCGCAATATCGGCCTGCATCGACACCTCCGTCGGCATCCAGTGATTGTTGCAGCCGGCGAGATACTTCTCCCACGCCCATTTATATTTCAGCGGCAGCAATTGATTGACATCGGCGCGGCAATTGATCATCCGCTTTTCGTCGACCGAAACCCTGCCGCCGCGGCGATCGATGACGCCGAGGCCGGTCTGATCGGTGGTGTTGTCTGGCGTCAGGATAAATGGCACCGGCGCGTGACGCACAGCGGCGGCCGAAGTGTCGGACCAGTCGAGCATGGTTGTTTTTCCTTGGTTGGTGCTGCTTAGGATTGTCGATCGAGCAGGCGATCGCGCCGGATAAATCAGGCGCCGTGACCGTCTGGGGCACCAGGATCGGTGCGGTTGCCGATATCGTTGTCATCGATGCGACGCTGTTGAGCTTGCCATCGGTGCCCTTCAGGGTCGATTTCTCGACATGGGTCGCGCTGCGCGAACGCAGGTAATAGGTGGTCTTCAATCCGCGTGTCCATGCCAGACGATAGAGCGCGTCGAGCTTCTTGCCGGAAGGGTTGGCGATATAGAGGTTGAGCGACTGCGACTGGTCGATCCATTTCTGCCGGCGGGACGCAGCTTCGATCAGCCAGGCGCTGTCGATCTCGAAAGCCGTCGCATAAAGCGCCTTGAGATCGTCCGGAATGCGGTCGATCGATCCGATGCTGCCGTCGAAATATTTCAGATCATTGACCATGACTTCGTCCCACAGTCCGCGTGCCTTCAGGTCGCGAACCAGGAATTCGTTCACGACCGTGAAATCGCCCGACATGTTGGATTTGACATAGAGGTTCTGGTAGGCGGGCTCGATCGATTGCGCGACACCGCAGATATTCGAGATCGTCGCCGTCGGGGCAATCGCCATCACGTTCGAGTTGCGCATGCCTGATGTCTTGACCCGCTTGCGCAAACTCGCCCAATCGAGCGTGGACGAGCGGTCCATCTCCAGGCCGCCCCTCGCCTCCGCAACAATCTCGATCGAATCGATCGGCAGGATGCCCTGGCTCCAGAGCGAACCGTTGAACGACGGATATTTTCCGCGCTCGGCGGCGAGATCAACCGACGCCGAAATCGCGTGGAACGCGATGGCCTCCATGCTGGCGTCGGCGAAGCTGACCGCGGCATCCGAGGCAAACGCAATCCGCAGCGCCTGCAGGGCATCCTGGAATCCCATCAGCCCGAGACCCACGGGGCGGTGCCGCAGGTTGGAGCGGCGGGCTTCGGGAATGGTGTAGAAATTGATGTCGATCACGTTGTCGAGCATCCGCATCGCGGTCGTCACGGTACGCTTCAACCGCGCCTCGTCCAGCCTGCCGTCCCGAATGTGGTTGAGCAGATTGACCGATCCGAGATTGCAAACCGCGACCTCATCGTCGGAGGTGTTGAGCGTAATTTCCGTGCAGAGGTTGGAGGAGTGAATGACGCCGACATGTTGCTGTGGCGAGCGCAGGTTGCAGGGGTCCTTGAACGTGATCCAGGGATGGCCGGTCTCGAACAGCATGGTCAGCATTTTGCGCCACAGATCCGTGGCGCGGACCTGCTTGAACACCCGGATTTCGCCGCGCGCGGCCTTTTCCTCATAGAAGGCGTAGCGCTCAGTGAACGCCCGGCCGTAGAGATCGTGCAGGTCGGGCGTCTCGTCAGGCGAGAACAGCGTCCACTCCCCGTCCATCTCGACGCGCTGCATGAACAGGTCCGGCACCCAGTTTGCGGTGTTCATGTCGTGGGTGCGGCGGCGGTCGTCGCCGGTGTTCTTGCGCAGGTCGAGGAATTCCTCGATGTCGATATGCCAGGTTTCCAGATAGGCGCAGACCGCGCCCTTGCGCTTGCCGCCCTGGTTGACCGCGATCGCGGTATCGTTGGCTACCTTGAGAAACGGCACCACGCCCTGGCTTTCGCCGTTGGTGCCTTTGATATGTGCGCCGAGGCCGCGCACCCGGGTCCAGTCATTGCCGAGACCGCCCGAATATTTCGCCAGCAGCGCGTTGTCCTTGACCGATTTGAAAATGCCGTCGAGATCGTCAGCGACCGTGGTGAGGAAGCAGGACGACAGCTGCGGCCGCAGCGTGCCCGCATTGAACAGCGTCGGGGTCGAGGCCATGAAATCGAACGACGACAGCAGATCGTAAAACTCGATGGCGCGGGCTTCGCGGTCGATTTCGCGAATCGCTAAGCCCATCGCGACGCGCATGAAGAACGCCTGCGGCAGTTCGATGCGGTTGCCCCTGGTATGCAGGAAATAGCGGTCATAGAGCGTCTGCAGGCCGAGAAACTGAAACGAGAGATCGCGCTCCGGCTTGATGGCGGCGGCGAGTTTCTTCAGGTCGTAACGGGCAAGGTCCGGATCGAGCAATTCGGCCTTGATGCCCGACTTCACATAGAGCGGAAAGTAATCCGCATAGCGGCTCGCCATGTCGGCCTGCGAGGCGTTGGTGGCTGCGGAATGCACGAACGACAGGACTTCGGTGCGCAACTTGTCGAGCAGCAGCCGCGCGCTGACATAGGTGTAGTTCGGCTCCTGCTCCACCAGCGTGCGCGCCGCCATGATGCCGGCGAGCGCCAGCTCGTCCTGGCTGATTCCATCATAGAGATTGCGGTAGGTCTCTGCGAGAACCGGCGCCGCGTCGACGCCATCGAGGCCCGCGCAGGCTTCCTGAACGATCAAGGTCAGGCGAGCGCTGTCGAGCGGAACACGCGTACCATTCGCCAGCGTGACCTGCAGCGATGGCTCTGTGGACGGCTTGGTCGATTTGGCAGCCGCCGCCTCGGTACGCTGCTTTGTCCGTTCCTCCCGGTAAAGCACATAGGCGCGCGCAACCTTGTGATGTTCGCTGCGCATCAACGCCAGTTCGACCTGGTCCTGGACGTCTTCGATGTGAAAGGTGCGCCCCTCGCCCATCCGTCGGGTGAGAGCACCAACGACCTCGCCAGTGAGTTTTTCAACTGATACATGCACCCGGCGCGACGCCGCGGCCGTGTGTCCCTCGACCGCCAGAAATGCCTTGGTCATGGCCACCGAAATCTTGCCGGAATCGAACGGCGACACCGTGCCGTTGCGCCTGATCACCTGCAGCGGCGGCTCAGTTACCGACGTGACAAGGGATTCAGGACGTAGCTGAGCGAATGGAACGGCTTTGGCGGCTTCGCGATCGAGAGAGAGTGACATCGGCAGACCCCGTGTGATGCGTGTTGCAATTCTTGGGGGGCTGGAGGCCGACAGGCGCTGCAGGCTGCACCGACGGCAAACGCCGGCACGACAATGCAAGCGACCGCCGGACACCCCGCCCGTGGACGTTTTTTGGTGTCGCGGCAGGTCTCCTGGCTCGCAGGTCGTGATTGCCCCTGAGTCTTCCCAATGCGATGGCATCAGTGACTTAAATTCTGGAGCAACTCGCTGCTTACAGTTGCGGGGGCAGCGCCGGAATCCCGCGCAGATGCGCGTTACACCGGCTTCCCTCTTAGCCACCAAATCTTGCGATCCGGTGGAACCGTGACGTCTATATGTGGTAGTATTCGCCGCGAAGTGTCAATGGGCGGTTAACGCCATACTGAAAATTTTTGGGCTGAGGACCTCGGCGGCGCGAGAATCGAGCGCGGCGAACGGCTTCCGCAGTACCAAGCCGTCCGTCGTTCCGCAAATGGCGGCGTTGGATTTCTCGTGGTGGGGCTTCTAGGGCGACGTCGCATAGGGCGCAAAGTGAGACCGCGTTTCGTCGATATTGAGGGCACGACCCGCCGGCGGAAACGCCCGCTGCGGACAACCGGAACGCTCGCAGACCTTGCAACCCATGCCGATCGGCGTCGCCAGCGTGGTATCGATCTTGATGCCCTGCGAGTAGACGACGCGCTCGGCATATCTGATGTCGCAGCCAAGCGCGATCGCAAAGGTTTTGGCAGGTGCCCCGTATCCGCCCCGGCCGTGCGAAACGGTTCGGGCGATCCAGAGATAGGTTCGCTCATCCGGCATCCGCGCCAGCTGGGTCAGGATTTTTTCCGGATGGGCGAATGCCTCGTAAACGTTCCAGAGCGGACAGGTCCCTCCGACCCGGGAAAAATGGAAATCCGTCGCCGACTGGCGCTTCGATATATTCCCGGCTCGATCGACGCGGATGAAAAAGAACGGCACGCCCCGCGCGTTGTGACGTTGCAAGGTGCTCAAGCGATGGCAGATCGTTTCAAAGCCGACGCCGAATCGATGCCCAAGCAATTCGATATCGTAGCGACAGCGTTCTGCTTCGGCGAGAAAGACGGAATAAGGCAGGATCAGTGCGCCGGCAAAATAGTTCGCAAGCCCGATGCGCGCGAGACCACGCGATTCGTCGCTGGTGAATTTCGCCTTGTCGACGATCGCGCGGATCGTCTCGCCGAGCTCCAGCATCGCAATCTGCGTCGCCATCTGAAACGCCTGCTGGCCCGGCTGCAGGCTCGGCGACAGACGAAGCGTCCGCGCTTGGCTGTCGAACTGGCGCTGCGTGCCCAGACTTAACTCGTCGGCGGCATCGGTCAGCACTTTCACGCCGTGTCGGCTTTCCAGATACGACGCGAGCGCCGGCGCCATCCGGCCGACGGGGAGCGCCATTTGACCGGCGATCGCTTCCGCCGCCTCATCAAGTTCGGCAATGTGGTTGTGCTGCAGATAAAAGAAGTCGCGTACTTCCTCGAACGGCGTGGACGGCAGCATCGCCGCGGTGGCCTGCCGGTCTTCGCCGAGCCGTGCCGAGATCGCCGCGTATTGTTCGGCAGCGTGACGGTATCTTTGATTGAGGCCCACCAGCGCGCGGCCGACCGCGGGCATGTTCAGCGCGAGTTCGCGAAGTTCCGCCGTCGCGATCGATTCGCCCATAGCCGGATCGGCCAGCGCCTCGCGAAGATCTGAAATCAACCGCGCTTCGTCATCCTCGGCGAACGACTGCACGTCGAGACCGAACACCGAATTGAGCGCCAGCAGCACCGGCAGCGTCAGCGGACGCTGGTTGTTTTCCAGCTGGTTGAGGTAGCTCAGAGAAATGCCGAGCTTGGCGGCGAGCGCCGCCTGGGTGAGGCGCTGCTCCTCGCGCAGCCTCTTGAGCCGAACGCCCATGAAGGTTTTTTTCATCTCGCCACCTTCGCAAATTTCGCAACTATCAGCGTATTTCTTCGCAGAACTACGCTTTCTCAGCCGTTTCAAAAGCGTATCTTTGCAGATATTGCGAAGTCTGAGCAAGATGGCAAGCCGCCGGAGCGAGAAAATGCAGATGGTCCCGAGAGCCGCCGTGGCCACGGAGGAGCAAACCCGGTTCGTGGAAATGATCTTTCCGGAACAGGCCAATCATTACGGCACGCTGTTCGGCGGCCATGCGCTGAGCCTGATGGGCAAAGCCGCTTTCATCGCCGCCGCATCCGGCAAAATCGAATTTCACGAACCGATCCGCGTCGGCGAACTCGTCGAACTTGTTGCCTCCGTCGCGCGGGTCGGGCGAAGCTCGATGACTGTCGCGGTCGATATGATGCGAGAAGACCTGATCAGCGGCCGGCGCGAGTCCGCGGTGCACGGAACATTCGAGATGGTCGCGGTGAACGAGTTGGGACGTCCGGTCCCGATCGCCCAGGAAACGACGACCAACGACATCAAAGAGGAAGCGACGCCTTGAAGCAGCATAGCGTACGAACCTTCAAATCCGCCGATCACCTCGCCCGTGCCGATCAGCTGGCCTGGAAAATCGCCGACGTGGCCGTGGACCCCGTGGCGGTCGAGGCCGATGTCGCTGATATGATCGGCAACCGCATCATCGACAATGCCGCCGTCGCCGCCGCTTCGCTGGCGCGGCATCCCGTCGCCAGCGCGCGGTCGCAGGCCGAAGCGCATCCGTTTCAGCCGGGGGCAACGGTGTTCGGACTGAACCCTATACAGCGCATTTCCCCGGAATGGGCCGCCTGGGCCAACGGCGTTGCCGTTCGCGAACTTGATTTCCACGATACCTTCCTGGCCGCCGACTATTCGCATCCCGGCGACAATATTCCGCCCTTGCTGGCGGTCGGCCAGCACTGCGGGATGTCCGGCGCGGACCTCGTCCGTGGGCTAGCCGCGGCTTACGAAATTCAGGTCGATCTCGTGAAGGGCATTTGCCTGCACGAGCACAAGATCGACCACATCGCCCATCTCGGCCCGTCCGCCGCTGCCGGCATCGGCGCGCTGCTCGGACTAGCAACCGAGACGATCTATCAGGCCGTTGGGCAGGCTCTTCACGTCACCACCACGACACGGCAGTCGCGCAAGGGCGAAATTTCAAGCTGGAAGGCCTACGCGCCCGCGTTCGCCGGCAAGATGGCCATCGAAGCCGTTGACCGGGTGATGCGCGGCGAAGGCGCGCCGTCCCCGGCCTACGAAGGCGAAGACGGTTTCATTGCCTGGCTGCTCGGCGGCCCGAAGGCCGAATACATCGTGCCGTTGCCGGAACAGGGCGAGCCCAAGCGCGCGATCCTTGAAACCTACACCAAGGAGCATTCGGCCGAATATCAGAGCCAGGCCCTGATCGACCTCGCGCGCCGGCTGGGACCAGAGATCGGCGACCTCTCGAAAGTCGAAAGCATCGTCATCCACACCAGTCACCATACCCATAATGTCATCGGCACCGGCGCCAACGATCCACAGAAGATGGACCCGAACGCCAGCCGCGAAACCCTCGACCATTCCATCATGTACATTTTCGCCGTCGCACTCGAGGACGGCGGTTGGCACCACGAACGATCCTATGCGCCGGAGCGCGCCGGCCGCGAAACAACCATCGCGCTCTGGCGCAGGATCAGCACGACAGAGGATCCCGAGTGGACCCGCCGCTATCATAGCCACAACGCGAACGAAAAAGCATTTGGCGGGCGTGTCGTCGTCACGCTGAAGGACGGCTCGGTCATCAGCGATGAGATCGCGGTCGCGGACGCCCATCCGCAGGGCGATCGGCCCTTCAAGCGTCGGGACTACATCCAGAAATTCAGAACGTTAGCGGAGGATGTGATCGCAAAGCACGAGCAGGACCGTTTCCTTGCGACGGTCGAACGGTTGACGGCGCTCAAGGCCGGTGAATTGGCCGACCTCACCTTCGCCGTCGATCCAAAGCTGCTCGGAAACAAAGCCGCGCACGGCATTTTCGACTGGCGCGCCGATGCGCCCGTTCGGATCCACCGTGCCGCCGGCAAACGACAAAGGAGACCGACATGACGGACATAAAACCTGTTCCGAAGAAATCGGTGGCGTTGTCCGGCGTGGTCGCTGGCAACACCGCCTTGTGCACGGTCGGCAGGACCGGCGACGATCTGCACTATCGCGGCTACGACATTCTTGATGTCGCTGAAACCTGCGAATTCGAGGAGATCGCGCATCTTCTCGTCCATGGCAGCCTGCCGAGTTCATCCGAACTGCGAAACTACAAGGCCAAGCTGAAGGCCCTGCGCGGACTTCCGCTAGCGGTCTTGCAAACGCTGGAGTTGTTGCCCGCCGCGGCGCACCCGATGGATGTTCTGCGGAGCGGCGTCTCGGCGCTCGGCTGTATCCTGCCGGAGGCGCA
>WNFL01410749.1_pt1 | contig 12156 bp, 10 predicted proteins | sample 5400361 | NCBI WGS metagenome assembly WNFL01 (sample SAMN13153351, study PRJNA577476) | soil metagenome | isolation source: 40 cm soil on Douglas fir-dominated hillslope | place: USA:California | collected 2013-09-17
GGCGTTGCGGTCATCGCCAAGGGCTACTGGCCGGCCCACCAGGGTCGCGACGCGCTGGACGTTCAATGGGAACTGCCGGCCGGACCGACCACCGCGACGCAGCTCGAGCAGTATCGGGCCCTGCTGTCGCAGCCCGGCGGGCTCGCACGGGCCGACGGCGATGCGAAGGCGATGGACCGCGCGGCCAAGCGGATCGAGGCCGACTACGAGTTTCCGTACCTGGCGCACGCGACGATGGAGCCGCTGAACGCGACGGCCGAGCTGAAAGCCGATTCGCTAACGCTGTGGAGCGGAACCCAGTTCCAGACGGTCGACCAGCAGGCCGCGGCCCGGGCGGCCGGATTGAAGCCCGAACAGGTGAAGATCGTCACGATGTTCGCGGGTGGCGGCTTCGGGCGGCGCGCCAACCCGAGCTCCGATTTCATGGTCGAAGCGGTCAACGTCGCCAAGGCGATGCGACAGGCCGGCATCGAGGCACCGGTTAAAGTGATCTGGTCACGCGAGGACGACATGCGCGGCGGCTATTACCGTCCGCTGCACGTGCACCGCGTGCAGGTCGGGCTGGACGGCCAGTCGATGCCACTCGTGTGGCATCACTCGGTGGTCGGCCAGTCCATCGCCAAGGGCACTCTGTTCGAAAAGATGATGATCAAGAATGGCGTCGACGAGCTTTCGGTCGAAGGGATCGTCGACACGCCTTATAACCTGCCGAACTTCCGGGTCGAAGCACAGCACCCTGAGGTGAACGTGCCGGTGCTCTGGTGGCGCTCGGTCGGCAATACGCATACGGCCTTCGTGATGGAAACGATGATCGACGAGATGGCGCAGGCCGCCGGGAAGGACCCGATCGAGTACCGGCTCGCAGTGCTCGATCCGAAGAGCACGCGCCAGCGCGCCGTGCTGGAGCTGGTGCGCCGCAGGTCGGGTTGGAACGAGAAGCCTCCGGCAGGACGCGCGCGCGGCGTCGCGATGCACACGAGCTTCGGATCGGCGGTGGCGGAGGTGGCCGAGGTGTCGGTCGATAAGGGACGGATCCGGGTCCACAAGGTGACTTGCGCGATCGACTGCGGGGTGGCGGTCAATCCGCTCACCGTCGAAGCGCAGGTGACCTCTGCCGTCGCCTACGGGCTCACCGCGGCGCTGTACGGCCGGATCACACTGAAGGACGGTAAGGTCGAGCAGAGCAACTTCCCCGATTACCCGGTGCTACGATTCGACGAAATGCCGCAGACCAGCGTTCACATCGTGCCAAGCACCGCCGACCCCACCGGATTGGGCGAGCCGGGCACGCCGCCGATCGCGCCCGCGGTTGCCAACGCCGTGGCGCGTCTGACCGGAAAACGCCTCAGACGACTGCCGTTCGACTTGAGCGCCGCGTGACATCGTCGGGCGCCGGCCCGGCGCCGGGGGTGCCGCTCCCGGCGCTGTCGACGTTCGACGCCGCGATGATCGTCTGCGGCATCGTGATCGGCGGCGGCATCTTCGCGCTGCCACCGCTGGTCGCGTCGACTTCGGGATCGGTCAGCTGGATGTTCTTCGCCTGGGTCCTGGGCGCCGTGCTGACGCTGGTCGGGTCGCTGTGCTACGCGGAGCTGGCCTCGACCTTTCCCCATGCGGGCGGTGACTATCACTTCCTGACGCGGGCTTTCGGCCGCGACGTCAGCTTTTTCTTCGGATGGGCGCGCGTCGTCGTGACCACGACCGGACCGACCGCGGTGCACGCGTACATCTTCGGCGACTACGCCTCGCGCATCCTGCCACTGGGCAGCGCCTCCTCGGCGATTTACGCGGTGCTGGTCGTTGCGCTGCTGACCGCCCTGAACATCTTCGGATTGAAAGAGTCGTCCCGCACCCAGAACGTGATAACGCTTCTGCTGATCGCCGGCATGGTGCTGGTGGCGTTCGGCGGCTTCCGTACACCGGCCGTGCCGTCGCCCGCGGCCACTGCCCAGTTGCCCACCTCGTCGCCGCTGCTGGGCCTGGCGCTGGTGTTCGTGCTGTTCACCTACGGCGGCTGGAACGAGGCCGCCTACATTTCGGCCGAGCTGCGCGGCGGCCGGCGTGCGATCCTGAAGGCGCTGCTGGCGGCGATCGCCGTGATCACGGGGCTGTACCTGGTGTTCGTGGCGGCGCTCGACATCGGGCTGGGTTTCGAAGGACTCAAAGCCAGCCACGCGCCGGCCGCCGAGGTGGCGGAGCGCGCCTTCGGCCCGTTCGGGCAGACACTGATCGCGACCGTCGTGTGCCTGTCGGTGTTGGCGTCCAGCAACGCCACGATGATCGTCGGCGCGCGCTCCAATTACGCGCTCGGGCTGGACTGGCCGATCGTGTCGTTCATGAGCCGCTGGGACCGCAAACGGGACGTGCCGGTGGCTGCCTTCCTGGTGCAGGGCGCGATCACGCTCGCGCTGGTGGTGTTCGCCGCGTACGAGCAGAACCAGGTGCGCACGATCGTCGAATTCACTGCTCCGGTGTTCTGGTTCTTCTTCCTGCTGACCGGCATTTCGCTGTTCGTACTGCGGAAGAAGTACGCGCATGTGGCGCGTCCGTATCCGGTGCCGCTTTATCCACTGCTCCCGCTGATTTTTGTCGGTACCTGCGGCTTTCTATTCTGGAGCAGCTTTTGGTATGCGCAATCGCAACATGCGCTGCAGGTCGCTGCCGCCGTGATGGCCGTAGGCCTCGTGCTCTGGATAATCGCCCGCTTGAAGGGCAAATGACGATCCGCTACGCGATACGGCCCGCAGACCCGGGCGCGCACCTGTTTCACGTGACCGTCGGCCTGGAGCGGCCCGATCCGCAGGGGCAGCATTTTGCGCTGCCCGCATGGAACCCCGGCAGCTACATGATCCGGGAGTTCGCGCGCCACATCGTGCGCCTGACCGCGTTGGCCGGCGGGCGCAAGCTGCGCGTCGAAAAGCTGGACAAGCACACCTGGCGTTGCGCCCGCACCGAGGAAGATGTGACGCTGGCCTATGAGGTCTATGCGTTCGATTTGTCGGTGCGCGCCGCCTACCTGGATCCGGAACAGGCCTTTTTCAACGGAGCAGCGCTGCTGCTCGCGCCGCTCGGACGCGAGCTCGAGGACTGCCGGCTGGACATCTTCCCGCCGGCCGGTGTACGGGCCGGCAGCTGGCAGCTGCTCACGGGACTGCAGGCGGCGCGGGGCACCCGGGCCGGCGAGTTCGGAGCCTACCTGGCGCGTGACTACGGAGAGCTGATCGACTGCCCGGTCCAGATGGGCCGCTTCGCGCAGGGCCGTTTCGACGTGCTGGGGGTGCCGCATCAAATCGCCCTCAGTGGACGTGTGGCGCGGCTGGATCTGCACCGCCTGGAGGCCGATCTGACCCGGGTGTGCGAAGCGCACGTTCGGCTGTTCGAGCCACGCCAGCCGCGGCCGCCGTTCGAGCGGTACGTGTTTCTGACGCTGGCGGTGGACGAAGGCTACGGCGGCCTCGAACACCGCAACTCGTCCGCGCTGATCTGCCGGCGCGATGACCTGCCGCATCTCGGCATGAAGGAAACGACCGAGGGCTACCGGCGCTTTCTCGGGCTGGTCAGCCACGAGTATTTCCACGCGTGGAACGTGAAGCGGATCCGCCCGCAGGCATTCAGCCCCTACGACCTGGGGCGCGAGAACTACACCCGGCTGCTGTGGGCCTTCGAGGGATTCACCGCCTATTACGACGATCTGATGCTGGCCCGCGCCGGTCTGCTGTCGCAGGCCCAATACCTCGAGGCACTGGGCCGCACGATGACCACGGTGATGCAGCGCAGCGCGCGCTTGAAGCAAAGCCTGGCCGAGAGCTCGTTCGATGCCTGGATCAAGTATTACCGCCAGGACGAGAACGCCCCGAACAGCGTGGTCAGCTATTACCAGAAGGGCGCCCTGGTGGCCCTGGCGCTGGATCTGGCGATCCGGGGCGAGAGCGGCGGCCGCCGTTGCCTCGACGACGTGATGCGCTGGCTGTGGCGACAGTGGCGCTTGGCCGGACCGTCGTACCGGGGGATCGAGGAAGACGGAATCGTCGATGCAGTCACGCGCGCGACCGGGCTGGACCTGGGCCGGGCCCTGCGGGCATGGACCGAGGGCACGCGCGATCCGGATTTTTCGACATTGCTGCTGGCGGTGGGGATCCGGCTGGAGCGCAAGCTCGCGCTCGACTCGCCGCATTTTGCGCTGCTCGGACTGAAGCTGCAGGGCGCAAGCGGCGAGGCCCGGGTCGCGCAGGTGTTCGATGGCGGCCCGGCACAGCAGGCGGGCCTTTCAGCGGGCGATGTGCTGATGGCGCTGGACGAGCTGCGCGTGACGCCGGCGAAGCTGGATGCGCTGCTCGCGCGCTATTCGCCGGGCGATGCGATCCAGATGTTGGCGTTCCGCCGCGAGGAGTTGAAGCGCTTCGATCTGCGCCTGGCACACCAACCGCCCCCGCGCTTCGTGCTCGAGGTCGACGAGCGAGCCAGCGCAGCGGCGCAACGGCGGCGGGTCGCCTGGTGCGGCGAACGCCGCCGGTGAGGGGTCAAGCGCTGGCGCACCAGTCGATCGCGCCGCGTCCGCGCGACCGCAGGAACTCGTTGGCCGCCGAAAAGTGCGAACAACCGACGAACGGCGAGGGCCCGCGCCGTGCCGACAGCGGTGAGGGGTGATTGGCGCGAAGTACGCAATGCGCGTGGCTTGCCCGCGCAATCGCAGGCTGCAGCGCCTGCGCATGTGCGCCCCACAACAGGAACGCCTTTGGCGCCCGCTCCCGGGCGAGCGCCTCGATCAGCCCCGAAGTGAATTGCTCCCAGCCGCGCCGCACGTGGCTGGCCGGCTGATCCTGCTCGACCGTCAGCACGGCGTTCAGCAGCAGCACGCCCTGGCGCGCCCAGCGCAGCAGGCATACCGGGGCCGCGCGCGCGCATCTGCAGTCGCGCGCCACCTCGTCCAGTATGTTGCGCAGGCTGGGCGGCGCCGACACGCCTTCGGGTACCGAGAAGGCCAGGCCGTGCGCCTGCCCGGCCCCATGGTAAGGGTCCTGACCGACGATCACGACGCGCACCGCACAGGGCGCAACGATTTCCAATGCGGCCAGCGGCCGCGGCGGAAGGACGATCGCGCCGGATTGGATGCGGCCGTCGACGAAACCGCACAGCTGCTCGAAGGCGGCGCTGCCGATGAACGGCTCGCTCGCGGCACGCCACTCGGGCGCGAGAGCCTCGAACTGTGCAGCCAGGATCGGCGCCCTCACGCGAACAGGCGCGACAGCTCCGCGCCCGGGTCGGCCGCGCGCATGAACGCCTCCCCGACCAGGAAGGCATTGACCCCGGCCGTGCGCAGCCGCGCGACGTCGTCCGGCTGCAGCACGCCGCTTTCCGCGATCACCAGCCGATCCGGACCGATTGCGGGCAACAGGCTGAGCGTGGTGTCCAGCGATACCTCGAAGGTCTTCAGGTTGCGGTTGTTGATGCCGATCAGCGGCGTTGAAAGCGCAAGCGCCCGCTCCAGCTCATCGGCATCGTGCACCTCGACCAGTACCGCCATGCCGAGGCTGCGCGCGGCTGCCTCCAGCTCGCGCAGAAGCGCCAGCTCCAGCGCCGCCGCGATCAGCAGAACGCAGTCCGCGCCCCAGGCACGCGCCAGGGCCACCTGGTACTCGTCCACAATGAAATCCTTCTGCAGCGCCGGCAGGCCGCTCGCCTTGCGCGCCTCGTGCAGGTGAGCGGGCGCGCCCTGGAAGAAATGAAGATCGGTCAGCACTGAAAGGCAGGCGGCGCCGGCGCGCGCGTAGCTGGTTGCGATCTGGACCGGGTCGAAGTCCTCGCGCAGCACGCCGCGCGACGGCGATGCGCGCTTGATCTCGGCGATCACGGCCGGCACGCTCTGACCGATCTTCGACCGCAGCGCACCGGTGAAGTCACGCAGGTCCTTGCGGGCCTCGGCGCGCCCACGCAGCGCCGCCAGCGTTTCGTGCTGCCTGGCCTGCGCCACTTCGGCGCGCTTGACCTGCACGATCCGGGACAGGATGTCGGGCATGGGTCAGGTCACCTGCCGGAGCGCCGCGCACCAGGTTCGTACGGGGGCCGGTCAGCTCGCGGCCAGCCTGCGCGTGACACCGACGAACTGGTCCAGCTTGGCACGGGCGGCACCGCTGGCGATCGCTTCTTGCGCCCGCGCGATGCCCTCCCCAATCGACGCGACAACCCCCGAGGTGTACAGCGCAACGCCGGCATTGAGCGTGACGATCTCGCGCGGCGTGCCCGGCGTTCCGTCCAGCGCCTCCAGCACCATGGCGCGCGACTCAATTGCGTTGGCGACCTTCATGCCCCGGTTCGACACCATCGACAGGCCGAAGTCCTCCGGATGGATCTCGTACTCCCGGATCTGCCCATGCTTCAGCTCGCCGACCAGCGTGGCCGCTCCCAGCGACACCTCGTCCATGCCGTCCTTGCCGTACACGACCAGCACATGATCGCTTCCGAGCTGCTGAAGCACGCGCACCTGGATTCCGACCAGGTCCGGATGAAACACGCCCATCAGCTGATTCGGAGCCGAGGCCGGATTGGTCAGCGGCCCCAGGATGTTGAAGATCGTCCGCACTCCCAGCTCCTTGCGCACCGGCGCCGCGTGCTTCATCGCGGCGTGGTGGTTCGGCGCGAACATGAAGCCGATCCCGGTTTCCTCCAGGCAGGCCGCGACTTTTTCGGGCGGCAGCGCGATCTGCGCGCCCAGCGCCTCCAGCACATCGGCGCTGCCGGAACCGGACGACACGCCCCGGTTGCCGTGCTTGGCCACGCGCGCCCCGGCCGCCGCCGACACGAACATCGCGGCGGTCGAGATGTTAAAGGTGCTGCATCCGTCGCCGCCGGTGCCGACGATGTCGATCAGATGCCGATGGTCGGTCACCGTGACCTTGGTGGCGAATTCGCGCATGATGCGCGCCGCGGCCGCGATCTCGCCGATCGTCTCCTTCTTGACGCGCAAACCCATCAGCAGTCCAGCGATCTGCACCGGCGACAGCTCGCCGCTCATCAGCCGCCGCCACAGGGAGAGCATCTCGTCGTGAAAGATCTCCCGGTGCTCGATGCAGCGGGTCAGGGCCTCGGACGGCAAGATCGACACAGGACCGGCTTTCTCGTTTTTGCGGGCTGGCGAGCCCGCGCAGGTCAGTCAGTGGCGGGTCAGGAAGTTGCGCAGCAGGTCGTGTCCGTTCTCGGTCGCAATGGACTCCGGATGAAACTGTACCCCCTCGACCGGCAGCGACTTATGGCGCAGCCCCATGATCTCGCCGTCCGCGGTCCAGGCGCTGACCTGCAGGCAATCGGGCAGCGTTTCGCGCCGCACGGCCAGCGAATGGTAGCGAGTATTCGGCAGGCCGGCGAACACGCCGACGCCGCTGTGCTCGATCGCGGACGTCTTCCCGTGCATCAGCGACTTGGCACGGATCACGTGTCCGCCGAAGGCCTGTCCGATCGCCTGGTGCCCCAGGCACACGCCCAGAATCGGGATCGAGCCGGCGAACCGCTCGATCAGCGCCAAGGTCACCCCGGCCTCGTTCGGCGTGCAGGGGCCGGGAGAAATGCAGATGCGTGCGGGCGCGAGCTCGGCGATCGCGCCTACGCTGATCTCATCGTTTCGGCAGACCCGAACGTCCTCACCGAGCTCGCCGAAGTACTGCACCAGGTTGTAGGTAAAGCTGTCGTAGTTGTCGATCATCAGCAGCATCGGACTAGCTTACCGAATCGCGGCCGCCGCCGCGGCCGCTCTTAGTCCTGCTGCATCTTGCTCGAGAGCGAGCCGCGCGCAGGGTGCGCGACGATGAATCGGTTCGGATCGATCTTCGGGGCCGAGTGGCGATGCGCCACCAAAACCGCCGGATGCTCGCCTTCGGACAGCGGCCGCTCCAGGCTCCAGGACAGGCGGGCCGGATGCAGGTAGAAATTCGCGTTCGGATCGGGTTGAACCCCCCTGCGCGCCACCAGCACGGCGGGGTGCTCGCCGAGCCGGTCGGCCGGTTGCGGCCGACTGTCCTCGGCGCGCGCCGCCGGCAGCGCGGCCGCCATGGCAAGTAATACAGACAGTTTCAGGGCGCGGGTCGGCTTCATGTCGACTCCTTCCTTGAGTAGAATAGTCGGGATTATCTCATGATGCGATGCAATATAGAATGGCGAATAACAACTGATGTCTAATAAATAAGACTATTTTTCACGTTAAAATCATATTGTTATATAAATAAACCTGTAATCGCACTGCAATAAAATCTCAAGGCATCGGTACAAAAACTCGGTGCGCGGGTGTGTATAGGAATATTCCGAGCCGGGTGAATCGGGCGCGCGTAAGCTGCGTACCATCGCGTCAGCCGGGCGTGGTCAAATACGCCTTGTCGAGGTCAAATAAATATCGTTGAAAATCAATCTGCTGGCTTCGGGGGGAGCCGATGGGACAGATCACCGAGCTGCTGAGCCGTGTCAATGGCGGCGACAAGGTTGCTCGTGATGCTCTGTTTGCGCTGGCATACGGGGAACTGAAGAAACTCGCCCACGTTCGGCTGTACCAGGGCGGACGCAGCGAAATGCTCGATACGACGGCGCTGGTGCACGAAGCGTATATCCGCTTCATCCAGTCGTCCGAGCTGCGTTCCGAAGATCGACGTTCGTTTTTCGCGTTCGCCTCGCAGGTGATGCGAAATGTGATCGTCGACACGGCCCGTGCGCGGCTTGCGCAGCGCAGGGGCGGTGGCGCACCCGAGTTGACGCTGTCGACCCAGCTGCTCGAGCACCTGTCCAGCGGCGAAGAAGCGATCCTGGATGTTCATGAGGCGCTGCTGCTGCTCGAACAGGCCGAGCCGAGGCTCGCGCAGCTGGTCGAAATGCGCTACTACGGCGGCTACACCGAGGCCGAGATCGCCGAAACGCTGGGGGTCACGGAACGCACGGTGCAGCGCGATTGGAACAAGGCGCGCCTTTTGCTTAAGGCCGCGCTGCAGCGCCCCTGAGCCGGCTGCTTCCGATCAGACGAAGCGCTTCCCAGGAACGCGTGTCGTTTTTCGGACCCGCTTCGCGTCCTTAACGGTTAACGAGCAGAGCGCGTCGCGTCGATGGCTGTCGGTCCTGCGGAACTCCGAACGCTCAGCCGGCTGCTGGACGAAGCGCTCGCGCTGGATCCGTCCGAACGCAGCCGCTGGCTTGCTTCCCTAGGCGGGTCCGACGCCGGGCACCGCAACACGCTGGCGCAACTGCTGGCCGAGGCGGACCGGCCGGACGACCGGTTCCTGACGCGCCCGGGGCTCGGTCACCTCAGGGCCGCCGCTCAGAGTCAGGCAACCGAGCGGGAGGGCATGCGGATCGGCCCATACCGCCTGGAGCGGCAGATCGGCGTCGGCGGCATGGGGTCCGTGTGGCTGGCTCAGCGCGTCGACGGTGGGCTCGACCGCGCGGTCGCGCTGAAGTTGCCCCATGTGAGCTGGGTGCCCGAACTGAACGCGCGCCTGGCGCGCGAGCGCGACATCCTGGCGCGGCTGGCACACCCGAATATCGCGCGCCTGTACGACGCCGGCACCGACGAACAAGGTCGGCCCTACCTGGCGCTGGAGTACGTCGAGGGCGTGCCGATCGACGAATACGTGCTCCAGCATTCGCTCAGTCTGCGCGAGCGGCTGGTGCTGTTCAAGCAGGTCGCCGGTGCGGTGGCCTATGCGCATCGCCACCTGGTCGTGCATCGAGACCTGAAGCCGTCGAACGTGCTGGTGGGCGTCGACGGGACCGCTCACCTGCTGGATTTCGGCATCGCGAAGCTGCTCAGCGATGAGGCGGACGGAATGACCCTGTTGACGGGGGCCGCCGGCCGGATGCTGACACCGGGCTACGCCTCCCCCGAACAGATCCGGGGCGAGCCAGTGACAGTGGCAGCGGACGTCTATTCGCTGGGCGTGCTGCTGTACGAGATGCTGACGAGGACTCGCCCATTTCATGCCACCGGCGCTTCGCTGACGGAACTGGAGGCGGCGGCCGCCGAGGACCTGGCGCCGCTAGCGAGCTCCCGCGTGGCGGCCAGGCCCACCCAGCGGCAGTTGCGCGGCGACCTGGACACGATCCTGGCCAAGGCGCTGCGCCGGGAGCCGGAGTCGCGCTACCGGACCGTCGATGCGCTGATCGACGACCTGGACCGTCACCTGAACGGCGAGCCGGTGCTGGCGCGTCCGGACAGTGGCTGGTACCGGGCCAGTCGCTTCATCAGCCGCCATCGCGAGTACGTGGTGGCGGCGTCGGCCGCGCTAGTGGCGGTGCTGATCGGCTTCGGCGTGGCGGTCGAGCAGGCCAAGCGCGCCACGCACGAGGCGCAGCGCGCCCAGGCGCAGGCGGAGCGGGCCGACGAAATACGCGATTTCGTGATCGGGCTGTTCGACCTGAATCATGGGGACGATCCGAACAAGCTGTACCTGCGGCAGCTTCCGACCGACGCGCTGGTCGAACGCGGGGCACGCCGCATCCAGGCCCGCTACGAAGGACGGCCTGCCCTCCGGGCCGAGATGATGGGAATTGCCGGGACGATTTTTGCCGACATTGGGGACTCTTCGCACGCAATCGAGATGGTCAACGGTCAGCTGGAGGCCTTGAACGCAACCTCCGGCAACGACCGCCAGCGCGTGCAGGCATTACGGATTCTTGCGCGTGCCCAGGTGCAGGAAATGCGCAACGACCTGGCCGAAGAGACGCTGAATCAGGCGATCCGCCAGGCCGGTTCGCTGCCCGCATCGGAGCACGCGGAGTTACACACCGCCTTGGCGCGCGTGTTGCTGGCCCGAGGCAAGTTCGCCCTCGCGTCCGATCAGCTGAACCGGGCCGAAGAACTCCTTTCGACCGTAACCGACCGTCGTTCCCCCGTGTTCGCGGACATCCTGCTGCATCGCGCCGCTTTACTGCTGTGGGATCGCAAGGATCCGGCGGCGGCCCAATCGACATTCGACGCCGCCGTCAAATTGACTCAAGATCTGACTGGAGCGCTCTCCTCTGAAGCGATCGCGAAGCGGCAGTTCTTCGCGCAAAATCTGATCCAGTTCGGCGAAGTCGGTGCCGGCCGTGCGATGTTCGATCGGCTGCTGGCCGACATGCGCCGGGTATCGGGTGCGGACGACCTGGAAGCGGCATCGCTCGAGTTGTATCTGGTCCAGCGTCTGAACGATACCGGCGCCCTCCCGGACTTCGGCATTCCCAGAATCGAGCAGATTGCTGCCGCCCTCGACCGGAAAGGCTCGGACGTGCCTCCCACATTGCGGGCGTTCGCGGACCTGGTGGCCGGGACCGCGTATTGGCAGCACGGGGAGGTCGAGCGCGCCGCTCCGCTGATGCGCCGCGCGCTTCCGGTGCTGGTGGAAAAGCAATCCAATCAAGATGAAGGGACGCCGGTTTTTGGAGCCAAGTACCGCGCGATGTACTTTTACGCCCAATGGGCCGACGACCGTGGCGAGCACGAAGAGGCCACCCGGCTGTGGGATGAGATCTACAGGGCTCGCCATGCCGCGTTGCATGCCAGCAGCGTACGCAGGGACGCGATTCTAGACCCCGAGGTTTACGCGATCCAGTCGCGGATCATGGCCGCAGACCTGGTGTCGGCCGCGCGCCGATTGATGGACGTGAAGACTCGCGCTGGACGTCCTGATCAAGGTGGAATCGAAGCAATTTGAGGACGCTGCCAGGCTGATCCATCAATGGGTCGCCGGCGTGCCAGAAACGCGCCGCAAGGAGCTGATAATCGTCACCTTTCCCCCCAGCGGTTTCGCCGGGCTGCAGGCCGTCGTCGAGTGCAACACGGGGCAGCCGAAGGCGGGGCTGGCGAGGCTGATGGCGGCATTGAACGAGTTCAAAGGCCAGTTTGCCTCGAACAGTCCGGGAATCGCGGCGCTGCGCGCGCGCACAGGCCTGTGCGCACTGCAGGCCGGAGAGCTGCCGCTTGCGCGCGAAATGCGCAACGCCGCCCGGCGCGCCTTCAACGAGCAGCCGGCGGTCAGTTCCTTTTACAAGCGCCCCTGGACCGAACTGGAGCAGCAACTGAGGCAGCGCGAATTGGCAGGAGGCTGATTACCGGGCTGGATCGCCAGGTAACCGCAAGGTACGACGGCAGTTTGCCGGACCGACCCCCGATTGCGCCTTCGCCGACGACTACTTCGTTGGGATCCT
>WNFL01137585.1_pt1 | contig 12155 bp, 13 predicted proteins | sample 5400361 | NCBI WGS metagenome assembly WNFL01 (sample SAMN13153351, study PRJNA577476) | soil metagenome | isolation source: 40 cm soil on Douglas fir-dominated hillslope | place: USA:California | collected 2013-09-17
TCGCGCGAGCTGGGTTTGCCAACCTGGGACGCGCCGGCGGCACCGTGTCTCTCGAGCCGCGTGCAGTATGGACTCACGATCACGCCGTCGCGTTTGAAACAGGTCGAGGCGGGAGAAGCGTATTTGCGCGAGCTGGGCGTGACCGGCGATCTGCGTGTACGCCACCACGGTGACCGCGCCCGGCTCGAGGTCGAGCCGCACTGGGTTTCGTGGATCGAGGCCCGACATGCAGCCATCACGGCTCATCTTACGACATTGGGATTTGCGCAGGTCGAGATCGACCCGAAGGGCTACCGCCGGGGGAGCCTGTTAGAGCGTTCGTCGCCCTGAACTTTCCCACGGGCGTGCGCCAGGAGCTCTGGGACGCGCTCGCGCCCCTGCGCGAGCGACGCGAACCGCTGCCGGTGAAGTGGGTGCGTCCCGAGAACGTTCATTTGAGTCTCAAGTTTTTGGGCGACGTCGAGGAACTACGGGAGCCGGAGCTCGTGGCGGCGCTGCAGCGTGCAGCCGGTTCGGGCAATGAGCCGCGGCCCCTGACGCTGCAAATCAGCGGCTTCGGCGTCTTTCCCGACTACCACCGCCCCCGGGTGGTGTGGGCGGGCGTGACACCTGATCCGGGCCTCGAGCTGCTGCAACGTGGTGTCGAGCAGGCGTTCGCGCCGCTGGGCTTTCCCACGGAAGCGCGGGCGTTTCGGCCGCACGTGACCCTGGGGCGCGCCGCGCGCGATGCGCGACCGCGCGATTTCCAGGGACTCGAAGAGATGCTCACAGGCACCGATTTCGATGCGACGATCACCGTGACGGAGGTCGACCTGATGCAGAGTACGCTCCAACCCAATGGCCCGGTGTATCAGGTCAGATCGCATGGACGGCTGTCTTAAGAGTGTCATCAAGCTCGGGTGCGCGATCCTCGTGATCGGCGCGCTCGCGCTTGTGTGGTGGTTTCGCGAGCCGATCATGCAAACCGGCGCACACTGGTTCGGCCGCTCGACGGCTCTGCCGCCGGTCGCCGACACGGCGGTCGGCGCTCCCACACCCACGGCCGTAGCCTCGGGGAAAGCCAAAGTCAGCAATCTGCGGACCTCTGCCGGGCCCGACTCCGTGGTCCTCACCCCGAACGAGATGGCGTCGCTGATCGGTGGGGCCATCGACTGGAACGTGCGCAAGATGTACGACTCGCTGCGCGTCGAGCTGCAAGAAGACACGCTCGTGCTCCACGCCCGGCTCGACACCCCCGCGCTGCCGCCCGGTACGCTGGGACCGTTCGCCGGCATGTTCGGGGCGCACGAGCCGCTGCGGATGGCCGGCACGGTCTCGATCGGGAAGCCGGGCACGGCGCTGTACGCCATCACGGCGATCAGCCTGCGCGGCATCGAGATTCCCGGGCCCTTCGTCACCCAGATCACGAAACAGATGGCGGGCGCCTCGAGCAGCGGCGCGGTGCCCGTCAAAGTGGATCCCGCGGTGACCGCAGTGAAGGTGCACCCCACCGGAGTCGTGCTCTACAAGCGGCGGCGGAGCGGCTCATGAGCCCGCGCCGCGTGATGATCGTGGACGACGAAAAGGGGATTCGCGAAGCACTCAAGCAGGTTCTGGAATACGAAGAAATCGAGGTGCAAGTCTGCGCGTCGGGGCACGAAGCGATCCGCGCCTATCCCGATTTCAAGCCGCACCTCGTGTTCCTGGACGTAAAGATGGAAGGGATGGACGGCCTGGAGGCACTCAAGCGCATCCGCGCGCTCGATGCCCAGGCGCAGGTGGTGATGATTTCCGGCCACGGCACTATTCAGACCGCCGTCGAAGCGACGCAGCTTGGCGCCTACGATTTCCTCGAGAAGCCCCTCGACACCGATCGCATTCTGCTGACGCTCCGGAACGCGCTGCAGCATGTCGTGCTCGTTACCGAAAACGTCCGGCTGAAGCAGGAAGTCCGCGCCCAGTACGAGATCGTGGGGTCGAGCAAGGCGGTGCGCCAGGTGATTGGGCTGATTGAGAAGGTGGCGCCCACGCCGGCGCGCGTGCTGATCACCGGCGATAACGGCACCGGGAAGGAGCTCGTGGCGCGGGCTATTCACGCGTTGAGCCCCCGCGCCGCCGGTCCATTCATCGAGGTCAACTGCGCCGCGATCCCGACGGAGCTCATCGAAAGCGAGCTGTTTGGTCATATGAAGGGCAGCTTTACGGGCGCGTTCGCGGACCGGGCCGGGAAGTTCGAGCTCGCCGACGGCGGCACGCTGTTTCTCGACGAAATCGGCGACATGAGCCTGTCGGCGCAGGCCAAGGTGCTGCGCGCGCTGCAAGAAGGCGTGATCTCGCGCGTCGGATCGGGAAAGGCGCTGCCGGTGGATGTGCGCGTCATCGCTGCCACCAACAAGGACCTGAGCGCGGAAATCGCACAGGGGCACTTCCGGGAAGACCTGCTCTACCGGCTCAATGTGGTGCCGATTCACGTGCCATCCTTGCGCGAACGCCGCGCGGATGTGCCGCAGCTCGTTACCCATTTCTGCGCGGAGCTGACCAAGGGCGGGGGATTGCCGGCGAAGGAATTCGACGCGGCCGCAGTCGAGCGCCTGACCGCGCACGACTGGCAGGGAAACATTCGGGAATTGAAGAACGCCGTCGAGCGGCTGCTCATCCTCGCGAGCGGCCCCACCGTGACCCCAAGCGACGTCGAGCGGCTTGTCGCGAGGGCGGGGGCGGGGGCAGACCCAGGACGGGGCAAGAGCGCGGCAGCTTCAGCCGGTGGTGGCGATGCCGCCTGGCTCCGCGCCGCAACGTTTGAAGAGTTCAAGCAAGCGGCAGAGCGCGCGTTTCTGCTTGGGAAACTGCAGGAGCACGACTGGAACGTCTCGGAGACCGCGCGCACATTGCAGATGCCGCGCAGTAATCTTTACAAGAAGATCGAGCGATACGGATTGGCCCGCGGTGGAGAGGGAGCCCCAGCCCCGTGAAAGAAAAGGACCCCAAAGAGCGCGACTGGGATCGCGAGATGCGCGAGGTGGACAAGCTGCTCGCGAAACTGCCGGAGGGGGACCCCACGCTGGGCCGTGGCGTGCCGACGGTGCCGGTCTCGCCGCGTCCCGGACTCGGCGGGGTCGCCGGCGGGAGCGCTGTGCATCCGGCTGGTCCGGCTCGGGGCCGCGCCTGGGTCACGACGTGGATGCGCGTGGGCCTCAGTCTGGCGCTCGGCGTGGGGATGCTGGCGTGGCCCTGGGCGCACGCGTGCGGGTGGGGACTCGTGTGGTATCTGATCGGGGCAACCGTGGTGACCGTAGGCGGTGTCTGGAGTGCGCTGACCTCGTGGAAACGGCGGCTCGGCGTTGCCCACACGCTGTCGATCATCCTGATGATCTGGGGTCTCGCGTTGGCTGGTCGCCAAATGTTGCCGCGCGTGTATGGTAAAACTCCTGTTCCATTCTTTTGTCCCTAAACCGTGAAACCCATGGCTCCGCCTCCTGAATTCAAGAATTTCATTGCCGGGGATTGGGTCGTCCCCTCGACGGGCGAGTATTTCGAGAACCGTAACCCCGCCGACTGGAACGACGTCATCGGCCGCTTCCCGCGTTCGGGCGCGGACGACTTGAAGCGTGCCGTCGGGTCCGCCAAGCGCGGCTTCGCGCAGTGGTCCAAGACACCGGCGCCGATTCGCGGACAGGTGCTGCAGCGGGTCGCGCAGCTCCTCGTCGAGCGCAAGGACGATATCGCGCGCGCGATGACGCGAGAAATGGGGAAGGTAGTCGCGGAGACCGGCGGCGACGTGCAGGAGGGGATCGACACGGCATTTTACGCCGCCACCGAGGGCCGGCGCCTGTTCGGCCGAGTCGTGCCGTCGGAGCTGCGCAACAAGTGGGCGATGAGCTATCGCCGGCCGATCGGGATCGCCGGGCTGATCACGCCGTTCAACTTCCCGCTCGCGATTCCCACCTGGAAGATGTTTCCGGCGCTGCTGTGCGGAAACGCCGTGATCTTCAAACCCGCCGAAGATGTGCCGCACACGGCGCATCTGCTGGTCGAGGTGCTGCTCGCAGCGGGATTGCCGCCCGAGGTCGTGCAGCTGGTGCACGGGCAAGGCTCGGTCGTCGGCCGCGCGCTCGTCGAGCATCCCGAGGTCCCGGTGATCTCGTTTACGGGATCGACGGAGACGGGCTCGGCCATTGGCGCGACCTGCGGCAAGATGCACAAGCGTCTCTCGCTCGAAATGGGCGGGAAGAACGCGATGATCGTGATGGACGATGCCGATCTGGACCTGGCGCTCGAGGGTGTGCTGTGGGGCGCCTTCGGCACGACGGGTCAGCGCTGCACCGCGACGAGCCGGCTCATCCTGCACGACAAGATTCACGACCGGTTCGTGCAGATGCTGACCGATCGCGCCGCCAAGCTGCGGCTTGGGCCGGGGCTCGACGCGAAAACCGAGGTTGGCCCCCTGATTCACGAAGAGGCCCGCCAGAAGGTCGCCGAGTACGTCGCCATCGCCAAGAAAGAAGGCGCCAGCGTCGCGCTGGGTGGCCGGATTCCCCAGGGCGACAAGCGTCTCGAGTGCGGCTGGTTCTACGAGCCGACCGTGCTCGCCGGTGTGACGCCGGGGATGCGGGTCGAGCAGGAAGAGATCTTCGGACCGGTCCTGGCTGTCATCAAGGCCAAGGATCTGCCCGACGCGATCCGGATCAACAACGGCGTGAAGTACGGACTGTCGAGCTCGCTCTACACGCGCGACGTCAACGGCGCATTTCAGGCGATGACCGACCTCGACACCGGCATCACATATGTCAACGCGCCGACGATCGGTGCCGAGGCGCATCTCCCCTTTGGGGGGGTGAAGCAAACCGGCAATGGGCATCGCGAGGGCGGGTGGGAGGTGTACGACTTCTACTCCGAGACCAAGACCATCTACGTCGATTTCTCGGGGACACTCCAGCGAGCCCAAATCGACACGGAATTAAGCCCTTGACGCCGGAGGGACCGGCGGGGTAGTGTACGCTTACAACTGACGACCCGTGGTCATTTGCCGCGTATTGCCGCCACGTTAAACAAGGGCTAAAAAGCGACTCGCCCGCGGTCTTATTGGTCAGGGCGATGATTGTCTCAGGGAATCGCTTCCCGCGGCCGCTCAACTGAGCGGCCGTTTTCGTTTCGGGGGTGGACCATGCCAATCGTCCCGGCCAGTCGAGTCAGTGCCCTCTCGGGCGAAGGCGCGTTCGAGGTGTTGGTGGCCGCACGCCGCCTGGAGGCCGCCGGTCGCCACGTGATCCACCTCCAGATCGGCGAGCCCGACGGAGCGACGCCGCCCCACGTGGTGGAGGCAGGCGTCCGCGCCCTGCACGATGGCCACACGCGCTATGTGAACCCGGCCGGCTTGTCCGCCTTGCGCGATGCGATTGCCGCATCGCTTCCCTGGCGGGGCGTCCGGGGAGCGGCGGCGGAGAGCGTCGTCGTCGTTCCGGGCGCAAAGCCGATGGTGTTCTACGGTCTCCTCGCCGTGGTCGAGGCGGGGGATGAGGTGCTCGTGCCCGACCCCGGGTTCCCGATCTACCCATCGGTCGTGCGGTTCGCCGGGGCGGTTCCGGTCCGCTACCCGCTGGATGAAGTGGGGGGGCTTGATGCTGAGCGCATCGCCCCCTTAATCGGCCCGCGCACTCGTGCGCTGGTCGTGAATCTTCCTGGGAATCCCACCGGCGGTGTGGCGACGACGGATGCGCTGGACGCGATCGCTGAGCTCGCGTTGCGGCACGACCTCGTCGTGGTCTCGGACGAGGTGTACGGCCGGATCCGGTACGATGGGCGTTCGGACAGCATCGCGGCCGTGCCGGGCATGCTCGAGCGCACGATCATCGTGGACAGCTTCTCGAAGTCCTACAACATGACCGGCTGGCGGCTGGGCTTCGGCGTGCTGCCGGCGGCGCTGGTCGAGCGGGTAACGACGCTGGTGGTCAACGGCACGTCCTGCACGCCGCCGTTCGTGCAGCTGGCAGGGGTCGCCGCGCTCACCGGGCCGCAGGATTCCGTGACGGCCGCGGTCGCTCGCTTCGAGCGCCGCAGGGATTGGCTGGTCGACGGGTTGAACGGCCTTCCTGGCGTCCGCTGCGCGCGGCCTGAGGGGGCGTTTTACGCGTTCCCGGACGTGCGGGAGGTCGAAGAGCGATCGGGGCTCGCGACGCGCGAGCTCGCCGCGCGCCTGCTCGACGACTACGGCGTGGCGGTGCTGCCCGGCACCGATTTCGGACCGGGTGGCGCGGGCCATCTGCGTTTGTCGTTCGCGGTATCGCCGGCCGATCTCGACCTCGCGCTCGACCGCATCCGCGAATGTGTCAGCGACCTCGCGGTCGCTTCTCCGACCGATGGAGGCATCCATGTCGGTTCGTAAAATCACCGTGGCCACGCTCGCGACGTTGAAAGCGCGCAACGAGAAGGCCGTCTTCGTCACGGCCTACGACTATCCGACGGCCACGTTCGCGGACCGAGCCGGCGTCGACATGATTCTGGTGGGTGATTCAGCCGCCATGACGATGCTCGGACTCCCGAGTACGCTCCAGATCGGCCTCGACGAAATGTTGGTCTTCATTAAAGCGGTGACGCGCGCTGCGAAGCACGCCTTCGTGGTGGGCGATTTGCCGTTCCTGTCTTACCAGCCGTCTGACGAGACGGCGATCCGCAGTGCGGGTGCCTTCATAGCGGCCGGCTGCGACGCGGTGAAGTGTGAAGGGGGAACCCGCGTCGCACGCCGCGTCCGCGCCATGGTGGACGCCGGCATCGCGGTGATGGGACACCTGGGGCTCACGCCGCAAAGCATTGGGCAGCTCGGTGGCTACAGAGTACAGGGCAAATGCCTGGCAGCCGCCGAACGCTTGCTGCGCGACGCCGAAGCGCTGGAGCGCGCCGGCGCCTTCTCGATTCTGCTGGAAGCGGTTCCCGCCGAGACGGCGGCCTTTGTGCGCGAGCGTGTCGGGGTGCTCGTATATGGGATCGGCGCGGGTCCGCAGGTGGATGGGCAGCTCGTCATCTCGCATGACCTGCTGGGCAACTTCGTAGGAGACATCGCCCCGCGGTTCGTGAGGCGGTACGCGGAGGTGGGCGCGCACGTGGAGCGGGCGTTCAGCGAGTACGCGCGCGACGTCCGGGCCGGCGTCTTCCCGGGTCCGGAACATTGCTATCAAATCGACGCGGCCGACGAGGCGCTGATTCGTGCAGCCCGGCAAACGCCGGCACCGGCAGTGGAGGCGACGCCATGACGACCACCGTGGCCCCGCCCGCGGCGTTACGGCCCCGGCCGCAGGTCTGTCGAGCGTGCGGCACACTCCATCAGCCAGCCCCCGTTGCGATCTGCGAGCAGTGCCTCGGCCCCCTCGATCCGGTCGTCGATGCCGCACGGGTGCTCCCCACGCGCGACGCGATCGCGGCGCGTCCCTGGTCGCTCTGGCGCTACCGCGAGTGGCTGCCGTTCGATGGCGAGCCCGTCCTGTCGCTGGATACCGGCGGCACACCGCTCGTCGAGGCGCCGCGGCTCGCCGCGCGGCTCGGCGTGGCGCGCGTCTGGGTCAAGAACGACGCGGTCTCCCATCCGTCGCTGTCATTCAAGGATCGCGTCGTCGCGACCGCGATCAACGCGGCCGCGGCGTTCGGGCTCGACACGATCGGCTGTGCCTCGACGGGCAATCTGGCAAATGCGGTCGCCGCGCAGGCGGCGCGCGCCGGGCTCAAGGCCTGGATCTTCATTCCGGAAGATCTCGAGGTCGCCAAGATCGTCGGGACCGCGGTGTTTGGCGCGCGACTGGTGCGAGTGCGTGGTCACTACGACGACGTGAATCGGCTGTGCGCGCAGGTCGCCGACCTGTTCAGCTGGGGCATCGTGAACGTCAATCTGCGCGGCTATTACGGCGAAGGGTCGAAGACGATGGCGTTCGAGATTGCCGAGCAGCTGGGGTGGCGGTTGCCGACCGCGGTGGTTGCCCCAATGGCGGGTGGTTCGCTTGTAACCAAACTGCGAAAAGGGTTCCGAGAATTCAGCGCGGCGGGGCTCGTGAGCGGCGGCGCGCCGCGGATCTTCGGCGCCCAGGCGGCCGGATGCGCGCCGATCGTGCAGCTGGTGCGCGACAACGCGGACGCCGTCACGCCCGTGGTGCCGCACACGATCGCCCGCTCGATTGCGATCGGCAATCCGGCCGATGGCCTGTTCGCCAAGCGTGCGATTCTTGAATCGGGCGGCTGGGCCGAAGCGGTGTCGGACGCGGACCTCGTCGCCGGGATGCGGCTGCTCGCCGAGGAGGCGGGGATCTTCACCGAGACCGCGGGCGGTGTGACCGTCGCGGCCGCGGTGGCGCTGGCAGCCCAGGGCCGGTTCTCGCCCGATGACGAGGTCGTGTTGTGCATCACGGGAAACGGACTCAAGACTGTCGACGCCGTGGCTCCGGTGTTGCCCGCGGCCCCCCTGATTGCGCCGCGGGTGGCCGAGGTGCGCGCGCTCGTGAAGGACGCACCATGACCGCGCGCGTTCGTGTGCCGGCGAGCTCGAGCAATCTCGGCGCGGGCTTTGACTGCATCGGCATCGCGGTCGACCGCTGGCTCGTCGCGTCCGTCACGCTGGGGGGAACCGGGATCTCGATCCGTCGCCACGGGACGTTGAGCGCCGTCCGGGTACGGGCGGACCAGGATCTCTTCACGCGGGGGTTCCGCGCCGCGTGCGCCGCCGGTGGCCGCGTCACAACCACGGGCGTGACGATCGACGCCACCTCGGACATTCCGGTCGGTTGTGGGCTCGGCTCCTCAGCGGCGGCGATCGTGGCAGGCGCATTGCTGGCGGATGCGGCGTTCGAGCTGGGTCTGTGTCGCGCCAAAATCCTCGAAATCGCTACAACGATCGAAGGTCACCCCGATAACGTGGCGCCGGCGATTCACGGTGGCGCGGTGTTGAGCGTCCACACGCCGGCCGGATTTGTCTGGTCGTCGTTGCGTGTCTCGCCCGCGATCGAGCTGCTGATTGCGGTGCCGCCATTTCCCAATGACACGAAAGCGGCGCGCGCTGCCCTGCCTCACACGTTGCCCCACAGCGATGCGGTCGTCGCGGCCAGCCGGGCCGCGGCACTGGTGCAGGGTCTGGCCACCGGCGACGGCGCCCTGCTGGGCGCCGCGCTCGACGACCTGCTGCACGTGCCGTTCCGGCGCGCGCGGATTCCCGGCTACGATGCCGTGGTCGCCGCGGCGCAGGATGCGGGAGCGTTCGGAGCCACGCTCTCGGGCGCCGGCTCGGCGATCGTCGCCATCGCGCCGCGCGAGCGATCGGCCGCGGTCGGTACGGCCATGCTCGCCGCGTGGCGCGACGTCGGCATTGAGGCCGAGCTGATCACAGGTTCGAGTGCCGTCCCGGGTGCATCGGTGTCGGCAGTCACCACGCACCACGTGCCAGTCACCAGTCAGGAGATCTCATGAGCGTCACGCTGCAACTTCCCACGGTGCTCGCAAAGTTGGCCGACGGCCAGCGTTCTCTCCAAGCACAGGGATCGACGCTGGGCGACGTCGTCGCCGACGTCGCCGCCCGATTCCCGGGGTTGGCGCCGCGGCTGCGCGACGCCGCCGGTCAGCCCTATCCCTTCGTGACCTTTTACGTGAACGACGACGACGCCAGACTCCAGGGCGGATTTGCGGCGAGCGTGCGCGACGGCGATGAGATCATCGTCGTCCCGGCGATCGCAGGAGGTTGAACGATGACGACCCTCGCCCCGGCCGAGCTGGTGCGCTACAGCCGGCACCTCATCCTTCCCGACGTCGGCGTCCCTGGCCAGGAAAAGCTCAAGGCCGCCCGCGTGCTCCTCATCGGCGCGGGCGGGCTCGGATCGCCCGCGGCGCTCTATCTCGCCGCTGCCGGCGTCGGCACCCTGGGCCTCGTGGACTTCGACAACGTCGACGTCACGAACCTGCAGCGCCAGATCCTGCACGGCACGAAGGACGTCGGCCGGCCCAAGTTGCAGTCGGCACGCGAGCGGATCGCCGACGTGAACCCGCACGTGCTGCTCGAGACCTACGAGACGGCGCTGACCTCGAAGAACGCGCTCGACATTCTCAGCGGTTACGACATTGTCGTCGACGGCACCGACAACTTCGCGACACGCTATCTCGTCAACGACGCGTGTGTCCTGCTGGGGAAGCCAAACGTCTACGGCAGCATCTTCCGATTCGAAGGACAGGCGTCAGTCTTCGCCCTGGCCGACGGGCCGTGCTATCGCTGCCTCTTTCCAGAACCGCCGCCGCCGGGCCTCGTGCCGAGCTGCGCGGAGGGCGGTGTGCTGGGCGTGCTGCCGGGGCTGGTCGGGACGATTCAGGCGACGGAGGCGATCAAGCTGATCGTCGGTGTGGGCGAGTCGCTCAAAGGCCGCCTCCTGCTCATCGACACGCTCGGCATGAAGTTCCGCACGGTCAACGTACGCAAGGACGCAACGTGCCCTGCGTGCGGCACACACGAGATCACGGCGCTCATCGATTACGAGCAGTTTTGCGGTGTGCGGGCGGCGGAAGCGGAGCCGCGGGCAGTCGGTGGGTTCGTGGAGCTGACGCCCCGCGAGCTGCAGAGCCGGTTGTCACGCGGCGAGGCGCTCCAGCTGATCGACGTGCGCGAGCAGTTCGAGTGGGACATCGCGCGGATTCCGGGCGCGCGGCTCGTCCCGCTGGCGACGCTCCCCGACGTCGTCGACTCGCTCGATCGCGACCGCGAAGTGGTCGTCTACTGCAAGGGCGGCAGTCGCAGTCGGGCGGCCGCGTCGCATCTCGCCGAGGCAGGATTCCCGCGCGTCACGAACCTGACGGGCGGGATCCTGCGGTGGCAGGCGGAGGTCGATCCGACGCTACCGCGTTATTGAGCACCACCCGGCGACCGAATGGTGACGATGATCACCGGCCGACGGCTAGCGTCGGGCCATGCCGTACGAGTCGGTGGTCGTCGTGCTCGCGACCCAGGGCGCGAGCCTCGAACGTGACGCGCTAGACGCGTTGCCGGAGACCGCTGTCACATGGTTTCGCGTCGAGCGCGAAGGGCAGGTCGCATGTCTCGCCGCCCGCGTCCGTCATTCGGACCCGGTTTCTGAATTCCGAGTCAGAGTCAGGCAATGGGCCGAGGCGCGCGGATGGGGCGTAACCGTTGCGCCGTGCGGGCCGGCTTGCTAAGATAAGTCACATGCATGACTTGGGGCCCTCCGTGGCTGGAAACGGCGCAGATACGCCACGGCTCCCCGCGACTCCGTCATCGCCGCGGGCCGTACTCGCCCGATGGTTCGACAGCTGGATGCGATCGCTCGGTATGGCGCTCGTGCTCTTCCTCATCATTCGCACTTTCCTTCTCGAAGCATTTCAAATCCCTTCCGGCAGCATGGAGCGCACGCTGCTGGTGGGGGATTTTTTGTTCGTGAACAAAGCGGTGTACGGCGCGCAGATCCCCGGTACCAGCGCACGACTGCCCGGTTTCAATACGCCACGCCGCGGCGACGTGATCGTGTTCGCCTATCCCAAGGACCCCTCGTTGAGCTACGTCAAGCGGGTGGTCGGCGAGCCGGCTGACATCGTCGAAATGCGGATCGGGCAGGTGTACGTAAACGGCCGCGCGTTGGAGGAGCCGTACGTGCAGCGCCAGGATCCACTGCACGACGGATTCGATCCCAAGTTCAACTGGCAGCGCGAGTATCTCGTGCCGCCCAGCGTCGAGCAGCGCCGCGGCTATCATCCGACGCGTGATACTTGGGGCCCGCTCCGCGTGCCGATGGACAAGTATTTCGTGCTGGGCGACAACCGGGACAATTCCGAAGATTCGCGCTACTGGGGATTTGTCGACGTAAGCGCGGTGAAGGGTCGCCCGCTGGTCGTCTATTTCAGTTATGAGCGGGGAACGCATGATGCGCTCCCCTGGTTGACGGACATTCGTTGGAGCCGGCTCGGTTCGCTGATTCACTAGAGGTAGCTTCCCCGAAAGGAGTGGCCACCCGATGCAGCTGAATACGGCGAGGCGCGCGTCATTTGACGAGGGATCTCTGGATCAGTATCTGCGGGAAATCAGCCAGTATCCGCTGATTACGCGAGAGGAAGAGGTCACGCTCGCGCAGCGGATCAAGCAGAACGATCGGGAGGCACTGGATAAGCTGGTGCGCTCCAACCTGCGCTTTGTCGTGTCCGTCGCCAAG
>WNFL01132128.1_pt2 | contig 12153 bp, 16 predicted proteins | sample 5400361 | NCBI WGS metagenome assembly WNFL01 (sample SAMN13153351, study PRJNA577476) | soil metagenome | isolation source: 40 cm soil on Douglas fir-dominated hillslope | place: USA:California | collected 2013-09-17
CGGACTGCCGAAAGTACACCTGCATAACCCGGTGCTGGCCTTTGAAGTGGGCGACGACTTCATGAAATTCTTCTACGACGCGGAACAAGGGAAGCTTGACCCCTTCGTTCTAGTGGTGGAGGGGTCGATTCCCAACGAAAACATCAAGCGGGAAGGCTATTGGGCTGCCCAAGGGACGGATCCGAAAACGGGGCAGCCAATTACTACCTGCGAATGGATCGATCGGCTCGCCCCCAAAGCTCTCGCTGTTGTGGGAGCAGGAACGTGTGCCACTTACGGTGGAATTCATGCCATGGCAGGCAATCCCACCGGCGCTATGGGTCTTTCAGACTACCTGGGTTGGGGATTCCGCTCGAAGGCTGGCATTCCGATCGTAAATGTTCCCGGCTGCCCGGTTCAGCCGGACAACTTCATGGAAACGGTGCTGTACCTCCTTTATCAAGCGGCCGGGCTCGCCCCGATGATTCCTCTCGATGACCAATTGCGGCCGACTTGGCTGTTTGGGAAAACGGTGCATGAAGGTTGCGATCGGGCTGGCTACTACGAGCAGTCCGACTTCACAGAGCAATACGGCTCGTCAAAATGCCTTGTGAAGCTTGGATGCTGGGGACCTGTAGTTAATTGCAATGTGACCAAGAGAGGTTGGATGCGGGGTGTGGGCGGGTGCCCGAATGTGGGAGGCATCTGCATTGCGTGCACCATGCCGGGGTTTCCGGACAAGTTCATGCCTTTTATGGATGAGCCTCCCGGCGCCACCTTTTCTACGGCTGCCAGCAAAGCCTACGGAGGAATGATCCGGGCACTGCGCAGCATCACGAACGACACGGTAAATAAAGAACCCAAGTGGCGCCATCCAGGCAATCAACTCACCACTGGCTACAGGCCTCACGCCTACTGATGGAAAGGATAAAGTTCCATGGCTACCACAGCGGCGCCTCGCACGGAAGCTCCCGCCAAGAAACGCAATCTCGTCGACATGCACTGGGACCCGATTACCCGGATCGTAGGCAGCTTGGGTATTTTCACCAAGATCGATTTCGATAACCGCGAGGTCGCTGAGTGCTACGCAACGTCTTCGATCTTCCGCGGCTACAGCATCTTCATGAAAGGAAAGGATCCGCGGGACGCGCATTTCATTACCAGCCGGATCTGCGGGATCTGTGGAGACAATCATGCCACTTGCGCGGTGTATGCGCAGAACATGGCTTTTGGCGTGAAGACCCCGCCGGTCGGCGAATGGATTCTGAATTTGGGGGAAGCCGCCGAGTACATGTTCGATCACAATATATTTCAAGACAACCTGGTCGGCGTGGATTTTTGCGAGCAAATGGTGAAGCAAACCAACCCTGGAGTGTTCGATAAAGCTACGAAGACGCCGGCACGTGGGGCGGCGCGTCATGGCTACCGCACCATAGGCGACATTATGGTCGCACTTAACCCTTTCACCGGAGAGTTTTATCGCGAAACGCTACAGGTGAGCCGTCTCACGCGTGAAATGTTCTGCTTGATGGAGGGGAGACACGTCCATCCTTCGACGCTGTATCCCGGCGGAGTGGGCACCGTCGCAACGGTCCAGGTTTTCACGGACTACCTTGTGCGGCTCATGAAGTATGTCGAATTCATGAAGAAAGTGGTTCCGCTGCACGATGACCTCTTTGATTTCTTCTACGAAGCTCTGCCCGGCTATGAAAAAGTAGGTCAGCGCCGCGTTTTGCTGGGTTGCTGGGGAGCCTTCAATGACCCGGATGTTTGCGACTACGATTACAAAAACATGGGCGACTGGGGCCGGGCGATGTTTGTCACGCCGGGCGTCGTGGTCGACGGCAAGCTTGTAACAAACGACCTGATTGACATCAACTTGGGCATACGCATTCTGCTCGGCAGTTCCTACTACCAGGACTGGCAGCAAGGCGGCGAGACCTTCGTACGCACCGATCCCATCGGGAATCCGGTCGATAAACGCCATCCGTGGAATCAGACCACGGTTCCCAAACCGCAGAAGCGCGACTTTAACGGCAAGTACACATGGGTGATGTCGCCTCGCTGGTTTGACCAGCGCAGTGGCGATTACCTGGCTCTGGACACCGGTGGTGGTCCCATCGCGCGGCTCTGGTCCACGGCGCTTTCGGGTCTCGTCCAGAATGACTACATCAAAGCGACCGGGAACAGCGTGAAGATTTATTTGCCGAAGACGGCCGCGCTACCTGAGACGGAGTTCGAGTGGAAAATTCCAAAGTGGAGCAACGCCATCGAGCGGGACCGCGCCCGCACTTACTTCCAAGCCTATGCCGCAGCCATGGCCCTTTATTTTGTGGAGCGCGCATTGAATGAAGTACGCGCCGGCAACGCGAAAACTTGGGCCGAATTTGTGGTCCCCAGTGATGCGATCGGCTGTGGTTTCCACGAAGCTGTACGCGGCGTGCTCTCCCACCACGTCGTCATTCGCGACGGCAAGATCGCCAACTATCATCCGTATCCGCCGACTCCCTGGAACGGCAGCCCCCGAGACGTCTACGGCACGCCCGGTCCTTACGAGGATGCCATCCAGAACACGCCGATCTTTGAGGAGAACGGACCCGCCGACTTCAAGGGAATCGACATCATGCGAGCGGTGCGCAGCTTCGATCCTTGCTTACCTTGCGGTGTGCACATGTATCTGGGCGGCGGCAAAGTACTCGAGACGCGGCATTCTCCGATGTTTGGAGTTTCGCGCTAGTAGCCAGTGCGGCATGAAAGGTTTCTTCGAGGACGCATCGATGACCGGTGAGAAGGAGCTTCAACAGCTTAGCTCGAAAATAGAAGATCTTGTTCACAGGGTCGATGCGATTTCAGACCCAGCCGTAAAGGCCAATGCAACGGTTCTTGTGCAATCGTTGCTTGACCTACACTCGGCTGCTTTTCAGCGCGTGACTGAGGCATTGCTTCACGATGGTGAATCGGGTCGCCAAATCCTCGAGCGCCTTGCTGCCGACGAAATCGTGGGCGGTTTGCTCGTCCTATACGGTCTGCACCCGGATGGACTCGACGTTCGCTTACAAAAGGCGATTGAGCGCGCACGCAAAGCTATAGCTCCGCACGGGGCAAGCATCGAGTTGCTCGATGTTCGTGAAGGAATGATTCACGTCCGGCTCAGCGGGAAACCCAGCGGATGCGGGTCAACAACTAGGAAGCTACAAGAGTTGGTGGAAAACGCGATCTGTGAAGGCGCTCCCGAGATCACGAAAGTTCAAATCGACGATGCGATTCAGTCTGGAAGCTCTGAACCATTGGTGCAGCTGCAAGTGAATCTGTCTGCGCTACAGCGCGCGTAGGAGGAAACATGGCAACACCACGTATGCAGCCCGACTCTACAACCCACACCCCTGGAGTCTCCAAAGGCGAGGAAAGATCTGGAAAACATCACACCGGCCGCGAACCTGTGCGTGCCCCGCGAACAATGAGAGATGCCACGGGAATTAATGCGCGCAAGCGGGAGCCGATCGACCCGAGCATGCCGGAACTGCCGCCGGCTTGAATCTGGCGCGCCCTGCCACGGGAGAATCGGGTATATGAGCAGCAATGCTCAAGCAGGCGACGTGTTTCAACAGTTGCGCCGTTTTGTGCGTTCGCGCGCGGGATCCACCGAACAATGTGAGCTCTGTGCGACGCAGATTACCGAACGGCATCACCATTTGCTCGATCTCAAGAGCCGCAAGATCGTTTGCAGCTGCGAAGCTTGCGCCATTCTTTTCAGCGATCACGGTGCACGAAGCTATCGTCGTATTCCCACCGACATCGAAGCTCTCCCTGAATTTGCTCTGACCGATGTTCAATGGGAAGAGTTATCAATTCCGATCAACATAGCGTTTTTCTGTCGAACCGGGAATGCGGCGGAGCCATCCGCGTTTTATCCAAGCCCCGCAGGCGCCACGCAAGCACATCTAGATCTCCATTCCTGGCGGCAAATTGTTGAAGACAATCCAGCGCTGCAGCGAATGGAGGCGGATGTTGAGGCTCTGCTGGTGAATCGAGTGACGCATCCGCACGAGTATTACATTGTGCCGATCGACGAATGCTATCGCCTGACCGGGCTCATTCGAACCGAATGGCGCGGATTTTCAGGTGGCAAAGATGTCTGGCGGTCCATCGGCGAATTCTTCACGGCTCTTAAGCGGCGAGCGGTCCGCCCGACTGGTGTGACGCATGCCTGATCTCAGCTTTCAAATCCAAAGCGTGCAGCCGGTTCTGTACGCGGCGACGCCGCTACTCGCCCTGAAACTTCACGTTAAATCTGGTGAACCAGGCACGTTTATCCAAAACATCATTTTGCAATGCCAAATTCAAATTGAGCCGTCCCGGCGCCGTTATCAGGCCGCCGAGCAGGGGAAGATGCGCGATTTGTTTGGCGAGCCCGTGCGTTGGGGCCAGACTCTCCGCCCGATGCTCTGGACGAATACGAGCGTTGTGGTCCCTTCGTTCAAAGAGGAAACGATTGCGGAGGTACCCGTTCCCTGCACCTTCGACTTCAATGTCGCTGCTACGAAATACTTTCACGGGCTGGAAGGCGGCGACATTCCGATCTGCATTCTCTTCAGCGGCACGGTCTTTTTCATGACGGACGAGGGAACATGCCAGGTGGGAAAAATTCCCTGGGACCGCGAAGTCAATTACCGTATCCGAACACCGCATGGCTGTGCCTGCAACGCGATGTTTTCGATCAACTCCATCAATACAAGGTGAACCGCGGGATTCCCACCTGGGAGGATGTTTTCCGGGGCATGCTGTCGAATATTGAAGAGAGTGACCTGCGGAAAGTCCAGGCGTAAGGCTAACCTGATGAAATCGATGGTGGAGCAAATTGCCAACGCTGTTCTCTACGAAGGATATCTTTTGTATCCCTATCGGCCATCCGCCCTGAAGAACCGGCAGAGATTCAACTTCGGCGTTATTTATCCGCCCGCTTACAGCGAGGCGCAAGCCGGCACGGACGCTTGCATGATGCAAACCGAATGCTTGGTGCAAGGCAACCAAAACACTCAGTGTGTGGTGCGGGTCAGATTCTTGCGTGTAATAGCCCGTTCCATTCGAAGACTGTTGAAGCCGGCAAGTGAATTGTCGTCCGTAACAGAAGGAAATACTGTGCAGGTCGAGAGATTAGAAGTTGGCGGTAAGGTTTTTCAGACGTGGCAAGAGGCCGTCGAAGAAGAGGTCGAAGTTACAGAGTTCGACGTCGCGGCTCTTGCCGGTCGGCCTATGCAATGGCCTTTCCGGTTACCGGCCAGTCAAGAACGGGAACCGGTTCGCGACGAGCGCAACCTGATTGTCGGAATCATCAAACGCGACAAAGAAAACATTAATGGATTGATTGAGCTCGCAGCCGAACGCCTGGCACACGGACTGTTTACACTTATGGTGCGCGTCTCGAATGTTACTCGCACCAACCATCTGGGTTCTTCCAATCGGGACAAAGCTCTTTCGTGCTCTCTCATTTCTACTCACACGGTTCTGGAAGCCCGTGAGGGCGAATTCATTTCTCTGGTCGACCCTCCAGAGACGTGCCGCGAATTTGCTATGGCCTGCAAAAACGTCGGGACCTGGCCGGTCCTAGTCGGGAAAGACGGCGAACGCCACACCATGCTCTCTTCCCCGATCATACTGTACGACTATCCGCAAATAGCTCCGGAAAGCCCCGGTGATTTGTTCGACGGTGCGGAGATCGACGAAATTCTGTCCTTACGCGCATCATGACGATGAGCGACGACGAGAAAAGAGAAATGCGTGAGTCCGACGAACGGGCTCGCCAGATTCTCGAGCGGACAGAGGGTTTGCCGGATGACCAATGGATGAAGCTTCACGGAGCCTTGCGCGGACTGCGTGCGCTCAGAGGTGAGAAGCCATGAACGAATGGGAATGGCAACTCCTGGAAGATAAGAATCCGATTGAGTCGCTCGACATCAATGGCATTCAAGTCCAGCGCGGCGATCGTGTGAAGCTGCGCCCACGCGCCGGCGGCGATATCTTTGATCTCGCGCTCGACAGGAAACTAGCGGTCATTGAATCCATACAGCAAGACTATGAAGGGGAGTTGCACGTTTGCGTGGTGCTTGACGACGATCCGGGTCGGGATATCGGCCTGATGCGGCAGCCGGGCCATCGTTTTTTCTTCGCGCCCAGCGAGGTGGAACCCATTGGCAAAAGTGAAGCGACTCCGGCTCCGCAAACGAAAAGGATACTGATCGCAGGGATCGGCAATATTTTTTTGGCTGACGACGCATTCGGGGTCGAAGTAGCGAGCCGGTTGGCACATCGATCATTTGTCTCGGGCGTGCGAGTGGCGGATTTTGGGATTCGAGGCTTTGACCTCGCATACGCCCTGATGGAGAGCTACGAGACCACCATTCTCGTGGATGCTTATCCCGGCGAAGGTCAGCCCGGCACTCTCTTCGTAATCGAGCCAGACTTGAAGGATTTGAATTCTGCAGCAACGCAGCAGGGTTTTATTGAACCTCACGCCATGAATCCGATCAACGTGCTACGCATGGCCGCGAGCATGGGCGGCGAACTGAAACGAATACTCCTTGTTGGCTGCGTTCCGGCGACTCTCGGCCCCGAGGAAGGGCAGATGGGACTTAGCGAGCCGGTGGCCGCGGCCGTCGATGAAGCTGTGAAACTCATCGATTCGCTTGTGACGCGAATTCTTGCAGGGGAATGGCCCGTGAAAAAATGAGCCAGATCTATTCTCTTGAGACAGCAAAGTAGAACTTGCAGGGGAGTTGCACCGTGTGCCTAGCAATACCGGCAAAAATCGTAGAGCTGGATTCGCAAAACGCGCTTCAAGCCATTGTTGACGTCGTCGGCGTGCGACGCAGAGTGGATCTTGGGCTCTTGCAGGATGCACCGCCGGTTCCAGGGGATTGGGTGCTGATCCACGTCGGTTTTGCGATGAGCAAGATCAGCGAAGCCGATGCCGAAGATCAAATGCGAATGCTCACTATGCTTGGTGAAGCTGAAGCCGCAATGCAGGAAGTGCGGGGGTACGGTTTGGAGAATGAACCGCAGGACCAATCCGGGCCAAGGTTGAAGCAATGAAGTTTGTAGATGAGTTCCGGTCGCCGCAACTAATCGCCAAAACGGGAGAGGAGATCCGCAGGCTCGCCGATCCGAAGCGCCACTATCGAATCATGGAAGTCTGCGGCGGGCACACACACGCAATTTATCGCTTCGGCTTAAAAGACTTGCTTCCTTCCAACGTTGAATTGATACACGGCCCAGGTTGCCCGGTTTGCGTTTTGCCAATGGGCCGAATCGATGACGGTTTGTCTCTGGCCGCGGAGCCCAACTTTATCTTCGCCGCCTTTGGCGACATGATGCGCGTCCCCGGAACGCAAGGAAGCCCGCTCGAATACAAAGCGCGCGGTATGGACGTGCGAATCGTTTACTCCCCTGCCGATGCGCTTAAATTAGCCCGCAGCAATCCCGAAAAGCACGTCATGTTCTTCGCTATCGGCTTTGAAACCACCGCGCCTTCCACTGCGCTAACGCTCATGCGCGCGAAAGCCGAGGGCCTGCGCAATTTTTCCGTATTTTGCAATCACGTCACGATCATCCCCGCCATCCGCGCCATTCTCGATTCGCCAGATATGCGTTTGGATGGCTTCGTCGGTCCAGGACATGTTTCCACCGTGATCGGTTGCCGCCCCTATGACTGGATTGCCAAAGACGAAGGGAAGCCGGTGGTAGTCTCCGGTTTCGAACCGCTGGATATTCTGCAATCCATCGTGATGCTCCTGCGCCAGCTTCGCAACGGTAAAGCCAAAGTCGAGAATCAGTACAAGCGCGTGGTCCTTTGGGAAGGAAATCGCGCCGCGCTTCGCGCCATGGCTGAAGTCTTTGAGCTGCGTCCTTATTTTGAATGGCGCGGCCTGGGATTCATCTCGCAATCCGCTCTCAAAATTCGCGCCAGCTATGCTGAGTGGGATTCGGAACAGCGTTTTTCTGTTCCCGGTGTGCGCGTCACCGATCCCAAAGCGGCGCAGTGCGGCGAAGTGTTAAAAGGCGTGCTCAAGCCGGCGCAGTGCAAGCTCTTCGGCCGCGAGTGCACACCCGAGCAGCCTGTGGGCGCTCTTATGGTGTCGTCGGAAGGCTCGTGCGCGGCCTATTTTAACTACGAGCATCGCAAACCCGTTCACATTGCCGCTGCGGCGAATTGAGCGAATGAGATTTACATGGCCACCCCTGCTCCCAAAATCAGGTTCCGCGAACCGCAAATCGAAATGGCACATGGAGCCGGCGGCAAAGCGAGCCGCAGACTAATCGAGGGACTGTTCGCTCCGATTCTATTTGGTTCTTCCGCGGGCCCGCTTGGTGATGCGGCGCATATTCAAATCAATGGAACGCAAATCGCCATAACTACGGACAGTTTCGTGGTCAAGCCACTGCGTTTCCCCGGCGGCTCCATCGGCGAGCTGGCCATCAACGGCACGGTCAATGATCTGGCGGTATCGGGCGCGAAAGCGGAAGCAGTTGTCGTCACGTATGTTCTCGAAGCCGGATTGCCTACCCACATTTTGGAAGCGGAAGTTCGTGCCATGGCCGATGCTGCGGAGAAAGCTGGCGTCACGATCGCGGGTGGTGACACAAAGGTTGTGGAGCACGGCAAGGCTGACCGCATGTACATCACCACAACCGGGATTGGCCGCCTGCTACCAGGGGTTGAAATTTCGCCGCAGTCTGTGCAGCCAGGCGACAAAGTCTTGCTTTCCGGACCGATCGGAGATCACGGCATCACCATTTTGTTGGCGCGCGGCGATCTCGACCTGGAAGCAGATCTGAGTTCGGACACGCGTTCCGTGCTTCCGCTCGTTCAGGCGCTGGTGTGCGAAGCCGGCGCGGGAGTCCGTTGGATGCGCGACCCTACGCGCGGCGGCGTGGCCACATCTCTCAACGAATTGGCCCGCGACTGCGGGCACGGAATCGTTCTCTGCGAAGACAAAATTCCCATACGCGATTACGTGCGCGGTGCCTGCGAACTTCTCGGCCTCGACCCCCTGCACATCGCGAACGAAGGGCAATTCCTAGCCATCGTGTCCTCCGAGCATGCCGAGTCCGCGCTGAAGACTTTGCGCGCAACGCCCGGCGGAGAAGAAGCAGAAATGATCGGCCAAGTCTGCGAACAACCCGCCGGCGCCGTTCTGGTGACCACTCTTTACGGCGGAACCCGCCTTGTGGACATGCTCGTGGGAGATCCTCTGCCCCGAATCTGCTAACACCGTGAGGGTGAACGTAACAAACAAAGGACGGGGAAACTCAAATCTTTTAGAATCAAAGTAGCGCCCGTAGCTCAGCTGGATAGAGCGTCTGCCTTCGAAGCAGAGGGTCGGGGGTTCGAGTCCCTCCGGGCGCGCCATCTTTTTGTTGTCCGGACCGGACACATAGGCTACAGAACGTACCGCCTACATAGGTGACAACCCTGGCCGAACGTCTCGTCCCGCGAGATTACTTCACGACTTCAATGGTTGTCTCGTCGGTAACCGCCATATTGAGATTTTCACCCGGCTTGAATTGATCGAGGTTGTTGATCTTTTTGCTGAGCTTAAGCGTGCGCTTCTTGCCTTGCGGGTCCTCGAAAGTAATGCAGCGCTTTTGCGGATCCACGGAAACAATTCTTCCGGCTACTTCGGTGGTTTCCACCTTGACGATAGCCGGATTTTCGCCCTCCTGCGTAACGCCAACCACGCCGTACTTGGCGACGCCGGTGGTGTCGCTCGACTTATCGGCCGTCATCACGATTTCCTCCGTCGACGATACTTACACACGGTCTCCGGGATGGAACTGATCGAGGTTCTTGACGCTTTTGTCGACGCGAAACGTTTTCGTTTTGCCACTGTCCAGGCGCACGATGAGCTTGCGCCTTTGCGTATCGACCTTTTGCACCGTCCCCGTATTCTTGTTCACTTCGACCTGGTCAACAGGTTGCGATTCGTTGTCTTGCTCCTGCGGAACGGCGCGGGGGCCCGCTCCAAATAGTAATAAGACGGACAGGATTGCGGTTGCTGCGTTCACAGGTCCTGTTTTCTCGCTTCCGGAATTGGCAATGCGGCCGGAAGAACCTTGGATTTTTGGGTCGGCAATTACTAGATGAGGGTGCAGATTAAAGGACGTTGCGTGACGGGATATGGACAGTCGCCGGGATGCAGGAACCGGGAAAGTATCAACCCGCAGGCGGAGATACGCACAAATTGAGTGGTTGTGCGATGCCGGGGAGGCAGGGGACGGTACATTAAAGGGGAAAAATGATTACAAGATTCGATGTATGGATGCGGCGGCTTGCGTCTGAGAGTATGCGTGTGCGGGCTAACAAGTTCCGCGAAGTCGAAGGAGAAGGAGCGGCGTGGTACGCTTCGAGAACCGAAGCGGTAGGGCTGGGACGCGTCGTTCCTTCTTCCTTCTACTAATTCCCTCCTGAACGTTCTCCTTTCCAGTAACTTTTCGCTCCGCTCTTAGTTTGAGACATCGATCCACTTGATGTGATTCCGCAGGCAATCGGGCAGCGCCTTGAATCTACTGCATGCGTTTATACTTTCCTGGTGCGACGGCCAAGGCATCCCCCGACCAAACACGCTGTTCGGTCCAAAACGCCTGGGGCTGCCCAAACTGTCGGGCTCGCGCGGGCGATCTCAAAAATGGGGTACTGCTCGCGGGCGCAAGCGGCGGACCTAATCTCGGCTGGGCGCGTGCGGCTGAACGGGGCGGTACGACGGAACGCGGAAACGCCGGCGCGGCTGGGGCAGGACAAGATTGAAGTGGATGGGAGGGAGATCCGCGCGGCGGAGAAAGCGTATTGGATGCTGAACAAGCCGCGGGGCGTGGTCACCACCGCGTCCGATGAAAAGGGGCGCGCGACTGTTTATGACTATATCGGCGAGGACCGCGGATGGCTGGCCCCAGTAGGCCGGCTGGATAAAGCCAGCGAGGGCCTGCTGCTGTTGACCAATGATTCGGAGTGGGCGGCGCGGGTGCTCGATCCCGCTGGTCACGTCGCCAAGACGTACCACGTACAGATCGCAGCGCTCGCGGACGAAGCGTTGCTCCAGAGTATGCGGAGCGGCGTTCGTGATGGGGGCGATTTGCTCCGCGTGCAGCGCGTTCGCGAGTTGCGGCGTGGTGAACTCAATTCGTGGCTCGAAATCGTACTGCATGAGGGGAAGAACCGGCAGATTCGTAGAATGCTGGGAACGCTCGGCGTGGAAGTGCTGCGGTTGGTGCGCGTTGCAATTGACAGCCTCACCCTCGGCGACTTAGCGAAAGGATCCTGCCGTGAGTTGACTCCTGAGGAGAAATCCTCCATCGCGACGGAACTGCATAAGGAGAAGAATTGACCGCGACTGTTTGGACAGCACATACATGCCGCAGAGAAGAAACAGACGCCCTGCGGTTGCAAATCAATATCGGAAGCCCTACCCTGTAGCATTCATGCCTAACTTTTCACCCGAACTGCTGGCCTACGGATTTGTCTGGTATGTGGCCTTCCTATTTTCGACCACATGCCACGAGGCGGCGCATGCGCTAGTCGCCAAGCTGGGTGGCGACGAGACCGCCGCTTCGGGCGGGCAGGTCTCATTGAACCCGGTGCCGCATATTCAGCGCGAGCCGTGGGGCATGGTGGTAATCCCGATTCTGTCGTTTATTTTCACGCGCGGTATGATCGGCTGGGCCAGCGCGCCATTCGATCCAAATTGGGAGCGCCGCTATCCGCGGCGCGCGGCATTGATGGCGCTGGCAGGGCCAGCGGCGAATTACACGCTGATGCTATTGGCCACGGCTGGCTGCAAAGAAATCCGGAAACCGGGCAGCCGAACCTGCTGACCGTGGTCCTGTTCGTGTTCTTCTCGTTGAACTTACTGCTCGGCACCTTCAATTTGCTTCCAGTGCCACCACTCGATGGCAGCGCGGGAATCATGCTGTTCATGAGCGAAAGCCGGGCGCAGCGCTACCTGGACTGGCTGCGCGGCAACAGCTTTGCCATGGTGGGCCTACTGGTAGGCCTGCTTGTTTTCCGCTACTTCTACGGTCCCGTGGAGAATTTCGCTACCAACCTCCTGCTTCGCAGCCACTTTTAGAAACTTAGCGAGTGGTTCAGATGCGCACACTGTAGCCTCCACGTCTCTATCCCGG
>WNFL01380679.1_pt4 | contig 12153 bp, 15 predicted proteins | sample 5400361 | NCBI WGS metagenome assembly WNFL01 (sample SAMN13153351, study PRJNA577476) | soil metagenome | isolation source: 40 cm soil on Douglas fir-dominated hillslope | place: USA:California | collected 2013-09-17
AAGACGGCACCCGCGGGTGCCGTCTGCTTTTCTGCCCGCCTCTCTCCTCTAGCCGCCGCCCTTGGATACCTTCCTCCAGCAGCTCGTGAACGGCCTCACCGCGGGCAGCGTGTATGCCGTCGTCGCCCTGGGGTACACGATGGTTTACGGCATCATCCAGCTCATCAACTTCGCGCACGGCGAGGTGGTGATGATCGGCGCGATGGTCGCGTTCACGGTCATCACGCTCCTCGCCGGCTCGGGCATGCCGCCGCTCGGCGTAGTGATCGTCGGCACCGCGTGCGCGATTCCGGTGTGCATGCTGGTGGGCTACGCGATGGAGCGGCTCGCCTACCGGCCGCTGCGCCGCGCGCCGCGCCTGGCGCCGCTCATCACGGCGATCGGCGTCTCGATCATCCTGCAGCACCTGGCGATGCTCGTCTGGAGCCGCAACGTGCTCGCCTTTCCGCAGATCATCGAGACGCACAGCTACTTCCTCGGCGGCGCGGCGATCACCAATGTGCAGATCGCCATCATCGCCGTCTGCCTGGCGCTGATGGCGGCGCTCGCCTTCCTCGTCTACCGCACGCCGCTCGGCACGGCGATGCGCGCCACGGCGCAGAACACGCGCAGGTGGCGGGCCTGATGGGCATCGACGTGAACCGCGTCATCGCCGCGACCTTCGTCATCGGCGCGGCGCTCGGCGCCGTGGCGGGCGTCCTCTTCGGTACCTACTACGGCGTGGCGCAATACACCATGGGCTCGATCCTCGGCCTGAAAGCGTTCTGCGCCGCGGTGCTCGGCGGCATCGGCAACATCCCGGGGGCGATGCTCGGCGGCATCGTGCTCGGGCTGCTCGAAGCGCTCGGCGCGGGCTATATCGGCGATCTCACCGATCTGTGCCAGTACGACTTCCTCGCCGGCAGCATCGAGGCCTGCAAGGGCGGCGGCAACTTCGTCCTCGCCGGCTCGAACTACCAGGACGTATTCGCTTTCCTGGTGCTGATCCTCGTGCTCGTCTTCCGGCCGCAGGGCCTGCTCGGCGAGCGCGTCGGCGACCGCGCCTGATGCGCAGATTTTTCGATACCAATACTCACCCCGCGCTCGTTTGGGTGGGCTTCGCCCTCGTTGGCGTAACGCTGGCCCTGCTGCCGTTCGCGCTCGCGCAAGTCGGCACGAGCTGGGTGCGCATCACCAACTACGCCATCCTCTACGTGCTGCTCGCGCTCGGGCTCAACATCGTCGTCGGCTTCGCCGGCCTGCTCGATCTGGGCTACATCGCCTTCTACGCCGTCGGGGCGTATACCTACGCGTTGCTGGCAAGCCCGCAGCACGACCTGCACCTGCCCTTCTGGGCGATCCTGCCGATCGGCGCCGCGGTCGCGGGCCTGTTCGGCGTCCTGCTGGGAACGCCGACGCTCAAGCTGCGCGGCGACTACCTCGCGATCGTCACGCTCGGCTTCGGCGAGATCATCCGCGTCTTCCTCAACAACCTGTCGCGGCCGGTCAACCTCACCAACGGCCCGCAGGGCATTGCGCGCATCGACCCTTTCTCTTTCGGCGACTTCAGCTTCGCCACCGTGCAGCGCGCGTTCGGCCTGGAGTGGAGCGGGCCGATCAAGTACTACTACCTGCTGCTCGCCGTGATGCTGGCGGTGATCGTGATCAACCTGCGCCTGCAGAACTCGCGCATCGGCCGCGCGTGGGAGGCGATCCGCGAGGACGAGATCGCCGCGCGCGCCACCGGCATCAACACCACCAACGTGAAGCTGCTCGCCTTCGCCATGGGCGCGACCTTCGGCGGCGTCGCCGGCGGGATGTTCTCGGCGATCCAGACCTTCATCTCGCCGGAGAGCTTCGTGCTCGTCGAGTCGATCATGGTGGTGTCGATGGTGGTGCTGGGCGGCATGGGCAACATCTGGGGCGTGATCCTCGGCGCGCTGCTGCTTTCCTTCGTGCCCGAGATCCTTCGCTGGACGGTCGAGCCGGTGCAGCAGGCGATCTTCGGCGGCACGGTGGTCGAGCCCGAGGTGATCCGCATGCTGCTCTTCGGCCTGGCGCTGGTGTTGGTGATGCTTTTCCGTCCCGCGGGGCTGCTGCCTTCCGCCGTGCGAAAGCGAGAGCTTGCCGAGGAGCAGGCGCCGTGACGCTGCTTGAGGGCCGCGGCGTGGGCAAGCGCTTCGGCGGCGTGCAGGCGCTTTCGGGCGTCTCCTTCACCATCGCGCAGGACGAGATCTTCGGCCTGATCGGCCCGAACGGCGCCGGCAAGACCACGCTCTTCAACCTGCTGACCGGCATCTACGCGCCCGACCAGGGCAGCTTCGATTTCTGCGGCGCGCTCATGGGCCCGCTCAGGCCCGATCAGGTCGCCGCCGCCGGCATCGCGCGCACCTTCCAGAACATCCGCCTGTTCGCCAATCTCTCCGCGCTGGAGAACGTGATGATCGGCCGGCACGTGCGCACCAAGGCGGGCGTCTGGGGCGCGATCCTGAGGAACCCGCGCACGCTCATCGAGGAGCGGGCGATCGAGCGGCGCGCGCTCGAGCTTCTCGACTACGTCGGGATCCGCTCGCGCGCCAACCACGCGGCGGGCACGCTGCCCTACGGCGACCAGCGGCGCTTGGAGATCGCGCGGGCGCTCGCCACCGATCCCAAGCTGCTCGCGCTCGACGAGCCGGCCGCCGGCATGAACGCCACCGAGCGTCTCGCGCTCGGCAGGCTGATCCGAACCATCCGGGAAAGCGGCGTGACGGTGCTCCTCATCGAGCACGACGTGCGCCTGGTGATGAACCTTTGCGACCGCGTGATGGTGCTCGACTACGGCGAGAAGATCGCCGAGGGGCGCCCGGCCGAGGTGCAGAGCGATCCGCGGGTCATCGAGGCCTACCTTGGCGCGCCGCGCGCTGCTTGAGATCCAGGGGCTCGAGGTGCGCTACGGCGGCATTCGCGCTGTGAAGGGCATCGACCTCGAGGTCGGCCAGGGCGAGCTCGTCTGCCTCATCGGCGCCAACGGCGCCGGCAAGACCTCGACGCTCAAGGCGATCTGCAGGCTGGTCGCCTCGCACGCCGCGAAGATCTCCTACGGCGGCGAGGACATTTCCCGGCGGCAGGTGCACGAGCTGCCGCGGCGCGGGCTGGTCATGGTGCCCGAGGGCCGCGGCATCTTCCCGCAGCTCACGGTCGAAGAGAACCTGGCGATGGGCGCCTATGCGCGCGGCGGCGCCCGCGTTGGACAAATGAGCGAGGCGCAATACGCGCGCTTCCCGCGCCTGAAGGAGCGGCGCGCGCAGATCGCCGGCACGCTCTCGGGCGGCGAGCAGCAGATGCTCGCGCTCGCGCGCGCGCTGATGGCCGAGCCGAAGCTGCTGCTGCTCGACGAGCCGTCGATGGGGCTCGCGCCGCTGATGGTGGCGAAGATCTTCGAGATCGTCGCCGACATCGCGCGCCAGGGCATGACCATCCTGCTCGTCGAGCAGAACGCGCGCCTCGCGCTCGAGCTCGCGAGCCGCGGCTACGTCATGGAATCGGGCGCGATCACGCTCGCCGGCGAGGCGAGAGCGCTGCTCGGCGACCCGCGCGTGCGCGAGGCCTATCTCGGCGAGGTCGCGCCGGGCTGACCGCTAGAATAGGTGCATGAAGCGGCTGCTTGTCGCCGGCTTTGGCGATATCGCGCGGCGCGCGCTGCCCGATCTCGAGCGCGGCTTTCATGTCGTTCGCCTTTCGCGCCGCACCGGCTTCGACCTCGACCGGACGCAGACGCTACAACTGGAAGGCGCGCATGCGCTCCTGCATTGCGCGCCGCCGCCGCAGCGCGGTGATACCGACACGCGAACGGCCAACCTGCTCGCGGCGCTGGAAATGGCGAGCATTCTGCCGACGCGTGTTGTCTACGTCAGCACGAGCGGCGTGTACGGCGACTGCGGCGGCGCGCGCGTCGACGAGTCGCGCGCGGCTGCGCCCGCCACCGATCGCGCGCGGCGGCGCGTCGATGCCGAGCGACGGCTGGCGCAGTGGTGCGCCGCGCACAAGGCCGCGCTAGTCGTGCTGCGCGCACCCGGCATCTATGCCGCCGAGCGCCTGCCGCTCGAGCGTCTGCGCGCCGGCGTGCCGGTGCTCAGGCGCGAGGAGGATGTCTACACGAGCCACATCCACGCCGACGATCTCGCGCAGGCCGTGCTGCGCGCGCTCGACGACGCGGCTCCGGCGGGCACGTACAACATTGCCGACGACACCGAGATGCTGATGGGCGAGTGGATGGATCTCGTCGCCGAGCGCCACGGCCTGCCGCATCCGCCGCGCCTGGCGCGCAGCGAGATCGCGAGCCGCGTGCCGCCGGAGCGCTACTCGTTCATGACCGAGTCGCGCCGCCTCGACAACACACGCATGAAGCGCCTGCTCGGCGTGCGCCTGCGCTACCCCACCGTTCACCAAGGACTCGAGCATGAGCGCGCTGTTGGTGTTGACTAACGTGCCGGAGCGCGCGGTAGCCGAGCGCATCGCGAGCCTCCTGATCGAGCAGCGCCTCGCCGCGTGCGTGAACGTGCTGGCGCCCTGCCGCTCGGTGTACCGCTGGAAGGACGCCGTGCAGCACGACGAGGAGTATCCGCTGCTCATCAAGACCACGCGCGAGCGCTATCCCGCCCTCGAGCAGGCGTTGCGCGCCGCGCATCCCTACGAACTTCCCGAGATCATCGCGGTCCCAATCGAACGGGGGTTGCCCGCCTACCTCGATTGGGTCGCGGCCGAAACGAAGTGAAAAGACTCTTTTTCCTGCTGCTGCTCTTTGTCTGCGCGCCCACGCTCGCGCAGCTCAAGCTCGGCCAGCCCGAGCTGCTCGAGCCCGAGAAGGCGTTCCGCTTCTCGGTCCGCCCGCTTGCCGACGCGGCTCTGGAGGTGCGCTTCGACATCGCCGAGGGCTACTACCTCTACCGCGAGCGCTTCCGCTTCGCCGCCGAGGGCGCGCGCCTGGGCAAGCCCGAGTTCCCGCAGGGCATCGTGCACAAGGACGAGTTCTTCGGCGAGATGCAGATCTACCGCAAGGAAGTCCGGGTGCGGATTCCCGTCCAGGGCGGCGGGCCGGTCGATCTCACCGTCACGTCGCAGGGCTGCGCGGATGCGGGCGTGTGCTACGTGCCGATGGAATCGAAGGCGAGGCTGGAGCTCGCCGGCGGCGCAACGGCGGCGGGCGGCGCGGCGCCTTCGCTCTTCTCCAGCGACCTCGAGATCACGCGGCTCTTCCAGAACAGCGTGCCGCTCGTGCTGGGCGGCTTCCTGGTATTCGGCCTGCTGCTCGCGTTCACGCCCTGCGTGCTGCCGATGATCCCCATCCTCTCCGGCATCATCGCCGGCGAAGGCACGGCGATCAGCAAGGCGCGCGGCTTCTCGCTTTCCCTCTCCTATGTCCTCGGCATGGCGCTCGCCTATGCCGCGGCGGGAATCGCGGCGGCGTACTCCGGCTCGCTCCTCGCCGCGGCGCTGCAGAACGCCTGGGTGCTCGGCACGTTCGCGGTGGTGTTCGTCCTGCTTGCGCTGTCGATGTTCGGCCTGTACGAGCTGCAATTGCCGGCCTTCCTGCACAGCCGTCTCGACGACGCGAGCCGCCGGCTGCCGGGCGGACGCATCGCCACCGTCGCCGGCATGGGCGCGCTCTCGGCAGTGATCGTCAGCCCGTGCGTGGCGGCGCCGCTCGCCGGCGCGCTCCTCTACATTGCGCAGACACGCGACGTGGCGCTCGGCGGCGCGGCGCTCTTCGCCATGGCGCTCGGCATGGGCGTGCCGCTGGTCGTGGTCGGCGTCTCGGAAGGCGCGCTGCTGCCCAAAGCGGGGCCGTGGCTGGTGCGCGTGAAGCAGTTCTTCGGCGTGCTGCTGCTGGCGGTGGCCGTATGGATCGTCTCGCCGCTCTTCCTCTCCGGAAAGGGCGACACCAAGTTCGTGCGGGTGGAGACCAACGCCGAGCTCGACGCCAGGCTAGCCGCGGCAGGCAAGCCGGTGATGCTCGACTTCTACGCCGACTGGTGCGTCTCGTGCAAGGAGATGGAGGCCTTCACCTTCAGCGACCAGCGGGTGAAGGCGCAGCTCGATCGCATGCTGCTCGTGCAGGTCGATGTCACCGCGAACAGCGCCGAGCACAAGGCGCTGCTCAAGCGCTTCTCGCTCTTCGGCCCGCCCGGGATCATCTTCTTCGACGCGCAAGGACGCGAGATCAGCGGCCTGCGGGTGATCGGCTACCAGAACGCCGAGCGTTTCCTCAAGACCCTCTCGCTCGCCCAGGGGACCGGACCCCTCAGCGCAACTCCTTAGCCGCTTCCATCGCGAAGTAGGTGAGGATGCCGTCGGCGCCGGCGCGCTTGAAGGCGACGAGGCTCTCCATCACGCAGGACTCGGGCAGCCATTTGTTGGCGATCGCGGCGCGGAGCATCGAGTACTCGCCCGACACCTGGTAGACGTAGGTCGGCGCCTTGAATTCGTCCTTCACGCGCCGAACGATGTCGAGATAGGGCAGCCCGGGCTTCACCATCACCATGTCGGCGCCTTCGGCGAGGTCGAGCCCGACCTCCCAGAGCGCCTCGTCGGAGTTCGCCGGGTCCATCTGATAAGTGCGCTTGTCGCTCTTGCCGAGATTCTTCGCCGAGCCGACCGCGTCGCGGAACGGGCCGTAGAAGCCCGAAGCGTACTTCGCCGAGTACGCCATGATCTTCGTGTGGATGTGGCCCTTCGCTTCCAGCGCGTCGCGGATGCGGCCGATGCGGCCATCCATCATGTCCGACGGCGCGACGATGTCGACGCCCGCCGCCGCCTGCACCAGCGCCTGCTTCACCAGCGCCTCGAGCGTGACGTCGTTCAAGATGTAGCCCGACTTGTCGATCACGCCGTCCTGGCCGTGCGAAGTGTACGGATCCAGCGCGACATCGGTCATGACGCCGAGCTCGGGGAAGCGTTTCTTCAGCGCCGCCACCGCGCGCGGCACGAGCCCCTTCGCATTGAAGGCCTCACGGCCGTCGGGGGTTTTCAGGCGCTGCTCGATCGCAGGGAAGAGCGCGAGCGCGGGAATGCGCAGCTTGAGGCACCGCTCCGCGAGCGGCAGCAGCTTGTCGATGGTGAGCCGTTCCACGCCGGGCATGGAGGCCACTTTCTCAGTGCGGTTTTTCCCATCGGTGATGAAGACCGGAAAGATCAGGTCGTTCGCGGTCAGCACCGATTCGCGCATCAGGCGGCGCGAGAATTCCTCGCGGCGCATGCGGCGCATCCGAACCTGCGGGAACTTTCCGTAGACCTGCATCGCTGATTTTTGCGGTTTTTTTCGGGGGGAACTTTTGCCCCGGGAGCGGAATCTTACTCTTCGGACGAGTTAATCGTCTCCCGCTTCTCCTCCCTGAGCGGGTGCCTTAATACAAAGTTAAGGCGTTTACCCCCCGGTTTATATCCCCTTTACCGGGGGTCTTTTATTCCGCGCGGCCTGCTGCGAGCCATTGCTCGAGCAGGTCGCGGCATTCGTCGACACCTTGCCGCGTGACGCTCGAGAAGAGCAGCACTTGCGCGTCGGCGAGCTCGGCACGCACATCGGCCAGCACCTGCTTCTGCATCGCGCGCGAAAGCTTGTCGGCCTTCGTCAGCAGCACGAGCTTGCGCGCCGCGCTCAGCCAGCCGAAGAGCTGGCGATCGAGCACCGTGAGCGGATGGCGCGCGTCCATCAAGACGACGATGCCGACGAGGGAGGGCCGTTCGCGCAGGTACGCGCCCACGAGCTCGCGCCACTGGTTGCGCACCGGCAGCGGGACTCGTGCATAGCCGTACCCGGGAAGATCGACGAGCAGCGCCTGCTCGCCGAGCTCGAAAAAATTGATGGTCTGCGTGCGCCCCGGGGTCTTGCTGGTTCGCGCCAGCGCTTTTCGGCCGACGAGGGCGTTGAGCGCGCTCGACTTGCCGACGTTGGAGCGGCCGGCAAACGCCACTTCAGGGCGGCCCGCGGGGGGCAGGTCGCCCGGACGCCCGGCGGCGCGCAGAAACGCGGCCTGTGAGAAACCTTTCATAGGGGGAGCCGGATTCTAATAAAATCGCGCCTTTCGACCTTCAGGGGCTCAGGGGATGAGGCAGCTGTTGGTGCTATCCGCGGTGTGCACGATCGCCGTCGTTCTACCCGCCGCCGCGCAGGACGCGGGCAAGGCGCAGGGCATCGCCGCGCAGGTCTGCGCCGCCTGCCACGCGCCCGACGGCAACAGCATCGCGCCGGCGAATCCCAAGATCGCCGGGCAGTTCCCCGAGTATCTCCACAAGCAGCTGCGCGACTTCAAGCCGCAGGCCGGCAAGAAGCCGGCGCGCGAAAGCGCCGTGATGATGGGGATGGTCGCGAATCTCTCTGAAGTCGACATGAAAGGTCTCGCCACGTATTACGGCGGTCAGAGTCTCCGGCCCGCCGCTGCTTCCGACAAGGAGCTCGCCGCCGCCGGGCAGAAGCTCCGGGCGTCCCCGCCTGCGCCGGCTGCCACGGCCCGGCCGGAGCGGGCCTGCCGGCCCAGTATCCCAGGCTCGCCGGGCAGTACGCCGAGTACGTCGCCACCCAGCTGAAGGCCTTCAAGGAGGGCAGCCGCGCGAACGATGCCAACGGCGCGATGCGCACGGTCGCCAAGGGCCTCAGCGAGCGCGAGATCCGCGCCGTGGCCGAGTACGCCGCGGGACTGCGTTAGAGCCCTCGAAATAAAGATGCCGCACGACATGTTTGCCTGTATCCAACCCCACGGGAGAAGCCGATGAAGAATAGCTTTCTGGCGGCCGGTCTGGCCGTCGCCTTGACCAGCGGCGCCGCGCTGGCGCAGCAGAAGCCGGAAGTCCTGGTGAAGCAGCGCCAGGCCGTCATGACGTTGCAGGGCAAGTACTTCGGCCCGATGGCGGGCATGGCGCAGGGGAAGATCCCCTTCGACATGAAGATCGTGCAGCGCAACGCCGGTTTCCTCGACAACCTCAGCCGCATGGCGTGGGACGGCTTCGCGCCCAGCACCAAAGACGTGAAGAGCAACGCGCTGCCCGCAGTGTGGAGCGAAGAGGCGAAATTCGCCGAAGCCTCCGACCGCCTGCAGAACGAGGCGTCCAAGCTCTATGCCGTGAGCCGCAGCGGCGACGAGGCCGCGGTGAAGGCGCAGATCGGCGCCGTCGGCAAGTCCTGCGGCGGTTGCCACGAGACTTTCCGGCAGAAGCAGTAAGCCGCAGCGCCGGATGGTTCCGGGAAGCCCCGCCGCGGCGGGGCTTTTCTTTCTGCTCGTTCTGGCGCTCGCCGCGCCGGCGGCGGCGCAAGGCGATGCCAAGCGCGGTGCCTATGCCGCGAAGGCCGGCGGCTGCGTCGGCTGCCACACCGAGGAGCGCAAGGACGCGGTGCGCTTCGCCGGCGGGCGCGCACTGAAGACTCCCTTCGGCACGTTCTACGGGCCGAACATCACCCCGCATCCGCAGTCGGGACTCGGAAAATGGAGCGAGGCCGACTTCGTGCGCGCGATGCGCGAGGGCCGCCGGCCCGACGGCGCGCACTACTATCCCGCGTTCCCGTACCCATCGTTCACGCGCATCAACGACGCCGACCTGAAGGACCTGTGGGCGTTTCTGCGTTCGCTGCCGCCCGACGCCCGCCCGAGCCGCGAGCACGACTTGGGCTTGTTCTTCCGCTGGCGCTTCGTGCTCGGCATCTGGAAGTGGTTGTTCTTCACGCCCGGCGCGCTCGTGCCCGACGCCGCGCGCAGTGCGGTGCTCAACCGCGGCGCCTACCTCGTGCAGGCGCTCGGCCACTGCGGCGAGTGCCATACGCCGCGCAACTTCCTCGGCGGGCCGAAGACCAGCCGCACTCTCGCCGGCGCGAAGCTGCCCGACGGCGCCAACGCCTCCAACCTCACGCCGACAAGGCTGAAAAAGGTCGGCGACGACGAGCTGAAGGATCTGCTGCGCACCGGCCTCACTGCCGACGGCGACGTGCTCGGCGAGTCGATGGCCGAGGTCGTGACCAACACGACGAGTCAGCTGACAAATTCTGACCTTGCTGCGCTCATCGCTTACCTGCGCAGCCTGCCGCCATTGCCCGATGAGCCCAAATAGCGTGGAATAGCGGCGTCCACAACCTGTTCCCCCAATGAACGAAGCCGAGCGCATGGTCGAGCTGATTCCGCGGTTGCGGCGCTACGCCCGCGCGCTGGTGGGCGATCGCGCCACGGCGGACGATCTTGTTCAGGACACGCTCGAGCGCGCTTGGGCGAAGCTGCACCTGTATCGCCGCGGCACCGATCTGCGCGCCTGGCTCTTCACTGTCATGCACAACGTACACGTCAACCGCGTGCGCGCCGCACGCAGCACCGATACGCTCGACGACGAGATGCCCGAGCTCGCGCAGCGCGCCTCGCAGGGCGATTCGCTGGTGGTGCGCGACCTCGAGCGCGCCATCGCGCGCCTGCCCGAGGAACAGCGCGCGGTGCTGCTGCTCGTGGCGATCGAGGACCTGAGCTACGACGCGGTCGCGCGCAGCCTCGGCATCCCGATCGGGACCGTGATGTCGCGCCTCTCCCGCGCGCGCGACAAGCTGCGCGTAATGATGATCGGGCAGGGCGCCGCGGGGCGGCTGAAGGTGGTGAAGTGAACGAAGCGCAACAGCCCAGCGAGAGCGACCTGCACGCGCATGCCGACGGGCGCCTCGACAGCGAGAAGCGCGTCGCGATCGAAGCCTGGCTCGCCTCGCATCCGGAAGACGCGGAGCGCGTCGAGGCCTACCGGCGGGTGAGCGCAGAGCTGCGCGAGATCTACGACCCGGTGCTCGACGAGGCGGTGCCGCGCCGTCTGACGCGCGCTCTCACGGGCCCTTCGCGCTGGTGGCCGGCGGCGAAAGCGGCAGGCTGGATGCTCATCGGCGCCGCGATCGGCGCGACGGCGGCATGGCAGCTGCAGAGCGCGCGGCCCGTCGCCCCTTCGGCGAACGACGCCGGCGCGGTGATGGCGCGACGCGCCGCGGTTGCGCACGCGACCTATTCGCCCGAGGTGCGCCACCCGGTGGAAGTCGGCGCCGATCAGGAGCAGCACCTCGTCACGTGGCTCTCCAAGCGGCTGGGCACCAAGGTGAGCGCGCCGAAGCTCGAGGAAGCGGGACTCTCGCTCGTCGGCGGTCGCCTGCTGCCGGGGGAGAACGGGCCGGTGGCGCAATTCATGTACCAAAGCGCCAATGGCGCGCCGCCGCGCGCGAGAACCGCGAAACCGCCTTCCGCTACGCGCGGGAGAACAACGTCGGCGTGTTCTACTGGATCGACCGCCAGTGCGGCTACGCGCTCGCCTCGGCCGAGCTGTCGAAGGACGAGCTCCTGCGCATCGCCAACATGGTCTACAAGCAGCTCGAAGGGGGCTGACGCGCCCGGCACGCTAGTTGCGAAGTTGGCAGTGTGTCCTTTCTCGAAGTGCAGGACCTCGCCCTGGTCGTCGCGCAGACCGACCTGGCTCGCTTGATCGAGCTCTGGTGCAGTGACTTCGATACGTTATTCAACGTCCTGGAAGCGGCCGGCGGCGCCGGGCTGATCGCGTTCGTCGCCCACCGCAAGGCCCGGCGTCCTCGCTGAGAGGATCACTCGCGCGGTGCATCGCCGCCGCCGGTGCACCAACGCCGTGCCCCCATGGGTCGATTCACGCACCAATAGCGCCTAGGGAGCGCTGGCACGCTTGGTGCAGAACTGCGGAGCCTATCGACGAGGGAGGCTTCGTGTCCGATTCGAAACAGCGCTTCGCATGCGGGTGCGGCCGGCACGGCTCTCAGGCCGAACATGAAAGCGCTTTGACCGAGGAAACCGCGGTCGAGCAGACGGTGCTGCGGGCGCTGTTCCCGCAACGCGAGCTTCGTCGCCGTTTCCTCGGCGCGGTGGGCGCGAGCACCGCGCTGAGCGCGATCTCGACTTTCTTCCCGGTCGCCGCGGCGAAGGAGGCCTTCGCGCAAGGCGCCGGCCCCCTCGAGAAGCAGAAGCTCAAGATCGGCTTCATCCCGATCACCTGCGCGACGCCGATCATCATGGCGCACCCGATGGGGATGTACGCCAAGCAGGGCCTCGACGTCGAGGTGGTGAAGACCGCCGGCTGGGCGGTGATCCGCGACAAGACGCTCAACAAGGAATACGACGCGGCGCACATGCTCTCGCCGATGCCGCTCGCCATCACGCTCGGCGT
>WNFL01152909.1_pt1 | contig 12152 bp, 8 predicted proteins | sample 5400361 | NCBI WGS metagenome assembly WNFL01 (sample SAMN13153351, study PRJNA577476) | soil metagenome | isolation source: 40 cm soil on Douglas fir-dominated hillslope | place: USA:California | collected 2013-09-17
TTCTGGTGGTGCAGCGCCGTGGTTCCGAAGATGAACTGGCCGTGTTTGATCCCACGATGGGACGTGACTCGACCTATCTTTGGAGAGTGATGGGGCGCGGCGGACTCGATAAAAACGAAATGCCGCTGTTCCAGGAATTCCGGCAGGCGTTCGAGAGTTCGATACCCGCGGAGAAGACGAAGAAGTAATCCAGGAAGTCTTGACGTTGAGAGCCGCGGGGCCGGTCCGCGAATCGAACCAGATCACTTGAAGCCGGCACCGTGGCGCAGTTGTTGGCCGCTAACTCCGCGCAAACTCCACAATCGACCGCAGCGCAATCCCCGAAGGTCCCTTAGCGATCCAGGGCTTGCCATCTTCAATCCAGGTCGTCCCCGCGATATCGAGGTGAATCCAGGGTGTGTCCTCGACGAATTCCTTCAAGAACATCGCCGCCGTGATCGCCCCACCATAACGCCCACCCGAATTGATAATGTCCGCAATATTGGAACGAATCAGCTCGCGATACTCCTCATCCAGCGGCATGCGCCACATCTTTTCACCCTGGGTCGTCTGCGCCTTCAGAAAGCGCTCGTACAGAGCGTCGTTGTTACAGAAAACTCCAGCGTTGATCTGTCCCAACGCCACCACCACCGCGCCAGTCAAAGTAGCCGCGTCGATCAACTCCGTGCAGCCCAACTGCCGCGCGTAGTGCAGGCCGTCGGCGAGAACCAGTCTGCCTTCGGCGTCGGTATTGATGATCTCGATCGCTTTTCCAGACATGGCAATCTGCACGTCGCCCGGTTTCTGCGCCTTGCCGGAAGGCATGTTCTCGGTCGCGCAGACGATGCCAATGACCTTGCGCTTCGGTTTCAGCAACGCGATCGCACGCATGGCGCCGAGCATGGTAGCGCCACCGGCCATGTCGTACTTCATCTTCTCCATGCCGTCAGCGGGTTTGATGGAAATCCCGCCCGTATCGAACGTCACGCCCTTGCCCACCAGTCCCAGCACCGGGCCGGTAGCGTCGGCAGGTTCGTAGCGTAGTACGATCAGCGCCGGAGGCTCATCCGAACCCTGCGCCACGCTCCAGAATGCGCCCATCTTCAGTTCCTTGATCTTGTCTGGGCCGAAGACCTCGCACTTCAATCCAACCTCCGCCGCCATCTTGCTCGCCCGCTCGCCCAGGATGGTCGGCGTCATGCGGTTGCTAGGCTCGTTCACCAGATCGCGCGTGAAATTCAGCGATTCACCCAGGATCCGGCCCTCATCCATGGCTTGCTGCAACTTGCCGGGGTCGCCCGCAGAGAGAACGTTCACGGTCTGCAAGCTCTGGTCCTTGCGGTCGGTCTTGTAGGTGTCGGAATCGAAGTCCGCGATGTATAAGCCCTCCACAATGCTGCGAACCGCGAGTTCGGCGGGCAGGGAATTAGGTGGCGCGACAAAGGCAAAGCTACGAATATTCTTGCCCTTTAGAGTGCGCGCCGCAGTCCCGGCGACGCGGCGCAGGTCCGCGTTTGAAAAGGTTTTCGCCTTGCCCCCTCCCACCAGCAGTAGGCGTTTGGCCTTGATCTTGGCGGGAGCATGAACCAGGGTTGTTTCAAACATCTTGCCCGTAACCTCGCCGGTGGAGAGAACGGAAGCGGCGGCTTCCACGACCGCAGGATCGGAACTCTCCACGGTGACTTGCAGTTTGTCTTTTTCACCACGGTCCAAAACAACAACGGCGAGACAGTCGGTCTCAAAGGACGAGGGGTTAGCGGAAAAGGACGTCTTCATGGTCATGGACATCAGTATCGAGCGTAAGTCGTTACAAAGGCAAGGCTGAAGGGGTAACCTAAGGAGTCCGGGACGAGCGCAGCCTACCGCTCTGCTGCGGTCTTGCGCCCCCGGGAAATCGCCTCCCGAGCTTCTTTGTCCGCCGTCCGGCGACGCTCGGTTTCGCGCTTATCCCACAACTGTTTCCCGCGAGCGAGTGCGAGTTCCACCTTCACTTTCCCATTCTTAAAGTAGAGCCGCGTCGGGATGAGCGTCAAACCCTTGACCTGGGTTTTGCCCACCAGCTTGCGGATTTCCTCCGCATGCATCAGCAGCTTCCGTGTGCGTAGGGCTGCGTGATTGGCGTAACTGCCATGCTCGTAGGGGCTGATATGGCAGTTCAGCAGCCAGAGTTCGCCGTCCTTCACCAACCCGTAGCTGTCTTTAAGGGTGGCCTTTCCCGACCGGATAGCCTTGACCTCGGTACCCGAAAGGACAACCCCAGCCTCAAATTTTTCCAGCAAGAAGTAGTTGTGGGAAGCGATCCTATTGACAGCGGCATCGTGCTGCCCGGCGGCGGTCGGTTCGCGCTTGGGTTGCTTCTCTTTACCGGGCTGAGTGGAATGGAGTTGCTGGCGGGCCATGCGGACACGAAAGGGACTGCACTAGTGAGTTAAATGCTATCACATCAGTCACTTCGGAGCAGTTACCCCTGGGTGCTATAATCACGCGGAAACGACTAGTTTTGCAACAAAATCCTCCAGTCGCCAAGCCGATTTGTTTCCCGTTCTTCCGGAAACGGGACGGTCGCGATTCGCCAAGGAACCAAGCATGAGAAGTTTCTTCCGCCCAGCCGTACTCTTTTTGTTTCTCGGGCTCGCTCTCCACGCGCAGGCCGCCGACAGCGCCGGGTCCCTTTTCAAGAAGGGCCGGGACGCCGAAGCCCGGCAAAAGTACGAGGAGGCCTACCAGTTTTACAAGCAGGCCTATGACGCCAAGCCCACGGATCTCAAGTACCGCTCTGCCTTCGAACGCATGCGTGCCCAGGCTGGGTTCTCGCATGTCCATCGCGGCCAGAGTCTCCGCGATGCGGGTAAACTGGCCGAGGCCTTGGCCGAATTCCAAACTGCGGCCGAGATCGACCCCTCCAGCTTCATCGCCCAGCAGGAGATCCGCCGCACCCAGAAAATGATGGACGCCGCCGCCAATGGAACCCCGCCCCAGGCCGCCGTCAATCCCAGCGCCGGCCAGCTCCGCAAGCGGCTCGACGATGCCGCCGGGCCCATGGACCTCAGCCCCATCGCCAACATTCCCATCACTTTGAAGCTCACCGAAGATACCAAGGTGATCTATGAAACCGTGGGGAAACTGGCTGGCGTCAATGTTTTGTTCGATCCCGATTACACCTCCCGCCGCATCAAGATTGAGCTGAACTCGGTTACCCTGGAAGACGCCCTGGCCATCGTCGCGCTCGAGTCCAGGACTTTCTGGCGCGCGGTTACGCCCAACACAATCTTCGTCGCTCCCGACAATCCTGCGAAACGTAAAGAAATCGAAACCAACGTCATCAAAACTTTCTATTTATCCAATGTGGCCACGCCCACCGAATTGCAGGATCTCGTCAACGCCATGCGGCAGATTTTGGAAATCCCGCGTATTCAGCAGTTGCCCTCGCAGAACGCCATCGTCGTTCGCGGCACTCCTGACCAGGTAGCCCTCGCGGAAAAGCTCATCAGCGATATCGATAAGGCCAAGCCCGAAGTCATTGTGGAAGTCGTCATCATGCAGGTGAGCCGCGATAAGATCCGCAATCTCGGCATCAATCCACCCACCTCCGTGAACGTGCAATTGCAGCCCAACGTAACCACCCCCGCTTCATCGAGCAGCTCCAGTAGCTCTAGCTCTACGCCGAACACCAACGGCAGCATTAATCTCAATAGCTTGGCCCACCTCAACGCCACGGATTTCCAGGTCACCATTCCGCAGGCTTCCGTACAGGCGCTCTTTAGTGACAGCAGCACCAAGTTGATCCAGAACCCGCAGATTCGCGCCTTGGACGGCCAGAAAGCCTCGCTCAAGATCGGTGACCGCGTGCCGGTGGCGACCGGTTCGTTCCAGCCGGGTATCGGCGGCGTTGGCATTAACCCTCTGGTAAATACGCAGTTCCAATATCTCGACGTCGGCGTCAACATTGATATCACCCCGCACGTGCACGCAGGCAGGGAAGTCACGCTGAAGATGATGATGGATGTTTCCGCCGTCACCGGGAACAGCAACATTGGCGGCATTTCGCAGCCCATCATCGGCCAGCGCAAGATTGAGCACGAAATCCGCTTGCGGGAAGGCGAAGTCAATCTACTGGGGGGTATCTTTGAAAACCAGGACGTCAAGTCCCTGAGCGGTCTGCCCGGTCTCGCCCAGGTCCCCCTGCTCAAGTATCTGTTTTCCTCAACCAACGTTGAGCACAAGGAAAACGAAATTGTTTTCGTGTTGATTCCGCACATTGTGCGCGGCCAGGAGCTGTCGGACCTGAACGAGCGTACCATTGAAGTCGGCACCGGCAACGCGATTGGCCTGCGTCGCGCCAACCATCCGGCGCCCGCGGTTGGTCCTGGTGGTTCGGCTATGGCCGCCCCGCCCGCTGTGCAACCCGCTGCCGTCCAACCGGCTCCACCTGCAGTCACGCCCGTGCCGGACGCAACGGCTGCCGTGAATCCGCCAACGGCAACCGCGTTCATGATGGATCCGCCGAGCGTGAACGTCGCGCAAGGCGCCACCTTCGCCATGAACGTCTTAATCTCGGGTGCGCAGAATGTGTATTCGGTTCCCGTGCAGATGGCGTTTGATCCCAAGACCCTGCAGGTAGTGAACATCTCGAACGGTGGATTCCTCTCGCAGGATGGGCAGGCGGTTGCCATTGTCCACCGCGAGGATCCCGCCACGGGCACGATCCAGGTGAGCGCCACGCGCCCGCCAGGATCACCCGGCGTCGCCGGGCAGGGCACGGTCTTCACTCTGACCTTCATGGCCAAAACCAGCGGCCGTTCCATGGTTACAATTACACAAGGCGGCGCGCGCGACCCGGGCATGCAGACGATTTCCGTCTCCCCGGCGCAGGCCGCCATTACGATTCAGTAGCAGGAGATTCGGTGCGGAATTCGCTATGAGGGAACAAACCAGAGTCGCGCTGACGGTTCGGGATTCAAGCCGCCGGTCCGGCGGCTTCACCCTGATCGAGTTGATCGCGGCCACCGCCATTGCCCTCATGCTGTTCACCCTGGCCATTCCCCTGGTTCGCGTGACCGTCCAGCGCCAGCGCGAGCGCGATTTGCGGCGGGATTTGTGGGATATGCGCGACGCCATCGACCGCTACAAGGAAGCGGCCGACCGCGGTGTGTTCCAGATTAAGGTTGGGAGCGAAGGCTATCCCCCCGATCTGGAAACTTTGGTCAAGGGTGTGGATGTCGGCGCAAAAAAGGTGCGCTTCCTCCGCCGCATCCCCATCGACCCCATGACCGGAAAAGAAGATTGGGGCATGCGTTCCATGCAGGATGATGTCCAGTCCGATTCCTGGGGCGGGCAAAACGTCTTTTACGTGGTCACCAAATCCGAGGGCACAGCTCTCGACGGGACGAACTATAAAGAATGGTAACGTCTTCCATGCCACATCGCCGGCCGGGCGCGAACCGCCGCTCCCTGGGCTTTACCCTCATCGAGATGGTGATTGTCATCGCCATCATCAGCATTCTGTTGAGCATCGCGGTCGCCTCCTTCAGCAGGTCGATCCAGACCGCCCGTGACGCCACCATGAAACAGAATCTGTTTACCCTGCGCCACGTCATCCAGGAATTCACCCTCGACAAGCAGCGCGCCCCGCAATCGCTCGACGAGCTTTCGCAGTCTGGCTACCTGAAGGACATCCCAGTAGACCCATGCACCAAACTCAAGGACTGGCGAGTGGACCAGGAAGACGTCCTGCTCGCCGTCGATCAGAACCAGCCCGGCATCACGGACGTGCACAGCATCTGCCCGCTGCGCTCCGCTGATGGCACGGCCTATAGCGAGTGGTAGCCGGAACCTTCAGTTTCGGCGCCCGCCCAAAACAAATCCCACCTCTCCAAATACTCCAACTCTTCGCCCCCAACGCCCCGAGCTCACCGCCAACGACAAAAGAGGCAAACCCCAAACCACCAAAGCCAAATACGTAGTCGTATGGGGGCAAGCAACCCAACGGCACCTGGAAAGCGCTGGTGGATTCACCGACGACAACGACGCCATAGGGCCAAAGTGTTCGCTCGTGTTGGGGCAGGTGCCCCGCCTGCCCAGCGGAGCAAAAGCTCCGCTCCCAACCTCTCGCCCGTCACAACCATCCACTGCCACGCCATCCAACTGCAGGATGCTCCCGAGTCCCTAAATCACCGAGCCTCAGATGAAACGCTACAGCTTGAGGAGTCACTACTAATTGTGAATAGATGAGAAATCTTCACACGAAGGTTTCTAGGTGGCATGGATTTTTGCAACCGGGTAGAGTGAAGGGATTGGGTAACACTATGTTCCATGAATTCAATGAAGATTCGAAGTCGCATATCGACCGGGACGACAATGGTGTCGCGCGAAATTTGCTGCACGTCGAGGAACCCTATCTGAGCAAAGCTCGCACGGCGCAACAAGCAGCGCACGAGTATCTCGAGAAGTTCAGCAGCATGCTGGGCATCAACGGGGAGGAACTGAGAAATCTCGGTTTGCCGCCGGAAACCAAACCTACTGAGGCTCGAGTTGAATACCGGTTCCTCGATGAGAAGTCACAATTCGATATGACGACGGTGGTGTACAACCAGACGTATCTCGGCCTTCCCATTTGGGAGGCGGCGGTGGCTGTACACACGATGCAGGATCCGTTTCGGGTTTTGAGCGCGCAGTCAACCCGGCATACGCGAGTTGAAGCAAAGCGGCCGACGGAACGCGCTCTGAGCCGGGTGGAGAAACTCGATAAGAAAGTGCTCGCGAAGCACCTTGGGTTCTCGGAAAGCCATAAGGAATTCGATCTCGGATCTCTGGAGATTGAGAAACTGCGGCTGATCATTTACCGGTACGATCCCGGAAAGCGTCTCGTTCCTCATGAAAAGCCCAAGCCTGGGGAGGAGCAAGTGTTTGTGCACGAGCATCTGGCCGTGCCGTTGCCGGAGGTTGAAGAAGAAATCCGGGATGGGCACCATTATGTGTGTGCCGAAGTGATCTTTGTTCTGGGAACGCGACGGATTCCAGGCCTTCGCTGGGTAACGATCCTCGAGGCGGAAACGTTGTCGGTGTTGTTGTTGCGGCCGTTCGTGGACAGTGTCGACGGATTGGTCTTCAAAGAAGAGCCGTTAACGGATAACGGAGGTCCGCTACCCAACGCCAGCATTGCTGCGCTGAATGCGGTACGTTCCTCGGTCTTGCTTCCGGGGCTTGCTCCTCCTGGGGGCGGCAACTACGCGCTGACAGGAGACATTATCCAGGTCGCGGACGTAGAATCGCCTCCCGTGGCGCCGCCAACCGAACCAGTTGGAACGGACTTCGACTTCAACGCGCGCACAGACAATTTCTCCGCGGTAAACGCGTACTACCATTGTGACCGTTTTTTTCGCCTGGTGAAGGATTTGGGATTCGATCTCAACACTTACTTCGGGGGCACGATTTTTCCCACAGCAGTGGATCATCGTGGTTCGATCACTTCAGCGACCGGTCAAGAGATCAACGCGCACTGCGTGGGCAATGGCAGTTTTGGAATTCTGAGAACCACTTTTATGCTGGCGGACTTGACCAATGTGGCACAACCGCTCGGACTCGCCTGCGACTACCGCGTCGCTCTCCACGAACTCGGCGGCCACGGCATTCTATACAATCATGTCAATTCCCCAAATTTCGGCTTCTCGCATAGCGCGGGAGACAGTTTCGGCGCAATTCTCAACGATGCTCGATCACGAGCCCCAGACCGGTTCTTGACCTTTCCCTGGGTGGGTGGCGTCATCGCTCGGCGTCACGATCGGGCCGTTGCATCTGGATGGGGCTGGAATGGCGTAAATAACACGGGCGGATATAACGCCGAGCAAATTTTGTGCACCACGCATTTCCGAATCTATCGCGCGATCGGCGGTGATGCGACGGAAGTGCCGATACGGGACTTTGCGGCGCGATATCTGGCGTACTTGATTCTACGCACCGTGGGCGCGTTGACCCCTGCTACCAATCCGCCCAACGCCACGGTTTATGCCGCAGATCTGATGAGCGCGGAATTCGGAAACTGGACAAGCGAAGGGCAAATTGGCGGAGCTTATTGGAAAGTGATTCGGTGGGCATTCGAAAAACAAGGTCTGTACCAGCCTCCCGCGACACCGGTTCCCAACAATAACATTGGTTCGCCTCCGCCTGTCGACGTGTACATCGATGATGGTCGGCACGGCGAGTATCAATACGGTCCTTCTGGGCAATTCCCCTATCTGCAGCGGTTTTGGGAGACGACTGATATCTGGAACCGGCACAAGTCTGATGGTCTTCCGGCACATCAGACGCCCGTGGTGGGCAGGACAAACTATGCCTACTTGCGCGTTAAGAACCGGGGAACGCAAGCCGCCTCCAGCGTAGTGGTGCATGGCTATCACTGCCGGCCCACCGCCGGACTGGTTTGGCCGGACGACTTGAAACCAATGGCGACGGTGTCTCTACCTGTGCCCGGGACCATTCCTCCAGCCGGTCAAGTGGTAGTGGGACCTCTTGAGTGGAAGCCGGAATACCGTGGTCACGAATGCATGTTCATGAGCGTGAGTGCGGTTGGAGATCGTGCCAACAACAATCCTGCGACCTTTCTTCCCGCGGCGACGGGCCCCACACCGCTATGGAGAATGGTGCCCTGCGACAACAATCAAGGTCTGCGAGCCGTAATTCCCGTGCCAGGTGGAGGTCACCGTCGAGCGCTGGTCGCCGCGTTCCGCAAGCGCAGATTCTGGGCCAGCAACCCATTTTCTAAAACAGGAAAGGTGGAGGTTCGCGCTGTTCTCCCCAGTTTCTTGCTAATACGTGGCTGGGCGATGCATCTGGACAACCCTGGTGGCGGATCGTTTTCCCTGGGGCCGCGTGCCACCCGAAAGATCAAGCCTCGCTTAATCGGAGGACAAAACTTCACCGCTGCGGAAGTCATTGCTGCGGGGCAAGTAGCGATGGAACTGGTTGTGCTAGTCGATGGCTTGGTGGTGGGAGGACTGACGTTTGTGCTGGATCCGCATCTCAAGTGGCCGGAACGTGAGTTCGTCGAGGAAGAAGAAGAGCTTGACAAGGACCACGACGAGGAAGAAGAAGATCAAAGCGAACGTGAAGATCGGCCGGATCATGAAAAAAGGGAGGAGCACGAGCACAGGGAATCATCGGAACAAAAAGAAAAAGAGCCGCGTCGAATCAAGTTGGAAATTGATCTCGATTGACATAAGCTTGGCCTGTTCTTGAAGCCGCTGAGAAGTTCTCCGCGGATCTTCAAGCCTAGGGCCCAGCCAGAAATAGTGTTCTGGAATTATTAAAAGAGAGTATCGTTTGGCGCTGTTGGGAATCAGAACGGAAACCTGTTCTGTTGAGGTCACCATGAAACATTCCCTTACTACCCAAAAGGCAGCGCTAGCTGCATGTGTCTTCGCCTTGGTATTTATCTTTGTGGGATGTCCCCCGCCGATTCCGCCTCCCAGCCCCGCCACTCCAGTTATTGAAACCATACTTCGACCCTGTTGTCCGGCTCAAGTCATGCCCTTAAATCCATCCGGCGACTGGGACTTGCTTCCAGCTGCGACCCTAATGGTGAGACTACGGGCACCATCGCCGACTGATTTCCAGGTTGTTATCGATGGCACGGTTCTTCAGGAAGTCAAAGATAGCGTGCCACACCCTGAATTAGATGGTCCCGGATTTTTCGCCATAGACTCCCAGAGCGTCATTGACGCCAACGATCCATCGTCTTTTTTTGTTTTGCGTCTTGTGTTGCCCAAGTCCAAACGTGACAGCTCCACTCCTTTTAGCATTAGTTTGATTAACGAGTCTTTGGATACGAGTCTTCCGCCGAATCAACGCAGCGCGCCACCTGCCATCATCCAAGTGCGGGGCTTTGACCCCAGGGGTTTTGATACAGGCATGGTAAAACCCGGTGGTGTTTTCTTTGCTGGAGACAACAATTCGGATCCCAATAGCATTATTTTTTCGGGGGTTACCATTGCTGGCTGGGTAGAAGGGCCCTACCGGCATGCTCCCGGGAATGCGCCAAACGGTGAGACAGAGGACTGGCACTATGACCTTCACCTGGACAATGAGTTTATCGAGCGTAACTACGGACCCGATGGTTTTCAACTAGCCGGGCTCATGATCCCGGGACGACCCGAACACGGAATTTTCGATCAGACAAAACCAGTGCCATTGATAAGCGGGGCCGTGAATGCAAGTATCTTCATGATGCCGGGCGAAGGTGACATGACGGTGGAGCTAAACTCTTGGCACAAGCCTCAGCGGGGCCCAAAGCCACCGGGCTGGATTGACGACCCAGATAATAATTTTGGTAAGGATGCGTGGCCCTTCATACCGGCCAGGCCGTTCGGCATTCAGGATGGGGACTCCGACATCGGCCCAGATGACTATGTGATCGTCAGCGGAACGCTTCTCGAGGACCCGGCTCACTTGCATGGCGGAGGACCTCCAGATCCAGTCTGGGTAATGCGAAACTGTTTGGATCAGCATATCGATGGCCAAGGAGGATGGCTGGAAATTCACCCTACCGACTCGATTCGAGTGATCAGAAACAAGACAGGAATGGTGGGTCCGCCCGCGATCCGAAAACACGTAGTCAACTTCGCAGCCTGCGACAATTCCGCAGAGACTCTACTCACTCCCTTTGAGCTTAAGCCAGCCCTGCCAATCATTTCTACATTGCAGTTTCGTGAGTTCGTAGATTCTCGTTTCACTTCACCGAATGTAACTAATCACGTGGCCGAAAAGTGCGATGACGGAACCGGTCCCAAACTGCACGTTTATGCCGCAATGCCCCCGTCAGCCACGACTGGCACACCGGACAAGGGGACCTTCGAGGGTGTTTACGTCCTGTGGTGGTCAACTGCAGCCGCTCCCGAGCCATTGCCTAAGTGTGTGATGCTGGGTTTTAACAATCCCTCCACTGGAAATGGGGATTCCGGACCGCGATGTGAAAACGCCGCATGTAATCAGTGCGTGGCTACCGTATGTACCCCGGGGATGAACGAGTGCGAAAGAGAAGGCAGGAACAAAGCTACCTGCGAGCAGCTGTTCGGGGGGTGCATAGCATCGTGCGTGAGCGCGAATGCGTGCCCCGACAATGGCGTGTGCTGTGGAGGTGTAGACCCAGTGAAGGGAACCTGCGCGGGGAAGTGCATAGCAGCGGGTGGCTCGTGTCCGACGGTATGCTCGACTGGAACAACCTGTGCGGGAACCTGTGTAAATTTCGCCAACGATCCACAAAACTGTGGGGGCTGCGGGAACAAGTGTGCCAATGGTTCAGTGTGTGCTTCTGGCGTTTGCACCACTCAGCATGTATGTCGCGCAGGGGAGCGGTGGTGTCCTGTAGACGAGATGTGCGAAGTTAAATGCCGCAATAATTGAGCGTTCGCAGGGATCGGTCACACACACAGAACCATGCTGTGTTCCTGATGGGCGGGTTGTGCAGGTCGACCCTCGATATTTTGGCAACCCACTACTTCTGCACTAGAATGCACGAATGGAATGGCTTGTTGGCATTGTACTGGCGGTGACGTTGGTCCTGCTCGTTTACTCCGTGCTTTCGACACGAGTCGCGATTAACAAGAGAATCCAGCCAGTTGTAGACACGCTCGACGATTTGCCTCACATTGCCGTTTCCGCCAAGCCGAATCGGCGTGGCGACGACAATAAGCGCGACTAGCGTGATTCAGCCTTCACTACTCTCCCACAATCTCGAACAACCTAACAATCGACTCAATCCCACGATGAAAGTTGGCAATATGGAACTTCTCATTGGGAGCGTGCAGGTTGTCGTCGGGCAGCCCGAAGCCCATCATCAAGGTAAGGCAGCTTCAAGACGTTCTGGAAATCCCCCACAATCGGAATCGATCCCCCGGAGCGGATGAACACGGTATCATTCTTGAAAATCTCGTGCATCGCCGCTGTGGCCGCCTTGACGTAGGGGTTGTCCGTTCCCACCACGCAGGCCGCGCCCTTGCTGTGAATCTTGATCTTTACATCCACACCCTTGGGCGTCAGCTTCTGCACAAACTTGGTGTACTTGCGCACGATGTCGTCGGGATCCATGTTGGGCACCAGACGCATGGAAACCTTCGCTGAAGCCTTCGCCGGAATGACGGTTTTCGCGCCGCCGCCGGTAAAACCTCCCGGCATGCCGT
>WNFL01137918.1_pt2 | contig 12148 bp, 15 predicted proteins | sample 5400361 | NCBI WGS metagenome assembly WNFL01 (sample SAMN13153351, study PRJNA577476) | soil metagenome | isolation source: 40 cm soil on Douglas fir-dominated hillslope | place: USA:California | collected 2013-09-17
ACGGATTCGAACGAGCACTGCGTTAAAATTACAGGATTTGAAAAGGACGATGTTTACGGTCAAAGGTTTGTTGAAGCGCTTTTGGCGGAAGAAGAAAGACCATCCTTTGATTTATTAATGGTGCGCAACGTAAACCATGAGCTGGTAAGGAATTACGAAATCCCTGTCCGTACAAAGTCGGGCCGGACGCTCATCTTCATGTTGACGGGCACGCCGCGCACTTCGACGACGGGCGACATCATCGGAATTGTGTTTGTGGGTCAGGATGTGACCGAATTGACCGAGTACCGGAGATCGCTGGAGATCAAAGTGGAAGAAAGAACAAGGGAACTGCAGCGCGCCCTGAAAAAAGAAAAAGAGGCCGTGGAGATGAAAAGCCGCTTTGTTTCTATCGCTTCTCATGAATTCCGAACACCCTTGTCGTCCATTCAATTTTCAGCTGACTTTATTAAAAAATACAATGAACGGATTACGAAAGAGGAACTGAGCAAAAGGCTGGATAATATTGAAAAGCAAGCGCAGCACATGACGTATCTTCTGGACGATGTACTGACCTATGGTAAAAGCGAAGCCGGGAAGATCCAACTCGTTATTTCCACCATTGTGTTGCGCGATTTCTTAAACGGCATTGTAGAAGAAGTTGGCCACAGTACGAAGAATACCCATACCATCAAGGCCGATTTCATCGGGATACCGGACCGGATCACGACGGATGAGAAATTGCTGCGCAACGTTTTGATCAACCTGCTGACCAATGCCATCAAATTTTCGCCGGGCCGGCAGCACGTATATCTGACGACCGATGGCAGGGAGGACCAACTCCTGTTTTCAGTTCGCGATGACGGAATAGGCATTCCGGAAGATGAAGTGGATACAATATTCGAACCCTTCGTGCGCGGCAAGGGGGTGGCTGCCATCCAGGGTACAGGACTGGGCCTCTCCATTGTAAAAAGGGCTGTGGAGCTGTTAAAGGGTACCATTCAAGCCAGTAGCCAGACGGGCAGTGGAACCACATTTACTGTAACGGTACCCAACGTCCTAAATCAAAGTTGAAGACCCGACGACCGCAAATTGATCTGCGGTGGTATTCAAATCCATGTTGGTTAAACCCGACTTCACTGGAGGGTAGAATTCCGAGCATTCATTTGTAGATTCTTTACACACGGGGTGGGGAAGCACCTCCACAAAGAGCGGGCCCGGTTGTGCGAATTATTTGTCTTTGAGGCTGGCACGTAAATTTCATCCGGTTCTGCGGTGTAGTAGTCAACGAAAAGCAAAATCAAATGAAAAAAGTATGGATGGCCTGTGTAGTTGTTATGCTGTTTGCCATGACAGCAAAAGCCCAAAGAGGAAGACCTCAAAACCTAAGCAGCGCTTATACTACCGCGGTAGGTCTGAAAGTATGGGGCGATGGAGCCGGCGTAACCATTAAGCATTTTATTGCTAACCAACACGCACTCGAAGGCATTGGGTACGTCTGGAACGGAGGTACGAGACTTACGGGACTATATGAATTCCATTTTGATTTCGACGGCGTACCAGGATTAAAATGGTACGTCGGGCCCGGGGCCCATGTAGGGTTTTACAACAGTCATTATTACGATACACGCTATCCGAATGGCTACCCCCGGTCTTCAGGTTCGTTCGTTGGGATCGATGGGGTCTTAGGTCTGGATTATAAATTTACCGGCGCACCTATTAACGTTTCCCTGGACTGGCAGCCTACTTTCGAATTCGGTGATAACCGTGGTTTTATGGGCGGCTGGGGCGGCGCGGCTGTCCGGTACACGTTTTAGATAACTTTGTAGTCCGGAAAAGATGTCGGTGGCTTCTTATTTATAATCACCACAGGTTAAACAAGAATAAAGGTGACACGGCGCACAGAAATCATAGACAACAAGATTGTCAACTCAGTGGAACAGTTGGCCAGTTTCCTCAAGCCTGGCGATATCTTCCGCAAACCCCATGGCAAGACCCGATACAAATTCGACGAATTAAAACTGGGAGAGAGACTGGTTATTTGCGAGAACCTGGAAACGCATGTTCCGGAGCAGATCTATTACAACTCTCCTGTATACAAACTGGTCTTTGTTTAGGTGCCGGCCCGGCCCGCTGGCAATGCTTAAGGTGCTAAAAAAAGCCATGGCCAGAACAGCCACGGCTTTTCGTACTTACCCCAAATCCTAGATTAACTCAGCTTCTTTTCCAACTCTTCTATTTTAGCCTGGGCTTCCGTATTGCCCAAAGAGAAAGAGAGTTTATACAATTCCAATGCTTCGCGTCTTGTTTCTTTCTTTTTGTGCGGCGCAAACCGGGTCCGGTTGGCAGCTGTCTCAAGCGCCTGTGCTTGAGCAAAATAAAGTTTCGCCACTTTAATTCTATTTTGATCGTTGATGTCCCGCACGAGTCCCTCCAAAGAAGCCACATCGGCCTGCTTCAGCTTAATCACTTCATCTTTACTCGATATGATCGAATCCTTCAGATTTACATTCGCAAACAAGTTCTTGTTTTGCTCCCGCAGATTAAGGACATCCATTTGAAGCGCGACAATCTCCTGCGACCTTGCTTCCAGATCGGTTTTGAGTCTCCGGATGGTAGCCGAGGTAATGCCTTTTGTATTCTTCAGGTTGTTTTCCAGGGCAACAAGTTTCGCCTGTGAATCTTTAATATGCGTGTTGATCTCTTTCAACCTGCTGATATAATCGGCGTAGGAAATACCTTCCACTATTTTCGTGCGCAAGGTATGGCGATTCACATCAATGGAATCAAGCATGACGCCTACTTCGTTCATGGCAACTTCTGCTTTCTTGCTGTCGCTGAGAGCATAGCTGAGGGAGTCGATTTTAAGCTGCAGGTGAGTACGTTCTTTTGTTCCACAGCTAAAAAGGGCGGCCGCGCTAAATACGAGGAATAAGTAAGTTTTCATGTTTTTTCGTTTTAATAGAATTCTGGTTTCAACAGTATAAAAAAATAATGCCATATCGGAGCACCCCCGGGAAGCGGTTAGAATGAGGAAATGGCTAAAAAGATGAGCCGGAGTTGGGTAGGGTTGTACCCAATTAACGTGTAATAAAGGGACATCAAAAACGGGTAGATCACCTGCAACCGGATCGGGTAAACGCAAGTGCCAGGATCTTGGATCCAATACCGGAAGCCCCCAGACTGGCTGTCCTTGACTTTCATTGTACTATATTGTTGAATCTTTTACCCTTGTAAAATTTCTATCGATTATCGCTAAACCAATTCCGATGAAAAAAACACTCAAATACATCCTTTATTTTTTTCTCTTTTTGATCGTGGTCGTAGCGGCCTCGCTTACCTATATCAAGACCGCTTTGCCCGATGTTGGCAAAGCGGAAGATCTTAAAATTGAATACACGCCCGTAAGGATTGAACGCGGCCGGTACCTTGCTACCGCCGTCAGTGTCTGCATGGATTGCCACTCCAGGAGGGATTGGACAAAATTCTCCGGACCCTTAACCGAAGGAACCCTGGGCATGGGCGGAGAGCGCTTTGATCAAGGTGCAGGCCTGCCGGGCGTCTACTACTCCAGGAACATCACACCCGAATACATCGCACGCTACAGCGACGGTGAACTCTTTCGGCTGATCACGACAGGTGTGAGCAAGGAAGGAAGGGCCTTATTTCCCCTAATGCCCTTTACCTACTACGGCCGGATGGATCCCCAGGATATTTATGCAATCATTTCCTACGTTCGTTCTCTGGCTCCGGTAAAAAATGAAGTCCCCAATTCGATATCCGATTTTCCCATGAACTTTATTATTAATACCCTTCCCGAAAAAGCGGAGCCTCAAAAACGCCCTGACCCGTCGGACGCACTGGCATACGGTGCCTACATGACGAATGCTTCCGGATGCCGGGAGTGCCACACGAGGGTCAACAGGGGACAAATTATTCGGGAAGTTTCATTCGGCGGCGGCCGCGAGTTTTTGATGCCCGGAGGTGCTACGGTCAGGTCTGCCAATATTACACCGGACACTGACACAGGCATTGGAAAATGGACGGAAGCCGCCTTCGTTCAGCGTTTCAAAATATTTGCCGACTCTTCCTACGCGCCCACGCCGGTGGTAGAGGGAGAATTCAACAGCATCATGCCATGGACGATGTATGCCCGAATGGACCGCAAGGACCTCGCCGCTATTTTTACCTACTTGAAATCGGTAAATCCTATCGCTAATGAGGTGGAGAAGTTTACACCCCCAGTCGGAATCAGTAAGCGGTAGGCAGTAGCCAGTAGGCAGTTGATTTTGGTTGATTTGTAGATAAGTTCATCCCGATGACATCCAGTAGGAACTGTACAGGATACCGAATACCCCTTACCGACTACCAAAATGCCATGAACCAGAAAGTAACTTTATTAATATTGCTGTTCAGCTTATTGCTCGCATCCCTTCAGGCTCAAACCCCCAACGCGCCGTTCAGAGTCGTGGGATATTATTCGTTGGGGTCGGCTTTGACGGCAGAATTAAAAAATGTTCCTTTTAAAAAACTCACCCACATTAATTTATGGTTTTTGAATCCGGACACAGTCGGGAATTTTACCAGGGATCTTTCTGCGCTTCCGGCCTTCATTAGTGCGGCTCACCGTAAAAAAGTAAAAGTCCTGTATTCCATCGCCGGCGGATCTCCCCATCCCTATTATCATAAACTTTTGAAAGATGATAAGAGGGCTGGTTTCATTGGCAATTTAGTTTCGGAAGTCCTTCGGTACGCCCTCGACGGAGTCGATGTAGACCTCGAGGGTGGTGATATTGATGAGAATTATGAAAAGTTTGTTGTTGAACTGGCCCGCGCGCTGCGATCGTACGACAAGATGATTACGGCGGCAGTCGCCGTTTATTATAAAGATCAGGTCACGGACAACGCCCTGGCTCAATATGATTTTGTGAATGTGATGAGTTATGACCGCACGGGCCCGTGGAGGCCGGATAAACCCGGACCGCATTCTACCCTGGCACACGCCGAAGAAGATCTGGAATACTTCGGAACGGTGAGGGGAATACCCAAAGAAAAGATGACGCTCGGAGTACCTTTCTACGGATATGGATTCAGCCCGGAACTGACGTCCGCTCCGATCAGTATGGATTTCGGGCAGATCGCATCCGCCTTCCCGGGATCGGAATCTGTGGATCAATGGAATACGACAGATGGGAAAACCCTTTATTATAATGGAATACCGACCATCAAGAAGAAAACGCTATTGGCAAAAGACAAAGCTTCGGGAATAATGATCTGGCAATTACTGGGAGATGCTCCGGGTTCCAAGTCTTTGCTTAAAGCGATCCACAAAGCACGCTAAAATTCAAAATTTAAGCCAAAGGGATGCCTTTGGCATAGATCTTAAATTTTGAATCTTGAATAATGAAAAGCCGTTCTACCATAATCAAAACGCTCTGGATATTTGCCCTTATTAACACACAGAACATTTTCGTTTATGCACAGCAAACGTACCCTGCGCTAACCCGTGTCATTTCGTTTGACGATTTAGCCGGACAGAAAACTATAAAAAAGGTCGAGTGGACAAATCCTAATGGCATTAGCGAAACGCTGCGCGTGACAGAAATGCCGGTTCCTGTGGATCGTAAAATGAAGGAAATGACGAAGGACTTTCTACTTGCGAATTACGGCGTGAATTCCATTTGGCTCCACCCCAGGGTCATTGTTTTTCACGCCATGGGGGATGGTGACCTCCAAACCAGTTTAGAAGTTTCATCCTTCTTAAACGACCGGATTCCGGAAAACTGGGGCAATCTTTATAAAGCAGGCAAACTTCCCAACGGGGCGCACTTCATCATCGAAAAAAACGGAAATGTTATTTGCCTGACTCCGCCGGTCTCTTCCGACGAATCCCGGATTTCGTATGACCGCGACAATCACAAGTGGTTGGTGAGGCGACACCAGGACGGCAATCCGATAGCCATTGGGATTGAAAATGTAACGGACCGGGGGAACGTGACCGATTTGACCAAAGAACAAATCGGGTCGAATGCTAAGTTGGCCCGGTGGCTGCTTTGGATGGAGAAGGGTAAAATTGCTTACGCCATGAGCCACCATCAGTTCAATGATGATCAGAATTATGAAGTATTCCTGACGGCGTTCAAATTAAAGCACCTTCAAAAACAATATCGAACGAAGGAAAGAAAAGACATCGGCGACAAAAACCTCCGCCAAATAATTGACAAAGTCAGCGATTTTGGGTACACCGTCCATTCGTTTTTTGATTTGAAACGGTAAACACATGGACACCTAGGCACATAGACGCATAGAGAACTGAGTTTAATGATGCCTGCGTGTCCGATGTATCTTTGTGCTTATGTGTTTAAATGATTTTGGTCGTACCTTCACGGAGGTTTAGAAGTCCCGCGAATAAAGAATGAGTGCTCCCCACAAAGCCGGATTTGTCAGCATCGTCGGCAAGCCTAATGTCGGCAAGTCGACTTTGATGAATAGACTCGTTGGCGAAAACCTTTCTATCATCACCGCGAAAGCACAGACGACCCGTCACCGGATCATGGGTATTTTGAATGGAGACGATTTTCAAATTGTATATTCCGACACGCCGGGGATCCTGGAGCCCCGATACGAACTGCAGCAGGCGATGATGAGTTATGTCAAAGTTTCACTGGAAGATGCAGATTTGATTTTGCTAGTAGTGGAAGTTGGCGAGCAATACGATGAACAACTTTTCTCCCGCTTTCAAGTCCTGCAGACCCCCATCGTGTTGCTGATCAATAAGACAGACCAGGCCAAAGGTTCGGCGGTAGAGGAGAAGGTCCGGTATTGGAGGGAGCTTTTGCATCCCAAAGAAATTATTCCTGTTTCTGCGCTTACCGGTGAAAATATTCATCGTGTGCTCCCTTCGATCAAAAGCCTTCTGCCGGAGCATCCCGGTTATTATCCGAAAGACGACCTCACGGACCGTTCCGAACGGTTCTTTGCTTCGGAAATTATCCGCGAAAAAATTCTTCTCAATTATGAGCAGGAGATACCCTATAGCGTCGAGGTAGGGATTGATTCTTTCAAAGACGAGGAAACTATCCTCCGGATCCGGGCGATACTCTATGTGGAGAGGGAGTCGCAGAAAGGAATTTTGATTGGCAAAGGTGGGGGTTCCCTTAAGAAAGTAGGGACGGAGGCCCGCACGGATTTGGAAAAATTCTTTGGCAAAAAAGTGTTTTTGGAGACCCGGGTTAAAGTATCGGACAACTGGAGAAAACAGAAACAGAAGCTAAAGCAGTTCGGGTACCTCGACTAAAGGCGGTTCACGCAAAGGCCGCGAAGGAAAACGCAAAGTGCGCGAAGCTGGACCAGGAATGAAATACTTTGCGCTCTTTGCGTCCTTAACTTTGCGCTCTTTGCGAGAAACGCACAATCGTCGACACCGCGTGATGAGTTGCTCCTGTTGAGCAGCAATTGATTACTTTTGCGAACCTGCCTTCCGGCAGGCAGGAAATCAGGGACCAGCAATCATGTCGAATATTGTGGCGATCGTTGGAAGACCCAATGTGGGGAAATCAACATTTTTTAACCGGCTGGTGGAGCAACGGCAGGCTATTATGGACGATGAGCCGGGGGTCACGCGCGATCGTCATTATGGTTATGCGGAATGGAGCGGCAAGTATTTTACGGTCATCGATACGGGAGGCTATGTCACAGGCTCGGAAGATAAGTTTGAATCCGAAATTCGCAAGCAGGTGGAGATGGCCCTGGAAGAATGTTCGGCCGTTATATTCATGCTTGACTGCCGGGATGGATTGACGGGGTACGATAAGGAATTCGCTAAAATTATCAGACGCTCGAGGAAGCCGGTTTTCATAGCGGCGAACAAAGCCGACACACCCGAAAAATCACAATTGGCAAGTGAATTTTATGAGTTGGGCATGGGGGACGTGTATCCCATCTCGGCAGAAAACGGGGGAGGATCGGGCGAACTTTTGGACGAGCTGATCAAAACCTTTAGCACCGAAGGGGTTGAAGATCCCAACGCAGGAATCCCCAAAATTGCTATCCTTGGCAGGCCCAATGTTGGAAAGTCTTCATTCTTGAACATTTTATTGGGAAAGGAGCGGAGTATTGTCACCGACGAGGCCGGCACAACCCGCGACGCCATTCACTCTCACTACAAGCTGTATGGAAAGGATTTCATTTTGATTGACACGGCCGGTATCCGTAAAAAAAGTAAGGTCATACACGATATTGAATTTTATTCCGTGCTCCGGTCATTACGGGCGCTGGAGGAAAGTGACGTGTGTATGATTGTCATCGACGCTCAGCGGGGCCTTGAATCGCAGGATGTAAACATCATCAGCCTCGCGCAAAAGCAAGGAAAGGGTATGGTGATCATGGTGAATAAGTGGGATTTAATCGAGAAGGATACTAAAACAGCCGACACGTATAAAAAGGAGATGCTGGAAAGCCTGGCGCCAATTGATTATGTTCCTTTTATTTTTGTTTCCGTGCTCAATAAACAGCGTATTTTTCAAGCCGTCGAGATGGCCGTAAAAGTGTATGATAACAAGAACAAAAAAGTACCGACCTCCCGGCTCAACGATGCGTTACTTCCCGAAATCGTCCATTATCCACCCCCGGCGATTAAAGGAAAACATATCCAAATCAAGTATATAACACAGGTGGCAGCCCGGACGCCATCGTTTGCATTCTTTTGCAACCTGCCTCAGTACATCCAGGAGTCCTACAAGCGCTTTTTGGAGAATAAGCTTCGCGCGAACTTTGATTTTGAGGGAGTACCCATTCGGCTATTCTTCCGGAAGAAGTGATTTTCTACTAATCGTTTCAAAACCTTACCCTAATGACCGGTAGGATAGCCAGTGTAAAGACCTGATTTCAGTCATTATGTAAAAATTTCTTACGTCATACTCTAAAATCGACGTTAACTCTTATATTTGCAGAAATTTTAAAAACCTGTAAACTATGAAAAAAATTATCGCATCAATGATCGTGTGCGGTTTTGCAGTAGCAATGGTAGCCTGTGGCGGCAAAAAGACAGATCAAGCCGCTGAACACATGGACTCCACTGCCGCTAAAATCGACTCGACTGCCGCTAAAATCGACAGCGCAGTGAATTCCCTAATTGACACTGTAAAGGCAAAGTAATCAATCACTAAAAAGATTGTTTTCCCGGGAAGGCTTTAGCGATAAAGCCTTTTTCTTTTGCATGGATTCAAATAAGGTCCAATCACTGCTTTTGAGCCACCTCCCTGCCGGAGCAATCGACTATTGCTATCGATTGTGGTTAACGCAACCGTTTGAATTCAAGTTGAGGAAGAGTCGCCATACGAAAGTGGGTGATTTTACCTGTCATCCGGGACGTACCCCAAGGATCACCATCAACCGGGACCTGCATCCCTATATGTTCCTGCTGACCTATGTTCACGAAGTGGGCCACCTGGAAGTGCATCGGCGATTTGGCAACAACGTGGAGGGTCACGGACAGGAATGGAAAGAAACATTTCGCCGGATTTTAGAACCTGTCCTGAATGAGTTGATTTTTCCAGCCGATCTGTTGGCCGCGCTCCGGGGGCACATGGCCGATCCCCGGGCATCCACCTTTTCAGATCCTGAATTGGTGCGGGTGCTCCGCCAATATGATCCTCACGCCACAGCCCAGACCTTTCTTGGCGATATCCCGGAGGGAAGTATTTTTGGAATGCGGGGCCGGTGGTTCAAGAAGGGAGAAACCAAACGCACCCGCGCCCTTTGCCAGGAGATCAAGAGTAAACGAAGATATTTTGTCCCGCTCGATGCAGCGGTTGAAAATGTACAGTTGAGTCTGCTGTAGAAGTTCTTGGTTCCTGGTTCTTAGGTCTTGGTGGGTTAGACGTAATTTAAAAACGAGGTCCTCCTTAAGGAGTTCAATACGAAAGGCGTAGACCAATCTCCTAAGAACCAAGAACTAAGAACTAAGAACCCTTCTGTTCGATCGCCCTCCGTACGTTTCCGTACTTTTTCAACAATGCCTCTGCTTCGTCTCTTCCCACCTTCAGTTCTTCCATAATGAACCTGGTTCCGCGATCGATCAATTTGCTGTTGGACAGTGCCATGTCGATCATCTTATTGCCCTTGACATGTCCAAGCCGGATCATGGTAGTGGTGGAGATCATATTGAGAACGAGCTTTTGCGCCGTGCCGGCTTTCATCCGGGTACTGCCTGTGACGAACTCCGGCCCAACGACCACTTCGATAGGGTGATCCACACGCCGCGCCAATTCACTTCCTTCGTTGCACGTAATGCAGGCCGTGAGGACCCCGTGTTTTCTTGCGTCGTTGACTCCTCCGAGTACATACGGAGTGCGTCCCGAAGCAGCGATGCCAATCAGGACATCGTTTTTAGTAATGCTGTATTCGAGCAGATCCCTCCAGGCTTGGTTAGGATCATCTTCGGCATGTTCCACCGAATGACGAATGGCTACATCGCCTCCGGCAATCAACCCAATTACTTTTCCTTCGGGCAGACCGTAGGTGGGGGGTATTTCGGAGGCGTCGACTATTCCCAACCGGCCGCTCGTGCCGGCTCCGATGTAAAAAAGGCGACCGCCGGTCTTCATGCGCTCCACGGTCTGATGTATTAATGCCTCTATTTTCGGAATAAGTTTTTCAACGGCGATGGGCACGGTCTTGTCTTCCCGGTTGATACCGATCAACAATTCGCGAATAGACATCTTCTCCAGATGCTGGTACGATGATGAAGATTCCGTGACGCTCATCGGGAAGCTATTTTAGTTCAAATCCTTTTGGTGGTACAAGGCCAGCCCGGCGATCGGCCCTTCGAGAATATTCTTAACGATAATTCCCTTGTCGTTGGCAACTTGCCGCAGCACGTCGCTGAAGTAGAAAGCAATGGAACCGGTAAAATGGACTTTCAACGCCGCATAATTCTCGTATTTCATTATGTTGTTTTCATAAAAATCGGCAAAGCACCGGTACACCAGTTGATAGCAATAGGGCTCCTTCAAATGCTGAAAAATAAATTTTGAAAAGCTGGCCAGGAAGGCGCTTGGTTTTTCGCCTTGATAGACTTTCTCCAGCACTTCTTCGACACTCAAGGGAAACCGATTCTGAAACTGCGCCGCCAGGGTCTTCGGCATATTTTTGCGAAAGAAATCAAAGATCAGCCGCTTGCCCATGTCGGTGCCAGACCCTTCGTCTGCCAAAATCCATCCCAGGTTGGCGACGTTGCCAACGATGGCCTTCCCATCGTAAAGGCAGGAATTAGAGCCCGTCCCTAAGATGCAGGCAATGCCCGGTTCATTCCCGCACAATGCCCGTGCGGCCGCAAGCAAGTCCCAACCGACTTCAATTTTTGCATTGGCAAAATAAGACGCAAAGGCCAACTGAATGGTCTCTCTGTTTTTATCCGATGAAAGACCGGCGCCGTAGTAAAATATTTTCGTTACGGGTTCATGGATCACCGGAAGCAGAACTTCTTCAATATTTTTTTTTAAATCGGAAACGGGTTGATAATAGGGATTGAATCCGGGGCAATAAGCCTGTCCAATGGTGCCATCGTGGTTCAGCATCCTCCAATCAATTTTGGAGCCTCCGCTATCGGCAATTAAGATCATTTTGGCGTGCGATGGATCGGGTACGATTTACGACTTTTCTTTGAATCCGCGCATCATTGGATCAATTTTCCAATGACTTTAAATTTCTCAAAAACTTTTTCGGTGTGCGGCGCATCGGGTAGTTCGTGGGTCAGGTCTTGACCGGCCCAGTGCTCGTAATGTTTGCCGTTGTACCACAGGCGTGAGGTCGTTACTTCATAGATCAAACCCATAAAAGCAATCCATATCTCTTTTTTATCCTGACCGTTGCGCAAGGCGAGTTGTGCGCGTGTGTACTCGGGCAAAACCATCATGAGGCCGAAGTCAGATAATGATAGTCTTTCAAGACCGTATTCAGGAACGGAAGGGCATGCATATCAGAGCGAATGCCGTGGAGGGTCTTTATCTTTTCGGAGATCACCTCCATCGGCCGCGTGTTCCCCAGCTGGATGTTGACAGCAATCGCCTCTTTGATCAAAGCAATATCGTTGTCCGAAAGCTGAACCACCTGGGGAAACTGCGGCTGATAATCGCTTTGCAAAGCCTGAATAATTTCCTGACCCTTG
>WNFL01338107.1_pt1 | contig 12147 bp, 15 predicted proteins | sample 5400361 | NCBI WGS metagenome assembly WNFL01 (sample SAMN13153351, study PRJNA577476) | soil metagenome | isolation source: 40 cm soil on Douglas fir-dominated hillslope | place: USA:California | collected 2013-09-17
ATGAAACGTTGGCTGGCCGTTATCGGACTCTTGATTGCAGTGATCGCCGCGGTTGACATGTTCGCTCAGCATCTGATTCGACTTCCGATCATCGCGGATGCCTTCGCGCAGCATGTGCCGTCTTCAGGGCCAGCTCAAATGCACCCCGAGCTTGACAACGACTCCATGACCGTATTGCGGATCCGCCTGGCACCGCACGAAAAGACGGGAATGCACGACGTGAGCGCGCGCCTGGTTATCTGGCTCACAGATGCGCATTTGCGAGATACGTCGGAGGACGGAAAAATGATCGACTATGACCGGACTCCAGGCGCCGTTGATTGGGTGCCGACACGAAGGCATGCAGGTGAGAACCTGGGCGATAAGCCAATCGAGTTCTTGGCTGTTAAGCCGAAACAGACAGCTTTGGTGCCGCACGCGGTCAAGCATTGAGAATGAAACACAATTGGATGAATATTTTTGATTTGCATGGTGAGACACAGCAGCCAGGGCGCCAACACAGGCGGCCATGTCCGGATCGAGAGACCAGATGCATCGGCGTACATTCATCAAGACCTCTGCGGCCGCCGCCGTACTGACACCGGCATCGGGCGCGTCGGCCCGCGGCCAGTCCGATAGCGAGGCTGGCAACGGTGGGGCCACTGCGTTCGTCTGGCGGCCGATGATTTCGACGCGCGCCGACCTTCCGACACTTAACGGTCACATCGACGCTGTTCCTGATATTGTCGGACGCCTTGGTTCCCGGATCGATTTGGCGATCTTCACGGACAGCGATCCTGAGCGTGAGTTTTCACGACTAGTCCAGATAGTTGAGCGGTCGCGGGATTCAGCCCCCGTCACTTAATTGCGACTCTTTTACCGGGCAGGCGCACGATCGAACTGACAATAAAGGAGTAGAAACCTTATTAGTGTTTGGCGAACTCGCCAGGGCCGTGGCGATGTCGCGGACGACCTTCGCTCTGCGCTTCAGGACGGTCGTAGGGGTCGCACCGCTCGCTTACCTTTTGGACTGGCGCATGCACCTTGCCGAACGTGATTTGCGTGAAAGCAACAAACCAGTCTCTGCCCTTGCTCTGGCGCTAGGCTACTCATCCCAGAGTGCGTTCAGCAAAGCCTTCAAGCGAAGGATGGGAATGGCTCCGAAGCGCTACCGAACGACCTTCAGAAGCGCGGATCGCCTTGCCTTAGCTTGAACCTAGGAGATCGTTCGCGTCGTGTGCAAGCATCCCGCCGCTTTCGCGTCCCTGATCGCCTGCCAGACTTTCATCGGGGTCAGCGGCGTGTGGAGCGTCGTGATGCCGAGAGCGCTCAGCGCATCCATGACGCCGCAGCCCTTGGCGCCCAGCGGATTGGTGCGGCACGGCGCGGATTCATCGAGCGTGACCTGAATCGGTGGAATGTCGTCGGCGCGTGGGACGCAGTAATCCTGATAGCTCGCCGTTAGCAATTGCCCTTCGCCGTCGTAGGCCACGCCCTCATACAGCGCTTGGCCGATGCCCTGCGCGACGCCGCCGTGAACCTGCCCCGTCACCAGCATCGGATTGACGGCAACGCCGACGTCGTCGACCGTAATGTAGCGTACGACCTTGGTGACGCCGGTCTCCGGATCGATCTCGACCTCGCAGATATGGGTGCCATTCGGCCAGCTCGGCCCGTCGACTTCGCCCTCGCTGTCCACGCTCAAGCGCGCGCCGTTTTCCTTTTTCGCAATATCAAACAGGCCGATCCGCTTGTCGGTGCCAACCACATTGAGCCAGCCGTCGCGGTACTCGATGTCCTCCACCGAGGCCTCGAGCATGTGTGAGGCTTTCTCGCGTGCCTTCGAGATCAGATCGTTGGCCGACACCGCCAGCGCCGTGCCGCCGACAAACAGCGAGCGCGAACCGACGCTGCCAAATCCCGCCCTGAACGACATCGATCTTGTCCATGGGGATGCCGAGCGATTCAGAGATCATCTGTGTGTATGTGGTCTCCAGTCCCTGCCCCATAGCCTGGGTGCCGGAATATAGGATGATGCGTCCCTCGGCTGTCGCGTGCAGGCTCACCTTTTCGGTGTGCGCCCGCCCGCCGGTCCATTCGATGTAGCTGGTCAGGCCGCGGCCATAGAGCAGGCCCTTTTTCTTGGCCGCCTTTTTGCGCGCGGCAAAGCCGTCCCAGTCCGCAAGCTTTGCAGCGCGCTCCAGCATGTGCGCGAACGCGCCCGAGTCGTAGATCTGACCTACCGGGTTGGTGTAGGGCAATTGCGCGGGCTTGATGTAATTCACCTTGCGGATCACCCGCGGGTCCATTCCGATCTGCCGCGCCGCGGCATCCATCAGCCGCTCGACGATAAACACGCCTTCGGGCCGGCCCGCGCCGCGATAGGCGCCGACGGGCGCGGTGTTAGTCATCACCGCTTTGACCTCATAGTGAATCAGCGGCAGGTCGTACACCCCGGACTGCACGAACGGTCCGAGCACCAGGGGGATGATGGTGCCGGCACCCGTGAGATAGGCGCCGGTGCCGCCGACCGAGCGCACCCGATAGGCCAGCACGCGGCCTTTGGCGTCGAGCGCGAATTCGCCTGTCGATGTCAGGTCGCGGCCATGGCTGCCGCCGACGAACTCGTCGGTGCGGTCGCCGCGCCAGCGCACCTTGCGACCCAGCTTTACAGCGGCATAAGCCACCAAGCCGTCTTCCGGATAAAGGTTGGTCTTCTGGCCAAAGCCGCCGCCGATATCGCCGACCAGCACACGGACGCTTTCCTTCGGCCGCTTAAGCACAGCTTCGGCAAGAACGTCGCGGGTGGAGCCTGGCGTGTGCGACTGCACATGCAGGATCAGCCGTCCGGATTTCTTGTCGACCTCGGCGATGGTTGAGCGCGGCTCCATCGCGGAGGGTACCAGCCGTTGGCTGACGAGATCGAGCGAGACCTTATGCGCGGCGTTGGCGAACGCGGCTTCAACGGCGGCGGCGTCCCCATAGCTCATTGCAGCGACAATGTTGTCGGGCGCTTCCGCCCACACCACGGGCGCGCCGGCTTTTGTCGCTTCGATCGGATCGACGACCGACGGCAGCACTTCATATTCGATTGAGATCGCTTCCGCCGCGGTCTGCGCTGCTAGGCGCGAGGTCGCCACCACGGCCGCGACCGGCTCGCCGGCAAAGCGCACGATCTCATCGGCCAGCAGCCGTCGCGGCGGCACCGACATCGGCGAACCGTCGGGCCGCTTGAAAGCAGACAGCGTCGGGATGGTACCGATGTCGTCGGCGATCAAGTCCGGGCCGGTGTAAACCGCCTTGACATCCGGCATGTCAGCTGCGGCCTTGATGTCAACAGACACTATCTTCGCATGGGCATGCGGCGAGCGCAGCACATGCAGCCACAGCGCGCCGTCTTCCGGCTTGTCGTCGATGAACTGCCCCTTCCCAGTGAGCAGCCGCTGATCTTCAAGACGCTTGACAGGCTGCCCCGCACCGAAACGCATATTGCCGGGAAGAATATTCATCAGTTTGTCCTTCGAGTCTTTTGTTAGGATTAGCCCCTGCAGTTGCGCGAGTAGGCGACTGAGAGAGCGAATTCCTCGCACCCTGCACGTTCAGTGTCGGTCGATTCTCAGAACGCGACTTTGCCAGTGGCTTTCTCTGCGAAGGATGGTGCTGATAACCGCAACAGCAGTCTCGCTGTTCAAGCTAATCGCGGTATTTCGACAGGACAGGTACTCCAAAAGGCTAGCCGCGCGGGGGACAGTCTGAGCGTTCCATCCGGTCGGGTATGGGCGGCTGGTGTTGGGCGTATCCGTATTCATCTTACACTCCTTGCGGGCTAGACTACAGTTTGCCGGTCAGGAACTGCGCTTCTCCGAAGCCGAAGCTCCAATCGGATTTGGTGTTCGTGACCAGCGAGATCACGACGTCCTTGGGATCAATTCCGCACTGCTGTTCGAGTTCGTCGGCCAGGGCCTTGTACAAGGCCTGAACCTGGGCGTCGGTTCGCTTTACGCTGGTGATCGTGATGACCACCAAGTTCTTGCTGCGCTCGATACCGAGCCCGGTATCCTCGATGATCAATTCATGGGCGGGGTGCTGGTGGACAATTTGGTAGCGATCCCGCAGGGGCACCCCGAAGGCCTTAAGCACCGCATCGTGCGCGGTATCCAGCAGCTCCCTGATGGACTTCTCGTCTCGTCCTTCGATCATGTCGAAGCGCAGTAGTGGCATGTCATTCTCCTGAATTGCAAGTTGAACAACGAACTTCTTGAGATCACCTCACGGATATCTCAACGTTGGGCAAGCTCGACTTCGTTAAGGAGGACAGCGCTTTTTCGGTCTTTGAAGACAACGGATTATCTGTGTGGCTCTATCCGGATTGCTACTTGGACAGCCCGTACAAACTTCTTTGTCGAAAACGTTCGGACCGGACGCGGCTACTGTAAATACCGGAGCAACACGAAATCACCGCGCCTAACTGGAGAAATGCCAACGACGAGGAAACGGCTGTCACCGAAAACTCGACTCCAGCCTCCAGTTCGTCCATATCGCCGTTCTGTTCTCCTACTCAGAGGAATCATAGGCTCTAAAGTTCAGACAGTTGTGTGTTCGAGCGCCGCTATTGTGTCAGCGGCGCTAAGGATAGAAGTGGCATAATTGGGGAGGTTGATTTCCAGTGTCGTCTTCATCTCTTCCCATCGGTAGCTGGCGATCGCATCCTTCACCAGGGTTACGTCGTATCCGAGTTCTGCGGCGTAACGCACGGTCGAGTCGATGCAGGTATTCGCCTTTTGGCCAATCACGATCAACTTATGGATACCGTGCTTCTTAAGCTGGAGATCCAGGTCTGTGTTCGCGAAACCGCTGGAGCACCAGTGTTCTTGCGCAACCACTTCGCCGGGCAGCGGCGTGAATTCTTCGCGAAAGGTTCCGCCCCAAGTTCCAGCTGCAAAGATACGTCGTTCGTGGCCGAATTTCTGAATGGGTGCGATGTACTTCCAGCCCTCGATTTCATCCTCGGGCCCCCGGTCTCGGTGGTGCGGCGCGAAGAAGACTCGTATGCCTGCGGCACGGGCGGCCAGAAGGACGGCAAGCATGTTCGGTACGCAGTGGACCGCTTCTGCTATCTCCTTTATCAGCGGCCATAGAATGCCACCCTCCGAGATAAAGTCGTTGTAGGGATCAACTACCAGAAGGCCCGTCAGATCCTTCTCGAACACTGGCGCACTCATCGTAAACTCCTCTCACAAGAAATAACGTTACAGTTGAAGAGAAAAATGTCAGGGGCATTAGGCCATGACATTGTATTCGTGGGTGTACAGCAGCTCGCAGCGCTTGCGATCCATGAATGCTTCCTCGTCAGGGATCACGTTCTTCTGATAGCCATCCGATCCGAAGAATGCTTTTGCCCCGGAGATGTCGTCGAACCAAATCTCCGCGATACCGTCGAAGTTGGAGGCGGTCGCCCCTGGCAACGCATCGCCCGTTCTGTGATCTTGAATGTAGCGCCGAACGTATTTCTTCGACTCCGACTGGGCGGCGAAGAGGGGGGCATGAACTTCACGCCAGTATTTGATGAACTTGTCGTATGTAAAATCGCTTCGGCGCACCATGAGAATACTGAGCTTGATCATTGTTTCTCTCCTGTCGCGATGGGCGACTGTGTTATCGACTTGACCAAATCCCCGAACGGTGGATTGGCGGATGCATCTTCCCGCCTCCCCCGCCGCGCTCCGGGCCGGGTCGTCACGGCCCAGAGCGTTTTTTGACGTCACGCCGCTATGAGCAAGTCGTCGATCGCGTGGACGAACGCTGCCAGATCGATGGGCGCGCGCGCGGTGACGATCTTGCCGTCGGTGATCGCGGGTTCATCGATGAAGGTCGCGCCGGCATTTTCCAGGTCCGGCTTGATGCTCCACCAGCCGGTGGCGCGCTTGCCGCGAGTCAGTCCGGCATCCGAAAGTACCCACGGGCCGTGGCAGATCGCAGCGACGATCTTACCAGCCGCCGCTGCCTCCTGAACGAACCTAATCGCCTTGGCATCGCCACGCAGCGTATCAGGATTCCAGACGCCGCCCGGAACGATCACCAGATCATAGTCCTTGGCGGAGGCGTCCTCCAGATTCCGATCGAACCTGATCCAGCCGCCGATAGCGATAAATGTAATCGTCATAATGTGCGTTTCACGCACGGCGGGAATCTGGAGGCCAAGGAAATCCGGGTAGCTGGGTTTTTTGGGCGCGATCAAGTCAACCTGCGCACCGCGCGACCGGAAATAGTGCTGGACAGTATTCAGTTCGATCTCCTCTACGCCGTCGGTTGCGACGACGGCGATCTTCCGGCCGGCATGGCGCTTGGGGTTGTCGGGCGGTAACAGCCAGATATCGCGGATCGCGCTGTTTTCCGGCGCGTCGAGCATTTGCGCGTTGGAGAGCTTTGGCACCGAGGCCGATGCCTCGACATTGAGAAGTGCCCTCAATGGTGAAGTAGTCTGGGTCATCATTCACCACTCTCTGATGCGAAGTCATTCTGATATTCGATAGGTACGATTGCTGTCTTATACGGATCCACTTCTGTCTCCTTTAAATAGGTACGATGTCACGCGTACGTCGAGGACCGGCGATCTAGACGAGGCAGTCCAGCCCGACGACTCTGGCGTCAGGTAACGGGTCTTCACGCGACCGCGATTAGGCGCAGTAGACGTTCGAGCGACCCGTTCCGCTCATGTAGCTGTGGCGGCCCATCGGGTGAGCATGTTTAACCGCGGGCACACGCTACGCCCGGACGGATCATCGCGGCAAACGCATACTTTTCACGCATAGTATGACTGTTGCGCATTAAGACGTTGTCGCGGTCATCAGAGCGACATCGCCAACCGTGGCGGCGAACCGCGGTAGAACTTGCCCAGATCGGAGTGAGATTTTCGCCAGCGCTATGCTGCGACGTCGTAGCGGGCGAATCCGTCGGCCACCATCGTCGCTAACGCCTCGATCGCGCGTTTCAGATTGCCGAACTCTCTTAGATGGATCAGCCAGATATCGAGCTGCATGGCGAAACCGGTCGCATCCACGATTGAGATCTCGTCGCGGCTGGCGCTGGCGCGCAGCACGCTGCGCGGCACCAAGCCAAGTCCCGGTCCGGACGCGATCATGCGAAGCTGGACCTCGGTCCCGGAGTGTCGACCGCGACACGCAGACTGCGGTCGCGTTCTCCCATGGCGCTTTCCAGCCCGGCGCGATACCCGCAGGAGTGCGAGGATCTGCTCATCACCCATCCAAAAGTTGGCGACGCTGCGGTATTCGGCGTGCCGAACGCCGGAGGTGATACCCGACCCCCAGCCTCACATTACAGCCGTAACGCGCTTTCCCAAAGTAGAAATGATTCCGTAGTTCGGGCCCCTCATTCTGTCTCCGTCAAAAGCATGAGCCTTGGCGAGTGGATCGCTGACCAACTTGTGTCCTCCGCGCGCTTCGCCTCCGAGGACTTCGCTCTTTGGCCGACGATAAGGCTCGGAAATGACGCGAGGCCATCATCGCGATACTCACCCCCATAGGTAAGCATGCGATTGTGATAGGCGCTGGAATCGGCGGCTTGGCAGCCGCTGCTGCGGTCGGCCGCCACTTCGAACATGTGACTATTTTGGAACGCGACGTGCTCCCGCTTGACGCTTCTCCACGGCCGGGCACGCCGCAGGACAAACATTTACATTCGCTTTTCATCGGCGGACAGCGTGCGCTTGGCGAGCTTTTCCCGGGCTTTGCTGACGATCTTGCCCGAACTGGAGCTGTGCCGATTCGGCTAAATCTCGATTTTCGCGAAGAGTTCCCGGGCTTCGACCCCTTCTTCCCACAGCGCGATCTGGGCTGGGTCTTCCACGCTATGTCGCGACCGCTGCTCGAGCTTGTCGTGCGACGAAACGTTCGGAAACTACCCAACATCACTATGCAGGACGGTTGCCGCGCACTCCATATCGTAGCCAGCAAAGACGGCTCCGCAACTGGAGTTCGGCTTGAGACCAATGACAGATCTGATCAGACGCTTCCGGCAGATCTGGTCATTGACGCGTCTCGTCGCGGCGCCCTTTCGTTGTCTTTCCTTGAAGCGACCGGGCGTCCGCGACCTGAACAGACCGATATCGGTATCGATCTCACCTATGCCACCACGACCTTTGCGGTACCGGAGGACTCGAGAAACTGGATGGTTCTGGTAACGATCCCTGAGATCCCAGCGAGCAGCAGAACGGGCTATCTGGTGCCGATCGAAGGCAACCGCTGGACAGCACTCATCAGCGAACGGCATATCGAAATGCCCTCCGCGGATCCGGACGAGTTCATGGGCCGAATGCAGCAGCTTCGGACTTCAACTATCTATGACGCCATCAAGGGCGCTCGAAGGCTGGACGGCATCCATCGCTTCAGCATCCCGGAAAACTCGTGGCAGCATTACGAACGGCTCGGGGACTTCCCGCGCGGACTGCTCCCGATCGGTGACGCGATTTGCCGTTTCAATCCCGTCGCTGGCCAGGGCATGACCGTCGCCGCACGCGAAGCCTGCATCCTTAAAGATCTGCTTGCAAAGCGGACAGGTGCGAAGGATCCCCTCGCTGGATTAGGACAGGCCTTCCTTGCATCCAACCCTTAATCGCGGATGCGTGGTCGCAGTCCGCGGTTCCCGATTTTGCGCATCCGCGGACCCGGGGAGAACCGCCTACCGATCTGGACAATTCGCTCCAATTTAGAGGAGGGCTTCTTGGTCTTGCGGCCCGCGACCCGGCCGTCCACAGGCTTATGATTGGAGTTCGCCAGCTCATCGAGCCCCCTAGCGCTCTTGGCGATCCCGAGCTCGTGCGTCGCGTAAGATCGGGAATGATGGTCGACACGTGATGGTTAAGTTGGGATAGCAGGCGGCGATTACCGGCGTGCAAAAAACGCGGCCCTGATGACGTACACTTGTTTCAAGTTGGATGCGCTACCACGGCAACTGATCGCCAGTTGCTGCACACGGTGCCTGGCGGGGGAACGAGATCTTTCCCGCCCGGCAATTTTTCATCCACCGCCGCTTCATAAGAGGCTAGGAAGGGGACCATTCCATCCGCGACGACACCGTAACGGACAACGCCTCAAGCGCCTTTCGGAGGTTACCCGGCTGCCGCCGGTGAACCAGCCACACATCAAGTAAAAGGGAAAAGTCGGTCACTTCCACGACGGAGAGCTCGTCGCGTACGGTGCTGGCTTTTAGCACGCTGCGTGGGACAAGGCCCAGACCGCGCCCAGACGCCACCATCCGGAGCTGGACATCGGTCCCATAGGCATCAATCACAACACGCAGCGTCCCGTCCCGCTCGCCCATGGCGGCCTCCAAAGCCGCTCGGTAGCCGCAGCCAAGAGGATTGAGCACCCAACCCTCCTTGGCAAGCCGCGCGAGCGGGATTGGTCGCCGAAACCGAGGATGCCGCCCCGCCTGAACGATCACCGTTTGAAGCGAGCCGATGAAACGCCCGTTCAACGGGGAGGGCAGTTTCGACGATGAAGGCAGCAGAATGATCGCGGCGTCGAGCGTACCTTCGCGCACCTGCTGGAAGAGCCCCGCACTCCAGTCCGTCCGTAAGCGAAGGTCAAGTTTTGGGAAGTCGGTCTGCAGTCGCTCCACCGCTTCAGCCAGGACGANNNCGGCGAAGCCTTTTCCTGAGTCATGGCGACCAGGTCCTCGACCGCGCGCAGGATTGGCAATGCGTGCTCGTAGACGCGCAGCGCCATCGAGTTCGGTACAGGAGGACGCAGCGACCGATCGAAAAGAGGCGTACTCAAGCTCTCCTCCAGGTGCTGGATACGACGCGATACTGCCGACTGGGTTACGTAAAGCCGGTCTGCCGCCTTTGTCAGGGATTGTGCTTCGATGACGGCCACGAGTGCTTGGAGGTTCTCGATCTTCTCGATCATACTGCGTATCTCTCATGCTATTCATGATTATTATGCGTTTGGCGCAGGTCACTGTCGAGACTAAATCTCTTTGGCAGTCAAGCTGCTGCGGTTCGCGTGCCCCCTCTGTCTGGGACTTGCGGCCGCCTGTACCCGATAACTTCAAACCCAAGGGAGAACTCGATATGCCACTGGTCAGGATCGACCTCAGCAAGCATGCGCCGCCCGACCGCCTCAGTATCGTCAGCCAGGCCGTGTACGGCGCAATGGTTGAGATCGCCAATGTTCCCGCGCACGACAAATTCCAAGTCGTTACGCGCCACAGCACTGATGAGATCATCTATCCCGACGAGGGATATCTTGGCATCAGCTACTCGCCCGATCTGATCATCATCCAGGTGACCTGGGTTGGCGGTCGCTCCACCGACGTCAAGAAGCGGTTCTACCGTCGCATCGCCGACGAGATCCATGAGAAGGCGGGCGTCCGTAAGGAGGACGTCTGGATCAGCCTAGTCGACTCCGGCCGTGAGGACTGGTCGTTCGGCAATGGCGACATGCGATACGCGCCAAAATAGAGCGGGCGCCTTTCCGGGCACGGGAGCGTGGACACGCCGCCTTCTGCGCAAATCGGGGTTTGATGGGAATGTTCGGGAAACACGACCTAAAACGGGTGACGAGCGTGGAGGATTTGCGACTCCTCGCCGAGCGCCGTGTGCCGCGGGCCTTCTTTCAGTACGCCGATCATGGCTCGTACACGCAATCAACGCTTCGGGCAAACCGCCGGGACCTCGACGTGGTCGAGTTGCGACAACGTGTAGCGATTGACGTCGACAACAGGAGTCTCAGCACGACGATCATTGGCGAGACCGCGGCACTTCCGATCGCGATCGCGCCTATCGGTCTTTGCGGAATGATGCATGGCGACGGCGAAATCCACGCTTGTCGTGCAGCGCAAGCGGCCGGTATCCCGTTTTGCCTGAGCACCGTGTCGATCTGCTCGATTGAAGACGTGGCAAATGCCGTAGGCGCGCCATTCTGGTTTCAGCTCTATGTTATGCGCGATCGAGGCTTTGTCCGTGAGTTGATCGAACGTGCCATCGCCGCCAAGTGCAGTGCCCTCATGCCGACGCTCGACTTGCAAATCCTCGGTGAGCGCTACTGCGACGTAAAAAATGGCATGACCGTGCCGCCGGAGATCACGCTCGCCAACATCGTCGACGTCGCGACGAAGCCGAGCTGGGCTCTGGGCGTGCTAAAGGGCAAGCGGAAGACGTTCGGCAACCTCGCCGGGCGGATCAAGGGGATGGAAGGCGTCACCTCGTTGGCGCAATGGATGGCCAAGCAGTTCGACCCAACGCTGAATTGGCGCGATATAGAATGGATACGAAGCCTCTGGCCTGGGAAACTCATCCTGAAAGGCATTCTCGACGCAGAGGATGCGAAGATTGCTGCGAGCCTGGACGTCTCCGCGATCGTCGTCTCCAATCATGGCGGCCGTCAGCTTGACGGAGCACCCTCATCGATCTCGGCGCTGCCGAAGGTCGTGGATGCGGTGGGGTCCGATGTCGAAATTCTCTTCGACGGCGGAATCCGATCGGGCCAGGACGTTCTGCGTGCGATGGCTCTGGGCGCGCGCGCCTGCATGATCGGCCGGGCCGCGGCGTATGGTGTTGGGGCGGCCGGCGAGCTTGGGGTCGCGAAGGCGGTCGCTATCATCCGCAAGCAGCTGGACGTCTCAATGGCACTGACCGGCACCCGTTCGGTCACCGAGATCGGCCCCCACATTCTGGCGGGCAGACATGGAGGAACGAATGAAGTTCGCCACCCTTCAGCATGATGGTCGGGAGCGAGTGGCTCTCGTCGTCCCGGAAACGGACAGCATCTACCCACTCGATGCCGTGGACATGGTCGACTTGATCGAGCGGTTCGACTCGTTGCGTCCGTCGCTCCCCTCGGAAGGCTCCGCTCTGCGTCTCAGTGAGGTCCACCTGCTCGCGCCTGTGCCCCGTCCGCGGCGCAATATATTCTGTGTCGGTAAGAACTACCGGGAGCACGCGGAAGAGTTTTCGCGCAGCGGTTATGAGGCTGGCGCGCAGGCCAATGCTGAGCCAGATGCTTATCCCGCCGTGTTCACCAAGCCGGGGAGCTGCGTGGTCGGTCCCGATGCGACTGTGCCAACGCATCCCAACGTCACCTCAGCAGTCGATTATGAAGGCGAGCTAGCAGTCATTATTGGGCGTGCGGGCAAGGACATAGCATT
>WNFL01419345.1_pt2 | contig 12147 bp, 12 predicted proteins | sample 5400361 | NCBI WGS metagenome assembly WNFL01 (sample SAMN13153351, study PRJNA577476) | soil metagenome | isolation source: 40 cm soil on Douglas fir-dominated hillslope | place: USA:California | collected 2013-09-17
TGCCTAATTTCTAGGCGTTTGTTTGAAACTAGCTTGGGCTTTGGCGTGGAATCGGCGAAAATGTTGTCATCAGACAGCGACAAGAGTTTTGGCGTCACGGTGTAAACGCCGTGGCAAGGAAAAAGAAGAAGGGGGGTTTAATGTTCGTCCGCTATTTCGGACCGTTATCGATGCGCTTCGTGGTCACGGCGGCTTCGCGGGAAACAAATCGCGATGAATCAGAGGTCAATGGACGTGGGGTGCTCCAAATGAGTCTGGCATCGGCATTCAAAGGCTGGCTCGGCGAGACTGCGCTGACGGTCGCCAAGAAGATCGCGCTCGACGGCAACGTGTACCGCGACCTGAATAACGTCACCATTCCCACGTCCAACGGCACGACCCAGATCGACCATATTATCGTCTCGCGCTACGGCATCTTCGTGATCGAGACGAAGAACATGGAAGGCTGGATATTCGGCGACGAGAAACAGCCACAATGGACGCAATCGTTGTATGGCAAGAAGTTCCGGTTTCAGAACCCCCTGCACCAGAACTATCGGCACACCAGGGTGCTGGAAGAATTCCTCGGCCTACCGGCTACCCACTTCCATTCCGTGGTCTGCTTCATCGGCGAAACATGCAAGCTGAAGACGACGATGCCGGCCAATGTGATCTGCGGCGGACCCTTCGGCTTCATTAAGGCAAGGACGGAAGTGCTGATCCCCGACGATCAGGTGGCGGCTATCGTGGAGGCCATCAAGACAGGCATGCGGCCAAAGAATTTTTTCGGGCTTTCGACGCGGGAGACGAACCGCGAACACCTGAAGTCCCTACAGGAGCGACACAGCAGCACAACCACTTGCCCAAAGTGCGGCAGCGGTCTTGTGCTGCGCACGATTAAGAAGGGTGAGAAAGCAGGCCAACAGTTCTACGGCTGCGAAAAGTTTCCTGCGTGCCGGTTTATGCGTGCAACTGATGAATCGTAAGTTGATACGGATAGGCAACGGTAAGATTGCCGGTCATTTCGGTCTCCGTTGTGCTACCGTTTGCCAATTTCAGAATTCACCACAACCCCTAGTATTGGCGCGGCCCTTGTGAGACAGAATTCTGGAATTGGACAAGGCATGTTTCTCTGTTCTGTCATGGACTTACAGAACGACGTTTATCCGCATGGGGTGCAGGTGGTTCCTCTCTCCCCGACCAAATAATCAATGACTTAGATGGCATGCTTAAAGCAGGTTGATGTAAAAGTAGTTTTTATAATCCTTGATAGACCACCTGCCAGCTGAGGCAAGCCTCCGTTTCATTGGGGCTTTTCCGAAAACGCGAGCGTCAGACCACCTGCAAGATCGAGCCGCACCGCCTGCGAATTTGGGATGGCCACCCTAACGAAAGGCGAGCTCACACTGATCGCAGCCGTACGCGCCCGAATTGACAACCCCTGGAATCAGCGATTCCGAGCACGGGTATAGGCTGCGTCCGGCAACACCCCGTAACGCGACATTCCTTGCTCACAACCGTCTTGTCAGTCTCGAGCCGCGGCTTCGCGCCGCATACTGTTTCAGGTGGGTAGCATGGACTTGGCGGCCCCCAAGTGGCGTACCCAACCATCGTCTATATTCATGAGTAAGCAGTTCGTCTCAACGCAGTTCACAAGCACCTCCGCACCATCAAGAGACCGTCGGGCGGCGGACGTGAAAGATCGGAGGGCGTCATGTCTATTCCGGTTCAACATGTTAGCGCTGGCAGACGGTCAGCAGATGGGCCCTTCAGTGACGGAATCAACGCTTCCGCACATAGCTTGATAGTCCGCAGTCGACCCGTATGGAAATATTTCCATAAGGGTCGCTATGCAAAGTCGTCGATTATGGAAATTTTCGGATTTGCAGCGCGCACCAACCGCCGGTGAGTAGCGGTAGGCGTGCGCTGCGGCATTTTCATAATCACAGCGTCTTCAGGAAGTCGATCAGGGTGTCAGGAGCCCGGTAGCGCTGGATCTTGGCGTCCGGTTCGTGGAATCTGGCCAGAGCCCTTTCCTTCATGGCGAGATCGGCCTCGACGTATTGGTGAGTCGTCACCGGACTCTCATGCCCGAGCCAAAGCGCGATCACGCTGATGTCGACGCCGGCTTGCAACAGGTGCATTGCCGTAGTGTGACGGATCACGCGTGGCGAGACATGGCGCTTTGCCAAATCAGGGTAGGCACTGGTCGCGGCTTGCACCGCCAGGGCCAATCGGAGGGAGACGTTGGTGCGCGTCATCGCGTGCCCGTTCCGATTGGGCAGCAACGGTGACGCTGTCTCGAGCTGAGGATTCTGCTTCAACCAGGCTCGGATCGCCTTGATCGTCGAGCGCCACAGCGGAACGCTGCGCTGCTTGCGGCCCTTGCCGTGCAGATGAACGCACGCTGCACGATCCTCCAGAACCACATCGCCGACCTTGACCCCGGTGATTTCGGACACGCGCGCGCCGGTGTTGTAAAGCATCAGGAAGAGCATGTGGTCACGCTGGCCGATCCATGTTCCATCCGGCGCGTCGATCACTGCCAGCATCTCCTCGCGGGGCAGATAGCCGAACATCGGGCGCTCGAAACGCTTCACGGGTATGCCGAGCGCGCGCTCAACCACTTGCAGCGACGACACATCCCGGCGGCCAGCGAACTTGAGGAATGACCGCAACGCAGCCCAGCGCGCGTTACGACTGCGCACGCAGTTGTGGCGCTGCTGTTCAAGATGATTGAGGAAAGCCGTGATCAAGCCCGGCGTCATGTCCGCGAGCGCGATCGCGGCGGGCGATTTGCCCAGTCGGGACTGGGCGAAGTCGAGGAACAGCACAAAGGCGTCGCGGTAGGCTGAGATGGTCTGCGGGCTGAGCGCCCGCTGTTGGGTCAGGTACTCGGCGAAGTAGGCCTGCACGAGCGTGGCGAATGACGGGGGCGTCTTGGATGGCTTACTCATCGTTGGCTCCCGCGAGATCGACGAAGCGCTCGAACTTGCCACCGGCCAGTGCCATCAACTCCGGGACCGCCGAGAGATACCAGTACGTGTGGGAGATCTTGGTGTGGCCCAAGTACGTTGACAGGGCCAGCATCATCTGGTCCACATCGGCGCCTTCGCGATGCCACCGCATCAAGCATCTGACGGCAAAGGTGTGACGATGATCGTGAAGGCGCGGTGCGGCATGTGCGCCCCGATTGACCCAGTTGAGGCGATCCCGCAGGGCATTGAAGACACGATGGACCTGTCGATCGCCGAGCGGCTGCCCCAGCCGCCGACCCCGAGTGCCAATGAAGAAAGGGGTGTCGGCCGTCGTCGGTACGTGGCGCATACGCTGCCGCCGGTAGCGCGCCAGCGCGTCGACCGTGCTGGGATGCAATGGCAACTGGCGTGACTTGGCAAATTTGGTCTGCCGCACGATCAGCATCCTGTGTTTGAGGTCGACATCGGCATCGCGAAGGTGAATGGCTTCGGAAACCCGCAATCCGGTCGATGCCATCAGACCAAACAAGGTTTCGAAGGTCGCCGGACGCAAGCTGCCGCGTGGCCCGAGTTTGCGGGCGGCTGCCAACAGATCGACGATCTCCTCCTCGCGGTAGATGTGGGGCGCCACGCGACCAGGTTCAGGCCCGAAGATCGACTCGTCGGGCATCTCGGTTTGCGGCTCGAACTGTTGCAGGTAGCGGATGAATCGACGCAGTGTCGCCATCCGGCGGTACCAGGTTTCCGGTGTGCCGAGACCCTCTTTACCCATTCGCACCCAGTCGGCCATCAACTCAACGGTCAGCGGCCCGTGGTGATGCCGATCGGCGACAAACTTCGCAAAGTCGGCCAGGAGCGTGTCCAGCGAGTGCAGTTGGAAACCAAGCCGACGGCGCTCGGCCAGATAGTCATCGACTCTCGCTTGCAAGCGGATATGCGCGCTCATGATTCGCTCCCAGGCCATGGAAGCGGCACCATCGACAGTTTCGGCGTGTCGAGCTTCGCGTAGATCAGGGTCGTGTTCAGCGAGCGGTGGCGGAGAAGATCGGCGACTTCCTTGAGGGAGCCGCCGTTCTCCACAAGACGACAGGCCAGGGTATGGCGCAGTGCATGCGATCCAGAATGCGGCAGACCGCTGCGTCGATAGGCACGCGTGATCACTTTCTGGATCGCATACGATGTGATGGGCTGATCGCCCGATCCCAGACGACGAACAAAGATGGCAGGGTTGGACGTCGGCGGGCGCTCGTGCTGTAGATAGTCCGCAAGCGCCTGCCCGGTTTCGACCGGCAAGGGCAGAATGTCTTGCCGGAACGACTTCGTCCCCCTCAGCGTCACCGTACCGGCACGCCAGTCAATATCACTGATCGTCAGGCGGGCGATTTCTCCGGCGCGCAGTCCCAAGTCCAGGGCGCAGCGAACGATGGCATACCCGCGTTTCGGCCACCGCCGGACGAACCTGAAGGAATCCATGAGCTGCTCAACCTCTGCCGTCGTCAGCGCGTGCGGCAAGGTCGCCAGCCTCCAATGAGCCGGTGATGAAATGACAGCGGTCAGCGCATCGACGGGGTCGCCGCAAGCGCTTCGATAGCAGAGGTAGCTTCGCAGCCCCGAGGCCAAACTGGCAGCATTGGAAGGTGTTCGGCGAGCGTCCAGTTGGTCTGCAAGAAACTGCCGCACATCGGCTGGACGTAGTCGGGCGATATCGACTATGCGGCATCCAAACTTCTGACGCAGTAGCCGGCCAGCAATACGCAAGCAGTGATTTCGACTGGCCGATGACAGCCCACGCAGATCGCGCAGGTACGCGTCGTAGCGCTGCAGTTCTTCGTCGATGTGATCCGTGGATACAGCGGTGGCCCGCTCGATCGACGCGGGTCGGGGTGTACTGGCGTTCATGGCCGTCTCCTGAAGTGGAGCTACCACTTCAGAAGACCCGAGAAATTATGTCGAACTCGCCGCCGCGTTAGCAGCGATCAAGCCGCTTGCGGCCTACCCCTGAACAACCATCAAGACGGCGACTTTCGATAATCGACAACTTTGCATAACGACCCTTTGGAGCCATTCGGGGAACGGCAAAGTGCGCGTGGCGTAGTACGCGTGGTATCCGGGGAAGGTCTGCGACCAGTCATCCAGCACCGACACCAGGCAGCCTGCGGCGATGTGCTCGGCGACGGCATCATCGGGAACCCAGGCCAGTCCGTGGCCCGCCAGCGCCGCGGCGATGACCATGTCGCTGGAGTTGAAGACCAGTCGCCCCGTGACGTGCGCATGGATGCTCTTGCCGCGTCGCTTGAACTCCCAGGGCAACAGCCCACCGTGGGACGGCAGGCGCATGCAGACGCACTCGTGCTCGGTGAGATCCTGTGGGGTGCGCGGCCGGGAGTGGCGCTCGAAGTAGCTCGGGCTGCCGACAACCACCAGGCGCATGTCCGGCGCGATGCGCACTGCGATCATGTCCTTGGCCACATCGCCGCCCAGCCGCACGCCGATGTCGAAGCGCTCGGCCACGATGTCGATGAAGCGGTTGTCGCTGCTGATCTCGACCTTGATGTCCGGGAATTTCGGCAGCCACGGCTGCAACCGGGGCCACAACAGCGTCCGTACGGCGTGTTCCGTCGCCGTGATGCGAACGCTGCCGGCGGGCTTGCCGCGTAGCTCGCCCAGCACCGCCAGCTCGGCCTCGATGTCCGCGAAGCGCGGGCCGACCGTCCGGTAGAGCCGTTCCCCGGCCTCGGTGGGGGACACGCTGCGGGTGGTCCGGTTCAGCAGTTTCAGGTCGAGCCTGCGCTCCAGCGAGCGAACGGTCTGGCTGAGCGCCGATTGGGTGACGCCCATCTGCGCCGCAGCGCGGGTGAAGCTGCCCACGCGCACGACGGCGGCGAAGGCGGCGAGGTCGTCGAACCGTGCCATTGATTAGCTCCTCTTATGACTTCATGTCGGTCCAGCAGTCTAGTCATTCAGTGCCCCCTTGACTATTGTTCATGCCATGGATGCAAGACAAGGAAGCACCGACATGAAGACCCGCCAACTGGGCCGCAGCGGCCTCACCGTTTCCGCCCTAGGCCTGGGCTGCATGGGCCTGAGCTTCGGCCTGGGCCCTGCTGCCGACAGGCGGGATGGGATCGCCGTGATCCGCGGCGCGCACGAGCGTGGCGTCACCTTCTTCGATACCGCCGAGGGCTACGGCCCGTACACCAACGAGTTGCTGGTGGGCGAGGCGCTCGAGCCCATTCGGGAACAGGTGACCATCGCCACCAAGTTCGGCTTCAAGCTGGATGCCAACGGCGCCATCGTCGGCCTCGACAGCCGCCCCGCGCACATCCGCGACGTCGTCGAAGCGTCGTTGAAGCGGCTGCGGACAGACCATATCGACCTGCTCTACCAGCATCGTGTCGACCCGGCGGTGCCGATCGAGGACGTGGCCGGCACGGTGAAGGACTTAATCGCAGCGGGCAAGGTCAAGCACTTCGGCCTCTCGGAGGCCAGTGCGCGCACCATCCGCCGCGCCCACGCGGTGCAGCCCGTGGCGGCGCTGCAGAACCACTATTCGCTGTGGATGCGCGAGCCTGAGGCGGAGTTGCTGGCGCTGTGCGAAGAACTCGGCATCGGCTTCGTGTCATGGGGCCCGCTCGGGCAGGGCTTCCTGACCGGCCAGATCACGCCCGACACCAAGTTCGACGACCCCAGCGACCTGCGCAGCAGCTTTCCGCGCTTCACGCCGCAAGCGCTGAAGGCGAACTTCGCCGTCGTCGACTTCCTGCGTGGCCTTGCGGCCCGCAAGGGCTGCACGCCGGCCCAGATCGCACTGGCCTGGCTGCTGGCCCAGCGCCCATGGGTCGTGCCGATTCCGGGCGCCACGACGCTGGCGCATCTGGACGACAACCTGCGGGCGGTCGATCTCGAACTCACGGCAGACGACCTGCGAGAAATCGGAACGGCATTTGCCGCCATCGACGTCCAAGGTGCTCCGCTCTCGGAAGGCTTGACCTCGATGGAAGACCACTGAGCACCGCAACAAGGAGAGATTCATGAAGCATCGTCAATTGGGCCGCAGCGGCCTCGAAGTGTCGGCACTCGGTTTCGGCTGCATGGGCCTGAGCTATGGCTACGGCCCCGGCCTGGACCGGGCCGCGGGCGTGCAACTCATCCGCCAGGCTGTCGAGCGCGGCGTGACCTTCTTCGACACCGCCGAAGCCTATGGCGCGACGAACGAGGAGATGGTCGGCGAGGCACTGGCCCCCGTGCGCGATCAGGTGGTGATTGCCACCAAGTTCGGCTTCAAGGACGGCAACGTGAGCGGCGGCATGGACAGCCGCCCCGAGCGCATCCGCGCCGTGGTGGAGGCCTCGCTGCAGCGCCTGCGCACCGACCGCATCGACCTGCTGTACCAGCACCGCGTCGACCCGCTGGTGCCCATGGAGGACGTGGCCGGCGCCGTCAAGGCCCTGATCGCCGAAGGCAAGGTGCGCCACTTCGGCCTATCGGAAGCGGGCGTGGAATCGATCCGGCGCGCACATGCCGTGCAGCCGGTCGCGGCGCTGCAGAGCGAGTACTCGTTGTGGTGGCGCGAACCCGAGCAGGCGATCGTGCCGGTGCTGGAGGAACTGGGCATCGGCTTTGTGCCCTTCAGCCCGCTGGGCAAGGGCTTCCTCACCGGGGCGATCAACGCCACGACCGAGTTCGCGAAAGATGACTTCCGCAATGTCGTGCCGCGCTTCGCGGCCGAGGCCCGGCAGGCCAACCAGGCGCTGATCGATGCGCTGACGGTGATCGCCCAGGCCAAGGGCATCACCCTGGCCCAGGTGGCGCTGGCCTGGCTGCTGTCGCGCAAGCCGTGGATCGTGCCGATTCCGGGCACGACCAAGCTGCATCGCCTGGAAGAGAACCTGGCTTCAACGAACGTCGAACTTGATGCCGACGACCAGCAGCGCATCGCCGAAGCGCTGGGCCGCATCGCGATCGAGGGCGCGCGCTATCCCGCCGCGATAGCCAACCGCGTCGGCCGCTGAAACCTGGAGGACCGTCACCATGACCTATCCCGTCAAGGGCTACGCCGCCCATTCGCCCACCAGCCGGCTGGGCCTGTTCGCGTTTGACCGCCGCAGCCCGCGGCCGGACGACGTCGTCATCGAGATCCTGTACTGCGGGGTCTGCCACTCCGACCTGCACAACGTGCGCAACGACTGGGGCAACGCGCAGTACCCGATGGTGCCCGGCCACGAGATCGTCGGCCGCGTGCTCGAAGTCGGCCCAGAGGTCACGCGCTTCCAGGCAGGCGACCGGGTCGGCGTCGGCTGCATGGTCGAGTCGTGCCGCCATTGCCGGGCCTGCGGCAAGGGATGGGAACAGTATTGCGAGAACGGCGCCACGTACACCTACAACGCCACCGATCCGGTCGACGGCACGCGGACCTACGGCGGCTACAGCGAGAAGGTCGTGGTCGCCGAGCACTTCGTGCTGAAGGTGCCCGACACGCTCGACCTGGCCGGCGCTGCGCCGCTGCTGTGCGCCGGCATCACGACGTTCTCACCACTGCGCCACTGGAACGTCCAGCCTGGCAGCCAGGTGGCCGTCGTCGGCCTGGGCGGCCTCGGCCACATGGGGCTGAAGCTGGCGAAGGCTATGGGCGCCGAGGTGACGCTCTTCAGCCGCTCGCCGGGCAAGGAAGCCGACGCGCGGCGGCTGGGTGCGGACCACATCGTCATCTCGAACGACGCGGCGCAGATGGCAGCGGTGACCGGCCGCTTCGACCTGATCATCGACACCGTGCCCTACCAGCACGACGTGAATCCCTACGTGCCCACGCTGGCCACCGGCGGCACGATCGTGATGGTCGGCTACCTCGGTCCGCTGGAGCACGCGTTCAACTCAGGCCCGCTGGTCTTCAACCGCAAGTCGCTGGCGGGCTCGCTGATCGGCGGCATCGCCGAGACGCAGGAGATGCTGGACTTCTGCGGCCAGCACGGCATCCACTCGGACGTCGAGGTGATCCGCATCCAGGACATCAACGAGGCCTACGAGCGTCTGCTCAAGGCTGATGTGAAGTACCGCTTTGTGATCGACATGGCGTCCTTGAAAGACGAGGTGGCGGCATGAGTGCGGCAGCACTGACCGTGCTGGTGGTCGGCGCCACCGGCAGCATCGGCAAGCTCGTGGTGGCCGAGGCACTGCGCCAGGGCCACACCGTTCGTGCGCTGGTGCGCGACGCGGCGCGCGCCCGCGGCCTGCCGCAGCAGGCGCAGCTCGTGGTTGGCGACCTGACGCGCACCGAGACCCTGTCGGCCGCGGTCGATGGCGTCGACGCCGTCGTCTTCACGCACGGCTCCACCGGCGGCGGCAAGTCTGCGGCCGAGCAGGTCGACTACGGCGCCGTGCGCATCGTGCTGCAAGCGCTCGGCGCCCGGCCGGCATGCATCGCCTTGATGACCGCGATCGGCGTGGCGAATCGTGAAGGCGCCTACAACCGTTCGACCCAGATCCACGACTGGAAGCGCCGCGGCGAGCGCCTGGTGCGCGCCAGCGGCCTGCCCTACACCATCGTGCGGCCCGGGTGGTTCGACTATAACGCGCCGGACCAGCACCGCCTCGTCTTCTTGCAAGGTGACACGCGGCACGCGGGCGATCCCAGCGACGGCGTGATCTCGCGCCAGCAGATTGCCGAGGTGCTCGTCGGCGGCCTGACGTCCGAGGCCGCACGCGGAAAGACCTTTGAATTGGTCGCTGAGCGCGGCCCCGCGCCCAAAGACCTTGAGCCGTTGTTCGCGGCCTTGCAGCGGGATGCAGCCGGCGCGCTCGATGCGGTGCGCGACACAGCGAACATGCCCCTGGACGCCGAGCCTGCGCGCGTTCGCGAAGACCTGGAACAGTTCGCGGCCCATTGACGCGCCGCACCTGCTTTCCCCACCGGAGATGCCGATGAAGCGCTTGATTGCACTGGCCACGATGGCCCTGTCGATGACCGAACCCTCGGGCGCGGCAGAACCCGACCTGAAGATCGCACGCGCTGGTGCGCGGCCGGTCAACGCGGCGCCCGCTCAGAACTTCACCGGTGCGGTAAAGGTCGAGATGCTCTACACGCCGGTGGGTGCGGAACGGGCCTCGGCCGGCACGGTCAGCTTCGCGCCCGGCGCCCGCACGGCCTGGCACAGCCATCCGCTGGGCCAGACCCTGGTAGTCACGGCCGGCATCGGACGCATCCAGCGCTGGGGTGGCCCGGTCGAGCAGATCCGCGTCGGCGACGTCGTCCACATCCCCGCCAACGTCAAGCATTGGCATGGCGCGGCGGCTGACAGCGCGATGACGCACATCGCCATCACCGAAGCCCTCGACGGCAAGTCCGCCGACTGGATGGAACAGGTCAGCGACGCGCAGTACGGCGTGCCGCCTGCGCCAGTTGCGGCCACGGTGGCGGCGGCCCCGTCGCAAGGGCAGCAGCTCTTCGGCGACATCGCACCGAAGTTCGCGCAGCTGACCGACGAGGTGCTGTTCGGCGACGTCTGGGCGCGCCCGGGCCTGTCGCCGCGCGACCGCAGCCTGGTCACGGTGAGCGCACTGATCGCGATGAACCGCCCCGACCAATTGCGCGGGCACCTGGCGCGGGCGCGGCAGAACGGCTTGTCCGACGCCGAACTGATCGAAGCCACCACGCACCTGGCGTTCTACGCCGGCTGGCCCAGCGCCGTCACGGCCATCGGCGTGGCGCGCGAGGTCTTCACGCAACCGCGGCCCTGACATCCAAGTCCGGCTGCACCCTTCACAGGAGATCGAGATGACAGAAGTTGTCGTCGTTGTCGGTGCCGGTTTCATCGGCCAGGCCATCGCCCGCCGCGTCGGTGCCGGCAGGCACCTTCTGCTGGCCAATGTGACGCACAAGAGCGCCGTCGAAGCCGCCGAGGCACTGGCCAACGCCGGGTTCGATGTGAGCGCGGCAGAGGTCGACATCTCGTCGCGCGCCTCGGTCCAGGCCTTGATCGACCAGGCGCAGGCGCTGGGCGAGATCACGGGCCTGGTGCATGCGGCCGGCGTCTCGCCGTCGCAAGCGCCGATCGAGACCATCCTGAAGGTCGACCTGTACGGCACGGCGCTCGTGCTCGAGCTGTTCGGCAACGTGATCGCCCGTGGTGGCTCGGGCGTGGTGATTTCTTCCCAGTCAGGACATCGACTGCCGGCGCTGACGGCTGAGCAGGACCGGTTGCTGGCGACCACGCCGACGGAGGACCTGCTGAAGCTTCCAATGCTGCAGCCCGGCCAGGTTGCCGACACGCTGCACGCCTACCAGCTGTCCAAGCGCGGCAACTCGCTGCGCGTGATGGCCGAGGCCGTGCGCTGGGGCAAGCGCGGCGCGCGCATCAACACCATCAGCCCCGGCATCGTCATGACGCCGCTGGCCCGCGACGAGCTCACCGGCCCGCGTGGCGAGGGCTATCGCCGCATGATCGAGACCTGCGCCGTCGGCCGCGCCGGCACGCCGGACGAGGTGGGCAACGTGGCGGCGCTGCTGATGGGCCCGGACGGCGGCTTCATCACGGGCAGCGACTTCCTGATGGACGGCGGCGTGACCGCGGCCTACCGGTTCGGCCAGGCCGCGCCCGCGGCCGCCCGCTGAAATCGCGAAAGCCCTCGCGATGCACGCCACCCCGTTCTCGACCCGCACGCTGAGCGCCCTGGCGCTGGCCCTGCTGATCCCCTTGCATTCGGCGGGCGCGGCGCCACAAGCAGGCGGTGCGCCTGCGACCACCACGAACCGCTTCGACATGGACTTCGTGCTCGTTCCCGCCGGCAGCTTCGCGATGGGTGCGGGCAACGACGATCGCGAAGCCGGCCCCGCCGAAAAGCCGCGCCACACCGTGACGCTGACGCGGCCCTTCTATCTGGCGCGCCACGAGGTGACGCAAGCGCAGTGGGAAGCGGTCATGGGCCGCAGCCCTTACGAGGACAAGCGCTCCAACCCCTACTACGGCCTGCCGGGCATGGCCGAGCGCCTGCACAAGCCCGACCACCCGGCGACCGTGTCGTGGAACGACGCGCAGGCCTTCATCCGCCGACTCAACGAACTCGAAGGCCACGCGCGCTACCGGCTGCCCACGGAGGCCGAATGGGAGTACGCCGCGCTGGCGGGAACCACCACCGCCTACTCGTTCGGCGACGACGTTCGGCAGCTCGGCCGGCACGCCTGGTTCGGGGGGGA
>WNFL01086205.1_pt2 | contig 12146 bp, 12 predicted proteins | sample 5400361 | NCBI WGS metagenome assembly WNFL01 (sample SAMN13153351, study PRJNA577476) | soil metagenome | isolation source: 40 cm soil on Douglas fir-dominated hillslope | place: USA:California | collected 2013-09-17
CGTGCTGATCACACTGCTTTGCCTGTTGGCGGTCCCGGCCGGAGCGTTCCAGGCCGAGCATCCGATCAGTGGCCGCAAGATCGCGGGTGTGATGGGAGTCGGCGGAGCGGACTGGCTGGATCGAGAGGCGCGGGAGGCGGAAGAGCACCCGGAAAAGGCGCTTGAAGCGCTGGGACTCAAGCCTGGAATGGTGGTGGCCGACGTGGGCGCGGGCACCGGCTACATGTCGCTGCGCATGGCCGCGCGAGTGGGTCCCACCGGCAAGGTGTACGCCAACGATATTCAACCGGAAATGCTGCGGATGCTGCGCAAGAACGCGGCGAACGCGAAGCTCACCAATGTCGAAACCGTGCTGGGGTCGGAAAACGATCCCAAGCTGCCCGCGAATTCCGTCGACCTGATCCTCATGGTGGATGTGTATCACGAGCTTTCGCAGCCCCAGTTGATGCTCCGCAAGATGCGCGAAGCGCTGAAGGCGGACGGCAGGCTGGTCCTTTTGGAATATCGCAAGGAAGATCCCAGCATTCCGATTCGGCCGGAGCACAAAATGAGCGTGGCCGAGGTAAAGATGGAGCTGGAGGCGGAGGGTTTCCAACTCAGCCAGGTGATCGAGACACTGCCGCGCCAGCACATCCTGATTCTGACGAAGAAGCGTGTAGACTGAAGGGTCTTGACGCCCGCAACCGCGATCCAGTTTCAGCAGGTCACGCAGCACTTCGATTCCTACACCGCGATTGAGAACATCGATCTGGACGTGCGCGAGGGCGCATTCGTCTCGGTGGTCGGCCCCAGCGGCTGCGGCAAATCGACACTGCTGAATCTGGCGGCGGGGCTCGCCAAGCCGTCCACGGGGAGCATCGCGATCTTTGGCGAGCGGCTGTCTGGCCTGAATCGTCGAGCGGCCTACATGTTCCAGCAGGACGCGCTGTTGCCGTGGAAAACGGTGACGGCAAATGTCGCGCTGGCACTGCGCTTTCGGGGCGTGCCCACGCCCGAGGCGGACGAACGGGCGCGCCGATGGATCGTTCGGGTGGGTCTGGAACGATTCGCCGATGCGTTTCCCGCCCAATTGAGCGGCGGCATGCGTAAGCGCGCGGCGATGGCACAATGCTGGATCGCCGATCCGTCGATTCTGCTGATGGATGAACCGTTTAGTGCCCTGGACGTGCACACGCGGCTGCGCATGGAAGGGGAGCTGCTCGACCTGTGGACCGCGTCGCCGAAGACGGTGCTGTTCGTCACCCACGATCTGGAAGAAGCGCTGGCGCTGGCGGACGAGGTGGTGGTGTTGTCGGCGGGGCCGGCGAGCCGCATTGTTGGTCGGCACATGGTTGACTTGCCACGGCCGCGCGATCTGCTGGACCTGCGAACGACACAGCGCTTCGCCGATTTGCATCGCACCATTTGGGCGCAGCTTCGCAAAGAGGTGGTCAGGAGTTATGAGCGAAGCGCGTCATAATCCCCGCCGCAATCATTGGATGCTGTTGTGGCAGATCCTCCTGGGCGTGTCGCTGCTCGCGGCGTGGCAGGCGCTCGCGGCCAGCGGCAAGCTCGATCCTTTTTTCTTCAGCCGGCCCTCGGCGATCGGCACTCGGATCGGGCAATGGTTTGGCACCGGTTCGATCTGGCCACACCTGGGAGTAACGATGGAGGAAGCCGCGCTGTCGTTTGTGCTGGGTTCGGCGGCAGGCGCGCTCAGTGGATTCGTGCTGGCGCGAGTGGACTGGGCGGCGGCGCTACTCGATCCTTACATCCGCCTGCTCAACGCGCTGCCCCGAGTGGTGCTGGCGCCGATTTTTCTGCTGTGGTTTGGATTGGGCGTATGGTCGAAAGTGGCGCTGGGCGTGACCGTGGTGTTCTTCATTGTGTTCTTCAATACCCTGCAAGGCGTGCGCGATGTGGACCGGGTCCTGATCAACAATGCGCGATTGCTGGGCGCGTCGGAGTGGCAGCTCGCCCAGCATGTGTTGATCCCGAGCGCGCTGACGTGGGTGTTTTCAAGCCTGCACATCAGCATCGGCTTCGCGATGATCGCGGTGGTGGTGGGCGAGTATCTGGGTGCGTCGCGCGGCGTGGGTTACCTGATCGCGCAGGCCGAGGGCGTCTTCGATACGACCGGAGTATTCGCCGGCATGGCGGTACTCAGCGCGGTGGTGCTGGTGGTCGGTTGGGGCGTGACCCGTCTCGAAAAATGGCTGCTGCGATGGAAAGCATAAAGCGGCTGCTGGCAACGTGCGTGTGCCTGCTGTCGCTTGCCTGCGGCAAGCACCAAGAAATGGAAGTACGGCTGGCGCTACAGCCGCCTTCCGCGAATAACTACCCGAGTCATCTGGCGCAGTGGCTGGGATTTTACGAACAGGAGGGCGTGCACGTGGCGATCTCGCAGATCGCGGGCGCGTCGAAGGTTCTCGAAGCGGTGGTCGGGGCGAGCGCGGATGTGGGTGGCGGGGTTTACGAACAAGCCGTGCAGATGCTGGCGGAGGGCCGCGACGTACGCTGCTTCGTGTCGCTGCTGCGCTCGCCGAACTTCGCGATCGTCGCGTCGCCGGACGGTGCTGTGAAGAAGGTGGAAGATCTGCGGAAAAAAAGCGTCGGAGTCTCGGCCATGGGCTCGCCCTCGCAGTTCTATCTGAATCACCTGCTGATCGCCAATCTGATTCCGGTCGAGACGGTGAGCACGGCGACCATCGGAATGGGTGCGACGGCGGTGGCGGCGCTGGAACGCAATCAGGTGGCGGCGGCGGTGCTGTTCGGCAGCGCGATCACGGCGTACCAGTCGCGGCACCCGGGCGTGGTGATCTTGGCGGACACGCGGACGCCGGAGGGCCTTCGCGCGATGTTCGGAGGGGACGATTATCCAGCGTCGTGCCTGCTGGCACGCGGAGAATGGCTGCACGACCACGGCGACGAAGCTCGGCGGATCAGCCGGGCGGTGCTGCATGCACTGGCGTGGATCCGCGAGCATTCTCCGGAGGAGATTTACGCGCGCGTTCCGGCGGATGCACGGGTGGGCGATTCCGCCGCGGAGCTGGAGGCGATCCGGCTCGCCAAGCCGATGTATTCGGTGGACGGGAAAATTCGCGCGGAGAGCGCAGAAGCCGTGCGCCGCGTGCTCGCGGGATCACTCGAGCGTGTACGTGCGGCGAGCCTGGATCTGAGCCGCACGTACACCCAAGAATACCTACCTCATTGAAGTTTATCCGCGTGTATCTGCGTTTATCTGCGGCTCAGAATACTAAGCGCGCCCCCAACTGGATATTGCGCGACAAATTGGGCTGGTTGGTGATCTTTCCGAACGCCGCATTGGTGGGGGACAACTGCGGAGTGTCGAAAATCGGGTGATTCAGAGCGTTAAATGCCTCCATGCGGAGCTGCAGGTTAACGCGCTCGGTGATAGCAGTATTCTTGATGACCGACATGTCGAAATTGTTGGTGCCATCGATGCGCAGATTGCCGAAGCGGCTGGAGAAAGTGCGAATGTTGCTGCCCAGTTGCTGGGTGCTCACCGTGTTGAAGCGTGTGATGTCGAAAGCGTGATCTATGTTGCGCGGATCGGCCTGGAGGTCGCCGCCCAGGAACAGCGCGTTCTGGCCTTCCCAATTGAGCGGCGCGCCGATTTCCCAGTTGTAGATCACGTTCAACACGAAGCCGCCGATGACGCGATTCACCACGCCGTTATGTCCGTCGAAGCGCTTGCCTTTGCCGAACGGCAGGTCGTAGCTGGCGCTGACCACTTCACGCAGCGGACGGTCGTCCGGCGAGATGCGCTTTTCGGGCAGCGGATCGGAGTCGTTCAGGAAGCGCCTGCGCTCCATCAGCTTCGAGTAAGTGAAGTTGGTCAAGAGCGACAGTCCGTGCGAGTAGCGCTTTTCGAGGCGCACCGCCATGCTATGGAAATAAGAGCTGCCGCGCGGATCGTTGGCCAGCGTGATAGTGCCGAACTGCGGATACGGAATCAGCAGCGAGGAGCGTCCAATGGTAGTTCCATTGATGCCCTGACCGGGGACCAGGTTGGCGAACGGATTGGCGACGATGGCGCTGAGGTAGTCAATTGTGGTCTGGTCGCGCGTGGGCGAGGTGCTGAGATACTTGCGCGGGGTGAAGTTGATCGCGTGGCTGATCGGCAGGTGTACTGCGTGGTTGCCGGTGTAGCCGATCTCAAACACCAGGTTGCGCGCGATCTCACGCTGGATGTCGAAGTTGTAGCGGAGGGAATACGGGTTCAATTGGTTCACGCTGGGGATGGTGAGGTTCTGGCCCAGGAAGGTTGCCAGCCCGAGCGACGAACCGGTCGGCTGCTGAATACCGTTGGTGAACGGCTTAGACAGCGTGTCGGTCGCCGTCAGGAAGCTGTCCAGCGTGGCATTGAAGGTAGTGCTGGCGCTGAATCCACTCTGCAGCACGGTCGGCGCACCGATGGCGGCCAGGAATACGCCCACGCCGCCACGCACAACGGTCTTGTTGCCGAAGATCTTGGGGGTCCATGCGAAACCGAAACGCGGGCTGAAGTAGGGACCCGAGGTCTTGTAATAGTCGGTGCCGTTGGTGCCTGCGAAAAGCAGCCCGCCGTTGACTTTGAAGTCGGCGGGCGCGATCGGGAAGTTGGCGGGATTGGCTGCGTAGTTTTTCGCATACGCCGCCAGGGCCGCCGCGGCGATCGGGCTGGGCGTGGTGGTGTCGAAGCCGTTAATGGTCCGGTTCCAGCGCTCGTGCTCGGGCAGCTCCTTCTCGATGCGCAGGCCGATATTGATCGTGAAGTTGGATTTCACGCGCCAATCGTCGTGGATGAAGTACGCCATGTAGGGCGCCTGATTGGTGCGGAACGCATTGATCGCGAAGCTGCCGCCGGTGGGCCGGCCTAGCAGGAACCCCGCGATGTCCTGCCCAAAGGGGGCTGACGTGGCGTTGTCGAGCGGGCCGCGGGTCCAATTCTCGCGCAGCGTGTAGGAGCCGCTTGAATTGCCGTAGCTGGTGGCGCTTTCGCGCAGCAGGCGCAAATCAGTGCCGAACTTGAAGCTGTGTTTGCCCTTCACTTTTACTACGTCGGCGAAGATCTGGTAACTGTCGAAAGGCGTCTTGTCGCCGCCATCGGTGCCGATGTCCTGAAGGGAGTTGAAGTCGAATACCGGCAGCACCAGCTTGGTGGAAGCGGCCTTGAGCGCGGCGGGAAATCCGAGGCTGGTGAAATCAAATCCGTCGCTAGGCTTGGCGTTGCTTTCGATGAAACGGGTGTAGTTGAGACGGACGTTCAGCACGGTAGTGGAGTTGAACGTATACACATCGTCCAGCGTGGAGCCCCAGTTGACGCGGCCAAGGAAGTTGCCGGTCAGTTGATCGAAAAACAAGTTTCCGCGATTCTCCACGCGGCCGTTGTGCCGCGCGTTGACGAACATCTTGTGCCGGTCGCTGAACACGAAGTCCAGGCGCCCCATTTGACCGTCGAAAGTGTCACTGCGGATCGAGTTTGAAAGGTAATTATTGGTCCCGTTGTCGCCAGCCAGGTTGGCCTGGTTTGGCAGCGGGTACAGATTAAGAACCTTCATTGCTATGGAATCGAGCTTGTTGGGGTCCAGCTTGTTTCCGGTAATAGGCGTGCGCGAGATACGACCGTTGGATTGCAGCACGCCGCTGGCTGGATCGTAGAGTTGATAACAAGTACCGATCACGGTGGCGCTGCAACGCGCGTTGAGGAGCGCTGAAAAATCACCCTTGCGTTCGGCTTCCGTGGGCACGGTGGTTACGGTCGGCTCCGGGAAGGAATCCCGAATACCTTCATAGCTGAAAAACCAGAACAGCTTATTGCGGCCGTTGAAAACTTTCGGGATAAAGACCGGGCCGGACGCGGTGCCGCCGTACTGATTGAAGCGCGTGATGGGCTTGATGGTGCCGTTGCGATTCAGGAAGAACGGCGTCGCTGCGAGGTCGGAAACCTGGTTGAACTCGTACAGAGTGCCGTGGAACTGGTTGCTCCCGCCTTTCAGCACCACGTTGACCGTTCCCCCAGCGGTGTGTCCGTACGCCGCGTCAGCCTCGAAGGTGTGGACGCGAACTTCATCCACCGCGTCCACCGGCGGATTAAAGGCCACGCGCAGATTGTTGGTCGTATCCGGCGAGCCGTCGATCAGAATCTCGTTGGATTGCGCCGGCGCTCCGCCCATGGAGAATCCCGAGGGTCCAGCGTTATCGAACGGCCGCGAAAACTTGGGGTCGGAGGTCGAGATCACGCCGATCGAGGTTTGCGCCAGCACCAGCGCCACGCGCCCGTTCATGGGCAGGTTCGCGACCGAGCGTCCACTGATCACCTGACCCGCGGATGCGGTCGCGGTCTCCAAAAGCGATGCCTCGGCGGTGACGTTCACGCTTTCATTGACCTGACCGATTTCGAGCGAGATATCCACGGTCTCGCGCTCGCCCGAACCGACGCTGAAATTGTCGCGCTGGTAGCGCTTGAACCCCTGCGCTTCGGCGCTGATCTTATAGGTTCCCGGAGTGAGGAACGGAATCGTATAGGAGCCGTCGCTCCCGGACGTTGTCTCCGAGCGGGCGCCTGTACTCCCCAGAGTCACGATAATCTTGACTCCAGGAATGGCCGCCTGTTGCGCGTCCAAGACGCGGCCGGTGATGGTTCCGCGATATTCCTGCGCAAAAGCCAGTGCGGAAACGAGCGCAGCCGCACTAAAGACACGAATCAGCTTGGATCCGAGCATGCACTAACCCCCTATTTTGTGAATTGGGTCCCCTTTGACGCAATCCGCTCGGACTAACTTAGGTCTTTCGGGGTCATCTGTCAAGGGGCGGGATTAGCGCGGCTTTAGTCTTTCGTCAATCTCCACCTGATACCCGCTGGCCAGACGATTGGTTTCGTTGGCCATGCCCACCACGGCCATCACTTCGGCGAACTGCGCGTCGGTCATGCCGGCTTTACGCGCCGCGGCGGTGTGCGAGGCGATGCAGTAACCGCACTGATTGGTGGCGCTGACCGCCAGGTAGAGCATCTCTTTCGTCACGGCGTCCAGCGCGCCGGGCGCCATGATTTGCTTGATCGACTCCCAGGTGCGGCGAAGTGTCGCGGGATCGTGCGCCAGCGCCTTCCAGAAATTGTTGATCCAGTCGACCTTGCGAGTCGCCATGATGTCGTCGTAGACCGCGCGAACTTCAGGCGATGCGTCGGCGTATTCGATGAGTCCCAGAGTTGCCATAACTAATCTTTGCTCGATATGTGGGGCAGGATGACATCCTGCGCACCGATTGGCAATCGGTGCTTCTTGTGCTGGACTAGCGAGGTGGATCGTACTTCACGACCTTGCCGCCCTTCATCACGAACGCGACTTTACGCACCGCCGTGATGTCTTTCAAGGGATCGCCCACCACGGCCACCAGGTCCGCCTCGAAGCCCGGGGCGATCACGCCGATTTTCATGCCCAAGCCGAGCGACGCGGCAGCCACCGACGTTCCGCTCATAATCGCATCCATCGGCTTGTCGCCGCCGTCTTTCACGCGGTAAATAAACTCCTCGTAGTTGCGGCCATGCGACCCGGCGACCGCGTCGGTTCCGTTTACGATCTTTACACCGCGGGCGCGCGCGCGCCGCAGTACATCGGTCACCTGCGGCAGGGCTTTCTCCATGTACTTGAATCCCTCTTCCGTGTAGTTGCCAATGCCGAGGAACTTGGGCCGGTTGTCGAGGTAGTTGTGCAGCACCAGAAAATTCGGATCGAAGAAAGTTCCACGTTCGCTCATCAGCTTCAACGTGGCGTCGTCCAGAAACGTCCCGTGCTCGATGGCGGTGCATCCGGCGAGCACCGCGCGTGTGGCTCCGTCACTGGCATGCGCGTGCACCACCGCGCGCAGCCCTTGCGCTGTCGCCTCGCCGCAGGCCGCGTCGATCTGCGCGTCGGTCATGGATTGGGTACCGCCGTCGCGAATACTCTTGGTCGCGAAAATCTTGATCACGTCCGCGCCGTTGGCTTTGAACTGGCGGATCTTCTGCCGCAGCGTCTCGGGATCGCCCGAATTCTCGTTGAGCTGCCCGAGCGATGTGAGAATGCGCGGCCCCGGCAGCACGCCATCGTTGATCGCGTCGCGCAGCGTGCCGTCTAACGGATCGCCCACGCTCTGCACGGTGGTGAACCCAGCCATCAGCATCGCCAGCGCGTTGCCCGCCAGGTAGACCATCTTCAACTCTGGCGCTTCGCGTCCCTGCTGCAGCTTCCCATCGCGAGTGAAATGCCACGCCGGATGCACGTGCGTGTCGATCCAGCCGGGCATAAGAGTCATACCGGTCAGATCGTAGGTGGGTTTCGTGCTGCCGCCGGGCTGGACCTTGACGATGCGCGATCCCTCGATGGTCACCACGGCGTTGTTGATCACACCCCCGCGGCCTTCAATCAGCAGGTCGGTTTTGATCGTGATGGTCTGGGCGGAGCACAGGATCGGAAGCGCGAGCAACCACAGCCTCATGGGAGACTCCTTAGTTAATTGCGACCGGCGCTAGTTGCGATTAGCCGGCGGCTCGGTCCTGCCGGCCAGCGCCTTGACTACCGGTCCGCCGCATACGCCGACGCCCGTATTCAGCAGGGCGTTCAGGAAATTGTAGAGCACCGCGTACACCATTTGCTCGGTTACGGCGGCGCGGTTCGGAAGCCGGAACGACGCAGGCAGTTCCTTGTTGATCTGCAGGCGAATCGAATGCGCCGCTGCGTCCGTCGACGTAGAAATTGCAACGCGAAAACCAGCCGATGTTGGCTGGGTCAGCCGCGTCGAATAGCAGCAGGGGCGCCTGGCGGCCCGAAGCGTTCAACTCCAGCAGGATGCGCCGCGACTGATCTTCCATCTTGAACTCGAAGCCCGCTTGCCGCGCGATGTTCTCGATGAACTCGGTGTCCAGCTCGAGCAGCAGCAGCTTGTGTTCGCCAGCCTTCAAAACCTGCATCCGCTGCCTATTCTAGCAGCGCGCAGCATACGGCCCATCTCGCGACGCGGGATATAGTGGAAGTATCTTGCCCACCAGTCCGGCTTTAGTCCTGTTCGACATCGACGGAACGCTTCTGCGCCGTGCCGGGCCGCACCATCGCGAGGTGCTGATCGACGCCGTGCGCCGCATCCTCAATCTCACTACGACCACGGAAGGCGTGCCCGTGCAGGGTATGCTCGATCGCGACATCCTGACCTGCATGCTGCGCAACGCCGGCGTGTCCGATGCGGGGATCCGGCGCGCGATGCCGAAGCTGGTGGATCGCGCTCAGTTCTTATATACACGCCGCTGCCCGGATCTGCGACGCAAAGTTTGTCCCGGCGCACGTGGGTTGCTGTACCGGTTGTCGCGCCGCCGTGTTCCGACCGGCCTCGTCACAGGAAACCTCACTCGCATCGGGTGGAAGAAGATGGAACGCGCGGGGCTGAAACAGTATCTGCATTTCGGCGCATTCGCGGAGCAGGCTGACGATCGCGCGGGGTTGGTCAAGATCGCGCTGGAGTATGCGCACCGCAAAGGCTTCCTCAGAGGATGGACGAATGGGACGGGCGGCGTCGCGCTAATCGGCGATCATCCTAACGATATTCGCGCGGCGCGTGCCAACGGCGTGCGGTCGATTGCAGTGGCGACCGGAGTGGTCGGAGCCGACGAACTGGCGAAGCACAACCCGGACCTGCTCGTCGCCGATATGCGCGTTCTCTCCATGGAGATGCTGGCGGGATGAAGGGCGCATTACTCGCGATCACAATTTCTCTCGCCGCTTGCGCCTCGAAAGAACCGTCGGGCGTCAAGGCGATCGTGGGCGCGAAACTGATCGCCGCTCCCGGCAGCACCCCGGTCGAATACTCCGTAATCGTCATCGAAGGCGGCAAGTTCCGCGAGGTCGGTCCGCAGAATTCCACTCCCGTTCCAAAGGGCGCTCAGCTCATCGAAGGGCGGGGAATGACGGTAACGCCGGTCGACTCTGCGAATCCGATCGAGCCAGGACAGCCCGCGAACCTGGTATTGAATGGCCCCGAGTCGCGCACCCTGCGCAACGGCGAGTGGGTTCACTGAACATGGAAGCCCAGGCGCTCTCCGTCAAGCGCGCCCAAGTGGAGTTTCACAACTTCGCGTCGCTGGGCGAGCCCGAACGCAACCTGCGCATCTATGCCGAGGAAAACACGCGGCGTGCCGAGGTGATCCGAGCGCATCGCGAATTCATCGGAGAGATGTCGCCGTTCCTCGAGATCGGCGCCAACGCCGGCCACACCAGCTATCTGCTGTGCAATGAATTCGGCGCGGAAGGATTCGCGCTCGACATCTCGGCCGATTCGCTCCGCCATGGTCGCGTATTAATGGACGCGTGGCAGCTCGTGCGCGCGCCGATTCGGCTGGCGGGCGATGCCGTGCATCTTCCTTTCGCTGACGGATCGCTGCGGATGGTCTGCGCGTTTCAGATGCTCAGCCAGTTCATGGACGTGGAGAGCGTCTTTCGCGAAGTCTCGCGCGTGCTCGCGCCCGGCGGCATCTTCCTGTTTGCCGAAGAGCCATTGAAGCGCATGCTCTCGCTGCGCCTGTATCGCTGTCCTTATTACGACACGATGAAGCCGTGGGAGCGCCGGCTATACGACTGGGGCCTGCTGGGGTATGTGGTTCGCGACGTGATCGGCGCGCACCAGGAGGAAAGTTTCGGGATTCGCCAGAATCACACTATGGGCATCGCGGAGTGGCACACCTTGGTTCAGAAATATTTCGCCGATCATCGCTACCAGGTCTACGTCCCCGAGCGCGGCTGGGGCGAGCGTGTGGTGAAGCGTGCGGCGGTGCGTCTTGATCCGCATCGATCCGAGTGGCGCGCTGCCAGACTGCTGGGCGGCACGCTGGCAGCGGTGTGCAAGAAGGCGGGTTCCGACGCAGGCTTCCCGCCTCCGGCGATGTCGCGATTCGAAACGTTACTCCGCTGTCCCGATTGCGCGAACGAACTGACTCGCGATCCTTCCGACGCCTTGCGCTGCGCCAAGTGCGGTTACCAGGCCGCGAACGAAGGAGGCGTCTACAACCTGCTGCCTTCCGCCGATCGCAAGGAACTGTACCCCGGCGATCGCGAAGACATTCTCGATTTCTCCCAACCCAGCCACTCGCGCCATTTGGGCGCAGGCTGGTACGACCTGGAAGGCGATTTTGGAAATAAATATCGCTGGATCGGCCGGCGTGCGACAGCGCAATTATCACGCGTGGCGACGGGACCGCAGAAACTACGCATCCGCGGGCACGCTTCGGCGCAGGGGATTCCCGGTGAGGTGCGCGCGCTGGTGAACGGGGCCGTGGCGGGGAATTGGAAGCTCGACCGTCCCGGCCTCTTTGTGCTGGAAACGCCGATCCCGAACGCGCAGGAATACGCGATCGAGATTCACGCGTCGCCCGAATGGTCCGTCGTGACCGACGATCGCGTGTTCACCGTGAACCTGAGTATGATTCGCCTGCTGCCGCGCGAATAACTCGTCCCCGGGCTACTGAATCCGGATCTGCACCGCGTTCGACGTCACGCCGTCCACGGTCACCGAAACGTTCACCAGCCCCGCGCCGCGCAAACCCAGATCGAGCGCCACGTTGACCTGATCCAGGCCGGGGATGGTCGGCTGCGGCCCCGCGTACAGCGCCGGAAATTTCTTGTCGCCGATATTCACGGTGACGTTCGACAGCGAACTTGCGCCGCGAATACCGGTTCCATAAAAAGAAAGATATACCGGCGCATCGATACCCACATCGATCGGCACCGCCACGCAGGTGGCGGGTGCGTCGCAAAGGAAGACCGGCACCACGCCTCGGCCTCCTGAGGAAATCACGACACGAATCGCGGTGGCCGCGGCGGTGCCCGTGCCTGAGCCATCGATGCTGAACAATCCGGGAGCCACGCGCGCGAAAGTCACCGGCGTGCTTCGGAGCGCCGCCGTCCCCAGCCCCAGGCCCAATCCAGTGACCGCGAACCCGATCTTGCCCTCGCCCACCGCGGTTTCCGGCGGGATCCAGATGTTCATCTGCGGCGGGGCGACGTACAAAAGTCCGGCTTCGCGCGATCGATTCGCCGAGTCGGTGATCAGCACTCCCTCCATATCGCCCAGCCGGATCGGCCAAGGAATTTCGATGGCGGATGCCTGTTGCGTCGCGATCTTGTTGCCGCGAATGGTTA
>WNFL01138141.1_pt1 | contig 12144 bp, 15 predicted proteins | sample 5400361 | NCBI WGS metagenome assembly WNFL01 (sample SAMN13153351, study PRJNA577476) | soil metagenome | isolation source: 40 cm soil on Douglas fir-dominated hillslope | place: USA:California | collected 2013-09-17
GGTCCCACCAAGCGTGACTTGCTCTGCGCCTTCAACGCGTTCATGACCTACACAACGCACATGTTAATGGAAATCACCCACTCGACGACATGAAAAGAGGGAGGGTGAGGCAAGGAAGGCGAACCTTGATTTCGTCCTGCTGAGGGATGCCCTCGGTGATAGTGACGATGAGGGGGATTTCGTTCTCGATGGCCTCGATGATTGCGTCTGCCGCTGCGGGAGGGGGAACATATATGACGGTTGCATAGGGTTGGGTCTTTTGTACGGCCTAGAAACATACTCATTGTTAGGAGGAATATAAACATGCCAACGAAAGAGGAGGTCGCTAACCTCGCGCACACTACCAAAGACGGGCAGACCAAGGTGGGTCTGACCGGCTTTCTTAGGGGAGACACCCCCGACCATTTTTGTGCCATACTCGAGTGCTTGTGTGATGTGGAACGTCGCCTGTGGATATCCGCGTTGGGGCCTAGTGAGCTGGAGAGCACGTTCGCTGGATGACTGCTAGTCGAGCGCACCGTCTTTCCTGTGAAACCCTGGCAGAGTACTTTCGAGTCTGCTTTTAGTTTGAGGTTGTTGATGGTGTCTTCGTAGCCGAGTCGTCGCAGCGACTGGCTGAAGTGCCGCCTGCCCCGGGCTGTGGAGGTAAGACGATGATCACGATTACGAGTAACAAAATATGATTACTGATATTTGTTAATTGCTGTAATGCCGACCGTGTACGATACATGTTTCTCGTTGACTTCGGTGACTTCGACGCTGTCCAGGTTGTTATGTCTCTTTATTTTTCTTTGTTTTTCTTGCTGTTTCCCCAACTTCCTCCGCCTCGTCGTCCTCTGCCCCGTCGGCGTCGTCGTCGAAGTAGTCCACCTCTTGCTCAGCCTTCGCAGAGACGTCCTTGGTGTATTCTCACAGTACGTTCAGCCCCGTCGTCACACTCGCCCTCCGTCGCAACTACCTGCTCACCCGCGTCCTCTCTGTCTACACCAGCAACAGCAGCAGCAATCATGTCTGAGTATGGTGATAAGCCAGCCACTCCTGGCACTCCTGGCCTCCCCGCCGCCGTCCGCAGAAAACTCCATGCGTGAGCAATATCCATTTCGCCTTCGTATGCCGCCCAGCCTGACCCACACTGTCCAGCTTCGTTGGGTTTGCAAATCTGCCCAACCAGGTCCACCGAAAGTCCGTCAAGAAGGGCTTCCATTTCACCGTTATGGTCGTCGGTCAGTTCGCGTTTCATCTCGCCCACGCACCACGGTCTCCGCACTCCTCTATCTCTATCCGCATGCAGCACAGTGAAACTGACTCTACTTGTTGGCGTGCAGGCGAGTCGGGCCTCGGCAAGTCGACCCTCGTCAATACTCTTTTCAACTCTACCCTCTATGCGCCAAAGGAACCCCTCCCCCCCACCGCAGAGCGTCCCAAGACCGTCTCCATTGAGAGCATCAGTGCTGGTAGGTTTCCCCACGCCTGCCTCTGCAGTCACGCCCGCCCGTTTTGCCATCTGACGCGTGGCTTCTCATTTCCAAAGATATTGAAGAGAACGGTGTGCGACTCCGCCTGACTGTTGTCGATACCCCTGGTTTCGGTGACTTTGTCAACAACGATGAGAGGTACGTCTGTCACCCCTCAGCGCCGCCCATATGGAGACGGCGGTTCTAACCTTTTTATCTGTGCAGCTGGAGGCCTATCCTCGAGAACATCGAGTCGCGATTCGATGCCTACCTCGAGCAGGAGAGCCGTCTCAACCGCCAAAAGGTCGTCGACAACCGGGTCCATGCATGCCTCTACTTTATCCAACCCACTGGTCACTCGTGCGCCAAATGGTCCCCATATTCCATATTGTGCACTGATCCTTGACCTCTACAGGCTCAAGCAAATCGATGTCGAGGTTATGCGCCGTCTCCACACTAAGGTGAACCTGATTCCCGTCATCGCCAAGGCGGACACCTTGACCGACGAGGAGATTATCAGCTTCAAGCAGCGCGTATGCCTCTCTACCGATCCTCCATATTCCATACACTAACCTCCCGCCAGATCCTCTCTGATATCGCGCACCACCAAATCCGTATTTTCCAAGCGCCACAATACGATAATGATGATGAAGAGACGATCGGAGAAAATGAGGAAATCGCAGCCAAAGTCCCCTTCGCCGTCGTAGGCTCGGACCGCGAAGTCCACACGCGCGATGGGCGCTCCGTCCGGGGTCGCGCGTACCCTTGGGGTATAATTGAAGTCGACAACGAGGAGCACTGCGATTTCGTCAAGTTGCGCCAGATGCTCATCCGCACGAACATGGAGGAACTGAGGGAGCACACCAACGATGTACTGTATGAGAACTGGCGCTCAGAGAAGCTGGTCTCGTTGGGCATTACTCAGGATCCAAGTGTCTTCCGGGAGGTCAAGTGCGTGTTTTCCTTTCATCTTGGTTTGTCGTTGGAAATGGTTATGTGACTGACAACTCCTCCTCACTCGTCAACAGCCCTGCCGCCAAGTTGGCGGAAGACCGCGCGCTGCACGAAGCCAAGCTCGCAAAGATGGAGGCGGAGATGAAGATGGTGTTCCAGCAAAAGGTCGCCGAGAAGGAGGCCAAGCTCAAGCAGTCCGAGGAGGAGCTCTATGCGCGCCACCGCGAGATGAAAGAGGCGCTCGAGCGCCAGCGCGCTGATCTAGAGGACAAGAAGCGGCGCCTGGAGAGCGGGCGGCCGTTGACGCCAGAGGGCAAGGGCACGGTGAGTTACCCCCCGCAATTCTGGAGGGTGAGGCCATCGCTGACGCGAGTCCTCGTTTGTTTTCTCCTTTAACAGAAGAAGCAACGTGGGTTCCTTGGTGGGAGATAGATGACTTGCGTGTGCGCTTCGTCTCAGCCTATTCCACTCCATAATCCACACCCACAGTCCCTTGGTTTGAGGGACTCTATATGCGTAGATAGCTCCTCCGGATTCGACTCTACTCGGCTCGGCTCGCTCGTTTCTCACTGTCCCTGGTTCGGTCTGGATCCACTGTTCATCCCCCCACACTCGTTTAACACTTACTGACGCGTCCCCTCCATCCGAATTATGGCGGACTGCTTCATTCCCTACTTTTTCTATGTCCTTTGATTTACTCCTTTGTTACTGCTGACTACGTGCTAATCCTTATCCCAAGGTAGTTGCCATACTTGAGACTATGATTGAACCCCCGAACATTATAAACTACAGTATTCTAAGTAAAGCAGACAAAGAATCGTATGGATAAGAATTAAGGGATGACGGATGACACCCTGGGATAGTTTATACTAGCAGCAAGAATATCGGCGTTTTCCTTCGGCTTAAGCATACGGTCCCACTCCACAACGGCGTCTTGAAGTACTTTGATTGCTGCGTCCGCTGCGGTTAGATTCGCTACGGCCATCAAATGCCTCACAACCCGTATAACGTGGCTGCCCTTGCTTCCCCCCCGCTCCCTCCTTCGTCGGTTTAATTCCTCCCTCCGATTGAGCATCAATTGCTCGAATGTCTGTTCACAGGCTTCTGCGATCTTCGCGAGCCAACCGCACGAAGTCGCATTCGTCCTGTCCACGATGGCTTCGATGTAGGGCTTTATGAATTTCGCCTCAGTCATGCCCAAGAGTTTATCGATATCGATATAGACCTCCATTGTCTCATCGTCATCGTCGTCGTCGGTTATTCGATATACGACAGCATTGTCGGTCGGCAAGACGTCAAGCCAATCGTCCGGGGATGGGACGAAGATGAGAAAACCGCTATCTTTGAACTCATTTGTGGCCCATTCTTTGGTGGTATATTGAGGTTCGTCCGGAGTATGATCGTTGGTAGGCTCCGGTGTTGGCTCCACCAAGTTCATTTCCGACAGCTGAGAAAGAATGGGAAGTACTGGACTTGTTGTGACGGGGATCGTGATGGAGTCCTGATTTGAAGCGTTTTGCATTCGAGGAGCGTAGCCGAGTGAGCAATTGAAAGGCTCATCCGTCAGCGGGGCCCAGCTGTGAAGACTCTCGAGCAATGTGGCCGCTGTATAGTTTCTATCGGCAGCCGTCCCTTTGATCTTGGATTTCAGCCGGGAGACCAGCACATTGGGGATGTCACGAAATTCTTTCATGGAGGTGTTGACGATATCCTTCCAGGAGTCATCGGTGATTAGGTTATTGGTGAAGTTGTCAACAGAATCGATGACTTCTTGAACACCTTGAGATGCAATCTCGAGAATGTTGTCAACATGCTGTGCTTGAATGGCGGCAAGGGATCGCGCTAGTTTGTTGATATAGGGATCAACGTGGCGTCGATACTCCATCCTGCTGGAGAATTTGCTCTAAAGCAAGAGTTAAATAACAGTTGATTGGTGATTTGGGTGCTTACCAATCTATCTTGCGAGCTGGCCCCAAGTAACGACTTCTCAAGCTCCTTCTTCACTGCCACCCATTCTCTCCATACAGAGTCCTCAAATGCTTTTCTGAAATCACGAGTAGGCTGGGTGCGTCTAGCGATGGCGTCGCCGGTCATGGTTTTCCACCCCTTGAGCCCCTCCTCAACTTGCTTTGTATCATTGTCGGCTTGAGATGCAATCTTGTTAAAGTCTTCTTCCGGCATTCGTAAGTCGCGTATAGCCTGCCTAGTAGTAAGCTGAGAGGGGAAAAATCCCCGAACCTGATCACTTACTCGTGCATGGATTTTAGTTTTTGGAAAGCTGCAGGGAAAATTTGATGGAAAGCCTCAAGTCGTCTTCGGGGAGATTCATCACAAATTTTTGAGGCAAGGAACAGGTTGAACTTTTCTACTCCTGCTTGGAGGTGGGCCTTTTCCAGGAAATCGGACCAATCACTACGTTGATATTCCAAAAAGCCGGATTGGCCCAAGCGTTTCAACTAAAACAGGAAGTCAGTTTGTTATCTGGCAATCTGATCGAAAGATAGGCACATGATGCATAGGACTTGAGGCGTCCTGTATATTTGTTGCCAAAAGAGGCGAATATCGCGGGTTCCATTCTGCGGTCTCTTGACCTTGATTTTCGATGCATTTGTTGTAGAGTCTCTCGAGTTGCATAGCTCCAAGGCCAATCAGTGAGTCACAGAACAGGACGCGATCATGTTGCTCGCTCGTCTTCCAAACTTTGCTGGCGATCTTGTGCTGGACAAGCTCATATTTTTGTTGAGTGTGGCCCTGTTGCGCGGCCTTTGTAACCATAACCACTGGGATGCGGTCTTTCCATTTTTTTTGGTAAAGAGTTTGTTCCCATTCGGTCCACATGGCACCAAAATTCTTGTGCACAGTCGGGTAGGAGACAACTGGTATAATAAGACTTGCTTCCTCTGCTGCGTGCTTCATCATTGAGTAAAAAGCGGCCTGTGGGGAAAGATGAAGACACGTGCATAAATCAATGAATGAGCATACACTTTGTCCAGTCGGGGAGAAGACTTCATCATTAAAACCCTAACACAACAGTTATTAGGGAATAACCATCAGGAACGGTCGTACATACTGGAAGGTCGAGAAACTGCCTTTTCATTAGCGAAGATCAACCACATATACATAAAGGTCATACCTGAACGTTTGCCGTGACATTCCCAAGACTCAGGATCGCAATATCATAGGTCAGTATTGGCCAGACGTCAGGCGAGTCTAAATTGAGGGGCTTCGAATCGCGAAGTTGTGAACCCAGTCGCACAAGGTTGTTAAGTAGGTCCAACTGCTTGAATTAAGTGGTTATTCCTCAACTTTGGATCCACATTACCTGCTCTCTCACAGTTTCGCGTTCCGTGAACATCAACTTGGTTGCTTGGCCACTTGCCAAATCAGCTCTCGGATCAACAAGAAACGTCGCATCTTCGCAGCGCTTCACGAATTCTGCTGCCTCCTTCACCATAGAATTATCCGGAATATCATTGACCTTGTGAGATAAGGAATATTCGGTCACCCTCGTCAAGAGCTTCTGATACGGCTCCAGTTGCGGTATTTCTAGAGTAAGTTCAGCGTCAGCCTTGTGTTGAATGCGGCAGGGTATTGCAGTTGTGAATTTGTCTGGGGTGTGTGATATTAGCTTCAGTTTCGCCACGTTCGTCCAACTCACTGTTTGTGGGCAGCACATTCTCACCCATGAGAGAATTCAGAAAGGACGATTTTCCATGGCTGAAATGCCCGCCAATGGCGATAATAATCTTTTGGCCGCTAGTGAGTTCTTCCCACTTCGCCAACCGACACTGGAGGAAGTCCGTATCATCCAGGAGCGGACATGTTCCTTCATCGCGAGGTACGCTCTGCTGGAGAGCATTCATTACCCCACATGACAACTTAGTATACGCCATCTCCAGTGCTCGCATCTCTGGTGTTGAACTACCGCCAATCATTGCAGCAGCCCATTTCGACCCCATGTCTTGGAATTGCCGCAGGAGAACTTTGACGTCCTCTTCTTTGTCTAGGTAATCGTAAAGTTTGTTTGCATGATCGCGTCCTTCCTCATCCGATTGCTCGCGTTTCGGGTCCAGCGGGACGGTGACCGCGAAAGGGTCCTGATCGAAACGCAGACGAAGTCTCTCTAAGACTTGCTTCGAATGCATGCGTTCCAGCCTAGCATATTCCTTTGAAAAAACGTCGCTCTCATCTTTCGTGCCAGTGCGAGAAGCGTGCCGCAGCCTCCTAGTCATCATATTGATAAGCCTCAAATGACTTTTCAATTGAGCAAAATGGATTCCAAAAGAATTCAGTGCTTCCTTCTGGCTCGATCGGAAAATTTTTCCCAAGACAAAATTGGAGCTGGGAATGTTTAGATTGGAGTATGCTGCGTTAACAGCAACAAGGAGATCTTTAGCACCCGCAACTTCCTTGGAAAGGTCTATATGGAGTTTTGTTTCAAGGTCACCGACGACATCGTCGGAATCGTTAGAGAGACCATCATAAACGGACTGAAGTGACATCAGAGCAGATTTTAAAATATTCCCGTGCGTCTTGATTAGGTCAAGGATATCTCTGAGGTCTGTTTGGAATTGGCGCGACCCCAGCTTCCAAGATGTGAAGGCCCGTAACTGATCTTCGATAGTTGGAGTCATGGCCAATACGCCTTGAAGTTTGCTGTGCCGTGTTGTGTTCGCCGGGATATTGTGATGCGACATTGGGTTGTGTGCGAGAGGGAAGGTGTGTAGAGAGATTGAGTGAAGCAGGTACTTGAAGGGGCAGAGAACAAAGTGAACCATTTTGGGCGTGCCACAAGGGCCAGCTTACTGAATGCGACAGATTGCAGAGTCTATCAAGAGCCAAATTGTTTCCATCTATCATACGTCTGAACGGACAACGGCAGTCTCACATTCAAAACGTGACTATACGCTTTGAGCATTGCATTTGTTGAGTATGTGGGGGCAAGTGCCGCCAGTATTGTTCCCAAAGTAGGTGTATTTACTGAGCCTCCGCGCCATCAAGTAAATGTGGTAGTATAGCGACAGCAAAATGGAGGCTTCCTTTTGCACTCAGGAGCGACCGCAAATAGTCTTTTTCCGTGCCCGCAATCACCTTCGACCTTGTTTCCTCCACTGCCCTCCACGCCCCTTTGACGGCGTTTTCAATAGTCGAATCTACCACTTTGCAAAGCTCATTATGCCATGGCGTTGTCAAGTTATCGCGATAGAACTGTTCAAGTCGGGGAACATTAACGCGATAGGATGGCGGTGTGTCATGTAGCAACTCGGGCCAACGAACGAGGAATGGGAAGATCGCCAAGAGTGCTGTGAGGGGTGAGACGACACGGTGGTGTCGTCGCTTGCCGATCAGAGGGAGTTTGCAGCGGCAATCCTCAAATAAAGCCTGTGTTGAGCTCTTTGGGTGGAAAATATCACAATGCTGCTTAATCTCATCCAGAGTTGGTGTTGGGGGGGTATTGGGTAACTTCTTCGAATCAAGGTGAAGGCGTTCGTGAAGGGGAGTAACGGTGATTCCGAGAGCTGCTGCGACGTCGGTGGGCAGGGCAGACAGCTCACGCGTCATGAGAGGTTCTAGGGCGCTTCCCAGAGCCTGAATCAGCTCCTGAGAAAAGTCATTAAGCGCGGCTTGCAAACGTCCGTCAATGCGTCCCATCAGTTGAGCCAACTCTTTTTCAGAAAATAGAAGCTACGTTTCGAAAGGAGTCAGTATTGCGATGTTCGAGTGAAGAAATCACAGACCTCGAGCTGTTCGACAGCTGTCTGGCCGGGTACGGGAGAAACAGCCTCCACGCAATAGAGTATAGAAACGTGTACTTCCTCCGCAATACGGCCCGCAAATAGATCATGAAATGGCTGGAGAATTGTATGTGCATCCTCGAGATTAGCCTCTGTAATGGTTCGCATGTGAGCCAGGAGAGCGTCGATCTCCTTTTCCTGTTCCCTCTGCCGCAACGCAGCCAAAATATTGGGTCTAAGGATCGCGCTGCCAGAAGGTGATCAAGAAGTTATCATGTGGCAGGAGGGGGCGTACTCAATTTCTTTCTCGAGCTCGGAACACCGTGTAACCATCAAACGCATCGATTCCATGGACGATTGGCGAGTACATTGCGGGATCCATTGTAATAAATTCTGGAGGGTCTTGTTTAGCTGCGATTCTTCGATCTGCAAAGTTGCCATTTCCTCAAGTACTGAGGAGGACTTGGTTTCATACCGCACCGGCACCAGATTCTGGGGGGGGCCGAAAGTATTGATATACTATAAAGTATGAGCTAGAGACACATAGAGCGTGCGCGACGTACGAGGCATTCAAACGAGTCCGGGTCTGAATTGACAAGAGTGTACGGTGGCTTGGCTCCAGAACGCCGAAACAGGCTCAAAAAAGCGGTCGCTGCGGGCCCCCGGTAGAGATCGCAAATAAGGACGCGTGATGAATTGGGGTCATCGAAGAACTCTCGGCCAAGTTCTATTTGAAAATCCTGTAAAACCCCCAACTCCAAATGTTCGGCACAGGTTCCTAGAACGCAGGGCATGGTGGCCTGTGCGTTACAGAGCCGTCTGGGAAAGTTAACCCAGTCTGTATCCGGTTCGCGTTGCTGGTAGTTAATAATCGGTACTACATTTGCATGGTACTCAATGGTGCGGTCGAAGTATTCGACGTTGCCGGGCTAATATAGTTCAGTTGAAAGGATGGTTCAGGCACACGCTCACACGCACTAATGGTTCGGCATCGTATTCACCCTATGACATGATTCAGCCGACGTAGTGGGGAGGACAGCCAGCTTACCGGAACACTCCAAAACTACACATAACTCTACTGAGTACGTTTCGCACACACGATAAGAAGCAAAACATACCTCCCAAGAGTCCGGTGATTCGTGAAGAGACCGGAAGTCAACATGGACGGTAGGCCATTCCACACATGATAAATCAAAGGGGATGCCTAAAGAGTGGCACGCCCTCCCAAGAGTGTTGAGATCATCCAGCTGAATTCGAGTGAGCGATTTGCGCGGAAAAGTGATTCAGCGAAGGCTTACGAGCTGCCTGATAGAGACCACGCCTTTGGCAGTCTCGGGGATGGCATAATCCGTGCTTTCCAGCTTATCAACTAACTTTGACGCCTCCTTGTCAAGTTCTCCAACCTTCTCTATCAGTCTCCTTGTAGCAGGGTCGACCAAGCTTCGATCTTTCATTGCATCGAGTGCCGCTCGACGTTTTCTGAGCTGTGCTCTGCGCAAACAATTCGACACAGCGAGAAGCGCGCGGTGAGGGGTGATCAGGATTGGTTCTGTCAAACCCGGTTGGTGCCTGATGCGACAAGGAAAAAAGGTTTGTACTGCAAGAAAGTGTCAGAGTATAGCGAGGGGAGAGAGGATATGCCCACATACCCCCATGGGGTGGTAGAACAGTTGCACCAATCAGAGCATTGATCAGGCTATCCTTTCCAGAGCCAGTGGCGCCAAGCGGCACAACCAGGTGGCTGCACACCTTCGAACGAACAATTTGCGCTTGCAAGAACGCAGATAATACCCCAGCTGCTTTGGTAACAGGTAAGCGATCAGGTTCGAGTTCTGCCCGAACCCCGGCCAGATCATTAATGAACCGACTGCACCAAAAGTATTCGCAGATAAGCTCAAACACCTCTTGTGCTATGGATGTCGCGTCACGACTGGTGACCCATGCTAAAATCTCTGAAACTACAACATGCGTAGTGGTGTCAAGAGAGGAGATGATTTGGAGACATGCATCACCTGAAGACGCATGCGATTCTGAGTGGTTCTTTTCGAATGAAGATGTAAGAATATGGTCGACCGAAGAGACGAGTTTTTGCGCTGCGCGCGCGGTGACACCGCTGGGTGAAATGGTAGACATGGATGGCCCAGTGTGAAGCATCAGACGCTCTTTCCAGAAATCATGGAACGCGCGGCTGAGGAAAAGAAAGAATAGAGAAAGTGTTCGTGTTTCCTTGTCGAGATCCGCAAATATGTCATCTTTTTCCTCTTCAGCGGTGGTTATACCGGAAGAAGGGTCAAGTAAAGTAGGAAAGCGTGAGATATGGTTTATAATGCGTCGCAACGTTGCTTCCAACTTTAGAGCGTTCTCGTGGACGTCCTCCAATTTCGGTAACGTCATGGAAAACGAAGAGGCAACGAGAGGAGACCCAAATGAATCAAGTGAACCCCCTAGAGCTGTGTACACTCGAAACCTAGGTTGTTCAGCGAGTAAGCGTGTTCGCAGTCGATCAACTGTGGCCTCAACTGCAAAGGAAGAGAGCTGGCAGCAAGCCACGGCTTCGGCAGTCAGTTGTGAAATGTCGGAGAGCGTAGTTTTCAGCTCTTTTATGGCACCCGTCGCCGACTTTTCTGCTTGCGTCGTCATGGCTGGGAACAGGTGTTGACGATGTGTCAACCGACCCACACGTGAGGAAACCATCTGAATAGTCCTTCAACGCAAGAGTGAAACGTTCCGGCTTTGACAAATGAAAATCCTCTTCTCAGAGCACAGCAAGTAAAGGAACACAAAAATATAGGGAACCATGTACAAGCAACGAATATATGGTAAATTAGGTAGGGTCCATCCATCGTCGTTTCCGCTGTAGCGGTGTTCACAATCTTTATCTTGGTTTTTGGCTCCTCAGTTGCGTTGTGTGGTTCACATGCACACTCCTGAAGGACGCCGATTATGGTTGATGCGACGACGCTTGCAGCAGGGCAGAATGACACAACGGAGTCCCCCACAGGGATGAATAGTCATGCGCTTGGGGTCTATCCCTCATCCCGACTCCGCTCCAGCTTCCTGATCTCCTCCGCCTTTCGATATTCGTGAGGCGGTTTCAATCTTCTATTTCTCCTCTGTTGTCGCCAGCTTACCCAGAATGATCGCTGAGCTCGGTCAGGGTTCGTCCACTACCGCAGCTATTGGAACAGTACAGCATTAGCCACAGCCGTTGGGACAGTGTATTGAAACGATGTAGCAAGAAACCTCTCGTGTCAGGAATAAAGAGTACTTCACCCCTACTCTCTGTCTGGATTTGGAGATGAATGCGAGCGCTCAGTGCTCCGGTTATTCGGAGGCCGCGTAGCCCGGTATCACATGGTCGTTTCTCGGGTATATAAGACATTATCGTATCCTCACGTGTTTGTAGCGGGCCCCAACAAACAGGATATTTTGCTTGGATTATTGCTCTCGTAGAAATCTCAACACTCTCTCACGAAGACTCCGGCTTATGGTTAATGTATAGGAACTTGAGATCGTGATGACCACATACCTCTCCGTGTGTTAGCATAAAATAAAGCACCGGGTGGCCCTTCCATTCCCACATAACCCAATCGCAGTATTGTTTTTCTCTGTGACCGGGGTGCCCAAGGGCAAGAACTGTGAGTTATTCCAGCCTCGGAACTGATGGAACAGAAGTTGTGGCTTAGCATGCTTGATGCGACTCCTTCTTGTTCCAGGAAACTGGCTTCACAAGGCCAGCTGCGACGGATACGATATGGTCACCGAATTCCTTCATTTCTTCCCATTATACTGGGTACACTCGCCAAGTTCACAGCCTTGAAACCGTGAAGGTGTTGCTGCTGGGTCAATGACTTCAAATCCACTATATACATGCAATATTGTAGGGATATTACACAAGCTTTTTGTAAGACTTAGGTATTTTCCAGTCTCACACGACAACAGGTAAGAGGGTAAGCACTATGATTCAAAGGTATTGGCAGAGTGGGGAACATTTGGGCCCG
>WNFL01272748.1_pt1 | contig 12142 bp, 10 predicted proteins | sample 5400361 | NCBI WGS metagenome assembly WNFL01 (sample SAMN13153351, study PRJNA577476) | soil metagenome | isolation source: 40 cm soil on Douglas fir-dominated hillslope | place: USA:California | collected 2013-09-17
ATGCGGCTGAACATGGGCCTAGTCTCGCATTCCCGAGTAAAATGATCAACTAATCACCGTGAAGCGCTTCCTCGAAAAATACGTCGCGTTCGTTCGCCAACCCGACGTCCCCAAGCTGTTGCTCGTCGCCCTGCTCTCGCGCATGCCCGTGGGCATGGGCGGCTTCGCGCTGCTCATGTTCCTGCGCGAGGAGCTCGGCGATTACGCGCGCGCGGGGACGGCCGTGGGCTTCCAGCTCATCGCGCTCGCCGCGGCGGCGCCCATCATGGGACGAATCATCGATCGATACGGCGGAGGCGTGCCCCTCGTCGTCACCGGCACGATCCAGCCGCTCGCGATGCTGGCCCTCATGTGGGCCACGCTTTCGCACCAGGCGTATCCCGTGATCCTCGCGTTCGCGGCCCTCTCCGGCGTATTCGCAACGCCGATCACGACACTCACGCGCACGGCGTGGCGGCACCGCTTCACCGACGAGGAGAATCGGCGCACCGCGTTCGCGCTGGACGCCGTGATGATCGAGATCAACTTCACCCTCGGGCCGGCGATCATCGCCGTCATCCTGGCGACCGCCGGCGCGACGACCGCCTACGGCACCGTGATCGGCTTCGTCATCGCCTCGGTATTCATCTTCTCGTTCTCGCCGGCGCTGCGCTACTTCAAGCGCGGCGAGCCCGTCGAGCGCCACATGCTCGGGCCCCTCACGGAGCCGCGGTTGCTGCTCGTCTTCATCTCCACGTTCGGCCTCACCATGGCCTTCGGGATCATCGAGGTGGGATATCCGGCCTTCGCCACCTCGCTCGCCATTCCGGCGCTCGCGGGCGTGATGCTCTCCGTGAACTCGATCGGCAGCGCCGTGGGCGGCGCCATCTTCGGCGGCCTGCACCCGAACATGCGCATCGAGCGGCAGCTCGCGACCACCATGGGCCTCATGGCGATCCCGCTCATGCTGCACGCGATCTTCCTGCAGCCGTCGATCTTCGGCATCGTGGCGTTCTTCTGCGGCCTGTTCATCGCGCCGTCGATCGCATCGCAATCGGTGCTCGTCTCCCGTCTTGCTCCCGCGAAGTACGCGGCCGAGGCCTTCACGTGGTCTTCATGTTTCATCGTGAGTGGACTGGGCGCGGGAATGGCGCTCGGCGGACTGCTGGTCGAGACGTCGGGACTTCGCTCCGCGTTCGTCTCGGGCGCGCTCGTCGTCTCCGCGATGTCGATCCTCGCGCTGCAGATCGCCCCGCCGCCCGCGACGCGCGAAGCCGCCGCGGACTAGCGCCGCTTCTTCTTTTCGAGCGCGCCGAGAAGGCCGCGCAACAGTTTCACCTCCTGGCGCTCGAGGCGCGCGCGCGCGAAGAGCCTGCGCATGCGCTCCATGAAGCGGCCGGGAATCTCCGGATCGAGGAAGCCCGACGATACCGCCGCGCTCTCGAGATGCGTGAAGAGCCCCTCGACGTCGCCTACGGATGCGGCACCACGCTCGCGCGCGGCCGGTGCCGCGAATGCGCGCGCGGCGACCGAAAGCTCGTAGCACACGACCTGCACCGCGGCCGCCAGGTTGAGCGATCCATAGCCGGGGTTCGACGGGATCACCACGAAGCGCTGGCAGCGCGACAGCTCCTCGTTGGACAGCCCCGAGGTCTCGTTGCCGAACACCAGCGCGACTCGTCCTTCCGCGGTCGCCTCGATGAGCGATGGCGCCGCATCCCGCAGCGTCGAAGGCGCGTGCGAAAGCTCGCGCTCGCGAGCGCTGAAGCCCACGGCGAGCGCGCAATCGGCGAGCGCGCCCTCGAGCGTGTCGAACACGCGAGCGGCGGCGAGCACGTCGGCCGCGCCCGCGGCCATCGCCATTGCGTCCGGATCGGGAAAGTGGCGCGGCGACACGAGCGCCAGGTCGACCAATCCCATGGTCTTCATCGCGCGCGCCGCCGCGCCGATGTTGCCGGGATGGCTCGGGCGGGCGAGGACCACGCGGGTGCGCGAAAGGGCGTCCATGCCCTCCATAGTAAAATCGTTTGATGCACCCGATGCTCAACACGGCCGTGAAGGCCGCGCGCAAGGCCGGAACCCTCATCAGCCGCGCGTCGTTCGACATCGACAAGCTCAATGTCCGCCGCAAGCGCCAGAACGACTTCGTCTCCGAGGTCGACGAGGCCGCCGAGGAAGCGATCATCAAGATCCTGCGAGAGACGTATCCCTCGCACGGAATCCTCGCCGAGGAAAGCGGCAGCCACGGCACGGATGCCGAATACGTCTGGGTGATCGACCCGCTCGACGGCACCACGAACTTCCTGCACGGCTTTCCCCAGTACTGCGTCTCGATCGGCCTGCTGCACAAGGGCAAGCCCACCCAGGCCGTCGTCTACGACCCGAACCGCAACGAGCTCTTCACCGCGAGCAAGGGCGTGGGCGCGTATCTCAACGACCGGCGCATCCGCGTCACCCGCACGGACAAGCTGGAAGACGCGCTGATGGCGACCGGCTTCCCGTTCCGCGAGGTGGAGCACCTCGACCAGTACCTGACGATGTTCAGGAACGTGACCAAGGCGACCTCGGGCATCCGCCGGCCCGGCGCCGCGGCGCTCGACCTCGCATGGGTTGCATGCGGACGCGTGGACGGTTTCTGGGAGATCGGCCTTTCGCCGTGGGACATGGCCGCGGGCGCGCTGCTCGTGCGCGAAGCGGGCGGGCTCATCGGCGATCTCGACGGCAACGAGGGTTTCCTCGAAAGCGGACGCGTGGTGGCGACCAACGCGAAGCTCTTCTCCGCGATGCTGCAGCTGCTGAAGCAGAAGGGCTGAGGTGCGCGCCGTTGCCGCGGCGCTCGCGCTCGCCTGCCTCGCCGCGCTGGCGGGGGCGCCGCCGGATGCCGCGTGGATCGCGCGCGCGAAGAAGGAAGGCGCGGTCACGCTCTACACCTCGATGCAGCTCGTGGACTCGCGCCCGCTCACGGAGGCTTTCGAGAAGAAGCACGGGATCAAGGTGAGCCTGTGGCGCGCGAGCGGCGAGAAGGTCGCCGAGCGCGCGATCACCGAAGCGCGCGGCGGCCGCTACGACGTCGATGTGATCGAGACCGACGGCGCGCAGGTGGAGATCGCCTACCGCGAGAAGCTGCTGGCTCCCCTGAAGGTGCCGGCCGTGGCCGACGTGCCGGCGGAGATCCTGCCAGCGCACGGCTACTACGCCCCGACGCGCCTCACGCTCTACGTGATGTCGTACAACACGAATCTCGTCGCGCCCAACGAGGTGCCCAGGAACTACGCGGACCTCCTCCAACCGCGCTGGGCCGGCAAGCTCGCGCTCGAGAACGACGACGTCCCGTGGTTCGCCTCGGTCGTGAAGGCGATGGGTGAATCGCAGGGTCTTGCCTACTACCGCAGGCTCGCAGGGCAGAAGCCGTCCATGCGCAAGGGCCACACGCTGATGGCCGAGATGGTCGCCGCCGGCGAGATCGAGGTCGCCATCGATACGCACGTGCAGGGAATCGCGCGGCTGAAGGAAAAGGGCGCGCCCATCGAATGGAAGCCGCTGCAGCCCGCCTTCGGCCAGCCCAGCTCGGTCGGAGTCGCCGCTCGCGCACCGCACCCGGAGGCGGCGCGCCTCCTCGCCGATTTCATCCTCTCGCGCGAAGGGCAGGAGATCATCAAGGCGCGCAACCGCGTCCCCGTGAGCCGCGCCGTGGACAGCCCGCTCAACAAGTTCCAGTACCGCCTCATCGATCCGGCCATCGCCCTCGACGAGTGGGACAAGTGGAGCGCGCTCTGGTCGTCGATCTTCCTGGGCGGCAAGGCGGCCGGGAAAGGGGAGTGATGGCCCCGCGACTCGTGGTCGTGGGCGGCGGCGCGGGCGGCCTCGAGCTCGCGACACGGCTTGGCGACAGGTACGGCAAGCGCTCGCGCGCGCGCGTGACGCTCGTCGATCGCAGCCGCACGCACCTGTGGAAGCCGCTGCTGCACGAGGTGGCCGCGGGCAGCATGGACATGCACCAGCACCAACTCGACTACCTGGCGCAGGCGCGCTGGCACAACTTCACTTTCGTGCTGGGCGCGCTCGCGGGCCTCGACCGCGCCGCGAAGGAGGTCCTCGTGGCCCAGGTGAAGGATGACGAGGGCCAGGTGATCCTGCCGGAGCGGCGCGTGCCGTACGACCAGCTGGTGATCGCGATCGGCTGCGAGTCCAACGACTTCAACACGCCCGGCGTGCGCGAGCACGCCTTCACCCTCGACAACGCATGGCAGGCCCACCTTTTCCACCGCCGCCTCGTGAACGCGTGCTTCCATACGAATTTCGCCAACGACGGGCGCGTGCTCGACATCGCCATCGTGGGCGCGGGCGCGACCGGCGTGGAGCTCGCCGCCGAGCTGCACAACACCGTGCGCGTGCTCGCGGCATACGGCCTGGAGAATTTCGATCCGGCCCGGCAGATCCGCCTTTCCATCGTCGAAGCGGGACCCCGCATCCTGCCGGGGTTGCCCGATCACATCGCCGAAGGAACGCTCGGCGTGCTGAAGGACCTCGACGTCGCGGTCTACACCGGCGACAAGGCGGTGGAAGTCACCGCGGAAGGCGTGCGCACCGCCTCGGGCAAGCTCGTGCGCGGCGATTTCACGGTGTGGGCCGCGGGCATCCGATGCCCCGAGGTGCTGAAGGACCTGGGCGGCCTCGAGTCGAATCGCCTGAACCAGCTCGTGGTGAAGCCCACGCTGCAGACCACGCGCGACGACGACATCTACGCGATCGGCGACTGCGCCGCGGCGCCCTGGGTCGAGGGCCGCACCGTGCCGCCGCGCGCGCAGGCCGCGCACCAGCAATCCTCGCACCTGGTCACGACGCTGCTCAAATCACCGCGGCCCTATCGCTATCGCGACTTCGGCTCGCTGGTGTCGCTGGGGCACTACGACACCATCGGCCAGCTCATGGGCTTCGTCGCGAGCGAGAAATTCCGCGTCGAGGGCTACCTCGCCAAGCTCTTCTACATCTCGCTTTACAGGCAGCACCTGTGGGCACTGCACGGTTTCTGGCGCATGGCGCTCGACACCCTCGCGCGAATGATCCGCAGCCAGGTGGAACCGAAGGTGAAGCTGCATTGACTAAAATACGGCCGCAATCCCCTCGCAAGGAGGACCGATGAAAACCTGGAAGACCCTCATAGCCGCCGCCACGTGCGCCGTCGCCGCTTCGGCTTGGGCGCAGTCGTATCCCACGCGCACGATCAAGCTGATCGTGCCCTTCTCCGCCGGTGGAAGCACCGACATCATCGCGCGCCTCACCGCTGAGCAGCTGCGCAAGGAGCTTGGCCAGACGGTCGTGGTGGAGAACGTGGGCGGCGCCGCGGGCGCGCTCGGCACCATGCAGGGCATGAATGCCAACCCCGACGGATATACGCTGCTCATCGCGACCGTGAGCACGATGATCGTGTACCCGGCGGCGCATCCGAACCCGCAATACACGCTCGACAACTTCGTGCCGATCACGAACATCGCCTCGATGCCGAACATCATCACGGTGACGCCGTCGTTCCCCGCGAAGGACCTGAAGGAATTCATCGCGGTGCTGAAGGCGAGTCCCGGCAAGTACTCGTACGCGAGCTCGGGCGTAGGCAGCATCAACCACATGCTGGGCGAGTCGTTCCAGGCGTACTCGGGCACGAAACTCATCCACGTGCCCTACAAGGGATCGGGCCCGGCGATGACGGACGTGATGGGCGGTCAGGTGGATATCCTCTTCGACCAGTTCCCGTCTTCGAAGCAACACGTGGACAGCGGCAAGCTGAAAGGCATCGGCGCGGTCTCGCCGCAAAAGATCCCCGGCTACCCGAACATCATGACGATGGAAGACGCGGGCCTGAAGGGCTTCGTGGACGAGGCTTGGTATGGATTGCTCGCGCCGAAAGGCACGCCGCCCGCCGTGGTCGCGAAGATCACCGATGCCATGAAGAAGACGCTTGCGAATGCAGAGCTGCGCTCCAAGCTGGAAGGCGTGGGCGCGCGCCCCGTGGGCAACTCGCCGCAGGAGTTCGCCGCGCAGATCCGCACCGAGCAGGAGCGCATGAAGAAGCTGGTGAAGGAACGCAACATCCAGCTTCAGGACTGAAGCGGGCCCAAAAGCGCGCGGGCAGTAGAATCGCGGGGTGAATTCGCCCCGCTCGCGCCTTTTCGTCTCGCCGCTCGAGGAAAAGGTCCGTGCGTTCGCGGCACTCCCGCCCGCCTGGCGCGGCACGGTGCGAAGCAACCTCCTGGGCGCGATCCTGGGCGCCGTCGTGACGCTTCCGCTGTCCATGGGCCTGGGCGTTCTCGCCTTCGCGCCCTTCGGGCCGGAGCTCGCGAGCCGAGGCGTTCTGGCGGCGCTCTACGCCGCGGCCTTCCTCGGGTTGGTGGCGATACTCGTGGGCGCGCGCGGCGTGGCGATCTACGCGCCGCGAAGCCTCGTGTGCTTCATGATCGCCTCCGTCACCGCGGACCTCTACCTCGACGCGCGCTGGCTGCCCCGCGATCCCGACTCCATCGCCGCGGCGATCTTCCTGTTGCTCGCGCTGTCGGGCGTCTTCCAGCTCGCGTTCGGCCTCGCGCGCCTCGCGAAAGTGGTGAAGTTCATCCCGACGCCGGTGATGGCCGGGTTCCAGAACTCCGCCGCGCTCGTGATCATGGCCTCGCAGATGCACGTGATCCTGGGCCTCGCGAAACGGCCTTCGCTGGGCGACTGGCCGGCGGCGCTTGCGCAAGCGAAGCCGTTGAGCGTGCTCGTGGCCGCCGTGACGCTCGCGCTCGTCTTCCGGGCCGCGCGGATCACAAAGCGCGTTCCGCCCCTGGTGCTGGGACTCGTGGGCGGCACGCTGCTCTATCACGCACTGCGCCTCGCAGGACTCGAAGGCCTGCTGGGTCCCACGCTCGGGCAGATCCCCGTCGCGATTCCCGATGGCCACGAGATCGGCCAGATCATGGCGGTCACGGTGCTTCCGGGATTCGCGCAGGCGCTTCCCGGCATCGCGCTCGGCGCCGCGAGCATCGCCGTGGTGAGCTCGCTCGATGTGCTCATCAGCGCGAAGATCGTCGAGAACCTCACGGGACGGCGCGGCAACGGTACGCAGGAGCTGATTTCCATCGGCGCGGCCAATCTCGTGACGCCCCTCATGGGCGGCATCTCCGGCTCGATCAGCCTCGCCACCACCACGACGGCGGTGAGGGGCGGCGCGACCAACGCCCTGGCGCTCCTCTTCCACGCCCTGCTCTTCCTCCTTCTGATTCCGCTGATCGCCACGGTGATCGGGTTCCTGCCGCGGGTCGTGATCGGCGCGCTCGTGTTCTACGCGGGATTCCAGCTCTTCGACCGCTGGACGCTGGACCTCCTGAGGCGCGTCACGCACCGCAAGGCCGTGAACTGGCGCAGCATCGCGGGGGACCTCGCCATCATCGGCATCGTGGCCGCCGTGGCGCTCTCGGGCGAGATCATCGTCGCGGTGCTGATCGGCGTGAGCGTGTCGATCGTCGTCTTCATGTTGCGCATGAGCCGCAACGTGATCCGCCGCGAGCGCTTCGGCGACGCGGTCCATTCGCGCCGCTCGCGCAATGCGGCCGACGAAGCCCTCCTCGCCTCGCGCGGGCGCGAGATCCTCGCCCTCGAGCTCGAGGGCCCGCTCTTCTTCGCCTCCGCGGAGCTCCTCCACAACCGCATCGACACCGCGATCTCCATGGGCGTGCGGTACGTGATCCTCGACATGAGCCGCGTGAGCGAGCTCGACAGCACCGGGGCGCGCATCCTGCTGCAGGCCCACGAGCGCCTCAAGGCCGCGAAGTGCCTGATGGTCATGTGCGGCGCGGACCGGCGCGCCGAGCTCTCCGCGCTCGTCATCGACCACGGAATCGCCGAGGCGTTGACGCCGCAGCGGTTGTTCGACGACCTGGATCACGCGCTCGAGCGATGCGAGGACCACCTGCTCGCGACCTGCCGCGAGCCGGTCACCGGCGCGGAGCACGACTTCGACCGGCTCGACCTCGTGCGCGACCTGGGCGAGGCCGACCGCGCGGCGCTGCGCGATGCGCTCGTGCGCCGCGAATACGCTGCATCCCATGCCGTCTTCCGCCAGGGCGAGAACGGCGACGCGCTCTACGTCATCGCCAGCGGCTCGGCGAGCGTGTGGCTGCGAAGCCCCGAGAGCGGGGACCGTCGCCTCATGACCTTCTCCCAGGGAACGTTCTTCGGCGAGATGGCCCTCCTCGACCGGGAGCGCCGCTCGGCGACCGTCGTCGCCGACGAGCGGCTCGTGTGCTACGTCCTCGACCGCGAGAGCTTCGAGCGGCTCACGAAAACGCATCCGGATGTCGGAATCGCCATTCTCGCGAACCTCGGTCGCGAGCTGAGCCTTCGCATGCGAAGGACCAACCGCACGCTCGCGGAGCTCGCATGAACGGCCCCGGCCCCATGCGCGACGCAAAGGGAGCGGCGCATACGCCGATGATGCAGCAGTACTTCGCCCTCAAGGCGGGGTACCCGGACATGCTGCTCTTCTACCGCATGGGCGATTTCTACGAGATGTTCTACGGCGACGCAGAGCGCGCCGCGAAGCTGCTCGACATCACGCTCACGAAGCGCGGGCAGTCGGGAGGGCAACCGGTCCCGATGGCGGGGGTTCCGTTCCATTCGGTGGAGCAATACCTCGCGAAGCTGGTGAAGGCGGGCGAGTCGGTCGCGATCTGCGAGCAGATCGGCGATCCGGCGACCTCCAAGGGTCCGGTCGAGCGAAAGGTCACGCGCGTCGTGACGCCGGGCACCATCACCGACGCGGCGTTGCTCTCCTCGCGGCGCGACAGCCTCATTGCGGCGGTGCATCGCGCGGGCAACGATGCCGGCATCGCGTGGCTCTCGCTCGCAAGCGGCGACCTTCGCATCATGCAGGCGCCGGCCTCCCGCATGGCCTCGGAGCTCGAGCGCCTGCAGCCCGTCGAGTTGCTCTCGTCCGAGACGATCGAATGGCGCGGCGAGGGCGCGCCCGCGGTAAAGCGCCTCGAGCCGTGGCAGTTCGATCCCCAGGCCGCGCGACGCGACCTCGCGAAGCAGTTCGGGACCGTGGACCTCTCCGGATTCGGATGCGATGGAATGGACGCGGCGATCGCGGCGGCCGGCGCGCTCCTCTCGTACTGCAGCCACACACAGCAATCGACGCTGCCGCACGTGACCGGGCTTCGCGTGGAGCGCGACAGCGAGTTCGTCCTGATGGATGCGCCCACGCGCCGAAACCTCGAGATCACGGAGACGATCGCCGGCGCGGAATCGCCCACGCTCTTCTCGCTGCTCGACCGCTGCGCCACTTCGATGGGGAGCCGGCGCCTGCGCCACTGGCTGCATCATCCGCTGCGCGACGCACGCAGCCTCGAGGAACGGCACGCTGCGATCGCCTCGCTCGCCCACTCGACCTCGCGCCTGCGCCACCCGCGTCTGGCCGAGCTCTTCGCTCCGTGGTCGGACGTCGAGCGCATCACGGCGCGCATCGCGCTGCGAAGCGCGCGGCCCCGCGACCTGGCGGGGCTGCGCGACACGCTCGCCACGCTGCCCGGCCTGCATGAGGCTCTCGCCGGCAGCGGCGAAGCGGGACTGGAGGCGGCCGCGCACGACCTCGTGCCGGCGCAGGACCTGCACGCGCGCCTGGCGTCGACTCTCAAGGACGACCCCGCCGCGATGATCCGCGAAGGCGGCGTGATCCGCGACGGGTTCAACGCGGATCTCGACGAGCTGCGCCTGATCCAGGACCACTCGGGCGAGTTCCTGCTCGCGATGGAGAAGCGAGAGCGCGAACGCACCGGCATCGCCAACCTGCGCGTCGAGTTCAATCGCGTGCACGGCTTCTTCATCGAGGTCACGCAGGGCCAGCTCGACAAGGTGCCGATCGAATACAAGCGGCGCCAGACGATGAAGAACGCCGAGCGCTTCATCACGCCGGAGCTCAAGGCCTTCGAGGACAAGGCGCTCGCCGCGGGCGAGCGCGCGCTCGCGCGCGAGAAGTCCCTCTACGAGGCGTTGATCGACGACTTGAACACGCACCTCGCGCGGTTGAAGGCAATCGCGGACGCCGCCGCGCGCCTGGATGCATTGGGCGCCCTCGCCGCCTCGGCCGAGATCCTGAACCTTTCGCGCCCGCGGTTCACTACGGAGGACTGCATCGAGATCCACGAGGGCCGCCACCTCGTGGTCGAAAGCCAGGTCGAGCACTTCATCCCGAACGACACGAGCCTCGCGCGCTCGCGCCAGCTGCTGCTCATCACGGGCCCGAACATGGGCGGCAAGAGCACGTACATGCGGCAGGTCGCGCAGATCGCGCTCCTCGCGCATTGCGGCAGCTTCGTGCCGGCGAAGTCCGCGCTGCTCGGTCCCATCGACCGCATCTTCACGCGCATCGGCGCTTCCGACGATCTCGCGGGCGGACGCTCGACATTCATGGTGGAGATGACGGAAGCGGCCAACATCCTCAACAACGCCACGCCGAGGAGCCTCGTGCTGGTGGACGAGATCGGTCGAGGGACGTCGACTTTCGACGGCCTCGCCCTCGCCTACGCGATCGCGCGCAACCTCGCCGAGGTGGTGCGCTGCTACACGCTCTTCGCGACGCACTACTTCGAGCTCACCGCGCTCGCGGGCGCGCTCGCCAACGTCGCCAACGTCCACCTGGATGCCGTCGAGCACAAGGACCGCATCGTCTTCCTGCACCGGCTCGAGGGCGGCCCCGCCGATCGTTCCTACGGCATTCACGTCGCGCACCTCGCGGGCATCCCGCGCGAGGTCGTGCGCGCCGCGCGCAAACACCTGTCCGAACTTGAACAGCAACTGAAGCCCCGCGGCCCCCAGCCCGATCTTTTCTCCGCGTCCCCGTCCACGCAGGAACCCTCCGCCCCCCACCCTGTCCTTGACGAACTGGCCTCGCTCAAGCCCGACGAGCTCTCTCCCAAGGATGCGCTCGCGCTGATCTACAGACTCCGGCAGCTCCTCGACGACTAGCCTTTCCTCCGTGTCCTCCGTGTTCCTCCGTGTCCTCTGTGTCTCGCTTTGCCTGGGCGGCTGCGCCGCGCCCGCGGCGTCTCCGGACTCGTTCACCTTCGCGATCATCGGCGACGCGCCGTACAAATCCCGCGAGGAGCCGCACTTCGAGCGGATGATGGAGCGCATCGACCGCGAGGACGTGGCCTTCACGATCCACGTGGGCGACATCGGCGCGGGGGGTGTGGCCTGCTCCGACGCGTACTACGAAAAGCGCCTGCGCCAGTTCGAGCGCTCGCGAGCGCCGCTCATCTACACGCCCGGCGACAACGAATGGACCGATTGTCGCGGCGCGCGCTTCGATCCGCTGGAGAGGCTCGCGCGGCTGCGCAGGGTCTTCTTCGACGACGAATATTCCCTCGGGCGCGCGAAATTGCGCACGGAAGTCCAGCAGGACCGCGCCGCGGAATGTGGCGCCTATCCCGAGAATCGGGCGTGGTCGCGCTCGGGCGTGCGCTTCGTCACCATCAATGTCCCCGGCAGCAACAACAACATGGGTGTCGATGCGCGCTCCGACGCGGAAGCGAAATGCCGCGACGAGGCGAACCGCCGCTGGGTCGAACGCGCGGTCGCCGCCTCGGAAGGGCCGCAAACCCGCGCGCTGGTGATCGCGATGCAGGCCAACCCCTGGTACACCACGCGCAAGGTCTACGGGCCCACGCTCGCGACGATCGAGAACGCCGCGCGCAAGCTGCGAAAGCCGGTGCTCCTCGTGCACGGCGACACCCACAACTATCGCGTGGACATGCCGTTTGCCGATGCGCTTGGGGCGCCGCTCGCCAACCTCACGCGAGTGGAAACCTATGGAAGCCCCATCGTCGGATGGGTGAAGGTGACCGTCGATCCCGCCGACCCGAAGCTCTTCGGCTTCGCGCCGCACATCCAGGGCGTGGTTCCCTAGTCGGAGTGCGCGGCGTGCACGCAGCCCCGGCGCCTGCAGAGGCAGGGTTACAGCCGGGGGCTAGTGTGTATGCAGCCCGTCGGCGCCGTGCACGTGGCCGTGGTGGAGCTCTTCCTCGGTGGCGGTGCGTACGTCGCTCACCTTCGCGCGGATCCATAGGCGCTCGCCCGCAAGCGGGTGGTTGCCGTCCACGACGACCGATTCCGGCGTCACGTCCGTGACGGT
>WNFL01138474.1_pt1 | contig 12139 bp, 13 predicted proteins | sample 5400361 | NCBI WGS metagenome assembly WNFL01 (sample SAMN13153351, study PRJNA577476) | soil metagenome | isolation source: 40 cm soil on Douglas fir-dominated hillslope | place: USA:California | collected 2013-09-17
TATTATCTTACAGTTGGGCTAATTATATACCAAGAGCACAAGTATTTGTGAAGATGATACTAAAAAAAGGATTCAAGATCTATGATTTAAGATTTAAGAAGAAATTAGAAGGCTAGATTTAGTAGTCCATTCCGCCCATGCCACCCATTCCGCCTGGCATTGCGGGACCTGAGGAACTATTTTTTTCAGGAATATCTGTTACTAATGCTTCTGTAGTAAGTACCATCATCCCAACAGAAACTGCGTTTTGGACGGCACTTCTTGTTACTTTTGCTGGGTCAACAACGCCGTCAAGTACCATATCACCAAATTTTCCACTCATTACATTGTAACCATAATTTTTACCTGTCTTGTTATCTTCAACTGTTCTTATAACCCATCCTTCATCAACACCCGCGTTTTTGGCAATAGCTCGCATTGGCTCTCCTAATGCCTTCCATAAAATATCAACACCTGTTTTTTCGTCATCCCCTGTTAATGTTTTCTTAAGCGCTACTAAAACACCTCGTGCTTTAAGAAGTGCAACTCCTCCTCCTGGGACAATACCTTCTTCAAGCGCGGCTTTTGTGGCTGCAACAGCGTCATTAACTCTTTCTTTTTTATCTTTCATTTCAATTTCTGTAGCAGCACCAACATTAATAACTGCAACTCCACCTGATAATTTAGCCAGTCTTTCCTGAAGTTTTTCTTTATCAAAGTCTGAAGTAGAAGCATCAATGGTTCTTTTTATTTGCGCAATTCTTGCCTGAAGTTTCTTTGGATCTCCCTTGCCGCCAATAATTCTAGTATTTTCTTTATCTGCCCATACTTTATCTGCTCTTCCACAATCCTCAATAGTTACTGACTCAAATTTGCGGCCTGTATCTTCTGATATTACTGTTCCGCCTGTCAAAATTGCAATATCTTCAAGCATTTCTTTTCTCCTATCACCAAATCCAGGCGCTTTTACTGCAAGAGTGTTAAAAGTACCTTTTAATTTATTTACAACTAGAGTCGCTAATGCTTCACCCTCTATATCATCTGCGATTATGACCAAGCTTTTTGAAACTTTAACCAAACTCTCAAGGAAAGGAAGTAATTCCTGAAGTCCTGATATTTTCTTATCCGTTATGAGAATGTAAGGATTTTCAATTTCTGCTTCCATCTTATCTGAATTAGTGACAAAATATGCTGAAGCGTATCCTTTATCAAATTCCATTCCTTCTTTATAATCAATAGACATTTCTAGTCCTCTGCCTTCTTCAACCGTAACAACCCCATCCTTACCAACTTTTTCAAGAGCTTGAGCAATTAGGGTACCAATTTTTTCGTCTTGGGCTGATATGGTGGCAACTTTTGCAACATCACCGTTTTTAACAGGCATTGCCATTTTCTTAATTTCACCAACAACGGCTTCAACCGCCTTTTCCATACCGTATTTGAGGATCATTGGATTTGCACCTGCTGTAACATTCTTAAAACCTATATTTATTATAGACTGTGCAAGAAGTGTTGCGGTTGTGGTTCCATCTCCAGCAACATCATTTGTTTTAGAGGCTGCTTCTTTAACCATCTGGGCTCCCATATTTTCAAATGGATCTGCAAGCTCTATCTCTTTTGCAACTGTAACGCCATCATGAACAACGCTTGGGCCACCCCATTTCTTATCTAGGGCAACATTGCGTCCTTTAGGACCAAGAGTAGTAACTACTGCATTTGCAAGCTGATTTACTCCCTTAATAAGTAATTCTCTTGCGTCTGCGTTATATTTAATTTGTTTAGCCATATATGTTTGTATTATGTATTATGTAGTATGTATCATGTATCGGTAACTCCTTATTCATACTTAATACGTAATACTTGCTACTTAATACTAGTTAACTATCGCAAGAACATCTTCTTGACTAACCAGAGTCATTTCTTTTAAATCCAATTTAACTTCATTTCCACCCCATTTTTTGTACATTACTTTATCCCCAATTTTAATAACCATAGGGATTAATTTACCGTCTTTATCCATTTTTCCTTTACCAACTGCTCTTACAACACCAATTTGTGGTTTTTCTTTTGCACTATCAGGCAAAATAATACCAGACAGGGTTTTTTCTTCTGCCTCTAAAGGCTCAATAAGAACATTGTCAAATAATGGTTGTACTTTCATAACATTGTGGCGAGCAGAATCTATTGATTTAAAAAATCACTCCGAGGAAGTGACTGCTAAAGTTATACCTTAAATTAATTTTTTTGTCAATAACCTATAGCGCTAATCAGTCGTTATCATTTTGAAAAGTGCTTCTTGGGGTATTTCTACTTTACTTACATTAAACATTCTGGATTTACCTTTTTTCTGTGCTTCGAGTAGCTTGTCTTTACGTGTTCTATCTCCTCCTGACATTTTTGCCAAAACGTCTTTTCTGTAGGGTGGAATTTCTTCTCTGGCTAAAATTCTGGCACCTACGGTTGCCTGTATTACTTGCTTATATTGTTGTCTAGGCAAAGCTTCTTTTAATTTTTTAGCCTTATCACGTGCAATAAAATCTGCTTCGTCTTTATATGCAAATTCAGATAATATGTCTATTGGATTTTCATTAATCTTAACTTCTATATTAACTACATCTGCAGATCTGTAGTCGGTTAACTCATAATCAAGACTCACAAACCCTGCAGAAACAGATTTTAAATCAGGTGATAATCCTTTTAAAAACATACTGTATGGCATATCATATTCCAAAATAACATTGGTATCCTGATACTCCATGTGTTTCATTACTCCTCTTTTTTTCTGACAAATTGTCATAACAGGGCCTAAATATTCCTGTGGTACAAAAATAGATAGATGCATATATGGCTCTTTATACGAATCCTCTTGCCCTGAACCCTCATATGTTTCATATAAAACATGTGGCATAGTAAAAAGAGGTTCTAAGTTAAACTCACGCGAGAGTCTCTGTCTAAAAATATCAGCATGTAAAAGCCCTAAAAAGCCAATTCTAAATCCGCTTCCTAAAAATGCAGAGTACTCATCATGAAATGAAATAGATGCGTCAATTAGCGCAAGCTTTTGAATGGCTTCTCTTAAAGCAACTAATTGATCTGTTGATTTTGGATACACTCCAAAAAATACCATGGGCTTAGGCGTTGCGTACCCCGGCAGGGGTTGGATATTTGATATTTGAGACTTGATATTTGAGATTGTTACCGTATCTCCAACTCTCACTAACCTAATGTCCTTTACTCCTGTTACGACATATCCTATTTCTCCGGCAGACAACTCACCTGATGAAACAAGGCTTGGAGTGAAGTATCCAGTATCAATTGCATTGGTTTTGGTTTTTGTCTGGAATAATTCTATATGTTCATTTGTTTTAATAGACCCATCAACAATCCTGACAAATGCAACAACCCCTCTATGCTCATCATAAACTGCGTCAAAAATAAGCGCCCGTAAATTCTTGTCTATTGATCCTGAGGGAGGTGGGATTTTTAAAATAACATTATGGAGTAATTCTTCAACTCCTTGTCCTGTCTTAGCTGAGATAAGAAAAATTTCTTCCTCTTTAAATCCCATGCTCTCAAGTTGCTTTACAGCGGAATCAACACGTGCGCCGTCCATATCAATTTTATTTATCGCTGGAATAATGACTAAATTTTGTTTTTTGGCAGTCCTAAAATGTGCAACAGTCTGCGCCTGAACGCCCTTGGTGGCGTCAACCAAAAGAACTACTCCTTCACAAGCAGCTAATGTACGGGATACCTCATAAGAAAAATCCACATGCCCGGGAGTATCAATCAGATTCAGAATATAAACATTCTCTTCCATATTCTCCCTCTCCCCTTGGGAGAGGGTCGGGGTGAGGGCATGAAGAGAGGAAGAATATTTATACCTCATCCTTACAGGCGCTAGTTTAATGGTAATTCCGCGTTCACGAGAAATAGGATTTTGGTCTAAAAATTGTTCTTGTTGGCCAATTTTTTCCTTTGTAATTGTCCCCGTTAATTCTAAAAACCTATCAGAAAGCGTTGACTTCCCGTGATCAACATGAGCAATTATGGCAAAGTTTCGAATTTGGGTTTGGTCAATCATAATGAGGCTAATTGTACCATAGATACTGTAAAGAGAATAGGAAGAGGTATTATTATATTGTTAATTGAGCTAGTACTTTAGGAGGATTATTTATGATTGCATTTAATCGGCCTGACCAATCAGAGAAATTTGTTCTTTCTACCATTTCTGCCCCAAATCCTCTTAATGCATCTAAAGATTCATCAAAATGAGTAAATAAGCTTCTAGTTGGTTGACGAAGCGTTTCTGGAAGCGTCAGGACCTCTTGCTCCAAGTGAGTTCTCCTTCCCTCTGTGAATTGCACTTGCGCATTGATCCATGAAGTCAAATCGTTATGAAGTCCAGTTTCTTTTTCCCTGATGTCTTGTTCAACTTCTCTTCTTAAGACTTGACTATTACCTGATTGTTCTCTTAAATGCTGCCTATAGACTAAATAGTCTTCATCAAAAATAGTTGCTGCCTCATATAAAGCAACTTCTCCTCCCTGCATTCCACTTCCAGCCAAATCTGCAAATCCTAGTGCTCTATCTATTAGTGAATAGTTTCCAAAATTATCTTGAACTACAGTATGCAATTTGCCGTCGAATGATGGTTTTGTTATCATGATACCGCCCATAGTTTCTATTTCTTCCTCACTTATTGGCTCAATATTATACTGCTCCCGACAATATGCATTAGCGTCTCTAAGAAATTGCCTTGCATCTTCAACGCTTTTTGCTTCATTTTCACCTGTATGTCTTTTTCTTTTTTGTAATAATTGACCATCTGCATCTCTAGTGTCTGAGACTTGCTCAGTGTCATGAAACGCGGCCTTAAATCTTCCTAAGCTAATATCTCTTGCGCTAACTAAAGAAGGATCAACGATATGCCAGGCGTTTAAAATTTCTCCAGTCCTGTTAATAACTCCAATCGTGTGTGGGACTATGTGGTAAGAGAGTTTCCTGTCTGGATCTTCACTGCTACCCACCTCTTCATGTCTTTCATGAATTAAAGCAAATGCATGCTGGATACCCGCATCCATAACTGCATTAAATAATGTTTCTTGAGAGAGAGTCTCTCTGTTTTGCAAATGTCTCTCAATATTAACTGACATATTAAATGCAGTTTAGAAAAAAATGAGAATGCTTTCTGTTCCCTGAGGAACAATTACAATACGCGGATTTTTTTGTGGAAAAGGGAAACTTTCTTGCTACTTTCTAACTTATGAAGTGCTTCGGTAACTCGCGGCCTTGTTGCGCCTAGCAAAGCTGCTAACTCTTCATGAGATAGAGTTATCTCGCCATTAGGAAAGTAAGATGCTAGTATTTGTAAAATTCGCAAAATTCTTTCAGACAATTGTTTTGCGATTGATTCCTCCATGACAAACATATTCTCCCTTAGTCTTCCTACAAGTATTTTAATTAAATTCACTGCAACTGATGGATGCTTATGTAAAATGTCAATGAAGTGTTGTTTTCTCAGCACCAATACTTTTGTTTCTTGGATAGTCTGAACGCTTGCCGACCTAGGTCCCTCATCAATAAGTGCCATTTCTCCTACAACTTCTCCAGGAGTCCTCATGGTGATGGCGATTTCCTTTCCATCTTCAGTCACTCTATAGACTCTAGTCAACCCTGAAACAATAAAATATACTTCCTCACCAGGCAACCCTTCTTCTATGAAGACATGGTTTTGTTTGAAAATCTTTTCTGAGGTAACATCCCCAATAAGTCCCGCTTCTTCATCAGATAGCTTGGAAAATAGATTCCATGACTTAATAAGAGCAATTTTCTGCTTTCTATCCACAGGGGAATTATACCAGTAAATGACCTTAATAATCAAACTACAGGACTAAATTTGAAATGTCTTAACTCGCTACTGTGAGAGTTTTGGGGTATCAAGGATTATTGCCTGGATTCTCTGATTCTTTGAACCAACTTCTCTCTTTTTAACTCATCAAACCCAGCCGACTCGAGCACACCTACGCCAATTCCTGCACCTTCCCTAACAAGTCCGACTAACAAATCTAAACAATCTACTTCCTTTGCCTCTCTTCCTTTAGCTTCTGTTCTTGCAATTTCTATAACTTTTCTTGATCTAGGAGTTAGAGCAACACTTCCATAAACCATTCTATCTCCCATACCGATAATGAATTCTACCGCACTTCTTGCCTTGGATAAGTTCAGGACCTCTTCATGTTGTTTTTCTCTTCTTTCATGACCATCTTCCTCAGGGTGAGCCAATATTTGTGCTACGGGACTTAGTGGATCACTAAGTAGTCCTAAAAGGATATGTTCTGTTCCTATGTAATTGTGTAGCAACCTTGAACCTTCTGTTCGAGCATGATTCATTACTCTCATTGCATCTAGACTTAATAAGAGCTCTTCATGTGTGGGCTCTCCTTTTTCTATGGGATAAAAGCTCTTATACTCTCTCCTAATTACTCTAGCTTCAGTATCAGATATCTTTCCTACTGCTTGTATTGGATGATCAATCCCAACTTCTCCTGGTTTCAAACCTAACCTTGAAATCGCATCCAAATCTTCTCTCATTTTACCTGCTAAGTCAGCATGATCCAATTGGTTAAGTCGGTTTGCAATTCTTTGTAAATCTTTAAAGTATTCAGCGGCCATAATTTGGAAAATATACCATAACCCTCATGGGATTGCAATCGAGGATAATCGTAATATCTTTACTGTGAGAGTTTTGGAGCATCAATGACTTCATCACTTCTGGACAAAATTTCACGCCAATTGCCCAGTTTTTTGAAAAGAAGAATAAATGTATTTGCCTCTTTTACGTCAAAAAGCCATGTTAGGAATAGATATAGGGAAAGACCAGCTAAAGAAGAAATTCCGGTCAGCATTAACAAATTAATTGTCCTGGTAGTATCAAAAACTAATCTATCCAAAAGCTTAATTGGAATATAGAGCGCAAATCCCGTAAATAGAGTTGCAACAATAATTTTAGTTGAAGAACTTATAAGTTCTGTTTTATCAAATCCTCCTACCTTCCTGTCTAAAATGATAAACAGTATGAAGAAATTTAATGCATTTGCAATCGAATAAGCAATGGCAATACCACCCACATCTGCGTGAAGTGAAAAAATTGTAATAAATCCTATTACAACCATTATTGTCGTTGTAATAGCGCCAACTATAAGTGGCGTAAAAGTGTCATGAAGTGCATAAAATCCTCTGGAAACCAAATATACTAGTGCTTGCGCAAAAAGCGCAACTGAAAAATACGCAAGCGTATTTCCCGTAAGTACTGTTGCTTGCCAATCAAATTGTGATGCTCCATAAATAAGCCTTACAACAGGAATCCTAAGAACTATAAAAAGAGCCGAAAAAGGTAAGACTAAATAAAACATTTGGAAAAAAGATGTCATAAATGTTGTTTTAAAATTTGCGATATTATTTCTCTCCCGTGATAAAACAGGAAAAGCTGCTTGTGCTATTGTCTGTCCAAAAAGCACAACAGGAGCAAAGGCAAGAGTCTGTGCATAATCAAATATTACATATTTTCTCCCCGGACTTATAAGGAAAGATATCAGCGTAACAGTTACTAATGTTCCCAATTGAAAAATAGCAAGAGAAATAGTTCTAGGCCACATTAAGTGAAATACTTCTTTCATCCCTGAAGTATTCAGAAGTCTTGAAGGATGAAATTTAAAACCCATTTTAATAACTAGAGGAAATTGCATAGCAACAAAGATAAGGGCTCCAATAACAACTCCATACGCTGCAGAATAAATACCCACAAAACGATAAAGAGTGATAATTCCTATTATCATTCCTAAGTTATAGAGGGCCGAGGCAATGCCTGGAATAAAGAAATGATTATATGATTGGAGAATGGCTGATAAAAAACTTCCAATAATAAACAGCAGTTCTCCAAAAACAATAATTCGCATTAAGCTTGCCATGAGAGTTATCTGCGAATGCGAAAATCCAGGAGCAATTAAATGAGAAAAGTATTCTGCGAAAATAAAAAGTACAATTGAAATAATAAAAAACACAGAAAGACCAACACTGAGTAGTGTTGAAGCAAAAGTAAAACCCTCATCTTCTTTGCCACGAGAAATATAATCTGTAAAGACTGGTATAAATGCTGATGACAGGGCTCCTGCAATAATTATTTGGAATAAAAAATCAGGTAATCTCGCAGAGGCTAAGTAAATACCTAGCGTATTTGACGCGCCAAAAATTCCAACAAGTAATCTCTGTCTCACCAAACCCAAAAGTTGAGAAAAAATCACAGTTGTCATAATGATAAATGCAGCGGATAGTATGTTAGTTTGTTGTCTAAGGAGAAAATTCAAACCTTTTTGGAGAAAATTCTTATGCATATTAATAGAATTTAATAATTACAGTATAAAGGGAAAAGTATAAAGTATTAAGGGGAAACTTTTCTTTATACTTTATACTAAATACTAAACCCTTACATTTAGCTTGCGTCTTTTAGTATAGCATGGTAAAATATAACTATGCCAGTTATAAAATCGGCTCAGAAGAAATTAAGGAAAGATAAAATTAGAACTTTGCGAAATGATTCAGTGCGAGATATGTTGCACGATGCAATTAAGAAAGCAAAGAAACAACCTCTTGCTTCAAATGTTGTCGCGGCAACCAAACTTGCAGATAAGGCAGCTAAAAGAAATATTATTCATAAAAATAAAGCTGCTAGAATTAAATCTGTTCTTTCAAAGCTAGGAAAGTTACCAGACTCAAAACCAGAATCAAAAGCTTCTGCTAAAGTTACGGCAAAAGTAAAAACTGCAAAAAAATCAGTTTCCTCAAAATCCACCAAAACCTCTAAAAAGAAATAAAAACACCCAAAGATTATTGATAAATAAAGTATAGTAGTATAGACTAAAATGAGGCTATGTCAAAACTGCCCACAATAAACCTGAATAAAGGAAGAAACCAAACATCTTTCTTTGAAACATTTGTCACCTGGTCCCTCACAATAGGAAGAATTATCGTAATTACTACTGAGGCAGTAGCACTTGCAGCATTCTTATATAGATTTAAGCTTGATCAACAACTTGTTGATTTGCACGACAAAATAAAATTAGAGCAGGTTGAAGTAGCACAGTTGAAAAGAAGCGAAGATACTTTTCGTAATATTCAAGACAGACTTGAAGTTAGCAGAAAGTTAAATCTACAATCTTTTCAGGGCTCAGACCTATATCATAATCTCATGGGATTAATTCCAAGTGATGTTTTAGTGCAAGGCGTTGCTTTTTCTCCAGATTCATTTCATTTAGACGCAACAGCAACTTCTATTAATTCACTTTCCTCTTTTATAGATATTCTCAAAGGAGATTCTAAAATAAAATCGCTCAGTCTTGACAGATTAGAGAATAAATCCTCAAAAGGAATCGTTGCGTTTACAATTACTGCAACACTTGGTAATGCTCCAAAAGATACTAAATAAATATGCAAAAACAAATACATTTTTCATCCGCTCAAGTAAGAGATCAACTCAAACAAGAGGGTACAAAATTTTTGACAATGCTGCCTAATATTGAGGGAGAAAAGACAAGAACATTTACAACATTAAGTCTCACGCTTTTTGCACTTGCCTTTTTTTGGTATTTTTGCAATTAACCCCACACTTTCGACTATTGCTGACTTGCAAAAACAAATTACTGATGACCTTTTCGTTGATCAAAAACTTTCTGAAAAGATTGCTAATTTACACTCTCTCCAATCGCAATATAGAGTTTTACAAACAGATATTCCTGTTATTGACAATAACTTACCTATTACGCCTGACTTGAGTAAAGTTGTTGGACAAATTCAACAAGTTTCACAGGAAAATAACCTTGAAACTAGCGTAATACAGGTAAGCGCAATAGATACAACCACTTTAAAAAACCCTGATGATATCCCAATTCTTATTACTTTTGATGGGCAAGGGACAATGGATAATATTTCCCATTTCATAACAGAACTCACATCTTTTGATAGAATTTTAACGCTTGGAACAGTTAACTTACAGCATGCGACATCAATTGATAGTAATACAAGTGACCTAATGCACATATCCATAAAGTTAACAGCATACTATAAACCATAGAACTATGAAGCAAAAAGATGTATTATTTATATTAGTATCCGCCTGTATTGTTGTACTGGCATGGATCATATTTAACGTGTATCATCAATCTATCACATCAAAAATTACAGAAAGTACAAACCAGTCAATTCAACCAATTAATGCTTCATTTGACAAAGATACTTTAAAAGCACTTAAAGAGCGCACTCATATTGAGCCTGTATATACAGCTCCTAGCACAACACCAGGGACAGAACTTGTAACGCGTGTTAAAGCATCTCCAAGCGCTGTGCTTACAAATATTTCTGGACAAGAGGCATCTCAAGGAGGTAATCTAATACAATGAAGTCTTTGCTTCAAAAGCGAATACCAACACTTTTTGGAATAGTGCTAATACTTATTGGTGTTGTTGTTACGTCTTACTTAGTCAGAACAGGAGGTAAATTCACTGGAGTTGCTGCGCCATCTGATAATCCAAAAGATGTGAGAGTAACTAATGTCACCGATTCCTCATTTACCGTAACCTATGCTACAGACACTGCTGTAACAGGAAGCGTTTCGCTTGGACAAGATAAAACAAATTCACAAATTATATTGGATGATAGGGATCAATCATCTGGTGTTCCTAAAGCTTATTCTGTCCATAGCATTACTGTTAATAATCTCAAACCATCTATAAATTATCCTTTTTCCATAAATTCTGGTACAACAACATATTTAAATAATAATCTCCCATTCCAAGCAACTACAGGGTCTACTCTTAACACCCCTAGCCAAACCTCAAATCCAGGACCATTATTAGCTGGTACTATCCTTTTATCAAACCCCTCTCAAGATACTAATGCGTTAGTCTATGTGACTACAACTGGTGGCCAAACTTTTTCAACCTTAACAGATAAAAATGGTGTATATTCAATAAATCTATCAACTCTAAGAACATCTAATCTTTCATCATTTGTACAATTTACTCTAAATAGCCAGCTGCAGCTACTTGTAACTGACTCTAGCAAAATATCTAACGTAAATATTTCTGTTACACAATTACCTAGTGTGCCTACAATTACTCTTTCTAATGATTATGACTTCACAGCAACTTCCCAACCACTAACAACACCTATTGCATCATCCTCATCCTTCCCAAGCTTTTCTCTGGATAAATCTGTAGTAGCTACTCCTAAGATTACATCCCCTACAAAAGATGAATCTTTTACAGACCAACAGCCATTATTTACCGGAAGGGCTCTTCCAAATGAAACAGTTACGGTTACCATTCATTCTCAAAATGTTCAGGGGCAAGTAAAAGCAGACACTAGTGGATTTTGGACTTTCAGACCAACTATCCCACTTGAACCTGGACAACACACAATAACCATAGTTACCAAGAATGCTGCGGGAATACTCCAAACTATTACCCAGTCATTCACTGTATATGCACAGGGGAATCAAGTACCAGGTTCACAAAATATCAGTCCTACCCCAACCTCAATTCAATCGGGGCCAACCTTAGCTCCAACTAAAGTACCTACTCCTACTACGAAACCCACATCAGCCCCCACGTCAGCTGCAGCAACTCCTACAGTTATCCCTACGGTTAAACCATCTGCAACTCCTACTATTATTCCAACAATAAAGCCAACTGCTACGCCAACTCCAGTTATTATTGCTCAAGCTATATCACCAACTCCAACATTAATCCCTTCTGTAGCTTCACCAACCCCTTCGCCAACTGTGATTCAAGCTGGGCCAACTTTAGCGCCAGCCCAGTCTTTAACACCTACTCCCGCAATTGCAGCAACCGGAAATGACATTCCACTTAATCTTGGAGTAATTGTTGGCATTGCAACTTTGGGAATAGGTATTGTATTATTGCTCCTGTCCCGCGCGCTATGACAAATTCCAACATAACCCTGTCATTGCGAGAAACGTAGTGACGAAGCAATCTTCCCATGTCATCCTGAATTTATTTCAGGATCTAAAAAAATAGATTCCGAAACAAGTTCGGAATGACAAATAATAGATTGCCACGCTCATTTTATTCACTGGCAGGACCCT
>WNFL01356740.1_pt2 | contig 12139 bp, 11 predicted proteins | sample 5400361 | NCBI WGS metagenome assembly WNFL01 (sample SAMN13153351, study PRJNA577476) | soil metagenome | isolation source: 40 cm soil on Douglas fir-dominated hillslope | place: USA:California | collected 2013-09-17
CTCCTTCTTGGTCTCTTCGGTGACGATGCGCGGGCCGGTGACGTATTCGCCATATTCGGCGGTGTTGGAGATCGAGTAGTTCATGTTGGCGATGCCGCCCTCATAGATCAGGTCGACGATCAGCTTCACCTCGTGCAGGCATTCGAAGTAGGCCATTTCCGGCGCGTAGCCGGCTTCCACCAGGGTCTCGAAACCGCCCTTGATCAGCTCGACCAGGCCGCCGCACAGCACCACCTGCTCGCCGAACAGATCGGTCTCGCATTCTTCCTTGAACGAGGTCTCGATGATGCCGGCGCGGCCGCCGCCGATCGCGGAGGCGTAGCTTAAGCCGAGATCGTGGGCATTGCCCGACGGGTCCTTGTGGATCGCGATCAGGCAGGGCACGCCGCCGCCGCGCTGGTATTCCGAGCGCACGGTATGGCCGGGACCTTTTGGGGCGATCATCAGCACGTCGAGATCAGCGCGCGGATCCAATAGGTTGAAATGCACGTTGAGGCCATGCGCGAACACCAGCGCCGCGCCGTTCTTCATGTTGTCGTGCAGATGATCGCGGTAGATGTCGCCCTGCAATTCGTCGGGGGTCAGCATCATCACGAGGTCGGCCCATTTGGCGGCCTCGGCGACTTCCATCACCTTGAAGCCTGCGGTCTCGGCCTTCTTGGCGGAGGCCGAGCCCTTGCGCAGCGCGATCGCGACGTCCTTGACGCCGGAATCCTTCAGGTTCAGCGCGTGGGCATGGCCCTGGCTGCCATAGCCGACGATGCAGACCTTCTTGCCCTTGATGAGGTTCAGGTCGGCGTCGCGATCGTAATAAACACGCATGGTCGGTCCTCTTGGCTGGCCGGGCGGAGTGCCCGGATCGACATGTTTTTCTGAAGTGTCAGGGCGCAGGCGCGCGGTCTGGCGAGCAATTTCCGGCGTTGTCTAGTCCATTTTTAACCTCAGGGGAAACCCGTTTCTGCATGGCGCACCGCGGCATCATGCGTCCATGAACACCGGATAGAGCGAGGCCAGCAGCAATATGGCCATGACGATGTTGAACGCCCGTACCGCTCGCGTGGATGTGAGCAGGGGCCGCAGCGAACTGCCGAACAGCGTCCAGGTCGCGCAAGATAGCACCCCCAGCAAGAGGCTCAGCGCCGTCTGGATGGCGATGTTCCAGGGGAAGCCGGCAATGCCCGCATAGGCGGTGATGGTGCCGATCACCATCACCCAGCCCTTGGCATTGACCCACTGGAAAAGCGCCGCTCCCCAAAACGTCATCGGGCGGCTTTGCCCGACGAGCCAGGGCGTATCCGGGTCGGACATCGCGATGACGGCGGCAAGATAGATAAGATACGCGGCGCCGGCATATTTCAGCGCCGTCTGTAGCACCGGAAAGGCGATGAAGATCGCGCCGAGGCCAAGGCCTACTGCCGCGACCATAAAGGCGAACCCGATCGCGACGCCGGCAATATGCGGCAGGGAGTGGCGGAAACCGAAGTTCAGGCCCGACGACAGCAGCATGATGTTGTTCGGTCCTGGCGTGAAAAACATCACGGCTGCGAACATGACAAAGGCGATGAAAAGCGGTTGCGACATGGTGGCGGGTGCTTGTTTTCATCCTGCGGCCGACGGCGGCGTCAGCTGGCTTCATCGGCGTCGCTAGCTCTGCTCGCCAGGTTTCGGTTTCCGCAGCAGGTAGGTGCCGTGCAGCGGCGCGTGATAATCCGCCGAGACCAGCGTGAAGCCGACATCGGTGAGCATGCGCTCGATCACCCAGCCGAAGGTCGAATACTCGTCGCGCATATGGGTGACGACGCTGTCGCGCGAAAACCCGTGGTTCTTGATATTGAAATCCGCCCACGCCTCGACGTCGCGCTCGGGCCCATCGGGCATGCTGACGAAGACGATATCGCGCAGATAGAAATTCGCACCGGGTTTCAGCGCGGCATAGATCCGCGACAGCGCCACCGCCTTCCAGAAATCCGGCAGATGATGCAGCGCGAACTCGCTGACGATCAGGTCATATGAATTTGGCTGATAGGCGAAGCTTAGCAGCCCCGCCGATTGGGTCCGGATCGCGACTTTCCGGTCGCGCGCCTGGATTTCAGCCAGCCGCAGCATGGCCGGCGAAATATCGATGGCGTCGACCTCGGCACCCATCAGCGCTGCCTCGCAGGCCAGCACGCCGTTGCCGCAGCCGATATCGGCCAGCCGCCATCCGCGCTGCACGCCAAGCATGGTCAATGCTGCGCGGGCGCGGAGGTCGCTGTCGTCATGGCGGTCGTAGATCGAGGCGACCGCCGAATCGAGACCGATCTGCCGCCGCTCGCTATAGTACCAGTCGCGCGCCAGCATGGCTCACATCCCCTCAGGCCCGCGCCCGATCGCGGCAACGCCGGTGCGCGAGATCTCGACCAGGCCAAGCGGGCGCATCAGATCGACGAACTGGTTGATCTTGGCGGAATTGCCCGTGATCTCGAACACGAAGCTTTCGGTGGTGGCGTCGATCACGCGGGCACGGAACGCATCCGCAAGCCGCAGCGCCTCGACGCGGTTGTCGCCGCCGCCCCGCACCTTCACCATCGCCAGCTCCCTTTCGATCGAGCGGCCCGACAACGTCATGTCGACCACGCGATACACCGGGACCATGCGGTCGAGCTGGTGCTTGATCTGCTCGATCACCATCGGCGTACCTCGGGTGACGATGGTGATGCGGGAGAGATGTTTCTGGCTCTCGGTTTCCGAGACGGTGAGACTTTCGATGTTGTAGCCGCGGCCGGAGAACAGCCCGATCACGCGCGCCAGCACGCCCGGCTCGTTCTGCACCAGCACCGAGAGCGTATGGCTCTCGATCGGGTCATGGCGCTCTTCCATGAAGTAGGCGGATGCGGGCTGGTTCATTGTCGTCCCCCTTCAGGCTTTTCCGTGATGCCCGCAACTCTCGTCATACCCGCGAAGGCGGGTATCCAGTAATCACAGACTCCCGCGTTCGAGCCGACCCGCCGCGGAATACTGGATCGTCCGGTCAAGCCGGACGATGACAGCAGAATCTGTGGTGGCTGCTCCGTGACAATCATCACACCAGAACCTTGCTGCCGGCGAATGCTGCTGCTTCCGGAACGACCCATCGGTTGAACAGATCAAAATCGATATTGCCACCGCTCAGGATCAGCCCAACCCGCTTGCCCCGAATTTTTGACCTGTCCTGCAGCGCAGCGGCGAGAGCCGCGGCGCCGGCACCCTCGGCGAGATTATGCGTATCGGTCCAGTACGCTCTTATCGCCACGCCGATCTCGTCATCGGTGACCTGCACGATGCGCGAGGCACCCTTGCGGATGATCGCCAGCGCATCGGCATCGGGAACACGCGTCGCCATGCCGTCGGCCAGCGTGTTGCTGGTCTCGGTGGTCACCACCGTGCCGGCCGCGAAGGACAGCGCATAAGACGGCGCTTCGGTGGATTGCACGCCGACGATTTCCGTGGTCAGCCCGAGCAGGTCGCGCGCCAGAATGCAGCCGCAGATGCCCGATCCCTGTCCGATCGGAACATAGAGGACCTCAAGCTCCGGCGCCTTCCGCAAAAGTTCGAGCGCATAGGTCGCGACACCCAGGACAAGATCCGGATGGAACGACGGCACGAATTCCAGCCCCTCAAACTCGGCGCGACGTCCGGCCTCCTCGCGGGCGGACTGAAAATCCTCGCCGTGTTCGACAAGATTCGCACCGAAAGCCCGCATCGCGCGATTTTTCTCAACCGAATTGCCATGCGGCACGAAGATGGTCACCGGCACGCGATAGCGACTTGCCGCGAACGCAAGACTCTGGCCGTGATTGCCGCGGGTCGCCGAGATCAATCCGGCCGTGTTTGGCCGCTCGCGCTTCAGGCGATCGATATAGACGAGCCCGCCACGCACCTTGAAGGCGCCGGTCGGCGTATGGTTCTCATGCTTGACGATCGCGGTCGCACCGAGCCGCTCGGACAGCAACGGCCACGCGTAAGCCGGCGTTGGCGGCATCGCCGTGCTGACGATCTCCTGCGCGCTCTCCAGTTGCCCGAGGTCAAACATCGGCTTGTCTCATCAAAGGCGGCGGGCTCCCTCTCCCCGCTTGCGGGGAGAGGGTTGGGGTGAGGGGGTACCGACAGGTCCGAGCGTGGGGAGAGTCCCCCTCACCCGGCGCTACGCGCCGACCTCTCCCCGCACGCGGGGCGAGGTTAGATAAGCCGTGCCGAGCAGCGCTTCTCATCGCTCACACCAGCGCCTTGCCGCCGGCGAAGGCGGCTGCCGTGGCTTCGTCGTTGGCTTCCGCCGGCAGCAGCATTTCGTTGTGCGCCTTGCCGGACGGGATCATCGGAAAACAATTCTCCAGCGCTGCCACCCGGCAATCGAACAGCACCGGCCGCTTGACGGCGATCATCTCCTTGATGGCGCCATCGAGATCGCCGGGCTTGATCGCCTGGAGGCCGACACAGCCGAAGGCGTCCGCGAGCTTGACGAAATCAGGCAGCGCTTCGGAATAAGTGTGCGACAGCCGGTTGCCGTGCAAAAGCTGCTGCCACTGCCGCACCATGCCCATATACTGGTTGTTCAGGATGAAGATCTTGATCGGCAATTCATATTGAACGGCCGTCGACATCTCCTGCATCGTCATCTGCACCGAGGCGTCACCGGCGATGTCGATCACGAGGCTCTTGGGATGCGCGACCTGGACGCCGACCGCGGCCGGCAGGCCGTAGCCCATGGTGCCGAGACCGCCGGAGGTCATCCAGCGGTGCGGCTCCTCGAAGCCGAAGAATTGCGCCGCCCACATCTGGTGCTGGCCGACTTCGGTGGTGATGTAGACATCGCGGCCACGCGTCGCCTCGAACAGCCGCTGAATGGCGTATTGCGGCAGGATGATATCGTTGTTCTTTTTATACGACAGCGAATTGCGCGCGCGCCATTTCGCGATCTCCTGCCACCACGGCCGTATGTCCGGCTTCTTCGCTTCCGCCTTGAACACCTGCAACAGATCGCCCAGCACATTGCCGGCATCGCCGATGATCGGAATATCGACGCGGATATTCTTGTTGATCGAGGACGGATCGATGTCGATGTGGATTTTCTTCGATCCCGGCGAGAATGCATCGACGCGTCCGGTGATGCGGTCGTCGAAGCGGGCGCCGACGCACAGCATGGCGTCGCAGCCATGCATCGCCATATTGGCCTCGTAGGTGCCGTGCATGCCGAGCATGCCGAGCCAGTTCTTGCCCGACGCCGGATAGGCACCGAGGCCCATCAAGGTGGAGGTGATCGGAAATCCCGTGGCCTCGACCAGCTCGCGCAGCAGCCTTGAGGCCTCGGAGCCGGAATTGATGACGCCGCCGCCGGTGTAGATCACCGGGCGCTTGGCTGACGCCAGCAACGCCACGGCTTTTCGGATCTGCGCCGCGTCGCCCTTGACCCGCGGCGCATAGGACACGTGCACATCGGATTTGCGCGGCGGATGATAGGTGCCGACCGCGAACTGCACATCCTTCGGCACATCGACCAGCACGGGCCCAGGACGGCCGGTGCTGGCGACATAGAACGCCTCGTGCAGCACCTTGGCCAGATCGTTGACGTCGCGCACCAGCCAGTTGTGCTTGGTGCAGGGCCGGGTGATGCCGACGGTGTCGCATTCCTGGAACGCGTCATTGCCGATCAGGTGCGTCGGCACCTGCCCGGTGATGCACACCAGCGGGATCGAATCCATCAGCGCGTCGGTCAGCGGCGTCACCATGTTGGTGGCGCCCGGCCCCGACGTCACCAGCACCACGCCAGGCTTTCCGGTCGAGCGCGCATAGCCCTCGGCGGCGTGACCGGCGCCCTGCTCGTGCCGCACCAGGATGTGCTCGACCTTGTCCTGCTGGAAAATCTCGTCATAGATCGGAAGCACCGCGCCACCGGGATAGCCGAAGATGTGCTTGACGCCATGATCGACCAGCGCGCGCACGATCATGGCTGCGCCGGTCATCTGGTTCGGATCGTGGTTCTTGTCGCTCATGGCTGGCTCCGGATACGCTTTGCTGCGCGGCTTCTTCAGTTGGGTTTTTTAGAAAATAAAAAGGGGCCCAAGAGGCCCCATGCACACCGCCCGAATTTGGATGGCCTCAACCATCCCCGGCGGTGCGCCTGGCTACGACGACGATAAGGAGCTTGGTAATTTTATTACGCATTTGACCGCTCGGACTTCTCGAAGGTTGCGCAAACCATAGCGACCAAACCCCAAAAGTCAAGGCAAGGACGGTCGAAAGCGCTTGGTTTGGAGCTTAGCGGGGTTCCGGACATTCGGCGAGGGTAAATTTACTGTTCCCAGCCATGCGCGCCGCGACCCGCCGTCATTCCGGGGCGCGCCAACGGGTCGGCGCAAAGCGCCGCCCGATGACAGGCTCCGCGCGAACCCGGAATCTCGAGATTCCCCAATGTGCAATTGCACATCTGAGGTTCGCTCGTTTCACGAGCGCCCCGGAATGACGGTAATCACGCTAGCGAGCCATCCCCGCGCCTGCTCCGGCTTCACCCACTCGAATTCCGGCAGCTGATGCCGGAACCAGGTGAATTGCCGCTTGGCGTAGTGCCTTGTATCGGCGCGGCCGATTACAGCCGCCTCTTCCCGCGTGATCTCGCCCTTTAGATGCCGGATCAAGGCCGGCACGCCGTGCGCCTTCATCGCCGGCAGCAGCGGATCGAGATGCCGCGCCGCCAGCGCCGCGACCTCCTCCACTGCGCCCGCGCCAAGCATGGCCTCGAAACGCGCGTCGATCCGCGCATAAAGTTCCTCGCGATGGGGGCTGAGAAACAGCGCCCGAAATTGTCCCGGCGGCAACAACGGCGGCAATCCGTCGCGATGCCAGTCGGTCAGCGAACGCCCGGTGGCCTCGACCACCTCAAGCGCGCGGGCGATACGGGTGCGATCGCGCGGCTTTAGGCGTTCGGCGGATGCCGGATCCCGCTGCGCAAGCTCAGCCTGCAACACCTCGACGCCGCCGCGCTCCAGCCGCGCGCGCACGCTTTCGCGTATCTCAACGGGAATTGGTGGCACCGCCGACAGCCCACGCGTCAGCGCCTTGAAATACAAACCGGAGCCGCCGGTGAAGATCGGCCGGCGGTGTTGCGCGCGCACCTCTGCGAGCGCCGCCGCCGCATCGGCCACCCATGCGCCGGCAGAAAAATTGACCGCGGCGTCGACGTGGCCATAGAGCTGGTGCGGAACTGCTGCCTGCTCCTCCGGCGTCGGCCGCGCCGTGATGATCCGCAAGTCGCGATACACCTGCATGGAATCGGTGTTGATGATGACGCCGCCGGTTTTTTGCGCAAGCTCCAGCGCCAGCGCCGACTTGCCGCTGGCGGTCGGCCCTGCGATAAGCACGGCGTTGCCGTTTTCCTGAAGCGAACTCACGTCAAATGTCTCTCGTCGCCACGCTGATCTGCAATCCGGCCGACCCCGCGCTCGATAGCACGGTGGTAGACGGCGCGCGCGCCATTCTTCCCTCGCCCGCTCAGGCGCAATGGCTGTTCGACGAAGTGGCGGTCGATATTCCCTTCGAAGGCCAGATTCCTTTCGAAAGCCGCGACATCCGGGCCATCGAAAAGCGCCTGCGCGAGGCGCGCGGCGATTTGCCGATCGACATCGTGGTGCAGCCGCGGGCGTGGCGGCGCAAGAAGCTTTTTCTCGCCGACATGGATTCCACCATGATCGGCCAGGAATGCATCGACGAACTCGCCGACTTTGCCGGCCTGAAAGCGCACGTCGCAGGCATCACCGAGCGCGCGATGCGCGGCGAAATCGAATTCGAACCGGCGCTGCGCGAGCGCGTCGCACTGCTCAAGGGCATGCCTGTCAGCGTGGTCGATGAAGTCTTGAAAAAACGCATCACGCCGACGCCGGGCGGCCGCGAGCTGGTCGCGACCATGCGCGCCCACGGCGCCTATACCTGCCTGATCTCGGGCGGGTTTACCCTCTTCACCGGCGCGGTCGCAGCCATGATAGGGTTCCAGGAAAACCGCGCCAACCGGTTGGTGGTCCGCGACGGTCAACTGACCGGCGAGGTCGTAGAGCCGGTACTCGGGCGCGCGGCAAAACTCGCAACCCTGATCGAACTGCGCGAATCCTTCGATCTCGACGACATCGATACGCTGGTGGTCGGCGACGGCGCCAACGATCTCGGCATGATCGAGAATGCCGGCTTAGGGGTCGCCTACCACGCCAAACCAGCCGTCGCCGCGGCGGCGGCAGCGCGGATCGATCACGGCGATCTCACCGCGTTACTGTATGCGCAAGGCTATAGGCGGGATGAATTTGTGGGCGCGTAATTTCTCCACGTCGTCCCCGCGAACGCGGCGACCCATACGCCGTGCCGCCGGTGTTCCGGCCGGCATCAAATGACGCAAGTGCGCCGCCGTTAACGCTTCGATCTCTCCCGCCGACCGGGATTTCGTGCTATGTTTTGACTCATGAACAGTAGCGAAGCCCTTGAAACCTTGCGTCGATCCGAACCTGATCTCCGCGCGCGTGGCGTGCGCCGGGCGGCTGTGTTTGGCTCGGTGGCGCGCGGCGAGAGCCGTCCCGACAGCGACATCGACATCATGGTCGAGATCGATCCAGGGGCGCATCTCACCGTATTCGACTATGCTGGCCTCAAGGATTACATCGCGAGCCTGTTCGACGGTCCCGTTGATGTGGTGAACCGCGACGGCCTCAAACCCTATGTCCGTTCAACCGCGACGGCTGACGCGATCTATGCCTTCTAAATCGCTCGACACCGCCCTTCGCGACATCCTGCATCACATTGACCTTGCTGCAAATTTCTCGGCGGAGTTCGACCCCGCTTCCTTCAAGCACGACATCAGGACCGTGTACGCCGTCACGCGATGCCAGGAAATCATTTCCGAAGCTTCACGCCGCTTGCCGGATGATCTGAAAGCGCGGCATCCAGCTATCGGCTGGAAGCAAATGGCAGGCGCGGGAAACGTCTATCGCCACGATTACGAAGACGTAGCGGCTGAGTTTGTTTGGGAAACAGTGCAGCGGGCGTTGCCGCCCTTACGCGCCGTGATCGAGGTCGAACTTAAGCGTGGTGCCTGAAGCAACCGCGCAGCGGCGCGGATCGATCACGGCGACGTCTCACCGTACTGCCATATGCGAGTTTGTGGGGGGATAGGCCTCGGCGTCATCCCCGGCTTGTCCGACAGTGATGAGACGAGAGGTCGCAGCAAATATCGAGCGTCATCACCCGCGAAAGCGGGTGATCCAGTATTCCAGAGCGTCCCGGATCATGCACGGCGGTGATTACTGGATACTCCGCTTTCGCGGAGTATGACAGTCAACTATGGAGCAGCCCTACTGCACGCTCAGCGCCACGAAGCGCAGCTCGCCGTCGGCGTTCGACACCAAGAGCAGGATGGATTTCTTGCCGTCCTTCTTCAGTTGGTCGACACGCTTCTTGACGTCGGCGGCGTTGGCCACCGCTTCCTGTGCCACCTCGACGATCACCTCGCCGGCGCTCAGGCGTTTATCGGCGGCGTCGGAGGTGCCGTCGACACTGGTGATGATGACGCCCTTGACGCTGTCCTTGATCTTGTAGCGGGTGCGCAAATCCTTGCTCAGGGTTGCGAGATCGAGGCCGAGCGCCTTTTGCGTGACCGGCTTCTCCGTGGGCTCGGCTTGCGTCTTGGCCGCCGCCAATACCGCCTTGTCGCCGTCCTCGAGGCGGCCGAGCGTGACCTTGCGGGTTTCCTCCGCACCCTTGCGGATGATGACGACATCGACCTCCTTGCCGACCGCGGTGTCGGCCACGACGCGCGACAGGTCCTTCGGCTCCTTGATGTCCTTGCCGTCGAATTTGACGACGACATCGCCGGGCTCGATGCCGGCGGGTTTCGCCGGGCCCTTGTCCTCGACGCCGGCGATCAATGCGCCGCGCGGCGGCTTGATGCTGAGGCTTTCGGCGATCTCGTCGGTGACCTGCTGGATGCGAACGCCGAGCCAACCGCGGCGAAGCTCGCCGAACTGCCGGAGTTGATCGACCACGCCGGCGACGGTCTTGGAGGGCACCGCAAAGCCGATGCCGATCGAGCCGCCCGAGGGCGAGATGATCAGCGTGTTGACGCCGATCACTTCGCCGTCGAGATTGAACAGCGGTCCGCCGGAATTGCCGCGGTTGATGGCAGCATCCGTCTGGATGTAGTTGTCGTAGGGGCCCGAGCTGATGTCGCGGTTGCGCGCCGACACAATGCCGGCCGTCACCGTACCGCCGAGGCTGAACGGATTGCCGATCGCGATCACCCATTCGCCGAGCCGCAATTTGTCGGAATCGCCGAACTTCACCGCAACCAGCGGCTTCGCCGGCTTGAATTTCAGCACCGCGAGATCGGTCTTCTTGTCGACGCCGACCAGATCGGCCTTGATCTTGGTGCCGTCGTTCATGATGACGTTGATCTCGTCGGCATCCGCGATGACGTGATTGTTGGTGACGACGATTCCCGAAGTGTCGACGATGAAGCCGGAGCCGAGCGAATTGGTCTTGCGCGGCTGCAGATCGCCGCTCCTGTCACCGCCCTTGGAGTTGCCTCCGGGGCCGCCACGCCGGTTCTTGAAAAAATCGTCGAAGAATTCCTCGAACGGCGAGCCCGGCGGCAGCTGCGGCATCGCGCCCCTGCCCTCGCCGCCACCCTTGGCTTCGACGGTCTGCGAGGTCGAGATGTTGACCACCGCGTCGATCACCTTCTCGGCGACGTCGGCGATGCCGTCGGGGCCTCTTGCCAGGGCCGGCGTGGACACCGGCGCGGAAATCAGGACGCTTGCGGCGCCAAGGCAGATCGCGGCCAACCAGGGGCGCAAGCGATGGCTCAAGGCTGGAATCGCACTGGTCATGTTCGATCTCTCTCTTCGAAAAACGGGTCGGATTTGAAATCCACAGTGCGCCCGAACGGTGTTACGGCGCAAGCATTTGGGCCGGGCCCCGGACGCAAAAACCGGATTCTGCTGCCGCCGATCGTGTCCCTGTGAATACGGCGAAAAACCGGCGCCAGCGCTCACGATGACGTTGATCCTACAGCATTTTTTTCGGGCAGCCAAAACCTGACACATTCTAAAGCGTTTTCAAGCGAAGTGGAGGCCGGTTCGCCACAGGAAACGCGTTGAATCAAGAATCTAGAGTTCCGTTTCGTTTCTATCGAAACGGAGCTCTAGTGACGGACCAGCCATATCAAAATCAGCCCCGCCACCGCCGATCCGATGCCGACGCCGCGCAGAATGTTGTCCGGCGTCGCCAGCGCGCTCTTCATGGCCCGGCGCATCCAGGCCGGGCTCGCCGCGAACAGCAGCCCTTCAAGCACAAACAGGATGCCCAAACCGATGAGGAAGTCGGCGAACGCTATGGACCTCATCGGATTGGAACCTCCCGCTTGATGTTCTTTTTACTTTTAGCAAGGCTTACTCTTACCAAGGCACGAAGCGGAATTTTGCTTCGTGCCTCGGCGTGCTTCGGCAGGCGCATGATCCGCCAAAGCATGCCCTCGGGCTGGCGCGCTCAAGGGTGTGCGCGTCCTGCGCGCCTTACGGCTTCGGCGCGGCTGCAGCCGCCGCCACAGGCGGCTTGCCCGCCGGGTTGCCGAAGAACTTGAAGAAGTCGGAGTCCGGCCGCAGCAGGAAGCGGGTGTCATTGCTCTTCAGGCCATTCTCATACGCCGTCATCGAGCGGTAGAACGCGAAGAAATCGGGATCCTGGCCATAGGCTTCCGCGAAAAGCCGGTTGCGTTCGCCGTCGCCGGCGCCGCGCACCTGCTCGGCGGTCGAATTGGCTTCGGCAACGATGACGGTCGCTTCACGATCGGCGTTGGACCTGATCTCCTGGGCCTTCTGGCCGCCCTGGGCGCGGAATTCGGCGGCCTCGCGCTGCCGCTCGGTCTGCATGCGCTGGTAGACCGCCTGGCTGTTCTGCTCCGGCAGATCGGCGCGCCTGATCCGCACATCGACCACCTGGATGCCATAGCCATCGGCTTCCCTGTCGAGCTGGTCGCGGATCCGCGCCATCAGGGATTCGCGCGCATCCCGCACGACCGTAATGAAGGTGACCTCGCCGAGCACGCGGCGCAGCGACGCGTTGAGAAGGGTCGTCAACTGAATGTTGGCGG
>WNFL01302296.1_pt5 | contig 12136 bp, 9 predicted proteins | sample 5400361 | NCBI WGS metagenome assembly WNFL01 (sample SAMN13153351, study PRJNA577476) | soil metagenome | isolation source: 40 cm soil on Douglas fir-dominated hillslope | place: USA:California | collected 2013-09-17
TAGGTCTGGGTGAGCCGCGGCGGACGATGTCGCTCGCTCAAGGGCGCGCGCAGGTGGAGGGCGCCGAGGTAGCGCTCGAGCCGTTCGGGCGGCAGCACCGGGAGCACGACCGGCGCCACGATCGCGGCGAGTGCCAGCCACGTCACCGGGATCGCGCCGCGCAGCCAGGCCCAGGCGCGCCTGCGCGGCTGGGCGTCCACCGCCACGGCGCCGGCCGCGAACAGCGCGGGATAGAACGGGCCGAGGTAGTAGGGCTTGGCCTGGGTCGCGACGAAGACCGCGAGGATGACCAGGTAGGCCCAGGCGAGCGCGCGGTACGGCCGCCCGCCGCGTGAGATCAGCAGCCAGACCAGGCCCGCGATCCAGACCGGCGCGGTGAGCGGCAGCATGTTCATGGCCTGCGCGTTCAGGAACGCGAGCGGGGTGATGGGCGCGTTCTTGAGCCGGCGCGCGTTCTCCATGAACTCGAGCGTGGGCCAGCCGTGCCGCGCCTGCCATGCGAGGTGGGGCGCGAAGATCGCGAGCGCGAGGGCGGCGGCGAGCCACGGCCAGCGGGTGCGCAGGTGGCGGCGCGCGGGCGTCAGCACCAGGCCGGCAAGCAGCCCGGCGAGCAGGAACAGCACCGAGTGCTTGTTGAGGAGCCCCAGCCCCGCGATCACGCCGAGCAGCAGCCACAGCCTCGGGCTTCCGCCTTTGAGGATCCGGATCGCGATCCACAGCAGCAGCGACCACGCCAGGACGTCGAAGGCGTTCATGGTGAAGAGCGTGAACCCCTCGAGGAACGCCGGCGCCACGATCACGCCCAGCGCCGCAAGCCCCTGGGCGTAGCGCCCGCCGCCCAGCTCGCGCGCCATCGTGCCGGCGAGCCACACCGTCGCCGCCCCGGCGAGCGCGGGCAGCAGGCGCAGGCCGGCGAGCGATGGGCCGAACAGCAGGCGGCTCGCCTTGGCGAGCAGCGCCACCAGCGGCGGGTGATCGACGTAGCCCCAGGCCAGGTGCTCGCCGCACGCGATGTAGTAGAGCTCGTCGCGGAAGAAGTGGTAGTGCCGGTTGGTGAGCACGTGGAGCAGGAACGTCGCGGCGGCCAGCGCCAGGACGAGCGCAGCGCCCGCGGGCCGCCCGGCCGGCGGGGCCGGCGCGCTCACCGCGTGACCTCCAGGTACAGGCATGCGGGGAGGGGATCGGAAACGCCCGCGCCGCGCGCGACGACGCGCCGGCGGTGCTCAGGGCAAGCCCCGAGTGCCGCGGGCCCCCGCTTGACCGGTCGTGCGCTAGAGCGCGATGCTCGCGCCCGCCATGAAGACGACGCGCGCGCTTTGCCTGCCGGCCGCCCTCGGCCTCCTCGCCCTCGCCGTGGCAGCACCCGCCGCCCCGGCGCCGCGGCCGCCGCGCGCCGCGGCCGTCGCGGGACGGGTCGAGTCGTTCGTCCTGTTCGACTCGACCTACCAGCGCCCCCGTCGCCTCTGGGTCTACACCCCGCCCGGCTACGACGCCAAGCGCGCCACGCCCTATCCGCTGATCGTGGCGTTCGACGGCGCGGCGTACGTCGAGGAACTGCCGCTCCCGCACGTGCTCGACTCGCTGCTCGCCGCGGGGCGCGCGCCGGCGTTCGTTGCGGTGCTGGTGGACGACTCGACCGGGGCCGCACGGCTCGCCGACCTCGCCAACGCGCCGCGCATGGTCGAGCTGCTCGCCCGGCAGATCGTGCCGTGGGTGCGCGGCCGCCGGCACGTGACCAGCGACCCGGCGCGCACGATCGTGACCGGCTCGAGCGCCGGCGGCCTGGCCGCGGGCTTTGTCGCGTTCTCGCGACCCGACCTGTTCGGCAACGTGTGGTCGCAAAGCGGCGCCTTCTGGCGCGGCGCCGACAGCTCGAACGGGGCGCCGTGGGAATGGCTCACGCATGGGATCCAGACCGCGCCGCGCCGCCCGGTGCGCTTCGTGCTCGAGGTCGGCTCGCGCGAGACCATCCGGACGCTGGGCGGCGCCGGCCCGGTCTTCATCGAGGCGCACCGGCGCTTCCGCGACGCGCTGGCCGCGAAGGGCTACGAGGTGACCTGCACCGAGATCCCGGGCGGCGTCCACAGCCCCGAGGTCTGGCGCACGCGCCTCGCCGGCGGGATCGTGACGCTGGCCGCGGGCTGGCCGCGGCCCTAGACGCGGCGCGCTACCCGAGCCGCGCCCACACCCGCTTCGCGCACTCGCGCGCCCGCGCCGCCACCTCGGCCTCGTCCACGGTGGTGAGCGTGCCGCCGTCCATGACCACCTCGCCCGCGACCATGGCGCCTGCGACCGGCGCGCGCAGCAGCCCGGCCCACAGGTGCTCGTGGAGCGTGCGGGTCGAGAACTCGGTGGCGGGCCGGTAGTCCACCAGCAGCAGATCGGCCGGAGCGCCCGCTTCGAGCACGCCGAGTCTGGTGCCGAAGTGCGCCGCCGCCCACTCGGCGCCGCTCACGAACAGGCGGTGGTAGTGCATCGCGGCGCGCGCCCCGGCCCAGCCGAAGGTGGCGTCGGGCACCGGCGGCGCGTTGACGCCGGCATCGCTCCCCCAGCCGATGTCGACCTCGCGCACCAGTGCGGCGACCGGGCCCACGCCCACCGCGGTGAGCGTGTCGCCGCGCTCGCGCGCCTCGCCCACCAGCCCGCGCGGCGCCGCCTCGGCGTGCGCCCACAAGGTCGAGAGCGTGCGCTCGCGCCACGCCCCGGGCGCCTTCCAGCGCTCGGCCGGCGTGGTGTCGAGCGCCAGATCCACGTGGACCGCGAGCCGGTCGCCGGCGGCGTCGAGCGCCTCGGCGAGCAGGCGCTCCACACCGTCGAGCGTGGTGGCCTGCACGCCCACCAGCCCGCGCAGCTTGCCCTCGCGGCGGCGCTGGATCTCGGCCGCGAAGCCCAGGCTCTCCTCGAGCGCGGCGCGGCGTTCGACCGCGCCGTCGTTCTGAGAGGCGCCGTAGCAGGTCGCGACCCGCGCCCCCACGGTGCCGGCGGCGGTCACCACCTCGTTGAGCGACAGGTCGAGGCAGGCGCCCGAGCGGTGGAAGTCGCATACCGTGGTGACGCCGTGCCGCACACCCTCGACCAGTCCCGCCATCACCGACCAGTAGACGTCCTCGGCCGCCAGCGCGCGATCGAAGCGCACCCACTCGGCCGGGGTGCGCAGGTTGAGCCCGCGCGCCAGATGGCGCGCGAGGTGGACGTGGGTGTTGACGAGCCCCGGCATCACGACCCGCCCCCGCGCCGGCCACAGGGTCTCGTCCGGGTAGGCCCTCGCGAGGTGGCCGGCAGGGCCGACCTGGGCGATGTGGGCGCCCACCACGCGCACCGCCGCCTCGTCGAGCACGGCGGGCTCGTTGCCGCCGGTCAGCACCGTGCAGGGGCCGATGATCATGCGGCCGGCCTCGCCTCGGCGCGCAGCACCAGCGCGCGCGCCTCGGCGCGCGCATCCGACACCGCGCGCGCCGCGTCGAGGGTGGCCCACTCACCGGCGCGGTAGAGCACCCGCCCCGCCACCATCGTGAGGCGCACGTCGGAAGCGCGCGCGGCGTGGACGATCGCGGCGTAAGGATCGGCGTCGGGCTGCGGCGCGTGGTGCGGCGCCCCCTGGCCCACCACGATCACGTCCGCCTGCTTGCCGGCCTCGAGCGAGCCGGTCGCTTCGCCGAGCCCCAGCGCCCGCGCGCCCTCGCGGGTCGCAAGACCGAGCGCCTCGCGCGCCGTGAGCGGGTCGCCGGGATGCTTCACGCGCCCCAGGCCGGCGGCGAGGCTCAGCTCGTGGAACGGGTCGAGGCGGTTGTTGCACGCCGCCCCGTCGGAGCCCAGCCCGCAGCGGATCCCGGCGCGCCGCCAGGCGCGCACGTCGGCGATCCCCGAGCCGAGTTTGAGGTTGGAGCCCGGACAGTAGACCAGCGCCGCGCCCGACTTGGCGAGCAGCGCCAGCTCGGCGGCCTCGAGCCACACCCCGTGGGCGCCCACGAAGCGCCCGCTCAGCACCCCGCGCTTCGCGAAGTAGCGCGGCGCCGTGGTCCGCACCGCGGCCTTGACCGCGCGCGCCTCGGACGGGCTCTCCGAGAGGTGGGTGTGGACCAGCAGCCCGCGCTCGGCCGACACCGAGGCCACGCCGCGCCACAGGTCCTCGCTGCACGACAGGATGAAGCGCGGCGCCAGCGCGACGCGCAGCCGTCCCCCGGCCGCGCCGTCGAAGCGCTTGACCAGCGCGAGCGCGTCGTCGAGCGCCTCGCGCGGGCGCTCGAGCAGCTCCGCGGGCACCCCCTCGCCCTGGTCCATCAGCGCCTTGCCGAACACCGCCCGGATGCCGCTCTCCTCCAGCACCGCGGCGGTGGCCTCGGTGTGGCGCACCGTACCCATGTCGTTCACGCACGTGACCCCGGCGGCGACCAGCTCGGCGAGCCCGAGGCGCGCCGCGGCCGCGATCGAGGCCTCGGTGTGCGCGGCCTCGAGCGGCCAGATGCGGCGTCGCAGCCACTCGAGCAGGTCGCTGTGCTCGGCGAGGCCGCGGAACAGAGTCTGGCACAGGTGGACGTGGGCCTGGACGAGCCCGGGGAGGACGTAGCCGCCGGCGGCGTCGAACTGGAGGTCGGCGCGGCCCTGCGGCAGCACCGCGAGTGCGCCGGGCACCGCGCCGCCGACCGCGGCGATCACGCCGTCGCGCACCAGCAGGGGGCCGGCGACCACCGTGCCGGCGTCGTCCATGCACACCAGCGTGCCGGAATGAATGAGCATCGAGCTCAGGCGGGCGCCTCCGTGCGATCGAGCTTCAGGTCACGGCATCCATGCCGGACGTTGCGGGACGTTGGCACCGGGGGGCGGGGCTGTCAAGGACCGAGGCCACGTGCGCCACGCGCAGCAGGAGCGCGGCCGGGGCGCCGCGAGCGCGAGGCACGACGCCCGCGCGCGCCTCGGCTCGCCCACCTCGGCGCGCCGGCCGGGTTGACCGCGCCGCGCCCGGGCTCCTAGCCTCGATGCATGCGCGATCTCCCGCTCGCCCTGCCGCTTCCGCCCACCGATCCGCTCGCCGCCCTCGAGGCGCTCGCCGGGCTGCCGCACGCGTTCCTGCTCCACTCGGCGCTGCCGGGGGAGCGCGCGCGCTGGTCGTTCTTCGGCGCCGATCCGTTCGCATGGCACCGCGGGGCGGACTACGACGGCGCGGTCGCGCGCTGGCGCCGCATCGCGGCCCCAGCCCCGCGCGAGGGTGCGGCACCGGCGCCGTTCGGTGGCGGCATCGTGGGGGCGTGGGCCTACGACTTCGGCCGCAGGCTCGAGCGCCTGCCCGCCACGACACGCAACGACCTCGGGCTTCCCGATGTGGTGCTCGGCTTCTACGACGTGACCGGCGCGATCGACCACGCCAGCGGCGCCGCGTGGCTGTTCTCGAGCGGGCTCCCGCTCGATGGCCGGGAGCGCGAGACGCGCGCCCAGGAGCGGCTCGACGCCTTCGCGCGCCGGCTCGCGGCGCCGGTCACCGCCCGCGCGCGGCGCGGCCCGTGGCGCATCGGCGCGCCGGCCTCGACCTTCGAGCGTGCCGGCTACGTCGCCGCGGTCGAGCGGGTTCGGGACCACATCCGCCGCGGCGACATCTTCCAGGCCAACCTCTCGCAGCGCTGGACCGCACCGGTGGCGATGGGCGACGCGGGCGTGGCGGCGCTCGGGCTCGACCTCCAGCGCGCGCTCGCGCGCCTCTCGCCCGCGCCGCACGCGGCCTACCTCGACGCCGGGGATCACGCGATCGTGTCGGCGAGCCCGGAGCGCTTCCTCGAGCTGCGCGGGGCGCGCGTCGAGACCCGGCCCATCAAGGGCACGCGCCCGCGCGGCGCGACCCCGGCCGCGGACGCGGCGCTGGCGCGCGAGCTGCAAACCAGCGCCAAGGACCGCGCCGAGAACGTGATGATCGTGGACGTGCTGCGCAACGACCTGGGGCGGGTATGCGAGCTGGGCTCGGTGCGCACCGCGGCGCTGTGCGAGCTGGAGGCGTTCCCCCAGGTGTTCCACCTCACCTCGACCGTGACCGGGGCGCTGAGGCCCGGGCTCGATGCCTTCGACCTGCTGCATGCCTGCTTCCCGGGCGGCTCGATCACCGGGGCGCCCAAGATCCGGGCGATGGAGATCATCGAGAGCCTGGAGCCGGTGCGGCGCCACCTCTATACCGGCGCGATCGGCTACCTCGACTGGCGTGGCGACGCCGACTGGAGCATCGCGATCCGTACCGCGCTCGTGACCCCGGGCGCGATCCACTTCGCCGCCGGCGGTGGCATCACCGCGGACTCCGACGCCGAGGCCGAATACGCCGAGACCCTGCACAAGGCGGCGGGGATGACCGCGGCGCTCGCCGACCTCGCCGGTGCGGGCGCCGCGAGCCCCACCCCCGCCCCCGCGCTCCGATGAGGCCGCGGCGTCTGCCCGATCACGCGCTGTGGGTGGACGGCGCGATGCTGCGCGGCGAAGCGGCCATGATCTCGCTCTTCGACCGCGGCGCGCGCGACGGCGAGGGGATCTTCGAGACGCTGCGGATCTACGACCGGCGCCCGTTCCAGTGGCGCCGGCACCTCGAGCGCTTGGTGCTGGCCGCGGCGGAGCTGGGCTTCCCGGTGCCGCCCGCGCCCGCGGTGATGCGTGAGGCGCTCGAGGCGCTGCTCGACGCCCAGCAGCTCGGCGACGCGGTGGCGCGCATCACGGTGACGCGCGGCATCCCGGGCGGGCGGCCGACCCGGACCGGGTGCTGGATCGAGGTCGAGCCGCTCGCGGCGCGACTGTGGAGCGGCGCCCGGGGCGGGCGGGCGAGCGCCATCCTGTCGCGGCGTCCGTTCGAGCCCGGGGCCCTGGGGCGCTACAAGACCACCAGCCGGCTCGCCTACCACCTGGCGCGCGAGGAGGCGCGGGCGGCGCGCGCCGACGAGGCGATCCTGGTCTCGGCGGCGGGCGACGTGCTCGAGGGCGCGGTGAGCAATCTGTTCGCCGCGCATGATGGCGTCGTGACGACCCCTCCGCTCGAGCGCGGCATCCTGCCGGGCCTGACGCGCGCGGCGGTGATCGGGGCGTGCGCCGAGCTGGGCATCCCGTGCCGCGAGGAGCCCGTCGACCGGGCGGCGCTGGCCGAGGCCGACGAGGTGTTCCTCACCAACTCGGTGCAGCAGGTGGTACCGCTCGCGACCCTCGGCGGCCGTCCCCTGCCCGCGCGCACGGTGGGCGAGCGGCTGGGGACGGCCTACCGGGAAATGGTCGAGCGCGCGATCCGGAGCGACGAGGATGCCTGATTCGACCGGCTCGACGGCTCGCTACACCGCGCTCCCGCAGGCGCGGCACTTGCGCGCCGCGGCGGGCACGGTCTCGAGGCATTCGGGGCAGGTCTTGGTCGCGGGTGCCGCCGTCGCCGGCGCGGGCTTGAGCAGCGACTTGGTGATCAGGAAGACGCAGGCGGCGATGATGACGAAGTCCACCACCGACCCGATGAAGGCGCCGTAGGTGATGGCGTTGCCCGGCGTGCCGTCGGGCTTGGTGCTGAGCACGAACTTGAGGTCGCGCCACGCGCCGCCCGGGATCAGCAGGCCCACGACCGGCATGAGGATGTCGGAGACCAGCGAGCTCACCACCTTGCCCACCGCGGCACCGATGATGACGCCGACCGCGAGCGCCAGGGCGTTGGTCTGAAGCAGGAATTTCTTGAATTCGTCGAGCATAACTGCCTCCGTGGGTGCGGCCGGAGCGCCCGAACCGAGGCTCTCCCGCCGCCATGCGGTTTGCCACGCCCCATGCGCGGCGGGCAGCAATATACAGCGCCGCGACGTGGGCGGGCAGGGCCGGTCCGCGAGGAGCGGCCGGAATCGCGCGAACCATGACGAGGCGTGGTGCCGGGGCAGTCTGAACCCATGGCATGCGCGATGCATCTTCACGTATAGAAGGAGCGGCCCCGCCGCGTGACGACCGGGACCGCGATCAGGCGCCGGAGGACGCTACCCGCTCCGGGGCCACGGGACGCACCCGGCAAGGAACCCCCGACATGGCCTACAAGGGCGGACGACTCGAGCTGCTGGTGCCCCACATGCTGCGCGGGCAATTGCTGCGCCCCGGCTTCGTTCGGCTGGGCCTGCGGCTCGGGGTCGCGCGCCAGATGCCCGCCTGGGCCAAGCTCCAGTTCATCAACTCCGGCGTGTCGCCCGAGGAGCTGGACGGTGTGCTGGGCCGGATCAAGAGCCTCGGCTCGTGGGTGGACGAGTGGCAGGCGTCGGGCCGCGATCACGAAACCCGGGGACAGGACGCGCAGGCCCTGGGCGATTTGGCCCAGGCCGGCCGCGAATTCCTCGCCGCCTCGGCGGCCTACAACTTCGCCCAGCACGTCGTGTTCCTCGACGTCAACCACAAGCGCGCCCTCCACGAGGCGTGCGTGCGCGCCTACGCCATGGCCTCGCCGTTCTTCGATCCCCCGGCGCGCACGTTCGAGGTCCCGTTCCGCCGCCGCGTCATGCGCGGCACCCTGCGCGTGCCGCGCGGGCGCAACGGCCACCGGTCCACGCCGGTGGTCGTGTTGTTCAACGGCACCAACGCGGTCAAGGAGGAGCTGCACTGGTGGGGCGAGGCGCTGCTGCGCCAGGGCCTCGCGGTCATCGCCTTCGACGGGCCCGGCATGGGGCACTCGTTCCACCGCCTCTCGATGGTCGCCGAGCCGCGCCCGGTGGGCGAGGCGATCATGGGCGAGATCGGGGCCCACCCCGAGCTCGACATCAACGCGGTCGGCATGATGGGACTGAGCCTGGGCGGCTACCTCGCGATCCGCATGGCCGCCCACGACCGGCGCATCCGGGCGGTGGCCGCGGTGAGCCCGCCCTACGCGCTCGACGTGTACTGGAACATCACGCTCGCCGGGATGCGGCGCGAGCTGGCGGCGCTCTACGACATTGACGAGCGCGAGATGGGTGCGCAGATCGAGCGCATCACGCTCGCCGGCGTCATCGACACGCTGCGCTGCCCGCTCATGCTCACCGCCGGCGGCCACGACCACCTGACCCCGGGCCGCGAGGCGTGGCGCATCTTCGAGGACGCGCGCTGCGAGCGCGAGATGGTGTTCTATCCGCGCGCCGGCCACGAGTGCTTCAACGTGCTCGGCGAGCTGCGCCCGCGCATCGCGAGCTGGCTGGCGCGCAAGATCGCCCCGGGGCGCACCGCGGCCTGGGCGCCGGCGTACCCCTCCGCGCACGACGGCGCCGCCGACGGCGACGCGCTCGACCCCGCGCGTAACGCCGCCGAGGCGGTGGACTCCGACTTCGCCGACGCGCTCAACGGCGAGATCGAGCGCCCGGTGTGGAACCGGCTCGAGTCGCCGGGCGTGCCGGTGCGCTGGCGCTGGCCCTGGGCCGCGCACGCCGGCGAGCCGATCGAGGTCGTGTACCGAACCGATCCGGGAGAGTTCGGGGCCAGCCCGGCCCCGGGCCCCCCGTCCCGCTCCACGAGCGACGCGCTCCTGTACTAGCCCGCTCGCCCTCGGCGCGCGGGCCCGACGCACCCACCCCGCCTGCGCGCCCGCGCCAAACCTGCTAGTCTTTTCGCGCTTTGGCCGCCTGCGTCGCCCTGAACGAGGCCCCATGCCCAGGACCGCCACCGGAACCCGCATCCGCCCGCTCGACGAGCTCGACATCGGCGCCATCGTGCGCATCGACGAGCGCATCACCGGCATCTACCGTCCTGAGGTCTGGGAGCAGCGCGCGGGCTACTACCTGCGCCGCGATCCCGACGCCTCCCAGGTGGCCGAGGTGGACGGCAAGGTGGTGGGCTTCATGCTCGGCGAGATCCGCGCCGGCGAGTTCGGGCTCGAGGAGCCGAGCGGCTGGATCGAGCGCTTCGGCATCGACCCCGACCAGCGCGGCAAGGACTTCGGCAAGCAGATGTTCGCCGCCATGTGCGGCCACTTCAAGGAGCGCGGCGCGGTCAAGGTCCGCACCCTGGTGGACAAGAAGGAGACCGGTGTCACCGGCTTCCTCGACGCCCTCGGGTTCAGGCCCTCGCCGCTCCTGGCGCTGGAGATCGAGCTGTGAAAGTCGCGGAAATCACTCTCGAGAAGAAGTACCACGACGCGGTCGAGCACTGGCGGCGCCACAACTTCAAGGACTACGAGTCGCTGCTCGACAACTGGCAGAAATACTTCCCGACCGACGAGGAGTTCTGCCTGTGCGCCAAGCTCGAGCTCGGCACCTCCGATCAGGTCCAGATCGGCGAGCACAAGGGCGAGCCGAAGCGGGTCAAGCCCGACGAGTTGACCGAGGAGGAGGCCTCCCACCTGCTCGCGATCATCCGCGCCCAGGCCTCGACCGAGTTCGGCTCGATCCAGCAGCACGCGGGCACCCTCGAGCGCGCGACCGACGACCAGGATCGCGCCTGGGTCATGCGGGTCATGGCCGAGGAGCTGCGCCACGGCTACCAGATGATCCACCTGCTGCTGTCGCAGGACTGGAGCCGCGTCTCGGGAGGCGCCACTGGCGAGCAGATGGTCGAGGAAATCCTCTCGATGCAGACCGGCAACCACGTGCTCGATGCCTTCAACCTCGACTACGACTCGTTCATCGACAACATCACCTTCGCCGCGATCATCGACCGGGTGGGCAAGTACCAGCTCACGATGCAGAAGGTGTGCGCCTACAAGCCGATGGCCGACTCGATGCCGCCGATGCTGCGCGAGGAGGCGTTCCACCTCGCCGCCGGCGTGATCCCGATGCGGCGCTGGGCCCAGCGCGCCGCCCAGGGCGATCCGTTCATCACCATGGAGGCGGTCCAGCACGCGGTGAACAAGTGGCTGCCGCGCGGGCTCGAGATGTTCGGCGACGAGCGGGGCGGCGCGAAGAACGTCAACTTCGGGTTCAAGGATCTCAAGAACCGCGAGGCGCAGGACCAGTACATCGAGGAAGTGCGTAAGATGATCCGCGACATCAACGCCCGGTTCGTGCGCGCCCGCTTCCCCGAGGTCGCGCCCGAGCAGGCCGAGCAGGTGCTCGACGAGCTCGACCAGACCCGCGGCGCCCATCGGGGCTTGAAGCACGAGGACCTGCTGCGCATGCCGGACCGCCGGTTCTTCCGCCGCAAGGGCGAGTTCGCGTTCCAGATGGTCGGCATCGACGGCGAGCCCTTCACCGACGTCGAGGCCTGCCTGCGCTACCTCGCGAAAAATCTCAACGAGGGCTACATCGCGAGCCGCGACATGCGGAACTACGCCGACGCGCTGCGCAAGGTCGCGGCCGGCACGATGACGGTGCCCGACGCGATCATGGCGATGCCCAAGCTCAAGCGCGTGGGCGGCACCTGCCCATGCTCGAAGGGCGTGCGCTGGGTGATGGAAGACCCGCAGGCCGCAGCCCAGCCCGCGACGCGGGGCTCCGCCTAGCTCCGGTTCTGCTCCGGCCCGCCCGGAGCCGGCGTCCGTCCCGGGCGCCACGCAACGCGCTCGGCCCGGCTTCGCCCGGGCCCGCCCCGCGTGACAGGCGGCGCCCCGAACTTCTATCATCGCGCGCTGCGGTTTCCGCCGGCTGCGCACCCGGAGCGTCCATGCCCCGTACCCCTCGCGTCGCCTATTTCTGCATGGAGTTCGGCCTCCACGAGTCGTTCCCGATCTACTCGGGCGGCCTCGGGGTGCTGGCGGGCGACTTCATCAAGTCGGCGCGCGACCTGGCGCTCCCGGTGGTGGCGGTGGGGCTGCGCTGGGCGCGCGGCGCGGGGATCCAGCGCCCGGGGCCCGACGGGCAGCCGGTGCTCGAGTACGCCGAGTACGAGCACGGCTTCCTCACCGACACCGGGGTGCGCGTCCGGGTGCGGGTGCGCGGCAAGGAGATCCCGTGCTCGGTCCACGTCACCGAGCGCTTCGGCCACGTGCCGCTCTACCTCCTCGAGCCGATGAGCGAGGAGGACCGCTGGATCACGCGTCGGCTCTACGAGGCCGGCACCGACGTGCGCATCGCCCAGGAGATGCTGCTCGGCATCGGCGGCCTGCGCGCGCTCAACTGGCTCGGCATCCCGATCTCGACCTACCACTTCAACGAGGGCCACGCGGTGTTCGCGGGGATCGAGATGCTGGCCGGGGAGATGGCGGGCGGGTGCACGCTGCCCGACGCCTGGGCGCGCACCCGTGGGCGAATCGTCTTCACCA
>WNFL01017687.1_pt1 | contig 12134 bp, 14 predicted proteins | sample 5400361 | NCBI WGS metagenome assembly WNFL01 (sample SAMN13153351, study PRJNA577476) | soil metagenome | isolation source: 40 cm soil on Douglas fir-dominated hillslope | place: USA:California | collected 2013-09-17
TTATTCTGTGTATAAAATATGTGGATCGGCTGGTGACTATACCTCAGCCGATCTTGGTTCCCTGCCTTGATACTCATCGTCCCGCTCGATCCCTTAGCTTGACATCTAGTGTGTCCTGGCTTAGCCCGACCCCTTACTATCTCATACATGACAGGAGCGGTGGTTGTCAGGTTCAACATGGGCAGGACATAGGCACTAATCAGCCTGTTCGCACTGTGTACTTTGTCAAGCGACGGGAAACCGATCGATAAAGGCTACGAGCGTATTTCAGGTTATCACCTGGGTGACTTAGGCGCGCATGTCCACACGACCCACAATATTCATGTAATAGGTGTAGATGAGTTTAATATATCGATTGGTATACCTAATCAAACGCGCACTCTTCCTATGCCTCTCCATTAATCAAAGGTAAAACAAGTACATAGCGGGATTCTCCTCGTTTTCATCGGCGACGACGGGCCACCCGTCTCCGCGTTCCGTGAGCTACTCGTCCTCTGGCGCCGTAATTGGGTGCTAGTACACTCCCCAGCTCCGCTGTTGGTTGGCCGCCATCACCACCACCACCTCTTACCGATAGCGGTTTCCGACACCAGTTTGGAGAAGAATATGGCCGGCCTCGTCGCTCTTGGCAACCAGCAGCGTCCGGGTATCGACTACAACGAGTCATCATCTTCTGTTACGCACCCCGAGTCTCTCCGCACGCTTCTAGCCTGCATCGGCTTGCGCACATAGAGAGGATCGGGCAACTGCAAGAGCTGAATTCCATCGGGGGAACCTGCTGAGGATGTGATAGGAGGATAATGAGCATCGTCAACAATGAGCAATGCGATTCCGCACCCCTTCCATTGCATTCGAGGCCGGATCGCGTCGATCGAGCGAACTCGGAGGGTAATTGAGCACAAGGCGCGGAAGCGGCGGTTTGGACTTGACAGATGCCTGAGAGTCCTGTTCAAGGGTTCCTGCCGAAGCGCCAGAAGGTGGATCGGTGCATGCAACACCCAGAAGACGTAATACAGTTGAAATGGCTATAATGAATAGCGTTCGTCGACACCCAGAGCTATTCATTGTCAAATGTATACATTAAATGATTCATTACAAAATAATCAACTGAATTGAACTGTATTCAGGGTCCAGTTTTAGTTTTTTCGGGGCCAAAAGCTATGCATTATTCAATATCACCTATTCATTATAGCCATTTCGACTGATGCGGATAGGAGTTTCTTTGTCGGGGTGTCCATCATCGGTTTGGTGGCTTGCTCGAATGCGGTCAACGGTATATGGAGGGTGGATTTGCTAGTGTTGGGCTGTTATACTGGCTCAACAAGGACTTTGAACAACGAGTCGTTTGCGTCGGCATCAATAGGGCAGTCCCATATCCGGTTTCGTCCAATAGTATTATGGAGGGTACCATTTAGTGTGCACACCATGGTTTGCACTCTCCCAAATTCCTCTGGGCTGAGGCGTTCAGCCCAGCTCCGTATGGTATGTTCATAACAGAATTCCGACGAAACACTCAACGCACGGACGTCGTACGGGTGTGTGGGGTGCTCGATGGCAATAAGCTGCTCGTTTGGCGTGACGTGCGGTATCGTCGAACAGAACAGAAGGAGTACGTTGAAGAACTCGACGAACAGGTGACATATTGGGTATAGGTATCAAGGAGGAGGTTACAGCATTGGGATCAAAAAAGGCTGGCCATGGTTTTCGTCGAGAGATCGTGTTCTTTGCGGATGGCTTGCCACCGACCCCGACCTCGACCTCGCTGGATCGCGGCGCAGACGACTCGGCTGTTCAGCCACTGCTCACCGACGGCATCGAACGTGGAGGAGGGTGAGTCGTCGCACCAAGGCAAGGTCGCTGCCGTGGCTGGCAATCAGGAACAAGTTGTAAATATTTCTTCTATTCCTTGTGCGCAAACGCCGAGATGCCTGGTTTTTGCTTGGGATTGTTAGTGTTGTGGACGATAAAGTCGGGGCGGAGTAGCTGGGTTTGAAAGCGCGAGTGTTTCGGGACCGCCGCTCACCGTTATTCTCGCGCCTCTTGGTTGTACTGACCACCTTCATGTCCAGAACGGGAACACATATGCTCGTCCACCAAGTCCACCTGTCTACGCTCGTCGACCCACTCGCACAGTTTGAGTCCCCTCAGGCGTCGCAACAGCCCGCAGGCTTGGTGTAGCCCCTGCGACCGTCGATCCAGCTCACCAACCACATCCAGCACCGCTGCCCGTCCTCGCGACTCGCGAACGAGTACCTCCCGCAAGCAGCAGCAGCAGCAGCAGCAACAACAGCAACAACAGCAACAGGGTACGGCACGACCGAAGAGCTGACGCCGAAAACAAGGCGTGTGCATGGCTACCCGTCCGGCTTCCTGTCGTCGTTCTTCCCCGCCGTTTATGCAGTGTCAAACCCGCGCCGCCGTCGCCCGCGCCTTACATGGCCCCCGCACTGGCACCGCCTTAGAATCAAGGACCCGTTACTCACGGCGATGGTGATGGAGCGATCAGGTAGAGGAGGTGCGTTTTCAATCAGCGCCTGAAGGCCTGAAATCCTTGCTGGAGAATCAGTGGCAGGTTCGTGAACTATGTTGCTGTCAGCATACGTTTGTTGCTCCAGTTCGATTCTGATGGTCGATTTAGTAGGAATTACGCGACGGACGCAGCAAGAGGCTCCGCACCTTCCGCGTATGAATGCCTCAAACCACTTGAGGTGCACAGTCCATTCATTGGCGAGGGAAGAAAAGCGTCCCGTTTCGGCCATCACTGCGGAGGATGGGCTTCAGTGCTTCTCGGAGTGCTAGTTGAATGCGGTGGGCGGGTTCAGCGTTGGGCGCCAATCTCCCCGTTTGCACGTTGTAGGCTATCAAAGGATGGTAAACTGATTAACGCCTGAAAATAACTGTGAACGCATTCCAGGTGCATCACCCAGGTGTTTTAGGTGGCGATAGGGATCACCAATCCGAACCGATGTTTGCCTGTTATTACAGCATATTCACTACGTAGTTGAGCATTACGTTACACTTCCTTAGGTATTACACGGAACGTCCTTAGTCCCAATCGCTATCGTCGCTGTCGTCTCCTTCTTTCTTCGTGGTCACTTTCGTCGCAGTGATCGGAGCGGCACTGCCAAGGCTACTGGGAGGAAGGTGTCGAGTGGATACACCAGGAGATAACCCATTGCTGCTCGCGTTGCCCGACCGTGTGCTGACCAGGTCGTAAGAATCTTCTGATTCGCGAGGGCTGGACTTGTCTTTCGTCGGGAGAGTGGTGAGAGCGGTGAGAGTAGTAACAGAGGCCGACGGGTCAACATCATCTGAGGATGGTTTTGGCGTTCGTTGAATCTCTGCCTCGTCTTCATCTCCCCAGCTAAAAAGTTCCTCTTTTTCCGCTTGAGTCGACGCTTAAATGGTAAGTGTAAGTCCAGTAAATTCCACAAGGCAGGGCCAATTACGCTACCTTGTAGAAGCGCCTTCCGCTTCTCCTCTTCCTGCTGGATCTGCCAGGCGCGGAACCAGTACCGCCTCCAAAACGTCTCATCGTCCAGCTCAGAGGGAACAAGACTCACCCTCAGAGCATCGAGGCCATCAAGCTTCTCTACCTCTTCACATTTTTTCTTCCACTCATCACTGAGGAGCCCACCATCCTTCGCATTGATCTCTCCGCAGAACCATTCGTATGTTTCGCCACTCGGTACAGCACGTATCATCTCTGGGTCCGTCCTCAGCTTCCTCAAGAGTGCGCCTGTCCGGCTAACGGAAATGGCCTCCTTGCCCTTCCCTTTCTGATCGGCAGCAGCCTCTTCTTCGCGCGCCTCGGAGAACATCCAGACATCCGATCCGTCCCAAATCATCCCTGGCTGATAGCCAGCTTGACCAGGTGCTGGCGGGACGACTTTGACTGCGTCTTGGAAGAACTCGCCCGCTTGTTTTAACCAGTCTTCACCTTGCTTTCGTGCACCGCCTAGCAGTTTATCTCTAGCTTCTGGATTTTGCAAGTCTGGGAGGCTCTCTTGCAAATGGTGCACGCCGGTGACGACGTTCTCCTGGAGGTGATGAACATTTTCTTGCAGGGTGTGTAGGTTCGCAGTCAGGGTGGATTTCAGTTGTTGAACCTGGGGATCAGAGAGGGTGCGTTGAAGCGTGGATTGAATATTGGCTGAGCCCTCAGAGAGTGACTTTTGTACGGTCTCCGCAATTTGGGTTGAAGGAATGGGCAAGAAGGAGAATATGGTGGTGGATGTCGGTTGAAGTGAAGAAGAGGTAGCATCGGAGGCCTGGGAGGAGTTCGCCAGTGTCTCCGGATCAGTCGGAGCTGGCGTTGCGTTTGGGTCAGGGAAGGGCAGAGTTGAGTCGGTTGCAGATCGCTGCTGGAGTTTCCCAAGCTCTTGTTGCGCTTGCTGAGCGACCGATACAAAGTCCTTCCGAGCGGTTTGTAATGCAGCTACGCCCTGCGGACGAGGTCAATTTCTTTCGCCGTCGACTGGATCAACATGAAACACCTGCTTGCGAAACGATCCCCAGAAGCCCCCGATAGTCCCCATTACTTGCTGGACTTCTTCATTGAGGGTCGGACTGCTCGTTGGTGACGTAGAGGTCCCTGCAGTCCCAGTGGTTGGCGGAGTGGCAGCCCCGGAAGCGGGCTGAGCAGCTGTTACTTGATCATCGAAATCGTATACATCCAGCGGGTTCATTTCAGCGAGATAATCTTGGAAGCTTTGAGTTGTAAGACGTGGTTGGGTCGAAGTGATAGGCCAACCACTTCGCTCCTCGCTTCTTGGAGCTAGCGCGAGCGCCAGCACCCCGCGGATCTGGTCCCACAGTCCATTTAGGAAGCCCATTTGCGAGCATGGTACCTCCGACAATTGCTGTGCCTGGAATATCGTTCCAGGACCACCAGCAGACCGAGGACCTCGTCGCACGAGCAGAACTTGTCCCCGTTCCCGCCACACACCCAGTAACCCGCGAGACGACAAATATCTGATCCAACAGCGGGTGCTAGACTTGGAGCATTCCTCCCCGGCTTCTCGGAAATAGGAGTCGTTGACGATCAACTCATCTGCTACTAGCTATCCCGTTAACACCGCGAAAACAATGGACCTGGATTTATGTGGATCCCTTTCCATCTATGGTGCAAACTCGGTCAGGCTGGGTGCGATCGCGGTTGCGCAGGATAGGAATATTAGTTGAACCGCGGGTTGGATGCAGCGAGCGGCGAGTTACCTCAATTCTAGATTCACAAGTGAATGTACATTCTGAAGCACGTCGTGTGCTTACTCAGTTGTAAGCGACATCGTGGAGTAACAAGAGCGGGGCAAAACGCGGTTGGACAACCGGGGCCAAACTTTGACAAGGAAACGACACCAGAAGGGACGTCGAATGGGATACAAAAGAGTGGAAATGAGGGACTCTATTTGTCAGGGGCAGCACGGGACTTGGAAGCAAGCCGCCTCGTCTGAAATGCGTCGCGTCGTCCACGATATAATAGAATAGAATACTGCCAAAATCCAATATTCTAATGTCCCTAATATGAGAGCATACGGATGTCCTGCTTTTCGACCTATTTTTCTGACATTTTGCATTACTGTAATTGCGGCAAGAGGCACTACTACGAGTAACCCTCGTTCCCTTGTTCCCTTGTTCCCTCGGGACCGGTCTCCATACCGGTTCTGGATACGACTGGGACCCAAGCGCTGGTTGCAACTTTGACTGCAGCCTCGACGGCTTAATTCTTTTGAAAGTGACGTAACCAGTGCACCGGTGACGAAGTCGTATTCCAAGTTGTTTATAGGGCGCAGAGGCGACTTTGTGCGACATACGCCCCATATAGCAGCCGAGCTCAAGGGGCAAAACGAACCTGGGTACCTGGATACCTGGACCAGCCATCGGCTCTATCTATTCGGTGCGTAGATCGTAGATATCAGACCCCGTCAATACTCCATACCTTATAGTACTCTCATTATCATAACTCTGGCCAACTTCATCCACACCGGGTGGTTCACTCCACTTATCGGTCCAAAGGACTTTTCAAATTCACCGTTGCAGGGTTGCTCCGGTCTGTTATTGCGTGTCACCGATTTCTCAAGTATGGTCTAGAACTGTTCAGGGACTGCAACCCGTACTCCACCTCGGTTGACAAGCGGCGCATACCAGGGGCCTTGTACCTTCGCTTAATATTACCATACGGCGTATAGTGTGCCAGCCTTATCTTTTGGAGAGACAACAAGGTCCACTCCTCTGATCAAATTCTTTCACTCGCAATGGTTCATCACTCTGATCAATTCTCTCAGGCAGTGGAAGCAACAAGCATCTACAGGCAATCAAATTTGTAGTGCGCAACTAGTACACCATGAACACCCGCGACAATCCATCGAAACCTCCCCAGGATACACGTCCTAATTCGCCACATGTGCCACCCGAGTCGCGACCCTCCGTAGAGTCTACTCCAAAAACTTGGATACACATGGCGTCCTTCGGCTCCCAGTCCAGTGCTACTCCCACTCCCTCAGCGTCCGCCCTCCGTCGAGCGGCTGCCGCTTTCCAAACAGATTCTCATACCCACCCCCACGGTTCATTCTCTGGCACTGGTGGTAAACTTGCCGCCATCCTGGGGACCGTGGGGTCTTCCTCGCGCGGCGCTGGAGTAGGAATCTACAGCAGCCCCCGTGCCCATACTCGTTCTGATTCCGCCCAACAGACGTCATCTTCCTCCACGAGTGGTGTGCTCTGCACTGCGGCTTCTGCTACCATGCCCGCGCTCAATCTTGCCGTTTCTCATTCATCCCAAAAGAACACTCCCACTCGGTCACAGACACCTTTCGATGGGTACCGAGTCGGAGGTAGTTCTACTCCGTTTGCCTCTAGCGCAACTTTAACTCCTTCCATCACATCTACCTTGGTGAATTCTAATGCCTCTGAGAAGGACAACCCATGGGGTGTGCTCTTCGTCCATGTGCTACCTCTGTTCAACCGCGACCCCCTCCGTATACCGATAGAAGACCTGAACCAGCTGGTAAAGAAGCACTTGAATGTCGTTCTTTCACGCAACCCAAGCAAGGCGATCACCCAGCTGGAATCGGACGTCAGCGAGTTGCTCATGGCGGGTATGGTCACACTCAACTCTAGGCTTTCATTTGGCAGTCAGAACTCGAATGGCTCTCAAAATGGGGTTTCTTCTGGGACCAGGTGTTACCTTACGCTGAAGGAGTGCGTTCCAATCAACGAAACCCCTTGAACGTGTTGACAGCTTTTTTGTTGTAGATATTCCTCCCGCTTCAAACGGATCCGTACCTCGCCTCACTTTCCCGAACACCAAAGGTCCATCGCGCACCTTCACCTAGCTCGCATGAACACGCACCCTCGATAACTGGGACACACAGCATCGACGTCCGCCAACTCGCTCTCCGCGCCTTCCGTGATTCGGTTGTTGTCCCCATTTCCCCTCGACTCCATGCGAAGCTGTCTCAAAGGTCGTCTACCACTGAATTAAGCGAATATCACCAACCCCGGCTCGAGCAAATGCTCCTCGTCCTGTCCAGTATATCCAGTCATACCAGCGCCCTCAGTCTGACGAGCAGCGCATCTCCACTCCAAAGTCCCGGCGAACGTGCAGTAGCGAACCTATTGAGGCTCGTTTTATATCCTCAGGGCCATCACGCAGGTGCAGGACCGGCCGGATTGGGTTTAGTCGGTGGTGTACCAGGCGGAAGGGGGGTTGATCACACCATCGCCCGCTTGCCCTCGTTCCTGAGCGGAGGAGGGCCTCGCGACCGGCGTGGACGTGTTGCTCGCAAGAGCCTGCACCTCAAGGTTCAGCAACTGCTCGAAGGCGGAAAGGGTGGAGCTATGGAAGATGCGGAACGAGAGAGGGATCGCGAACTTTTGGAGCAACTGAAGAGCCCGGATGTCCCCGAGACACCAAACATTCCGGGTATCATCGTCGATAATGCGAGCGGGTGGGGTACTAACGCGCCAAGGGAGAACCGACCGATCACGGGTTACGTCGTGGATGATCACGAGGAGGATCATGGAGTAGATGATGGGCTTGGAAGCTTGCGAGCCGCAATGGCAATAGGTGGTGGAGAAGGAACGCCCGCTCCGAACTGGCAACCATCTGAGGAGCGGATGGATAATTGGGACGAGGCACAGGAAGTTGTGGAAAGGATGGTCGGTATCAAGGGCGACAATCCTCCTGCAACTCCTACTGGCGCAACTGTTCGCCAAGGAAGATAAATTGAACTAGTTTCGCTATTCTCTGGAAAACTGGCTACACTCCGATATGTACCACATCTAAATTGTCTGTGTATCATATGCACATGTCTCATCATTTACATCTGAGGAAGGAGGAAGGAGGTCGAGAAGGTCACAGCGGAGATCGAAAGCAAAACGACATAAATTAAATTGCCATGAAGCAGTTGATGTTCTCTAGAGGCGGCGTAGAGCGAGGTAACACAAGCTGGGCCAACAGTCCGCATGAATGAAGCCATAGTCTGTGACAAGCCGTTCGTCGTTCCCAAAGCTGCAGGAGTCGGAGCCGCGGAGCGAATGAAAAGGAAGATAGTGCCTATAAAGCGTTTGATGGGTGAATGAATTATGTGGTATCCATTGCAGGCTAGGAGTGCTTACTGAAGGACATATCCATGACAGTTGCGAGCACTACACCAATACATGTGAGAAACCACAACCTCCACGGATATGAAAAATCAGTTTCAACGCTGGTGGCAATATTGATTGCGACTGGGAACAACACCCAGAGTGGGAAGAAGGCGCAAACCGAGGCTTGATACACTCGTTTGGCGCCCCATCGCTCCACCAACGCCGCTGTGCACACCGCCTGAAAGATACCATTGAAAATGCCCATACTTCCAAAGAGAATACCAATTGCCCTTGGAGAGAGTGAAAGGGGGGTTGACGCGAGGTATACGGGAAGAATGGCCGTGAAGGAGATCTCGGTTAAAGCCAGAAGCGAGTAGTTAAGCACAGCGGTGAGTACTGGTGTAGTAAAAAGGGCCTTGAGGGGTGGTGCCGCAACCGCTGGAAGTGGTGATGGTGAACAAGACCGCGATGGGTGATCATCCAGCAGGGGGGTAGACTCGGGCCTTGAGAGGCGAGATTCCCGACGTTCCTTGTATTCTTTGGCTTGTTGCTTTCTCACTATAGCCGGTGCGGTCTGTAACGTAACTACTTCAGGCACTCCTCTCAACGGGTGCCTAAAAGGCGGTACAAACCTCTTTCAACCAAATAAAACCGACAACAAATGCAGTAAGAGATATTCCTGCAGCTGAGGCGCAAGGAAGGAAGTAAGGGAACTCCCTCCAGAACGGCAGATCGAACATTTCCCAGTGATTGGCAGGACGAGCGAACACTCCTCCAATCAAGGGGCTATAGCAAAGGTGAAATCGCCAGTTATACATGAATATCTCTATTTGAGGGGGAGGGGGGATAACATACCCTATAGTAGACCCAGTGCTCCAAACGATGGGCAGGAAGGCGAAGCCCTGTGCGGCGTTGGTATCGTCGGTGATTTCACCCAGCATGGACTTCAAGACGCCGACGTTGCCGTTTAACAGACCGACAAGTGACCGGCTGGCGACGAGAGCGGGGAAGGACCGTGAAAGACCAAAACAGAGCATTGAGAACGTGAGACCCAATAGCCCAATCAATACGACTGGTCTACGGCCGATCTTGTCCGATAGTCTCCCCCATTGCAAGACGAAGAGAGTCTCGACAAGAAAGAACGTCGACTCCTGTCCAGATTGATCGTACGGCAGTGCATAGAAAGGCCAAGAGGAAAGAGGAAGAACGCACTATAATCCCAGCATAGTAACCTGTTCTGTCTTCGTTCCCTTTTGTGACTCCCGTCTCGTTTACCAATCGAAAAACGAAAGGGAATATGACGGTGGCGGTGATAGGTTCACAAAATTGCATGAGTAAGAGAAGAACTGTTCATGGTATAAGAGATATATGTGTAATATAGAACGTTTCTGCTACTCACATAGTTGCATTTTTGGAATGGGAGTGCGCCGTCGTGCGGTTCCTGGTCTTGGACTCATCGAAGTGGTTAGGCCTTGCTCTGTGTCGATTTGTTCAGTAATGCATTGTACTACATCGTCTCTGGAAGACCTCTGAGCCATATCTTGCTCGTGAAATGGTGCTGGTCGAGGTGCGGGAAGTTGACATGTCTTGTGGGCTTTTATTACTCTGGGTCAGGACGTTTGGCGGACACCCGAGAGCTTGTACAACACGAGTTTTACGAGTGTTGTGATGGACCCACGGAAGGTCGGTTCTGAATCGACTTTCAATGATGGTGGTGCAAGTGGATGGCTCCAGGTTCGGGGTTCGGTTCGGTTCGCGATGTTCTTGTAATAACGAAAAAGCTTCGCGGGCATATGTCCTGAGGCTAGCATTCAGAGTCATCTCAGCTTCCTGGCTAGAGAACCTATGCAGAGCTCGGCCTCCATATGGAGTCGCCGACACCCGTCCCAGCGCTGAGCCGCACGGATTTGGCAACTCGCGGCCTGGAATGACTAATACGGCCTTCATACCGCTTCTCCATTCTAAAGTCGCAAAAAGAAGTAGATGGCGATGGCAATGAGCAACCCGTACCACCACCAGCGGTAAGCACCAGACACGAGGCCAACACCTCCCCCCGATCCAACCTCCTCCCCATCCCCTTCCTAGAACTCCTTGTGTTATCATAACTCGTGCACCTCGCTCATCCATGGACGGTGCCGGTGCAACTGTCGGCTTCGCTGTTCCAGTCGTTCAATGCGCAAAAGGCATCGTGGGACAAAATCGAGCAGGGATGCCATCCGGCCCCACACGCCAAGTATTGAGGACGCATTCCGCATCGGTCCGCGCAGGTCGCGTCTGAGAAAGCAGAAATCCTGGTGGTACTTTCTGAGTATCAAAAAGATATCAATCTCCTCGACTCACTCTACGATGATAATATGGCCTACCTGGATCAACACCATCTCGACATGGACCTGAGGGTGCCCGCAGGGTTGGTGTGGTCCTGTCCTCCCGGTCTTGCACGACAAGTATAAGAAATATTTTCAACTTATTCATAGATTCATCTAATTTCAGATGACCCAGGCGAAGAGCGACCACCTTTCCTTTATGCTCAAGTCGCCAGACATCTGACAGCGGTCAAGAAGGTCACCCACCCACGTTGCAACCTCAAAGGTATCGAAAAACATGGGGACTCAAGATCCCAAGAAACAGAATCTGTGAGCACCCTCGACCGCTAGATAGGGCCGCGCGCGCTCTTGCTGATCGAGATTCCAAGCCTGTATCTAGACCGTACGGCGCTTCACCTCAGTTTACATCCATACCGCTCATTTCGGCTAACACACAGAAATCACACTGAAAGACGTTCCAAATGGGGAGTATACGGTACGGTTGTTTGTAGAAAATGTGGAGAGAGAAACACAGAGGAAAGACAACACCTGGGCACCATCGCAGCGCCCGTATGTCTCCCATTTTCGCAATACGTACACTCACCGGTGGATGTGCGTGTATAGAGAAGTTTCTCCAACGTCTCAGATCCGCGCTGAAGTTTTTTCTTTTTTTTTTTTTTGCGCCTGGACAGAAGTGCTGCGAATCCGCGCTGAAGTCCGAATGAAGAACGGTCATTCCGTTTGGGCAAAGTACAGAGAGGCCAGCGAAGTCATCGATCTCCATGAACTCTTCAGTGATTACTGGACCTCTAACAACGACAAATTCACCGTACTGAGTCAGTCATTTTTGCCACCCGGTCCACAGATCTAATTGAGAAGGACAGAGGCTGTTGTCATTGGAAAGTATAGTGGATCTCTAGAAGTACATTTCTCTGCAAATGACACCGTTCGTACATTTGCCCTCACTGCCCATCCCGTCATCTCATGGTGTCCGCGTAGGCTGAAGCTTTATGCTCGTCACTCCATGAACTCGAAGGATTGCTAAAGGAATACACTCCGATGATGAGTGGATCAATAGAAAAGGCAGTGGACCATGCGATGAAATATGGCGCTGTTTTCGCAGAGGTTGGTGGTCCCATATTCACAAAGAACAAGCAAGACATTGACACCTATTAGTTAAACCCGATTACCAAGGCTGTCTTTGGTGTTACCAAGGTCACCTTTGAGGTTTGTGCTTGCCTC
>WNFL01054455.1_pt3 | contig 12132 bp, 7 predicted proteins | sample 5400361 | NCBI WGS metagenome assembly WNFL01 (sample SAMN13153351, study PRJNA577476) | soil metagenome | isolation source: 40 cm soil on Douglas fir-dominated hillslope | place: USA:California | collected 2013-09-17
CCACCGCCACGAACATGGCGTACATGCTCTCGGCCCAGCTCGCCGCTGCGACGCTGGCGTCCCACTACGCCAGCCTGGACGCCACGTCGATGGTGATCGTCCCGGGCGGCGTGCGCACGGGCGCGAACGTCTGCACGGTCTCCTACCTGAGCGCGGCCCAGGCGATCAGCTGCGGAAGTCCGCCGCTGCTCTCGCTGACCAGCGTGCCGGGCTCGACGACCTGCGGCTGCACGTCGAACAACGGCGTGGTGATGATGAGCAACCTGCTCGCCCGGGCCGATTGCCTGTTGGGCGCCTATCCCAGCATGACGTCCGGAACCGCGCAGCGGACCTACGCCGAGAACGTCAAGAACCTCATAGACATGCTCAACAACAACGGGAACAACGGCTACGCCTGCGGCGGGGTGAGCCAGGTGATCAACTCCGGTTCGGGCTCGTGTCCGGCCACGTTCCACTAGTCCAGGCTAGACTGAGGCGCGCGCACAATCCGTCGGCGCAGCACGCTGCGCCGACGGCGAGCACGCGACATGAACAGGCAGGCAGAGCCGCTACGAATCGTGCTGATGGGCGTCGCGACGCTGGCGGCGCTGGCGCTGCTGGCGCTCTTCCTGCGCGGGCACGGAGCCTCGGGAACGTCTACGGGGCCCGCGACGGAGCGCGGCGGCGCGCAACACGAGGTGCCGGACGCCGGAGCGCACGCCAGCGTCGCGAATCCGCCCGAAGCGGCCTCGCGCGAGCGCGTTCCGGAGCTCACTGCGGCGCCGCCTGCTCCGCGCCCGGAGCGCGAGGTCGGGGTCGACGTCGTGCGGGCCGAGACGGGCGAGCCCGTGCCGGAAGCGCAGGTCTGGTGCTGGCCGCGCTCGCCCGCGCTGGCGAGCGACGGCGACTTCGAGGAGTGGTTGCGCAACGGCCGGGTCGAGGAGCAGCTGGCCTCCGCCCGCGCGCTGCGGGCCGATCGCCAGGGGCACGCGAACGTGCCCGAGCACGAGCAGGGCTTCGTGATCGTGGCCACGGCCGGGGAGCTCTGGGGCTGGGCCAGCTTCGGGAGCCTGCGCGAGGGCTCCGCGCAGGTCGCTCTCGCGCGCGACGTGGATCTGCGCGTGCAGGTCGTCGACTCCGAGGGAGTCGGGGTTGCCGGCTTGCCCGTCGCGCTGCGCGAGCGCAGGGGCTCGGCCTCTTTCGAGCGCCTGCACTCCCGCAGCGCGGGTGCCGACGGCCTCGCCGTCCTGCGCCACGCCGGTCACTTCCTGCGCGCATTGCGCAGCCAGGGTGGTGAGCTCGTCGTCGGCCTGCAGGAGCTCTTCGACCCGCCGCTCGAGCTGCGCCTGCGCGCGGATGCGCTGCCCGAGGAACCGATCCGCTTCGTGCTCCGGCCCAGCGGCTCCTGCAGCGTCGCCCTGGTCGACGGGAGCGGCGAGATCGTGGGCGGCGCGCTCGAGGCGCGCTTGCACTTCGCAGATGCGCCCCGGTCGGGGGCGGAGGCCCGGCCTGCTCAGCCGAGCGAGACGCGCAGCTCGCGCAGCGGGGGCAGGCTCATCTTCGAACACGTCGAGCTCGGACGGGCGGTCGCCGTGGAGGTCCGGCGCGAGGGCTCCGAGGTGCTGCTGGAGGCGCGCGGGCCGGGCCCGCAGAAGCCGGGGGAGCGCGTCGAACTGCGCCTCCTGCTCGAGCCCGGCGTGGCCGTGCTGCGCGGGCGGGTGCTGGATGGGAGCGGTGCGCCGCTCTGCGAACGCGAGCTCCGCGCGCGCCTCGAGGCCGGCGAGGAGCGCCAGATCGCAGGCGGCGAGCGGCGCCTGTGGACCTCGGCCGATGGGCGCTTCGCGCTGCCGACGGAGCTCGGCACGGAGCTGCCCGCGGCGCAGCTGGCGCTGTGTGCCCTGGCCGGCGACGGATCCGAGCTCGCGATCGGCCGGCTGCCGCTGCCAGCGGAGCTGGGCCCGGGTTCGACCGAACTCGGCGACTGCGTGCTGGGCGTTCTGCCCCTCCTCGCCTCGGGCCGCGTCGTCGGCGAGGACGGCCAGGGGCTCGCGGGCGCGCTCGTGCGAGCGCTCGGCGAGCGCGACGGGCTCGCGTCCGTGCGCACGGACGCGGCCGGCGGCTTCGAGCTGCGCGCCGAAGCGGCGGGCGGCGAGCTCGCCTTGGGCGCCGAGCTCGCGAGCCTGGTCGGGGATCCGCTGTCCGTGCGCGTCCCCGCGCGCGATCTGCGCCTCGTCCTGCACCCCGGCGGAGCGCTCGCGGGCCGCGTGCTGCTCGATCCGTCGCTCCAGCGCAGCCTGGTGCTGGTCCAGGCCGCGCCCGGGGCGCCGGCCTCGCGCATCGAATCGACCGTGCTCGGCCAGGACGGCCGCTTCGCGCTGGGCGGCCTGGCGCCGGGAACGTATTCGTTGCGCGTGGTCTACGCGCCCAACGCGAGCGAGCTCGCCACGCTCGGCGGCCTCGAGGTGCGCGCCGGGCCGCCCACGCGCGATCCGCGACTCGACCCGCTCGACCTCTGCACCCGGCAGCGCCTGCTCGAACTCGAGTTGGTCGACGGACAGGGCCTGCCGGTCGCGGAGGGGCGTGCCTACAGCCGACCGAGCGGAGAGACCGATGCGCGCTGGTCGTTCGCGGAGGCGTCCGGATCGCGGCTGCAGATCCTGTGCGACGGGCGTCCGCTCGACGTCACCATCGCGGCCGAGGGCTTCCTCTGCAGCGAGCTCGAGCACCTGGCCGAGTCGCGCCGTGTCGTGCTCCAGCGCGCCGCGCAGCTGCGTCTGGAGCTCGCGGGCGGCCTCGCGCTCCCGGAGCCGCCGCTCTATCTGGGGCTCGAGCTCAAGCCGCCCGCCGGCGGCGGATCCTGCGGGTTCGTCGAGTCGCGCCTGGCCTTCTTCGGTCCCGATGGCGTGCTCAGCTGCTCGAGCGCGCGCGCGGGCGCGCTGCGGGCGGAGGTGGTGGTCCAGCGGCGCGCTCCCGGAGCGCTGCAGCTGGTGCACGCCGTCGAGCCCCAGCCCAGGGTGCTCCAGATCGCGCCGGATCCGTCGCTGCAGGTCTTCTCGATCCGCATCGATCCCGCGGCGCTGGCGGCCGCGGTCGCGGCGGCGCGCAGCGGCGACTGACAGCCCAACGGGGCCAGGATCTCAGCGCGTGAGCGCCATGAAATCGGGCGGCGGGGGCGCCTCGAACGCGATCATCCCGCCGCGCGCGGGGTGCTCGACCGTCAGCCGGCGCTAGCGCGGGTCCCCCACGATCGGATGGCCGAGCCAGGAGAGGTGCGCGCGGATCTGGTGCCGGCGCCCGGTCTCGAGTTCGACCTCGAGCAGTGTCCGGCCGCGCGCGCTCTGGAGCGTGGAGTAGCGCGTGCGCGCCGACTTCGCTCCCGCGCGCTGCCCGACGTGCACGTTCAGCGCCGCATCCTCCCAGAGCGGCTGGTCGATCCGCCCCCGCGGCGGATCGGGCCGGCCCTCGACCAGCGCGAGATAGAGCTTGTGCGCCTCGTCCCAGCCGGCCTGCAGCGCGTCGCGCGCTTCGAGCGTGAGCGCGAAGAGCAGCACGCCGGAGGCTTCGCGATCGAGCCGGTGCACGGGCCACACGCGAACCGGCCGGCCCGGCCGGGAGAGCGCGCTGCGCAGTAGCGCCAGCGCGCTGCGGCCGCGGCGCTGCTCGAGCGGGACCGAGAGCAGCCCGGCCGGCTTGTCGATCGCGACGAGCTGCTCGTCGGCGTGCAGGATCGAGAGATCCGCGGCCTGCCTGGCGGGGAGTGTCGCCCGGCCCTCGGAGCGCAGCGCCACCTCGTCGCCCGCGCAGAGCTCGTAGTGCGGCCGCTCGACGATCGCGCCGTTGACCTCGACGCAGCCGCCGCGCAGGCGCTGCTCGAGCGTCTTGCGCTTCCAGTCGGGCAGGCGCGCGCGCAGGAAGTCGAGCAGGCGCGCGGGAGCGTCGACCTTCAGGCGTTCGGCCATCGGCGACTCAGCGCCGCGCGGCGACGATCGTCAGCGAGACGATGCGCAGGCACTCCCAGGCGCGGATGCTCAGCACGGGCGGCCCCTCGAGGCGCGCGGCAGGCAGGTTCATGCTGTCGACCCGCGTGCCGTCGAGCTCCAGCTCCACACGCCCGCGCGCGCGGTGCAGCTTGAGCGTCAACCGGGGCTTGGAGCCGGCCTTCCAGCCGGCGAACTCGCGCCCCGCGCCCTTGCGCAGCTCGGCCAGCACCTCGGCCGCCGTGCGCGTGCCGGCCAGCCAGCGCGCCTTGCCGCCCTCGGGAGCGCCCAGGAATCCCACGTGGAAGCCCGCGGCCGAGACCAGCAGCACGCGCGGCGGCTGGTCGGCGGGCTGCTCGAGCTTGAGCGTCAGCTCGAATTCCTCCTTCTCGGTGTGCAGCAGCTCGAGCGCGAGCGTGGGACCCGCGCGCGCGAGCAGCTCCTCGTCGCTGCGCGCGGCCAGCGACGGAGACCAGCCCGAGACGTTCAGGATCCAGGTGCCCTGCGCCAGCGCGTTGCCGTGCTGCTTGGCGAGGTCGAAGACCATCCGCGCGCGGCCGGGGCCGACCTCCTCGATCTCGTCGGGGGCGAACGCGTCGCGCAACTCGTCGAGCGGGCCCGACTGCAGGCGCTGCCGCTGCGCGTCGCGGATGCTGCGCAGCTCCTGCTTCTCGTCCTCGCGCCAGACCTCCTCCTTGAGCAGCTTCTCGGCCAAGGAGAGCGCCACGCGCGCGTTGCCGTTGCGCTCGACCATGTAGCGCAGCGTTTTGAGGTCCGTGTGCGCGCGCTCGCTGCGTGCGCGATCGGCGAGGTCGAGCGTGCGGCCGTGCGCCGCGTCCACGCGCAGCCCGAGGTCCTTGACCAGCGGCTCGCCGTCGGGGAGTCCGCCGCCGCGGTCCAGCAGCGCGCTGACGGCGGCGATGGCCGCCACGTCGCCCGGCTCGGCCTCGTGGAACAGGAACAGCGCGCGCAGCAGGCGCTCGGCCGGCTCGCGGATCGCCTCGGGCGCGAGGCCGGCGAGCTTGGCTAGCGACTCGGTCGCGAGCGCCCTCTCGCCGCTCTTCGGCGTGCGCAGGACGAGCGCGCGCGGCACGGCCCCGTCGGCGCGCAGCTTGAAGCCGTTCGTCAGCGGGTCGGGCGGCACGTCGAGCACTCCTACCTCGGGTACGGTGCCGGTCGAGAGCTCCATGCGCTGGCCGGACGAGCTGGCGAGCTTCTGCGCCGCCTTGCGCAAGAGCTCGGTCAAGAGGCGCGCCTCCTTCTCCCGCAGGCCGGCGCGCGCGAGTGCCTCGCCGCGCAACAGACCCTCGGACTGGCTGGCGAAGAGCTGCTCGGCCTCCTCGTAGCGCCGCGCGTGCCAGAGCGGCTCGGCCTGCGAATCGAGCTCCTCGAAGAGCTGCTCGGAATCCTGGGCGCCATAGCGCGCCTCGAGTGCATCCAGGTCGGCCGCGCGCTTGACCACCAGCTCGGGCGAGCTGTGCACGACGCCCGCGGGCAGGCGCTCGAGCGTGATCCCGCGCTTCTCGAGCTGGGCCGCGAAGTCCGCCTGCAACGCGTTCGAGGCTTGCGTGCTGCGGCGTTCCTCGAGCGTGCGCTCGAGCTCGTGGAAGCGCTTCTCGATGAAGTTCACGAGATCCTGGTCGGTGGCCGCCCAGGACTTGTCGAGCGCCTCGCGCCGCCCGTCGGCTCGCTCGCGCAGGGTTGCATTGCCCTGTTCGAGCGCGGTGGCCTCGAGGCCGCGCGTCTCGGCCTTGCTGTTGGCGAGCAGCTGCGCCGCCGAGCGCATGACCAGCTCGCGTGCGCCCTTCCAGTCGCCATCCTGCTCGTGCGCGTCGACCTGCAGCAAGAGCTCGTTCACGAAGTCGTCGACCGCCCTCAGGAAGGCCTTGCGCGCCACCTCGTACCGGTCGTTCACGCGCTGCACTTGCTGCTTGCCCCAGGCGTCGAGCTCCGTGCTCTGCTTCTCGGGCAGCGAGCGCGTGCCGATGCGCTGCGCGAGCTTGTTGCGCGGATTCTGCTGCGCCATCGCCAGCGCCTGATCGAACTCGCGCCGGCCGAGCTGGCTCTCGACCTGCGCCTCGAGCTCGAGCTTGAGGCTCCCGAGCTCGGCGTCCAGGCGCTGCAGCAGGCGGCTGCGGATCGATTCGAGCCGCTCGCGCGCGCGCAGCGCGAGATCTTCCGTCCCGATCAGGCGCTCGATCTCGCCCAGGGCCGCGCCGAGCCCCGCCGCCTGTCCCTCGCAGGCCTGGTCGAGCGCGGCGAAGGGGTCGTTCGCCACCTGGTTCCCTTTGCCGCTCGTGGCGGAGGCGATCGCGCGCCAGCCGAGCCAGCCCAGCGTGCCCAGCACGAGCAGGCCGCCGGCGACGGCGGCCCACAGGCGCGGACCGACGAGCGGCCGGCGCTCGAGCGGATCGAGGCCTCGGCCGGTGATCTGCGGCGCGCGCCGCTCGCGCAGCCGCTCGAGGTCGGCCAAGAGCTCGGCCGGCGTGTGGTAGCGCGCCGCGCGGTCGCGCGTCAGGCACTTGCGCAGCACCAGCACGAGGCCGCTCGAGAGCTCGCTGGCCTGCTCGCGCGGGTCGGGAACGCGCGCGTAGAGCACGTTCGAGAGGATCTCGGCGACACTCTCGCCCTGGAAGGGCGTGCGGCCAGTCACGGCGTGGTAGAGCGTCGCGCCGAAGGACCACAGGTCGCTCTGCACGTCGGCGCTGGCCGGATCGCGCGCCTGCTCGGGGCTGATGTAGTGCGGCGTGCCCAGCGTGCCGCCGCTCTTGGTCAGCACCGGGTCGGCCTCGGAGTAGGCGAGCCCCAGGTGTCGCGGTGCACGACGCCGCGCTCGTGCGCGTGGCGCAGCGCCTCGCAGAGCGGGATGAAGATCCGCAGCGCCTCGCGCTCGGAGAGCGGCCGCTCGGCGATGCGCTCGGCCAGCGAGAGCCCGTCGACGAGCTCCATCGCGTACCACAGCTGGCCGCCGAGCTCGCCCATGTCGATGGCCGAGATGATGTTCGGGTGTGCGAGCTTGGCGGTCAGGCGCGCCTCGCGCTGCATGCGCCGCAGCGCGCTCTGGCTGCCGACCAGCTCATGGTGCAGCACCTTGAGCGCCACGACGCGGTCCACCGAACTCTGGCGCGCGCGGTAGACGATGCCGGTCGCGCCGCGGCCGACGATGCCCTCGATCCGGTAGCCCGGGATCTGGGGCAGCTCGCGCGGCTTCTTCAGCGGCTCCGGAACCATGCGCGCCACGCCGCGTCGGCGTCTTTCCACGAGAGCTTGAGCGCCGCCTGGAAGGCCTTCTCGTAGCAGGCCTCGCGCAGGAACACATTGGGCAGCACGCGGTTCGGCGCGGGCGGCGCCGCCTTGCGCAGCTCGTCGTGGAAGGCGCGCAGCGCGCCCGGCCCGTGGCTCTCGATCCACTCGACGATCGCCATCGCGGCGCTGATGTCGGGCAGCGTGAGCTCGTTGAACTGCCGCGCCGCGAGCTCGTCGAAGGGCGGGATCCCATCCAGTCCGCCGCGCAGCGCGTCGCGCCAGCCGCCGTTGCGCATCGTCTTGGCGTCGAAGTTGGCCGGCGGCGCGTTCTTCTTGCCGACCTTCGTCTCGGGCAGCCCGCCCTTGCCGCCGCCCGTGCTCGGCCCGGCCATCGGCTTCTCGACCAGCTCGCCCTTGCAGAAGACGAGGTTGACGCCGTGCGTGCGGAACTCCATCAAGCTCGCCAGGCCCTCCTCGTACCAGGGCGGCAGGAGGCGCCCGTCGTAGCCGAGCCGATTGGCGAGCAGATGTCCCCAGTGGTGGTAGCAGTGGCCCTCGATGTCGGCCTCGCTGCGCCCCCACTGGCGCGCCGAGGAGATCGAGAGCGGATCCCAGTAGACGAAACCGAAGGCCTGCTGGACCGCCTCGCCCCAGTTGGGCGGGATCGACTGCGTGAGCGAAGCGAAGTGCGCGACGCTGTCGAGGTACAGCTCGGGCTTGTTCCAGAGGTAGATCTCGGCGACCCGCCCGCCGAAGATCTCGAGCCCCGCCGGGGCCTTGTAGGTGCCGTCGAACCAGGCGCGGCCCTTCGCGAGGCCCGCGACGATCCGGGCGAGCTCGTCCTCGGCGTAGTCGCCGATCACGAGCGCGTCGTCGCCGAGCGCCTTGCCCAGCGGCTTCTTCAGCAGCTCCTCGACCTTCTGCGCGTCCGCCCGGCCCAGGGCCTCGGCGCGCGGCAGCCACTGCTCGCCGAAGAGCTCGAGACCCTTCTTGCGCTGCGCCGTCTCGAACGGGATCCACTTGCCCTCGACCAGCACCTCGTTCTTCTCGAGATGGCCCCTCTCCTCGGGCGTGACCCACTGCTCCTTCCAGCGCACGAAACCCTTGGCCAGCATCTCCGCCTCGGCATCGGCCGCCGCACGCGCGTCGCGCTCGGCCGGCGTGAGCCACTCGCCCTTGTACTCGACCTTGCCGAGGAAGGTGTTCGCCCCGGCGTGCTTGGGCTCGAGCTCGAGCACGCGCTTCATGGCCTTCTTGGCCTCCGTGCGCAGCTTCTTCGATTCGGCCCACTGGCCCAGCGCGAAGAAGTCCGCGGCGCTCTTGGCGGCCTTGAAGCGCTCGTCGAACTCCTGCGCGCCGGTCTTGCCCTTCTCGATCCGATCGACCTGCGCCATCGGGAACTCGAAGTCGCCGAAGCCGGTCGTGATCTTGACCTTGGCCGAGTCCTGCGCGGTGACCGTGCCCTCGATGCGCCGGCCGTCCTTCAGCACCAGCACGTCGGCCAGCGCGCTGCCCGCGAAGAGCACCAGCGCAAGTCCCAGCCAACCGCGTTCGAGACGGAGCCTCATCCAAGGGGAGCATAGCACCCCCGGCAGGCCGGGAAACCGAGTCAGTCTCGGCGCGTGCGCTGCAGGATACGCGTGAGCAGCTCTCGGTACTGCGCCCGGCTCGCAGGGCGAACCGGACCGGCGTCGATTCGGATCGCGGAGCCCCACTGGCCCACATCGCCGGCGAGCTCGATCTCCAGCACGCGACCCGTGCCCTCCGAACTGCGAGCGTTCAGGGAATTGAAGAGCAGTACGGAGCCCTCGGCGTCTCCGTAGGTGCGCATGGCCGAGGAGCGCACACGGAAGCCCTCGCCCTCGAGCGCTCGGGCAAGCTTCGAGCTCGTGCGCTCCAGCCCCAGGGGGACGCTCGCCTCCAGGATCAGGGCCCCGGCTTCGCCTCTTGCCGATGGCAGCGGCGGGAGGGGGCCCAGCGGCATGCTGCCGAGCAGTCCCGCGAGCACGATCAGCAGCACTTCGGCCGAATAGCGCCAGCAACCTCCCCAGCTCTCGCCCCAGCGTCGCGTCCAGACGAGCAGTGCGGGCGCGAGCAGGATCAGGAGCACCCCGTCAGCCCCGCTCGGCATCTGCCGAGCGGCGGCATCCAAGTTATCGGGCCAGAGCGCGCGCGACGTCACCCGAGAGCCAGGCACGCGATCCGGAATCGTACCGAGAGGATCGATCGACTCCCGGGAATTGGCAGCGACCAGCCCCGCCATGTGTACGACTCGCTCCGCGCTGGGATTCGCTGTCGGCGCCGCAGCGGCCGGATGCCGATCGAGTACGGCCGTGCCGAGACTCCAGGCGCCGATCGAGAGCACGAGGATCATCGCCACAGCACGTAGCAGGCGCAGCACGCCCGGCTCGCGACGAAGCTCCTCGAGCAGCTCGAGCGGAATCGTCTGCTGCAGATAGCCCGAGACGGCGAGCGCCAGGACCAGGCTGCTCGCCACGAGGCCGTACCAGCCCCACGCGCTCGTGTAGACGGTCATGATCCAGGCCGAGAGCGCCACGACGACAGGCAACACGATGCTGCGCAGCCAGCGAGTCCGGCGCGGGGGTCCCGGAGGCGCATCCTGCGGCCGGCGCAGCCAGCTAGGCGGCTCAGGTCCGTTCGCGGCTCGAACGCAGGCCGCCCAGTCCGCGATCAGAAGCACGAATGCGGTGTTCGGGAGGTACAGCTTGGACTCCACGAGCCGCTCCCAGGAGCGCGTCGCGAAGAACGTCCAAGCCAGGTAGACACAGCCGGCGAGCAGGATCAGATCGACACCAGACAGCGCGCGCCTGTCCACGAGGGTTCCGCGCAGGCCTCCGCGCGCGGCCCAGGCGATGCGCAGCGCCTCGAACGCGGCCAGCGAGAGGAGCAGGCGACCGATCCATGCGTCGGCAGGTCGTGGATCGAGCGACAGGTAGGGACCGACGATCGCCACGAGGTCCTGCGCGCGGAACACGCCTGCGAGCGCGACCCCCGCGCTGAGCGCCGCCAAGCCGTAGCGCAGGAGCGCACCGCGCCGGTCCTTGCGCATTACCCAGGCCGCACCGCACAGCAGGAGCAGGACGAGCGCGGTGTAGCCGAGCTCGAGCTGCTGACGCCGGATTCCACCGATGTCTAGGGCCGCGAGCGCGAGGTCGAGGATCACGCCGGCTACGGGCACGGCGAACAATCCGAACATCCAGGCGGGATCCGCGATCGGGCTGCCCGGGCTCGCGGGGCGCACCGTCGCCGGCTCGTCGAGTTTCTCGATGCCCGTCTTCATCTCGGTCGCGTGCTGGTAGCGCCGCTCGGGCGCGCGCTCGAGCGCGCGCAGCACGACCTCGTCGAGGCGCACGTCGACCTTCACGCGCTGCGAGGGCGGCTCGAATCTGCCGAGCGGCAGTTCGCCCGTGAGCAGTTCGTAGAACACGACGCCCAGCGAGTAGATGTCCGCGCGATGGTCGACGTTCGGCGAGCCGGTGAGCTGCTCGGGCGCCATGTACTGGGGCGTGCCCATCGACTGCTGCGTGCGCGTGATCGGATCGCCCGCCTGCGCGTCCCCCACGATCTTCGCCAGCCCGAAGTCCGCGATCTTGACCCTGCCCCTCTTGTCGAGGAGCACGTTCTCGGGCTTGATGTCGCGGTGCACGATGCCCTCGGCGTGCGCGAACTCGAGCGCGTCGCAGACCTGGCGCACGATGGCCAGCGCGCGCGGCACGTCGAGCTCGCCCGAGCGCAGCAGCTGGCGCAGATTCAGGCCCTCGACGTACTCCATCAGCAGCCAGCAGCGGCCCTGCGTGCGGCCGGAGTCGTGGATGCCGACGACGTTGGGGTGCGAGAGCCGCGCGAGCGCGTGCGCCTCGCGCTCGAAGCGCGCGGCGAAGCCGGACTCGTCGCCCGGGCGCGGGACGAGGATCTTGAGCGCGACCCAGCGCCCGAGCGCGCGCTGGCGCGCCTTGTAGACGGCCCCCATCCCGCCTTGGCCGAGCAGCTCGGTGATCTCGAGCTCGGGGAAGAGCGGCGCGATCTCGGCCACCTCGGGCGGCTGCGGCGGCTGCCTGAGGCCGGAGTCCGGGTCGAGCGCGGGGTCGGACTGGGCCAGGCCCTGCGCCAGCAGGCAGCGCGGGCAGAGCGCGCCCTGCGCCGCGGTCGGGGCGAGCGGTGCCGAGCAGATCGGGCAGGTCGGGGGGCCTTCGCTCACGCAGGGGAGTAACGTCTGCCTGCGGGATCGTTACCGGGAAAAGACCTCGAACAGCGCGCGCAGTTCCTCGTCGACGTCCTCGGGCCGCGCGACGGTCTGCGCAACCTCTTCGCGCAGGATCTCGCGGTAGCGCTTGCGCAGGCGGTGCATGGTCACGCGCAGCGCCGGCGGGTCGGTCGCTCCCCGGTTGCGCTCGCCGATGCGCTCGCGCAGCTCGCGGAACAGCGCGCCGCGGCCCTGCGACTCGAATTCCGCCTCGAGGCGCGCCAGCGTGCGCTCGAGCAGCGCCGCAGCCCAGGCGCGCTCGAAGGCGCGCTCGGGCGTGTCGGCGGTCGCGGGCTCGAGCCGGAAGCGCTCCTCGGCCGAGAGCCAGTCGATCGAGAGCGGGCGCGCGCCGCCGCCGCGCTTCAGCGCCTGCGCGCGGTCGCGCTCGTGCGCGAGGTGGTTCGAGAGCGAGGCCAGCAGGAACGAGCGGAAGCGGCCGCGCGCCGGATCGGCGGCGCTGAGCGCTTCGCGCGCCAGCAGATCCGCGAAGAAGCCCTGCACCAGGTCCTGCGCGCCCTGCTCGGACGAGCCGCGCCGGCGCAGGTACGCGTACAGCGGATACCAATAGAGCTGGCACAGCTCGCCCAGCGCGGCGCGCGCGGGCTCGGAATGTCCGCGCGCGGCCGTGACGAGGCTCCAGCGCGTGGGCGCGAAGCCGGCCTGCTG
>WNFL01103462.1_pt2 | contig 12130 bp, 14 predicted proteins | sample 5400361 | NCBI WGS metagenome assembly WNFL01 (sample SAMN13153351, study PRJNA577476) | soil metagenome | isolation source: 40 cm soil on Douglas fir-dominated hillslope | place: USA:California | collected 2013-09-17
ACCGCCGCGATGATGGCGATGATGAAAAATGCAAGGGCCCAGCTCAGCATGACGACTCCTTCAAAGTCGAAGAGGTTGATGAAGCATCCGGAAGCGCAGCAAAGCCCGTGCCCATGGCAGGCGCGCTGCTCCGTTCGGAGCGCATGTAAGGATGGTCGGCGGCTGTAAGAAGTACCTGTAGCGGGACGCGTGCCCGCGTCGATGTTCCGCTACAAGACGTCCCCGGCACGGCTCCTGCTGCGTGTCCAGTGTATGAAGCGAGACAAGCACGAGCTCGAGTCCGGACCGGCGCTGATGCCGAATCTCATGCAATGGCGCGCGCGGCCCGACATGGCGTGCGATTACTTGAGCGAGGCGTGGCTCGAGTTCACCGGCTACAGCGCCTCCGGAGGACCTGGCGCGCTGGCTGGATGCGTGCGTGCGCGCCTTCGACGCCTGCGAGCCCTTCGAGGTCGAGTACCGCCTGCGCCGCCGCGACGGCGAGTACCGCTGGGTGCTCGACCGCGGCGTGCCGCGCTACTCGCCCGAGGGGGAATTCCTGGGCTACGCGGGCGGCTGCATCGACATCGACGAGCGCAAGCGCGCCGAAAGCGAGCTCGCCCGGCGGCACGAGCCGCGGCTCTCCGGGGTGCGGGTGCTGGTCGTCGAGGAGGACGAGGAGGCGAGGGCGCGCACCGTCGAGCTCCTGAACACCGCCGGCGCGCAGGCGCGCGGCGTGGCGAACGGCACCGAGGCGCTCGATCCGCTGGAGAAATGGCGCCCGGACGTGCTGATCTCGGATCCGGCGCGCGACGAGGAGGGCTATCTCTTCCTGCGCAGCCTGCGCCGCAAGGCGGCCGAGGGCTGCGCGCGCCTGGCGAAGCCGGCCGAGCCGCTGGCGCTGCTCGCGATGGTGGCACGACTTTCGCAACCGGTAGGCACCTAGCCCCGTTTCTCACTGAAAGGACGACGCAAATGAATTGGGACCGCATTCAAGGCAACTGGAAGCAGCTCACCGGCTCCATGAAGCAGAAGTGGGGCAAGCTCACCGACGACGAGTTCGACCAGCTCGCCGGCCACCGCGACAAGCTCGTCGGCAAGATCCAGGAGCGCTACGGCATCCAGAAGGACGAGGCCGAGCGCCAGGTGAACGAGTGGGAAAAGAACGCCTGAGGAAGGTCCTCGCGGCGCTCGCGGTCGCTTTGGTGGCCGCGTGCGCCTCGCAGCCGCGCAGCAGCAATCCGCCCGAGAGCGGCGGCGATGCCGCGCTCAGCGCAAAGGTGAAAACCGCGATCGCCACCGACGTCGGCGCGCGCGCCGCGAGCTCGGTCAGCGTCGAGACCTATCGCGGCGTGGTCAGCCTCTCGGGCTTCGCCGACAGCGAGGAGCGGGCGACCCGCGCGGCGGAGGCGGCGAAGAAAGTGCAGGGCGTACGCTCCGTCAAGAACGACATCCGTATCAAGTCGTCCTGACCGGCCTCGTCGCGGCGACGGGCCTGCTGTCGGCCTGCGCCCTCGCGCCGGCCGCCGACGAGCCGCGCCCGGCGCCGCCCGCCTCGGCGTACGTCGCCGGCAACGCGCTCGAGCTCCTGGTCGACGGGCCGGCGACGCATCGCGCCATGAACGCGGCGATCGCCGCGGCGCGCGACCACGTCAACCTCGAGACCTACATCCTCGAGGAGGGCGAGGTCGGCAACCGCCTCGCGGCGCTGCTCGAGCGCAAGGTGAAGCAGGGCGTCAAGGTGCAGGTCCTCTATGACAGCGTCGGCTCGATCAAGATGGCGGACGAGTACCTGGAGCGGCTGAAGTCGGCGGGCGTGAGCCTGTGCGCCTTCAACCCGGTGAAAAAGGTGGACAAGGTCAATCACCGCGACCACCGCAAGATCCTGGTGGTCGACGGTCGTGTCGCTTTCACCGGCGGGATCAACGTCGCCGACACCTATTCTTCAGGCTCGCTGAGCGCGCGGCGCCACCCCGGCCAGGAGAAGAAGGAGGGCTGGCGCGACACGCAGGTCCGCGTCGAGGGGCCGGTGGTGGCGCAGTTCCAGCGCGCCTTCCTCGACTCCTGGATGCTGCAGGATTGCGGCGTCCCCGTCGAGGCGCGCTACTACCCCGCCATCGCCGGACCCGGCGGCACGCGCGCGCGGCTCGTCAAGTCGGATCCCGATGCCGGGCAAAGCGAGATGTACGGCGAGATGCTCAGGGCGATCGGCAACGCGAAACACCGCGCCTGGCTCACCATCGGCTATTTCGTGCCCGACCCCAGGACCAAGCAGACGCTGATCGACGCGGCGCGCCGCGGCGTCGACGTGCGCCTGGTGCTGCCCGGGTACAGCGACAACTGGGCGCCGATCTACGCCGGGCGCTCCAACTACCGCGAGCTCCTCGAGGCGGGCGTGCGCATCTACGAATGGCGCGAGGCGTCGACTCCACCTGGTCGACGGTGGGCTCGACCAACCTCGACTGGCGCAGCTTCGTGCACAACTACGAGGCCAACCTCGTGGTGGCGGACAAGACCTTCGCGCGCGAGATGGAGCGGCGCTTCGCCCTCGACGCCGAGGCGGCGACGCCGATCGAGCTCAAGCAATGGAAGAACCGCGGCGTGACGAGCCGCATGAAGGAATGGTTCGCCCGTCAATGGGAATACCTGCTTTGAAAGGAGATCACCGATGAAATCATCCGCAGCGAAAAAGCACGACCACGCAGCCCTGCATCTCGAGCTTGCGCCGCTGCCGTACGCGGAAGACGCGCTGGCGCCGATCATCTCCAAGGAGACGCTCGCCTTCCACCACGGCAAGCACCATCGCAAGTACGTCGAGACCACGAACCAGCTCCTGGAGAAGGGCGAGCTCCACGCCCATTCGCTGGAGGAGGTGGTGCGCGGCTCCTCGGGCAAGCTCTTCAACAACGCCGCGCAGGCCTGGAACCACGACTTCTACTGGCACTCGCTCTCGCCCAGGGGCGGCAAGCCCTCGGCGGCGCTGCGCCACCAGCTCGAGCGCGACTTCGGCAGCTACGAGAAATTCATCGACCAGCTCGCCGCCGCCGCCAACGGCCAGTTCGGCAGCGGCTGGGCGTGGCTGGTGAAGAAGGAGGACAAGCTGGAGATCATGGCGACGCCGAACGCGGTCACGCCGATGGCGCAGGACATCCCGTGCCTGCTAGCCGTCGACGTGTGGGAGCACGCGTACTACATCGACTACCGCAACCAGCGCGAGCGCTACGTCCAGGCGGTGATCGAGAAGCTCCTCAACTGGGAGTTCGCCGAGAAGAATTTCGCGTAAACCCCCGGACCATCAGGGGCTTACCCGGACTTTGCCGGACGAGCAGCTACACGCCTTGCGCCTACGGTCAGACTAGAGGGGGATAATCCCCGTGGGAGAAGTGCGGGGGTGCAGAAATTCATCAAGTGCTTCGTGCGCGACCAAGCGGGCGCGTGGCGTTGCATTACCCCGGCGGACATAACCCTGCCCTCGGGGCGTGTTCAGGTGACTGCGGGCAGCGTATTCGTGAAGGGCACGACGTTCATGAACGTCGATCTGGCCGCGCTGCTGGACGAGCAGTACAGCAAAGACTCTCGGCGGTACTAGCCCGTTTCTTGCATCCGTCCGTCCTTCCTTATGGACGGAGCGCATTCCCGAACGCTGGAAAGGGCCCTGGCCGCATTGGATCTAGTGGGCAAGAAGCCCCTGCCTCACCAAGTTTTCCTAGATGCCATCGACATCGTCGCTGGCAGCAAAAACAACAATCACCGCTAGCCCGCTACTTCTTCTTCCGCTTCGCTGGCTTCTCTAGGGAGTCAAACCGTGGCGAGCGGTGCTCTCGGGTCGAAGTCGCTCCAAGACCCGTCGCGCCACACGCCTTGCGTGCGGCCGAGGTCGCGGGCGCCGTGGTTCTTGAGGATGGCGACGGCGCGAGGCTCGCTGCCGGCGCGGTCGACGCAGATCGCGATCAGGCGGCCGCCGCGCGGCTCGACCGGATGCTCGCGCGTCGCTTCGAAGCGGCTCGCGCCGCGCACCTGCGCCATGGTGCCGGCGAAGGCGCCGACGAAGGCGCCCAGGCCGGCGATCATCCACAGCGCCGGCGCGCCCAGGTGCAGCGAGGCGAAGGCGCCGAAGACCAAGCCGACCAGCAGCCCGAGCCCGCCGCCGATCGCGGCGCCGTAGCCCGCGCGGCGCGAGCCCGCGCTCGAGTGCGGCGCGTCGCCGCCGAGCGGCGTCATCGCGTTCTGTCCCGGCGGCGAGACGTAGAAGGAGTCGATCTCCTCGGCGGAGAACCCTTCCTGGCGCAGCGCGTTCAGCGTCGCGTCGGCATCCAGGGTGCGATCGAAACGGCCGGCAACGATGGTGGACATTCGGGGCTCCTTACTGCTGGGTTCTCTGGTCCGCGCGGCGCACGTCGACGCTCGGCATGCGCATCAGCGCGCGGTACTTGGTGATGGTCCTTCTCGCCACCCGCAGGCCCTGCTGGGCGAGCAGGCGCGCGAGCTCGGCGTCGGAGAGCGGCGCCTTCGGGTCCTCGGCGGCGATCAGCTCCTTCATCACAGCGCGCACCGCGGTCGCGGAGGCCGCGCCGCCGTTCTCGGTTGCGAGCCGGCGGGAGAAGAAGTGCTTGAACTCGAACAGGCCGCGCGGCGTGGCCATGTACTTGTTGTTGGTCACGCGGCACACGGTCGACTCGTGCAGGCCGAGCTCGCCGGCGATCAGCTTCAGCGTCAGCGGCTTCATCGCCACTTCGCCGTACTCGAAGAAGCCGCGCTGGCGCGCGACGATCGCGTCGGCGACGCGCTGGATGGTGGCGAAGCGCTGCTCGATCGAGCGCAGCAGCCAGCGCGCCTCCTGGACCTGCCGCGCGAGGGAGGGGTTGACGCCGTTGCCGCGCTGCGACGCCGCGTCGGCGTAGCCGCGGTTCAGGCGCACGCGCGGCAGCGAGGCGGGATTGATCAGCGCCACCCAGCGATCGCGCACTTTCTTGACGATGACATCCGGAATGACGTAGCGCGCCTCGCTCGTGCCGAAGCGATGCCCCGGGTGCGGATCGAGCGAGCGGATCAGCTGGCGCGCGCGGTGCAGCTCGTTCTCGTCGCAGCCCACCGCGTGCTGCAGCCGCGCCCACTCGCGGTTGGCGAGCAGGTTGAGCCGGCCGTTGGTGATCGCGAGCGCGACCTCGCGCCCCGGCGTGTCGTCCGCAAGGGCGTTCAGCTGCAGCTGCAGGCACTCGTCGAGCGTGCGCGCGCCGACGCCGGTCGGGTCGAGGTTCTGCACCAGGCGCAGCGCGGCCTCGAAGTCCTCGGCGCGCACGTCGTGCTCGGGCGGCACCAGCGCGGCGAGCTCGTCGAAGCCCATCTTGAAGTAGCCGTCGTCGTCGAGGCTGTCGACGATCATGTGCGCGAGCGCCCGGTCGCGCTCGCCCATCTGCGAGATCATGAGCTGCTCGCGCAGGTGCTGCTGCAGGGTGGGCTCGGCGTCGGAGACGCCGCCCCAGTCGTCCTGCTCGCGCTCGCCGCCGCCGCTCGAAGAGAACGACTCCTGCGGCAGGGGGAAAGTATCCTGCGTGATCACCACCTCCTCGGTGGTCGCACCGTCGCGCTGCGCGGGCGCGGGCGCCTCGGGGTTCTCCTCGAGGAACGGATTGGCGGAGAGCGCCTGTTCCATTTCCTGCGCGAACTCGAGCGCCGACATCTGCAGCAGACGAAGCGCTTGCTGGACCTGCGGCGTCAGCGTCAGGTGCTGGCGCAGCCGCAGGGCGATTGCAGGAGCCATGAAATATCCTTTCCCGTCCTGTTCTGCAAGGCCCATGCCAGTGATCGGCCGCAGGGCGCGCGGCGCACTGCTCCATGTGGACTGCGGTAATAGTGTCGGGACGGCGGTAGCAATTACCGTACGGGAGCGAGCTTTGCTGCGGCCCGCACATGGCCGACCCGCTCGAGGTGCGCAGCGACTACGACCTTGTCGAGGAGCGACCCGAGATCACGCATCCGGAGCGGCTGATCTGGCCGAGCCTGGGGATCAAGAAGATCGACCTCGTGCATTACTGCGAGCGAGTCATGGACTGGCTGCTGCCTCAGGTCGCCGATCGGCCGCTGACGCTCGTGCGCTGCCCTGACGGCGCCGAGGCCAAATGCTTCTACCAGCGCCACCTCGGCGGGAGCAAGGAGTACATCCATATCGATGATGCGCGTGCGCTGCTGAACCTCGTACAGAACGGCGTAGTCGAGTTCCACACGTGGGGCGCGAAGGTGCGCGACACGCGGCATCCGGACCGCATCACGCTCGATCTCGACCCTGACCCCGAATTGCCCTGGAAGAAGCTGCGCGAGGCGACCAAGCTCACGCGCACCATGGTCGAAGGACTGGGCCTGCGCAGCTTTTTGAAGACGACCGGCGGCAAGGGCCTGCACGTCGTCGTGCCGATCGAGCCGCGACTTCCCTGGGCGGAGGTGAAGGAGTTCTCGCACCGCATGGCGCAATTCCTCGTCCGTGCGCGGCCGGATCTCTTCATCTCGACCATCGCAAAGGCGGAGCGCACCGGCAAGGTGTTCGTCGACTACCTGCGCAACTCGGAGACGGCGAGCGCGGTCGCCGCCTACTCGTCGCGGGCGCGTCCCGGCGCCACGGTGTCGACGCCGCTTTCCTGGGACGAGCTCGACGCGACCGACCTGCGCGCGAAGTTCACGGTGAAAAGCGTGCCGCAGCGTCTCGCGCGGCTGCGCGAGGACCCGTGGAAGGACTACGCGAAGACGAGGCAGGCGATCAGCGCATCGATGCGCCGGGCCCTGAAAATCTAGCGGCGATCGACGCCGCGCGGCGACATCTTTCGCCGATGGCGCGGTGAGATTTGCGCGGCGGTGCGCGTCGCGTGGACCGGCACGGCGCCGCCTTCGCCTTCCCAGACTTCGAGCTTGCGCGCCGTGAGCGCGTTTTTCCTGCGTTCAGTCAGGTGGTTGGAAAAATGTCGCCAGCCCCAGACGAGGCCGCCGAGCGCGGCGATTGTAAGAATGCGAGTCATGGTTTGAAGGTGGTACGCAAGTTGCGTGCCTTTTTACACGCGCAACGCAACTTTTACTCACCGGAGCTCCCCTTGCCGCATCTTCTCCTGGTAGACGACGACCCTGAAGCCCTCGAATGGCTCTCCGAGCTGGCGAAGGCAGAAGGCTTTAGCGTATCGCAAGCCGATTCGCTGCGCGCCGCGCGCATCCACATGTCGCGGCTGCAGCCCGACATCATGCTCACCGACCTGCAGCTCCCCGACGGAAAAGGGATCGAGCTGGTGAGCGACCTGGAGGCCCGCGATTCCACCGAGGTGGTGCTGATCACCGGCCACGCCAGCGTGGAGAGCGCGGTCGAGGCGCTGCGCCTTGGCGCCACCGACTACCTGGTCAAGCCGGTGGATGTCGAGCGGCTGGCGAGCTGCGCGCCGAGATCGGCGAGCTGCGCGACGAGCTGCGCAAGCTCGGCCGCTTCGGCCACATCCTCGGCTCCTCCACGCCGATGCAGAAGCTCTACGACTCGCTCGGTCGAGTCGCCCCGACGTCCGCCACCGTGCTGCTGATCGGCGAGAGCGGTACCGGCAAGGAGCTCGCCGCGCAGACCATTCACGACCTCAGCAGAAGGAAGAAGTCGCCCTTCCTGCCGCTCAACTGCGGCGCGGTGTCGCCGCAGCTCATCGAAAGCGAGCTCTTCGGCCACGAGAAGGGCAGCTTCACCGGCGCCGACCGGCAGCACAAGGGCTACTTCGAGCGCGCCCACGGCGGCACGCTGCTGCTCGACGAGATCACCGAGATGCCGCAGGAGCTGCAGGTGAAGCTGCTGCGCGTGCTCGAGACCGGCCAGTTCATGCGCGTCGGCACAACCACGCCGCTCAGCGCCGACGTGCGGCTCATCGCCGCGACCAACCGCAATCCCGAGCAGGCCGTGTCCGAAGGCAAGCTGCGCGAGGACCTCTACCACCGCCTGAACGTCTTCCCGATCGCCATGCCGCCGCTGCGCGACCGCGGCACCGACATCGAGCTCCTGGCGCAGCATTTCCTCGACCTGCTGAACAAGCGCGAGAACGGCTCGAAGTCCTTCGCGCCGGGCACCATCGCCGCGCTCTACGCCCACAGCTGGCCGGGCAACGTGCGCGAGCTGAAGAACTACGTGCAGCGCGCCTTCATCCTCGCCGACGAGGTGATCGACGAGAACCTCGCGCCGGCGAGCGTCGCCGCGCCCGAGTCGGCGCCGCTGCTGACTGTGCGAGTGGGCACCACGCTCGACGACGTGAGCCGGCGCCTGATCGAGGCCACCCTCGCCGAGTGCGGCTCCAAGCGCAAGGCCGCCGACATGCTCGGCATCAGCCTGAAGACCCTCTACAACCGCCTCGCGGTCTACAAGAGCGAAAGCGGCGCGCGGCGCCGCTCCGAGTACGACGAGACGCGCGACGCGGCATAGGAGTTGCTTTTCGCCAGCGCAGCCTTGATGGCAGTTCACCCTTTCACGGAGATCCAATGGAATCGAAGACCGCAGGAAGCCCGAAGTCCGTCGACCGGCTGAGCGACAGCGCGCACCGCGCCGTCGACAGCGCCGCCGAGACCGCGACGTCCATGTACGACCGCTTCGGCGAGAAGGCCGACGAGCTCATGCAGATGAAGCAAGACTGGGTCGAAGGCGCGCGCGAGTACGTGCGCGAGCACCCGGTCGCCGCGCTCGGCATCGCGGCCGCGGCGGGCTACCTCCTCAGCGTCTTCATGCGGAGCCGCGACTGAATCCTGCTCCCGGCGCGCGAGCACCGGGATTCGGCGATCTGCTCTCGCGCCTCGCCGGCGAGGCGAAGTCGCTCGTCGCCGATTACGCGCTGCTCGCCGTCCTCGACGCGCGCCGCTCGGCGGTGCGCCTCGCCTGGCTGCTCGGCACCGTGCTCATCGCGGCGGTGCTGGTGGTCACGGCGTGGCTCGCCCTGGTCGCGGCCGGCATCGTGCTCATGCTCGGCCAGGGCGCCTCGTGGGTGCTCGCGCTCGGCATCGCCGCGGGGCTCAACCTCGTCGCCGCCGGCGCGCTCGCCTTCTTCGTGCGCGACCTGGTGAAGGAAATGCCGTTCAACGCGCTCGCGCGCAGCCTGCGCGGCGAGCCGCCGCCCGCCGGCTGAGCGATGCACCTCGAGATCGACGACGAGATCCGGCAGGTCGAGACGCGCATCGCCGGCGTCAGGACCGGCCTGCGCCTGAACGGCAAGCAGGCTGGCCGCAAGGCGCTCGACGGCCTCGCCTCGCCGGTGACGATCGCGGTGGCGCTCGCGCTCGGCTTCGCCGCCGGCGGCGGCTTGCGCCGCAAGGCGCCGGAGCGAAGGCGCGCCGATTCCGACACGCGCAAGGCGGCCGCGGCGAGCGGCGTCGCCGGGCTGCTCATGACCGGCGCGATGTGGTTCATCCGCGCGCAGTTCGGCTCGCCGATGGGCCTCGCCCAGGCGGTGATGTCGAAGGTGTCGCCGAAGCGCTCGCCGAAAGAGTATCCCGCGCGCGAATTCCCGCCGCGCATCTAGCCGCGGCGCAGGGCTGTCGTCGGGCGGCGACAGCCATGCGGTGCATTTCAAACCTGCAGGTGAAACGCTAGTCTCATCAAGATGATCGGCTCGCCGGGGGAAAGGCTCGTCGCCTCGCTGCAGCGTGCGTCGCTCGCGGCGTACGGCGTCGCCGCGCTGATCGGCGCCGCGTCGCTGTGGGGCTGGGCGCTCGACCTGCCGCGCCTGCGCGACTTCGGCGCCGACTTCGCTGCCATGCCGCCGGCGCCGGCGTTCGCCTTCCTGCTGCTCGCGGCGGGCTTCCTCGCCGCGCGGCGCGGCAATGCCCGCGCTTCGCTCGTCGCCTGCGGCGCGGTCGGGCTGCTCGCCGCGCTGTCGCTCGTCGAAGGCCTGCTCGACGCGTCGCTCGGCATGAGCTTCGAGTGGCTGCTGGCGGCGCGCGGCGGCGAGATGCCCGGGCACATGTCGCCGGCTGCGTGCATCACGCTTCTCCTCCTCGCCGCGGCGACGCCGCTCGAGCGCGACCGGCGCGTGCTCGGCCTGTCGATGAACGCGCTCGTCGCGGCTGTGGTCGGCGCGACCGGGTTCTTCGTCCTGCTCGGACTGTCGCTGCGCGTGCTGCGCTTCGATATCGCCGCGCCGTTGCTGGGCTTCTCCGCGCCGGGCGCCGTGGCGACGCTGCTCGCGGCCTTTGCGCTCGCCGCGGCGCGGCCAAGCCCGCTGCTCGTCGATACGCTCACCAGCCGCCGTACCGGCGCGGTCGTCACGCGCTGGCTGCTGCCGGCGGCGTTGGTCGTGCCGCTCGTGGTCGGCTGGACGCGCCTCGTCGCGGAGCGCGCGGGCCTGTTCGGCGAGGCCTTCGGCATGGCGCTCTTCACGCTGGTGATGATCGCCTCGCTCGGCGCGCTCATCCTTTGGGTGGCGCACACGCTCGACCGCATCGCCGCACAGCGCGAGCACGCCGAGGAGGACGCGAGCGAGCAGCGCGAATGGCTGCAGGTGACCCTCGCCTCGATCGGCGACGGGGTCATCGCCACCGACGCTTCGGCGCGCGTGCGCTTCCTCAACCCGGCGGCGCAGCGGCTGACGGGGTGGAGGGCGGCCGAAGCGGCCGGCCGCCCCATCGACGAGCTGCTGCAGCTCTTCGACGAGCGCGACGGCGCCCCGGTGCGCGTCCCATTGCATGCCGCGCTGCAGCTTCGCGCCACTTCGGCGGCGGGCGGCGAGCCGGCGCTGCGCGCGCGCGACGGCCGCGTGCACCCGGTGCAGATCAACGCGGCGCCGATCGTCGATAGCAGCGGTCTCGACGGCGGCGTCGCCGGCGCGGTGCTGGTGCTGCGCGAGGCGGCGGCGCAACGCCAGGCCGAGCGCGCGATGCGCGATGCCTACACCGAGCTCGACCAGCGCGTGGTGCGGCGCACCGCGGCGCTCGAGCGCGCGAGCGCGGCGCTGCGCGAGAGGAACGCGCTCCTCAACGCCATCACCACCAGCACGCCCGACCTGATCTTCGCCAAGGACCGCCAGGGGCGCACCCTGATGGCGAACCCGGCGTGGAAGAAGGCGGTCGGCAAGCTCGAGGAGGCGGCGGCGCTCGACGACAGCGACCGCCTGGTGCTCGAGTCGGGCGAGACCATGATGCTCGAGGAGGCGATCGGCAAGCGCACCTTCCTCACCACCAAGTCACCGCTGCGCGACGAGCAGGGGCGGGTGATCGGCCTGATCGGCGTCGCCACCGACATCAGCGAGCGCAAGGAGGCGCAGCGCGAGCTGGAGAAGCTGGTCGTCGCCGAGCAGCGATTGCGCGCCGAGGCCGAGCGCGCCAACCGCGCGAAGGACGAGTTCCTCGCCATCGTCTCCCACGAGCTGCGCTCGCCGCTCAACGCGCTGCGCGGCTGGAGCCACCTGCTGGGCACCTCGAAGCCGCTCGAAGCCTCGCTCGTCGAGCGCGCGGCGAAGGCGATCAAGCGCAACGTCGACGCCCAGACGCGGCTCATCGACGACCTGCTCGACACCTCGCGCATCGTCAGCGGCAAGCTGACCATCGAGCGGCGCGCGGTCAACCTGGTCGAGACCATCCTTGCCGCGCTCGACGCGGTGCGCCCCGGCGCCGCGGCGAAGCACATCGACCTGCGCTTCACGCCCGACGCGACGACGATCCCGGTGGTGGGCGACGCCGGGCGGCTGCAGCAGCTCGTCTCGAACCTGCTCTCCAACGCGGTCAAGTTCACGCCCGAGCGCGGCTCGATCTCGGTGCTGCTGCTGAAGAACGGCGAGCGCGTGCAGCTGCAGGTGAAGGACAACGGCACGGGCATCGCGCCGGAATTCCTGCCGCACGTCTTCGACCGCTTCACGCAGGCCGATACTTCGGCGGCGCGGCGCGCGGGTGGCCTGGGCATCGGTCTCGCGCTGGTGCGCCATATCGCCTTGCTGCACGGCGGCCAGGTACGCGCCGACAGCCCCGGCGTCGGTCGCGGCGCAACCTTCACCGTCGATCTCCCGGCGAGCGTCGCGCCGCCGGCCGGGATGGCGCTACCCGAGCCGCATCGCCTGCTCGACGGGGCGCTGACCCGCATCAAGGTCTGGGTCGCGGACGACGACCTCGACGCGCACGAGGTCGTCTCGCTCACCCTCGGCCAGGCGGGCGCGATCGTCGCCTG
>WNFL01165786.1_pt1 | contig 12129 bp, 6 predicted proteins | sample 5400361 | NCBI WGS metagenome assembly WNFL01 (sample SAMN13153351, study PRJNA577476) | soil metagenome | isolation source: 40 cm soil on Douglas fir-dominated hillslope | place: USA:California | collected 2013-09-17
GCCTCGAAGTTCGAGCACGAGGAGATCTCGCGGTAGGCGTCCTGTCCCGGCAGCCAAACCTCGAGATCGTAGGTCTTCGCGGCGGAAAAGCCGATGTCGCCGGTGCTCAGCGTCATCACGCGGTAGGGCAGCTCGAGCCGGCGCAGGATCGATTCGGCGTGCGCGGTAAGCTCTTCGTGCGCCTCGTAGGATTTGGTTGGATGCACGATCTGCACCAGCTCGACCTTGTCGAACTGGTGGTTGCGGATCATGCCGCGCGTGTCCTTGCCCGCCGAGCCGGCCTCGGAGCGAAAGCACGGCGAATGGCAGACGAACTTGAGCGGCAGTGATTCGAGCGGCACGATCTCGTCGCGCACGAAGTTGGTCACCGGATATTCGGCCGTCGGGATGAGGTACAGGTCGCGGTCCTCGACCTTGAAGAGATCGCCCTTGAACTTGGCGAGGCTCGACACGCCGTTCGCGCATTCGCCGGTGACCATGTACGGAACGTAGACCTCGACGTAGCCGTGATCGCGCGTGTGCACGTCGAGCATGAACTGCGCGATCGCGCGATGCAGGCGCGCGATCTCGCCGCGCATCACCACGAAACGGCTGCCGGCGAGCTTGACGCCGGTGGCGAAATCGAGCCCGCGCAGGCCTTCGCCGACGTCGACGTGGTCCTTCGGCGCAAAGTCGAACTTGCGCGGCTCGCCCCAGCGCCGCTCCTCGCGGTTCGCTTCCTCGCTGGCGCCGACCGGCACCGATTCATGGGGAAGGTTGGGAACGCGGGACAGGAAGTCATTCAGCTCGGCCACCGCCTTCGCCGATTCCATCTCCGCCGCATCGGCGCTCGATTTCAATTTATTTCCGAGCTCGAGGAGAGCGTTTACGTCTTCTCCTTTTGCTTTGGCTTGCCCGAACTCTTTCGCTGCCTTGTTGCGCGAGGCCAGCGCCGCCTCCGATGCCGATTGGATTTCCTTCCGCCTCGCTTCAAGCGCCAGAAATTTCTGCAAATCGAACGCGCCGGCGCCGCGCGTGGCGAGGCGCTGCGCGATCTCGTCGGGGTTCTTGCGCAGCAACTGTATGTCGATCATTTCTTTTTCTCCGCCGCCGCGTCGAGCGCTCGCAACTCTGCGAGCCTCTCGCGGATTTTCGCCTCGAGGCCGCGATCCACGGGCCTGTACCACTGCATTTTCGGCATGCCGTCGGGCAGGTAGCTCTCGCCCGCCGCGTACGCATCCGCCTCGTCGTGCGCGTAACGGTAGTCCTTGCCGTAGCCGAGGTCCTTCATGAGCCGCGTCGGCGCGTTGCGAATATGCAGCGGCACCGGCCGCGTTCCGTCCTTGGCGATGAACGCGCGGGCCGCATTATAGGCCTCGTAGATTGCATTCGATTTGGCGGCCACGGCGAGATAGATCACGGCCTCGGCGAGGGCGAGCTCGCCCTCCGGGCTGCCGAGGCGCTCGTAGGTCTCGCAGGCGTCGAGGGCAACGCGCAAGGCCCGCGGATCGGCGAGGCCGATATCCTCGACCGCCATGCGCACCACGCGCCGGCCGACGTAGAGCGGGTCGGCGCCCCCGTCCAGCATCCGCACCATCCAGTAGAGCGCCGCATCCGGGTCGGAGCCGCGCACCGACTTGTGGAGCGCCGAGATCTGGTCGTAGAACTGCTCGCCGCCCTTGTCGAAGCGGCGCAGGTTCTTCGCCAGGGTCTGCTCAACGAAGGCGCCGTCGATGGACTGAACGCCGGTGTTCCGCAGGATCTCGACGGCATTGAGCAGGCGCCGGGCGTCGCCGTCGGCGAAGCCGACGAGCCGCGCCCGGGCTTCTTCGGTCATGGACATCCCGGATCGATCCAGGAGCAAGCCCAGATCCTCGGCGCCGAGCGGCTCCAGCACATACACCGCCGCGCGGGAAAGAAGCGCGCTGTTCACCTCGAACGACGGATTCTCGGTGGTGGCGCCGACGAAGGTGATGACGCCGCGCTCCACGTAGGGCAGGAAGGCGTCCTGCTGGGCCTTGTTGAAGCGGTGCACCTCGTCCACGAAGAGGATCGTGCGCCGCCCGGAGGCGAGCCGCGCCTCGGCAGCCTGCACCGCCTCGCGGATGTCTTTCACGCCGGAGAAAACCGCGGAGAGCGCGACGAACTCGGCGTCGAAGGTCTTCGCCATCAGGCGCGCGAGCGTCGTTTTCCCGGACCCCGGCGGGCCCCAGAGGATCATCGAATGCGGCTTGCCCGACTCGAACGCGAGGCGCAGCGGCTTGCCCGCGCCGAGCAAGTGCTGCTGCCCGACCATGTCGTCCAGCGTCTGCGGCCGCATCGCCTCGGCGAGCGGCGCCGCGGGCTCGGCCTTGCCGAAGAGGTCGCTCATGCGCCGAAGAAGTCGCCTCTTGGCTGAAGAAGTCGCCTCATGGCTCCGGGGCGGGCGCTGCGCCCGCGCTACTTTTCCCCGAGCACGTCCGCGCCTTTCGGCGGCTCGAAGCGAAACTCCGCGGCGTCGACCTTCGGGTTGCGCGCGAGGCCCGAGAAGCGCAGCCGCGTGGTCTGGCCGAAGTTGTCGACGAGCTCCATGGCCTGCACGCCGGTCGCGCTGAAGCCCATGCGGATGCGCTCGAAGCCGGCGTCCTTGTCGCGCGGCTTCGCCTCCAGCCATTCGAGCCCGTCGCGCTCGCCGGCGTCGGTCATCTCGAACGCCTTGTCGACGTCGCTCGCACCCGCGAGCAGCGCCGCCGGCGTCGAGCCGAGCGCCTTCGAGATCCGGCGCACCGTCACCTGGTTCAGGTCGCGGTCGTAGATCCAGACGCGCTCGCCATCGCCTACGATGAGCTGGTCCACCGGCTTCTCGTAGATCCAGCGAAAGCGCCCCGGGCGCAGGAACACGAAGCTGCCCTTGGACTCCTGCACGAGCTTGCCGTCACGGCCGTAGACCTTCTGCTCGAAGCTGGCGCGCGCGGATTGGGTAGTGCGCGCGAAGGTCTTGAAGCGGTCGATGGCAGCCGCTTGCACGGTTACGGAAAAGATCGCCAGGAGAAAAAACGCAAGCCGCATGAGCTACTCCGCCTTGGCGGGAACCAGGACCTCGCGGTTGCCGTTCGACTGCATCGCGGAGACCATCCCGGCGCGCTCCATGTCTTCGATCAGGCGCGCGGCGCGGTTGTAGCCGATGCGCAGGTGGCGCTGCACGAGCGAGATGGAAGGCCGCCGGGTGCGCAGCACGATCTCGACCGCCTGGTCGTAGAGCTCATCCTTCTCGCCGGTGGCCTCGCCGCCGCCCGCCCCCGGTTCCCCTTCGGAAGCCGCCGGCTCCAGCACGTCGCCCAGGTACTCGGGGGCCGCGAGGCTCTTCAGGTGCTCGGCCACGCTGTGCACCTCGTGATCGGCGACGAACGCGCCATGCACCCGCTGCGGCAGCCCGGTTCCGGGCGGCAGGTAGAGCATGTCGCCGGCGCCGAGCAGCGCTTCGGCGCCCGACTGGTCGAGGATGGTGCGCGAATCGATCTTGGACGAGACCTGGAACGCGATGCGCGACGGAATATTCGCCTTGATCAGGCCCGTAATCACATCCACGGACGGGCGCTGGGTCGCGAGCACGAGGTGGATGCCGGCCGCGCGCGCCTTCTGCGCGAGCCGCGCGATCAGCTCCTCCACCTTCTTGCCGACCACCATCATCAGGTCGGCGAGCTCGTCGATGACGACCACGACATGCGGCATCGACTTCAGCGGCTGCGGCTCGCCCGACTCGAGCGTGAGCGGGTCCTCGAGCTTGCGCCCCTGCTTCTCGGCTTCGGCGACCTTGTGGTTGAAGCCCGAGAGGTTGCGCACGCCCAGCCAGTTCATCAGCTTGTAGCGCCGGTCCATCTCGGCCACGCACCAGGTGAGCGCGTTCACCGCCTGCTTCATGTCGATGACCACCGGCGCGAGCAGGTGCGGAATATCCGCGTAGACCGAGAGCTCCAGCATCTTCGGGTCGATCATGATCAGACGCACATGGCGCGGCTCGGCCTTGTAGAGCAGCGACAGGATCATCGCGTTGAGGGTGACGGATTTCCCCGAGCCGGTGGTGCCCGCGACCAGCAGGTGCGGCATCCTGGCGAGGTCGACGACGACCGGGTTGCCGGCGATGTCCTTGCCGAGCGCGAGCGCGAGCGGCGAATGCATCGCGTGATAGGCCTCGGAGCCGAGAATCTCCGAGAGCCGCACGATCTGGCGGTGCGGGTTCGGGATCTCGAGGCCCATGCACGATTTGCCGGGGATCGTCTCGACGACCCGGATCGAGACCACCGACAGCGCGCGCGCCAGGTCCTTCACCAGGTTCACGATCTGGCTGCCCTTCACGCCGACCGCGGGCTCGATCTCGTAGCGCGTGATGACCGGGCCGGGGTATGCCGCCAGCACCTTCACCGCCACGCCGAAATCGGAGAGCTTCTTCTCGATCAGCCGCGACGTGAATTCCAGCGTCTCGGGCGTGACGCGCTCGCCGTCGGCCTTCGCTTCGTCCAGCAGCTTCAGCGGCGGCAGCGGCGTATCGGGCAATTCCTCGAACAGCGGCGCCTGCTTCTCCTTCTGCGCGCGCTCGGATTTCTTGATCTGCACCACCGGCGGCTCGATGCGCAGCGGCAGGTGATGCTCCTCGCGCTTCTTCTCGGTCTCGACGATGAACTCGCGCTCCTCCCGCGCGAGCTCGCCGAGCTTGCGGTCCTGGCGGCGCTCCCAGGTACGCAGCGCCAGGCCGTACGCCGCCTCCAGCAGGCCGCCGACACGCTCCGAAACCGCGATCCAGGAGACGCCGGTGAAGAGGCTCAGCCCGATCGCCGCCAGCGTGAGCAGGACGAGCGTCGCGCCGGTGAAGCCGAGCGTCGCGGAAGCGAGCTTGCCCGCCTGCTCCCCCACCAGGCCGCCCGGCGCGAGAGGCAGCTCCGCCGGCAGGCTGTGAAGGCGCAGGCCCTCGAGCGTGGCGCTCGCGACCAGGAGCAGCGCGAACCCGCCGAGGGCGATCCCCAGGGGACGCCGGTCGATCAGGGGGCGGCCGTCGAGCCGGCGATAGCCCCACACCACGACATAGAGGCACAGCGCGATCCACCAGTAGGCGGAAACGCCGAAGAGGTACAGGAGCACATCGGAGAGCCACGCCCCGATCGCGCCGCCGGCGTTGCCGGTCGCGGCGCCGGTGGCGCTATGCGACCAGGCGGGATCGGCGCGATGGTAGGTCGCGAAGATCAGGAACAGGTAAGCCGCGAGCGCGACGAGGATCAGCCACTTTGCTTCGCGCAACAGGCCCGCGAGCTTCGCGGGAAGAGGTGCGCCTGAGGATTTTTCGGCTACGCCCATCTCGCCCGGATCAGGAATGGGCGATTCTACCGCACAAACAAAAGCCTCCGCTGCCGTGGAGGGTTATGGAGAAGACGCCCTCAGCGCGACACCACGCACTCCAGGCTCTTGCCGGCGTTCACCAGGCTGCCGGCCATCACCGACTGGATGAAGGTCGCCGGCGGCGTGAACTGCAGGCCGGGATCGGTGGACAGGAACAGCGGCCTCTGGTTGGGCGAGACCTGGCCGAACTGGCCGGCGGCGAGGCCGAGCTCGCCCTGGCCGTTGCGCACCACGACTTCGCCGTCCGACACGCCGACGTACACCGCGGCAGCGAGCCGCGCGCAATCCCCGCCCCGGCTGCTCACGCAATCGTCGGCCGACAGGGTCGTGCCGCGGATCCCGATGGTCGCGGTCGCGGTGCCGAGCTGGTATTTCTCCCGGCTGCGCTTGCCGACGATGCCGGTGACGGCGCGCAAGCCGCCCTTCACGAGGCTATACAGGAAGGCGTCTTCCTGCGGCTTGTCCTCGGAGAATTTGAAGCTCTCGATCCTGACCGCGGTGTTCGGCTTCAGCGTGAGCTGCGCGCCGTCCGTGAACTTGATCAGGGCGAAGGTATCGCGCTCGGTATTGAGGGTATCGCCGCTCTCGACCTGCGACTTCTGGGAAAGGATCCTGACGGAGCCGTCGGCCTTCTTGACCGACAGGGTGCCGGAAAGCTGCGTCACCGTGCCGGTGGAGGCGAGCGCCCCGGCGGCGCCGGCGGCGAATGCGAGGGCAGTGAAGGCGCGGAGAATCCTGCGATGCAAGCTCATGCTGCCCCCTGTTTCCCGCGCCGCGGGAGCGGACCGGACATCGTCGTTGCCGACCCCCGACAGACCGAACCGCGGCTCGCGGCCGCTTTTACTCGGGCAGGACGATCGTGTCGCGCAGGACGATGTTCGAGCCGCGCACTTCGATGTAGCCGCCCATCTGCAGGTCCTTCATGACGCGGCTGACCATTTCGCGCGACGCGCCGATCATCTTGGCGATGTCCTGCTTGGGCAGGCGCTTGGTGACGATCTTCTCGCCTTCGACCGTCTCCGACATGTCGAGCAGCAGCCGGGCGACGCGCCCGTAGACGTCGAGCAGCGCGAGGCTGCCGATTTTCCGGTCCGCCTCGCGCAGGCGCCGCACCAGGCCGCGCATGACCGCCATGGCCATCTCGAAATTCTCCGCCAGGCATTTCTTGAAGTCGCGCTTCGCGATCGAGAGCAGCTCGCAGGCTTCGATCGCCACCACGCTCGCCGAGCGCGGCGCGTCGTCGATGAGGCCCATCTCGCCGAAGAATTCCCCCGGCCCGAGGATGCTGAGGATCACTTCCTTGCCGTCGGCGTCGCTCATCATGACCTTGAGGCGCCCGGAAAGAACGATGTAGAGGGAGTCCGTCGCGTCGCCGCCCGCCATGACGGTGGTCGAGCGGGTGGCGCTTTTGCGCGTCACCACCGAGGCCAGCATGCGCAGCTGGTCCTCCGGAAAGCTTGAGAACAGCGGCACCGCCTTCAGCACCGCGGTCGAGACCGTTGTGGCCATGCCGCTTCACCCTCCCTGAAATTCCCAGGCAATGGTAGCAGAACTGTCCCCGGGAAGGCCGTCCGGGGCGCGTCGGCCTCACTTGCAGGCGGGGGCGCCGACGTCGTCGGAGTCGCCCAGACCCTTGCGGAAGCGCGCCGCGCGCGTCTCCTCGTTCGCCGCGAAGATGATGTACGAAAGCAGCGAGTTGTTGAACGTCGAGAGGCCGGTCTGGACGATCGAGTCGCCCAGCCCCGTGTCGGGGCCGAAAGTGACCGGCACATTGATGGTTATCGGCTTCGCGGCACCGGAAACCGAGAGGTTGTTGGCGTCGAAAAGGCCGCTTCCGGAGCCGCCGATCATGAAGAATTGGCCGGTGACCGTCCTCGGCGCGCCGAGGGAGTCGGTATAAGCATAGGTAGTCGGAGCGCCGTTCACGGTGATTTTGATCTCATCTCCGGCGTCGATCCTCGCAGAGGCTAGCGAGCCGGCCGGCCCGCTCGTGACCCCGCCTACCAGCAACACATGTCCGTCGACCGTCATGTCCAGCGTGCTCGGGTCGAGCTCACCCAAAGCAACCGCGTTGCGGGCGCTGACTGACGTGAGCGACGGGTTCACGATAGTGTGCCCGCCCTTGATGATCACCGAGCCGCCGCCGGTGGTCGTCAGGCTCTTCGCCGTCTCGACCAGCAGCACGGCGCTCGAGGCGATGAAGCTGCTGGTGGCGTTCAGCGTCGAGGTGCCGCCTTCGAGGAGGATGCTGCCGTCGGCCGTGAGGGTCATGTCGTGGGCGCGCAGGGCGCCGAGCGCCGTGACGAAGCGGATCGCGCCGCCGTTGCTGTTCGCGGTTGCGTCGCCTCCCTTGATCACCAGGCTGTACTGCTTGCCGAACGGCTCGGCGAAGGCACCCGCCGGCGTCGAGGATCCGCTTCCCAGAAACACCGTCATGGTTCCCAGGGATTCAACCACGGCATCGGCCTGGCGAAGCTCGATGTCGGCGTTGTTGGGGTTGCTCGTGACGAGGCCGAGGCTGTTGCTTCCGCCCTGGATGAGCAGTTGCGTGGGACGGGAGCCGGGCGTGCCGATGTTGATCGTGCCGGCGGTTACACGGGTGCCGCCCGCGGACGTCGTGTCGGGCGTATCGCCTGCGCTGCCGCCGACGCTGCCGGTCGCCGTGCCGGCCCGGACCGTGATCACGCCGGTGTTCAGGAAATCGATCGTGCCGGTGGCGGTCAGCTCCTGGCCGTTCGCGTTCTGTTTCAGCGCCGCCGCCGTTGACGTAGTGCCGAAATCGTTCACCTGGGCCGTGCCGCCGATCGTCACGTTCACGCCGGAAATCGCGACGTTTCCGCCAGTGCGGATGGTCTGATTGCCTTGCATCGTGACGTTGCCTCCCGCCGCCAGGGCGAGGTTCTTGGAAGCCTGATAGATGGAGTTCTCGAGGAGAATGCTGCCGCCGGCGCTGAAGAACAGGTCGTGGTTGAACAGAATCGCCGGACTCGAGTTCGTGGCGGCCGCGCCGATCGAGCCGAAAGAAGTGCTCCCCGATTGATGATTGAACCGGATGTCGCCGCCGGCGACCAAGCTGAACGCGCCGGTTCCCAGGTTGTTTATCTTGGTGAGATTGGAGGCGAGGTTGACGTCGATGTCGCCCCCCGCTCCGATCGTGACGCTCCCCGCATTGATAGTTCCGGTCAAGACATAGTTTCCGGGCGTGAACGTCGAAAACGCGCTGATCGTGCCGATGCCGGTCAAGGTCGCGCCGTTCGTGTCCTTGTAGAGGAGCGCGCCGCTCGCGTAGTTGACGCCGGTGGTATTGCCGCTGAACGCCGGCGAGGCCGCTCCCGCCCCGGGCCCCGGGTCTGGACAGCCGCCCGGCATGGCGAGGCAGGCGAACAGGCTGAACGACTGCGCGTCGTTGTCCGCATTGTCCAGCGTAATCGCGGCGCCGGAATTGTTGAGGGTAACCACGGTCAGCGCATTGGTTTTCAGCGGATTGGTCTGCGTTACCGCACCCGTCGAGAACAGCGCGAAGTTGCCGGTGCCGGTGTTCACGGCATATCCGGTCGTGGCGCCGCCGTCCAGATTCAGCTGGGTCGCGCCGATGTTGTAGACGCGGGCATTGCTGTTGCTCGTCGTGAGCGCGAGCTCGTTCACCTGGGTGACGAGCGCCTCCGACCGGGCATCGATCGGGTTCTGTGGTGTTGCCGCGGCAGTCGTGGCGGGATCATCGCCTACGCCGCCCGGCGCGCTGATGACGAGCCGATTCGCGACCACGTTGGGCGTGGTCAGATTGCCGCCGAGGAAATTCCCGGTGTCGGTCGCATTGCCGACGATCTTTCCGGCCGCCGCGATGGACACGGTGTCGCCGGCCGCTCGAGCGAAACCGGCCGGGTTGAACACCACGTCGCCGCTCGTCGTCGTGCTCAGAAGGATGTCGCGCCCGGTTCCGTTCGCCGCAACGCTCTGGATCGCGAGGTTTCCGCCGGTGGCATTGAGCGTGATCGCCCCGTCGTTCGTGGTCGCGCTCGTCACTGCGAGGGCGCCGCTGTTGCTGACGTCGATGGCGCCGGTGCCGGTTACGTTGGCCGAGGTAAGAGTCGTAATGGTCGTGTCGAGGTCGATGCCGGTGGACGCCGTCGCCGTCAGACTCGCTGCGGTCACGTTATTCGTGGCGCCGTTGGCATCCGTGATCGCGCCCGCCGCGGTCAACGATACCTGGTCGCCAGTTGCTGAGACGCTGCCCACCGCGATATTGCCCGCCGTCGTCGTGCTCGCGGTCACGTTGCGTCCGGTGCCGCCGGCGCTTACCGCCGCGAGGGTCAGCGTGCCGTTGTCGGCGGCAAAGGTGATCGCACCATCGTTCGTCGTCGCATTGGTAACCGTGAGGGCGCCGCTGTTGCGGATGTCGATCGCTCCCGTGCCGCTCACGTTCGCCGAGGTCAGCGTCGTGATCGTCGTATCCAGGTCGATGCCGGTGACGGCACTCGCCGTCAGGCTGGATGCCACGACGTTGGCCAACGCCGCGTTGCCGTCGGTAATGCCGCCGGTGCGCGCGGTCAGCGTCACGGCGTTGCCCGCCGAAGTGAGCTTGGCGTTGCTCGCGATCGAGCCGCCTACCAGCGTCACGTTGTCGTTGAAAATCACGTCTGCGGCAAGCGTCACCGTTCCGGTGCCGTCCGCCGCGCGCCCGATGGTGATCGCGCTAAAACCGTTGGCGAGCGTGCCGATCTCCGCCGTCGTCAGGTCGAGCGCCGCCGTGGCGCCGCTACCCCCGAGCTCGATATTCTGATTGGCGCTCTGCGAGCGCAGCGTGATCGTGCCCGTACCGGTGATGGAGCCTGCCGCGCCGGTCAGATTGATCTCGTCGGCCGTCAAGCTGACGTTGCCGGCGCCGCCCGCCGTTGCGGCCGCGAGCGACAGCGTCCCCGTGCTATCGCTCAGAGCGATGTCGCCGCTGTTGCTCGAGACGCTCGCGAAGCTCGTGTTGCCCGTGCCGGTGACCGTGATCGTCCCGGCGCCTGTCGTATGGACGTCGGCAAAGCTCGCCGCTCCCAGGCTGTTGACGCTGATTCCGCCGGTGCCGCTCGCCACGAGCGTCACGCTCGGCACGCTCAGATCCACGCTGCCGTTGGTGACTCCAATACCGCTGCCAGCCGTCAGCGAGGCCGTGGCCGCGGTGATATCGGCCGCATTGTCATTGGCGTCGTCGTTGATCTGGCCCGCCGAGATCACGCTGACGTTGTTGCCGCTCGCCGTCACGCTGCCCAGCACCACGTTGCCCGAGCCCGTCGTCGTGAGGCTGACGTCTCCGGCGCCGCCGGCGCTCACCGCGGCGATTGCGAGGTCGCCCCCCGCCGCGGCGAGGCTGATGCTGCCGTCGGCCGTCGTGGCGCTCGTCACCGTCAAAGCGCCGGCGTTGCGGATGTCGATGGCACCGGTGCCGGTCACGCTCGCCGACGTGAGGGTCGTGATCGTCGTGTCGAGATCGATGCCCGTGCCGGCCGTCGCGGTCAGGCTCGAAGCCGTCACGTTATTCGTAGCGCCGTTGGCGTCGGTGATCGCCCCGACCGCAGTCAGCAAGACCCGATCGCCGGTCGCGGAAACGCTGCCCACCGCGATATTTCCCGCCGTCGTCGTGCTGGCCGTCACGTCGTGGCCGGTGCCGCCCGCGCTCACGCTAGTCAGTGTCAGCGTGCCATTGTCGGCCGCGAGGGTGATCGCACCGTCGTTCGTCGTCGCGCTCGTCACCGTCAGCGCGCCGCTGTTGCGGATGTCGATGGCGCCGGTGCCGGTCACGCTCGCGGAGCTCAGGGTCGTGACCGTGGTGTCGAGATCGATACCCGTGCCCGCCGTCGCGATCAAGTTCGAAGCCGTGACGTTGTTCGTCGCGCCGTTGGCGTCGGTGATCGACCCCACGGCCGTCAGCGATACCTGGTCGCCCGCCGCGGAGACGCTCCCCACGACGATGTCTCCCGCCGTGGTCGTGCTCGCCGTTACGTTCCGTCCGGTGCCGCCCGCGCTCACCGTCGTGAGGGTCAGCGTGCCGTTGTTGGCCGCGAGCGTAATCGCACCGTCGTTCGTGGTCGCGCTCGTCACCGTCAGCGCGCCGCTGTTGCGGATGTCGATCGCACCGGTGCCGGTCACGTTCGCCGACGTGACGGTCGTGATCGTCGTGTCCAAATTGATCCCGGTGCCCGACGTCGCCGTCAGGCTCGACGCCGTCACGTTGTTCGTCGCCCCGTTCGCGTCGGTGATCGATGGTCGCCCGCCGCCGAGACGCTGCCCACGGCGATGTTCCCTGCCGTCGTGGTGCTCGCGGTGACGTTGCGGCCAGCGCCGCCGGCGCTTATCGTCGTGAGGGTCAGGGTGCCGTTGTTGGCCGCGAGGGTAATTGCGCCGTCGTTCGTGCTCGCACTCGTGACCGTCAGCGCGCCGCTGTTGCGGATGTCGATCGCACCGAGGCCCGTCACGTTCGCCGACGTGAGGGTCGTGATCGTCGTATCCAGGTCGATGCCGGCGCCCGCCGTCGCGGTCAGGCTCGAAGCCGTGACGTTGTTCGCCGCTCCGTTGGCGTCGGTGATCGATCCCACCGCCGTCAGCGAGACCTGATCGCCCGCGGCCGAGACACTACCCACCGCGATATTTCCCGCCGCGGTCGTGCTCGCCGTCACGTTGCGCCCCGTGCCGCCTGCGCTCACCGTGGTAAGGGTCAGCGTGCCGTTGTCGGCCGCCAAGGTGATCGCGCCGTCGGTCGTCGTCGCGCTCGTCACCGTCAGCGCGCCGCTGTTG
>WNFL01347030.1_pt2 | contig 12128 bp, 9 predicted proteins | sample 5400361 | NCBI WGS metagenome assembly WNFL01 (sample SAMN13153351, study PRJNA577476) | soil metagenome | isolation source: 40 cm soil on Douglas fir-dominated hillslope | place: USA:California | collected 2013-09-17
CGTGATCCAAGCATGGGATAAATCGTACACATGTTCAACTCAGCGAGGGAACGGATAATCGACTCGGGACGCTTGCTCTTGGGGCACGAGGAGTCTAGATTTTGGTCACGTATCAGGTACCCGGAAACGCCGCGTCTTTTCTCTTGTGCGACGCGCCATCCGTGCGTGTCGTCCGGCATGCCGCGGCAATCCGTTTCTGGCCAGGGTGAGCCGTTATGCCATGTTGTCTAGACGAATGCGCACGATGATGGCCCCGAAGGAGGCAGTCCCGGAGCGTCTATCTGCACGCAAGGCCGAAGCCGATCGCGGCATTGCGCGCCTGGCGTTGCTTGGTCTCGTCCTGACAATCATCGTCGTGGGATTGCTCATCCCCATTTCGCTAAAAACGGTACGAACCGTCCTGCAGGAGGAGCGAAGCGTCGTCGAGGCCTATGAGACCATGCGTCGCTTTGTCGAGCTCAAGCTCGGCCGTTCCGACGCGCACATTTACTACGGTGCCTTCCTGCATTCCGGCAATGAAGACATGGCAGGCAGGTTCGAGCGCACGATAGCCCGCACCGACGCCATCCTGGCTCAGCTTCGCAGTGATGCAGGCAAATTCGGTGCCCGCGCACCAGAAGAACTCGAATCAGTCCTGGCGGCGGATGCTGCGTTGATGCGCAGAGAAATGGATCTGCGCCGCGCGAAGGGGGCGGACGCAGTGCAGCGGCACGTGGAACCGGGAGAGGGCGAAAAACTCCACGAGCGCATTGCGGAATTGTTGGAGATGTTCGAAGTGAATCAATATTCGCGCATACGGGAACTCCAGATCCAGCGTGATACCAGTCTCGCATTCGCCTGGCGAAGCGCGTTATGCCTCACGCTTATCCTCATCGGCGGATTGGCCGGGCTCTACTGGCTAACCCGCCGTTCCGAATCGGCCAGCCGCCAGGCGCTCGCGGCGCTGCGCGACGGCGAAGCACGTTTCCGTAGCCTGACTGAGCTGTCCGCCGACTGGTTCTGGGAACAGGACGAGCAACTGCGCTTTACTTTTCATTCGGCCGACGCCAACACCAACGCGAATTTCGGGTCGAGCAGCCGCGGCCTTACGCGCCGTGAATCGCCCGGCATGGATCCGACGTCGGCCGACTGGGATGCGCATGAAAAGGCCTGCAACGAGCGCCTGCCGTTCCGAAACTTCACCTACCGGAGGGTCGACGAGGGTGGGCAGGCCCACTGGATCCGGATCAGCGGGGAACCGGTATTCGACGGTGACGGCGTGTTCAAGGGCTATCGTGGCGTGGGGGCCGAAGTCACACAGGAGCGCCAAGCGGACCAGGAAATCGTGCGCCTCAAGGACTTGTATGCGGCGCTATCGCAAACCAATCGCGCCATCATCCACATCCACGAACCGGTGCCGCTGTTCGACGAGATATGCCGCGCGGCCGTCGAGCATGGGCACCTTTGTCTCGCCTGGATCGGCCTGGTCGGCGAGGACGGATGGATCACGCCCCAGGCAATACACGGTCCCGTCAGCGACGTGTACCAGCGCCTGCGAGTGTCGGTCAACCCCGACCTGCCCGAAGGCCGTGGATTCGCCGCCGCGGCGGTGCGCGAAGGCCGTTATTACATCGTCAACGATTTTTTGGCCGAACCGCGCGTGGCGCCCTGGAAGGAGCAGGCCATAGCAGCCGGCGTGAAGTCGCTGGCGACCTTTCCCCTGCGCCGCGACGGAAAATGCGTTGGCGTGCTGAACCTGCATGGCGACGAAGTCGGATTCTTCAGCGACGAACTGGTCGCGCTGCTTTCGGAAATGACGGAAAACATTTCGTTTGCCCTGACCAACATGCAGCGCGAAGCGGAGCGGGAGTCGTCGAAGCGTGCCCTGGACGAGAGCGAGAAAAAATTCCGCCAGCTCGCAGCCAATGTCCCGGAGGTATTCTGGACCACCGACCCGGACCTGGGCCGGATCACGTATGTAAGCCCCGCGTACGAGAAGATTTTCGGGCGCAGTGCCGCCCTTCTGCTGGAAAACGCCACGGAGTGGTTCGATGCCATCCACCCGGAAGACCGGGTTCGCGTCATGGCTTCCCATGGCCGCAACAGCGGCGGCAAGATCGACGAGGAATTCCGCATCGTACGTCCGGACGGCGAAGTACGCTGGTTGCACAACCGTGCTTTTCCGGTCATGGACGACAGCGGGCACGCGACCATGATCACCGGCGTGGCGGAGGACATCACATCGCGCAAGCTGGGCGAGCAGAAGCTGCAGCACATGGCCCACTACGACAACCTGACCGAGTTGCCGAACCGTTCGCTGTTTTATGATCGCCTGCAGCAGACCATCGTGCATTCGCGCCGGATGGATCGTTCGGCGGCGGTCGTTTTTGTCGATGTCGACCATTTCAAGCTGGTCAACGACACGATGGGCCATGCTGCCGGCGACCAGTTGTTGCGACAGGTGGCGCGCCGGCTGGAAAGTGCCGTGCGCCCGGGCGACACCGTTGGCCGATTCGGCGGCGACGAATTTGCGTTGATCCTGTCCGACCTCGCCAGCCCCGGCGACACCGCACGCGTGGCGCAGAAGCTGATGTCCGTGCTGCACGAAGTGTTCGTCATCGAGGGGCGCGAGCTTTTCGTCACAGCGAGCGCGGGAGTGACGCTGTTTCCGGAGGACGGCGACGATGCCGATACGCTGATCAAGAATGCGGACGTGGCGATGTATCGCGCCAAGGAATTGGGGCGCGACGCCTATCAGTTCTACAAGAGCGAAATGAACGCCAGCGCGCTGGAGCGCATGTCGATGGAGAATCACCTGCGGCGCGCACTGGAGCGCGGCGAGTTCCTGCTGCACTACCAGCCCAAGGTCGATCTCGTCAGCGGCGAGATAACCGGCCTGGAGGCATTGCTGCGCTGGCAGCACGCGGAACTCGGCCTGGTCCAGCCGGTGCGTTTCATCCCGGTCCTGGAAGACAACGGCTTGATCGTGCAGGTGGGCGAATGGGTACTGGAGGAAGTTGCCCGGCAATTGAAAGCCTGGGGCGCCGATGGAACCGTTCCCGTGGTGCCGGTCGCGGTCAACCTATCGGGGCGTCAACTGCAGCAGAAGGATATCGGTGACTCCATCCGGGGGATCATCTCGCGCTCGGACCTCTCTCCGCGACTGTTCGAGTTCGAGATTACCGAGAGCGTGCTAATGCGCAATGCCGAGCAGATCGGCGGCATTCTCGGCGGCCTGCGGCAGTTCGGAGTTCGCATCTCCGTGGATGACTTCGGCACCGGCTATTCCAGCCTCGGTTACTTGAAGAGCTTCCCGCTGGACACGCTCAAGATAGACCGTTCCTTCGTGCGCGACATCGTCACCGATCCCGACGACGTCATGATTACGCGCGCGGTCATCTCCATGGCGCATAGCCTGCGCCTGAAAGTGGTCGCCGAGGGCGTGGAGACCGCTGCGCAGATGGCCATCCTCGCCGCCGCAGGCTGCGACGAGATGCAGGGATTCCATTTTTCCCGGCCGCTGGCAAAAGACGATTGCGCCGAGCGCCTGCGCACCCATCGCCGCCTGCAGTCGGCCCGGTCCGGCGCTGCCCCCGAGCCCACGCTGCTGATCGTCGACGACGATTCGGCCAATGTGGAGCTGATTAGCAGGCTGCTGCGCCATGAAGGCTTCTGCATCCTGAAGGCGGGCAGCGCCGAGGAGGCCCTCGAAACGCTGGCGCTCAACGCCGTCGGCGTCATCCTCTCCGACCACCGCATGCCGGGCATGACCGGCGTGGAATTGCTGCACCGGGTAAAAGGGCTCTACCCGGACGTGGTCCGCCTCATCATGTCAGGCGAGATGGATGTGCAGACGGCAACAGAGGCCATCAATCAGGGCACGGTGTTCAAGGTGTTGCTGAAATCCCCGGACTACAAGTACCTGCAGACCAGCGTCAAGGAGGCATTCGCCTACCGGGCTTTGCAGGAGGACAATCGCAGACTCACAAGCCGGGTACGCGCGCTCGAGGAGGCCGCCGGCGAGAGTATCGTCCGCTTGCCGCGCGCAGAGCGGGGGAAATAAAAAAACGGGGAACTTGCGTTCCCCGTTCGACAGGACTGAAAGAACAGGCTAGGCCGCCGTCTCGTTGCTGACGAGGCCGTATGTGACATTGTTGCGTTCCACGCCCTCGCCTTCGTAGTGCTCCTTCATGAGGGCGAGTTTGTCGTGGCTGAGGCCTTCGTATTCCGCCTGAATCTTGTACTTGTACAAACGTGCCGAATTCTCGCCGAAGATCATGTTCTTGATCTTGCCGTCGGCCGCGCCCAGCTTGGTCTTCCATCCCATCTTTTGCATGATGTCGTCGGGTACTTCGAGCCGGCGGAAGGCTTCGATCTGCCACTGCGGGCTGCCGTACCACACCGAGTCCGAACCCCAGACGACGTGGTCCGCACCCATGTCATTGACCATCTGTCCGATCATTGCGGCCGCCAGGCGCGGGCTGGACACGGCAACCGTCGCGAACGTCGTGCCGAGTTCGGCATAAACGTTCTTGCAGCCGTGTTTGCTGGCAAGTTCGCATACATCCGTGGTCCAGTCGATGCGGCCGGTCTTCTCGAACTTGTCGAGCGAGTGCTGCGGATCCTCGAGGAAGTTGCGCATCGCGCCGTGGTAGATGATGAAGTTGAGGCCCGGCCAGTCCTTTGCGGCCTTGAGTACGTCATCGGGAGTGGCGTGTTTCCATACGTTGGGCCAGGATGTTTCGTAGTCGAGCGGCAGCAGGCCTTTGTGGATACAGACGTTGCGGATACCCGATTTCATTGCTTTCTCGTACCACGGATAGACCAGCTTCTCGTCGTCAAGGCGCCACGCGGTGCCCTTGGTGGACGGCGACAACGGATCCCCGATCGTGTAGCACTTCCATGCATCCGGTTTCAGTTCGGCGATGCCGCGATCGACCTCGTCCATCCAGCCGGCCTGTCCAGGCGTAAGGACCGTGTGCGCGAACAGACGGCGGGAACCGGCAACCTTGTTGATCGCTGCGCGCGCCTGCACGATCTGGTCATTGGAGAGCAACCACCAGTCCGGATCGTCAAACGGCGCGCCGGTAAGCAGCGCGACCTTGGTATCGCTGTCCAGGAAGATTTCCTTCAGGTAGTTCTGGAACTTGTAGCGTTGCAGCACCAGAGGTATGTCTTTCAACATGTCGGGGTTCCAGTGCTCGGACGCGTATTTGCCCAGGCCCAGCAAGCCTTCCTTGTCGAAATCGTCGCGCACGAAGTGAGTCTGGTCGTCGAAGATGAACTGCTTCTTCAGCGCTTTGGCGCGGGCATCGGACACGTCTGGATCCGCGGCTTCCGCTTCGGACACGTTCCATATCGGACCGAACACCTGGTTCATGGCAAGAAACGCCACCGCCATGCCCGAACTCGTCTTGAGGAAGGTGCGCCGGTCCATATTGAGCTTGTGCGCATAGTGATCGGCAAGTTCCTTGATCCGGCTTTCGACCTGCTTTTGCTGCTCGGTCTGCGGCAGCGGGTTGTATTCGCCGTTCGAAATGATCTGCGTGGGGACCGGCGACGCAAAGGCAGCGTCGTCGGCACGCGCAGTCTGCTTAAGTTCTTTTTCGGTTAACCACATGCTCGACTCCCCCTATAGGTATAGGAATGTTTCATGGGCCTACTGAACGTCCAGAAGACGGCACGCCGGAGTGTTTCCACTTATTGCGCCAGTGGCCGTCCCTTTCGTTTTAGCACCTGACGGGTCAGAGTCAAGACAAGCTTTCGTTGCGATACGGCAGGGCGCCTGCATCGGCCGTTGCTACAATGACGGCCCGCCGAATACGCCACCATGAAAATCCTTCCCGATCCGCGTCGTTACGCGCCGTTCTCGTCGAATTCGCTGGTTGCCATCGCTCAGGAGGCGCTACAACGGGGTTCTGCGATGCAGCACGGAAAGCCGGCCGAAGAACTGGCCGCCGCCATGGGGCAGGCACTTCGGGCGGGAGACGATTCGCTGATCGAGCAAGCGCTCGCAGAATCGACCTCCCATGCGGTATTCCGGATGCTGGCCGGTGCTCTGGACGCCGCGCTGAAGGAATCCGGCGAAGCGGCATTGCAGCTGCGGATCTTCGCAATTCCGGTTTTGCTCGTGACCGGAGGACGCGGTCCCATGAACCTGACCGGCGTGGTGACGGATATCGGGGAATTGACGACGTTGTTCGAATTGCACGGCACACTCGGGCCGATGAAGAATTTCGGCTTGAGCGGCGCGCTGGTCTCCGCGGCAGGCCTCGCCGCAATGAAACCGAGCGCGGTCTATCGGCGGTCACGCGAAACAGGCCAGGAAATGGCGCAACCGTTGGATCTTCCGCCCGAAGAGATCCGCATATCGGGCGTGGAAGAAGAGGTGCACCTGCGGTTCCTGACCGGCGTTTCGGTTACGTCGGCCGATGCGCCCGGATTCACCGAAACCGCCGGCAATATCGGTGCATGGGGAATGCCGTTGACCCGGGCGCTCGCCGCCCAGCTCGGGCAGCCGGGATTGTCGCTGTTGCCGATACCGCGGCCGCCCATGAGCCATCTTCAGGCGCTCGAGGCGGGAACATTCGCGGAAAGCGAGGTCGGTTTCCAGTTGTTTCTGAGCGCCGCGTTGCGCAAGTTCCGTTCGCGCGTCGGCGAAGCCGAAGCCGTGGTGGCCGCCTACACCGACGGCAACATCCGCATCCGCCTGAGTTCGCCTTTCGACGCATCGATGTCGCAGGAATACGCCTGGGCCCTGCAATCCGGCGACGATATCGCCGCGGTCAGCGCCGGAATATTCAGCCTGCTGGAGGAGTGCCGGGTGACGAACGTCGCGGTCGCCGAGACCATCCAGCCTGTTTCAGCTTCGCACTAAAGGGAAAAAACGGATTTGCCACAGAGGGCACAGAGGACACAGAGGAAAATCTGCGGCAACGATAGAGCAGCGCAGATGGCAGAATGTTCGTCGGCAGGATTTCCCGCTGAATGTGAAACCGGCCTGCTTCTTCTGTCACGTCGATTTCTCTTCTCTGTGACCTCTGTGTCCTCTGTGGCCAATTGCTTTATTCATCGAGGAAAAGCTGCACTTCGTGGAACAGTTGCATGCGGTTTTTTTCCATGATGACGGTGTGCGTGCCTTCGCCGATTTCCACGTAGCGCTTCGACGGCGCATTCTTCAGGAGCGGGAACAGCGCCTGCGACATATAGGCCGGCGTGTCCTGGTCCCATTCAGCTTTGATCAGCAATGTCGGCACGCGGATGTCGGCGGGATCGTAGTAGGGCTTGCCGGAGGCCCAGAAATCGCGCACATCCTGGATCACGCCGTTGGGTGCGCGCAGTTGTCCGCCTTCCGCCGCTTGCGGATCGGTTGCCCAGGTTGCCTGCGTCCAGGCGTCGAACCAGCCCGCCGGAATGAGTTCCGCCTGCCTGTCTTCCGGCACGCCGGTAAGCCAGCGCTTTCTGGCGTTTTCTTTTGTTACCGTGCGATATGCGCCCAGCGGCCCGTCGCCGCCGATCAGGCCCGGTGTGTTGCGCAGCCAGAGCGGGGCGTACAGCGCGAGCTTGTTGACCTTGTCGTTGTTGGCCGCGGTGTAAGCCGCCATGATCGACGTGCCCCAGGACCAGCCGAGCAGGCTCAGTTTCGATATGCCGCGCTGCTTCATGATGTAGTGGACGGCGGTGCCGACATCGCGAACGGCTACGTCAGTCGTTACGAGCGGCGCGTTGTCCTTGGCCGCTTTCTCCATTTCCGGAGGGCGGGTCGAGCGTCCGTATCCGCGCAGGTCGACCAGCCATACGTCCCAGCCATTGGCGGCGATGTAGTCCATCCAGGACATGCCGTCTAGCCTGAGATCGAACGCGGTTTCCGACGGATAGGTTGCTCCATGCACGTACAACAGCACGCGCCCGGTCGAAGCCGCCCGGTCCTTCGCATGCTTGTTGCGCAGGAAGAGTTCGATGCCCGGTGTGTCGGAGGGAATGCGCAGGTCTTCGGATACGAGGTTCGAAATCGTGCCCTTGATGGCGTCCTCGTGAGCCGATGCGCCGGGAGTGCAAAACGCAAGCAGCAGGAAGGCTGCCGCAGGCAAATAGCTATGAATGGCGGTTTTCACTCGATCCTCCAGGTTTTCTTGTGGCGTCACTTTAGCAAATCGCCGGCGGCACCCCCGATTACAATCGGGACATGACACAAACGACGACACCGTACGCAGGACTGACGCCCGACCTGATTCTGAATGCGATCGATTCCACGGGATTTCGCACCGACGGGCGACTGCTCGCTTTGAACAGCTACGAGAATCGGGTCTATCAGGTCGGGATCGAAGACGAAAAACCGCTCGTCGCCAAGTTCTACCGCCCGGCGCGCTGGACCGACGAACAGATACTCGAGGAGCATGCTTTCACCGCGGAGCTGGCGGCGCGCGAGATTCCGGCGGTGCCGGCCCTGCTCACTGGCAAGGCGACACTGCACGCATTCGAAGGATTCCGCTTCGCCTTGTACCCGCGTCGCGGCGGCCGTGCGCCCGAACTGGACGATCCCGATACGCTGGAATGGCTGGGCCGTTTCATCGGGCGCATCCATGCCGTCGCTGCGATCGCGCCTTCGGTGACGAGCCGCGCGCGTATCTGCTCGATGGCGACTGGATTCCCGCCGAGCTTCACGATGCTTATTCCAGCGTGATCGACCAGGCATTGGCCGGTGTGCACGATTGCTTCGATCGTGCCGGCCGCGTCGGCAACTTGCGCCTGCATGGCGATTGTCATCCGGGCAACGTCCTGTGGACGGACGACGGACCGCATTTCGTCGACTTCGACGACGCCCGCATGGGTCCTGCCATGCAGGACTTATGGATGCTTTTGTCGGGAGACCGGGCTGCCATGACCAGGCAGCTTTCCGACGTGCTGGCGGGTTACGAGGATTTCGCCGAACTCGATCGCCGGGAACTCGGACTCATCGAGGCGCTGCGCACGTTGCGGATGATCCACTACTCGGCATGGCTCGCGCGGCGCTGGGATGATCCGGCATTTCCCGCGGCATTTCCCTGGTTCCATACGACGAAATACTGGCAGGATCAGATCCTGCAACTGCGTGAGCAGGTCGCCGCCATGGAGGAACCCCCGCTCGGGCCGTTATAGGCGCCGGAATCGGGTCAAATCGCTTCCTTGACGCTCCATGACAGAGTCTTTACAGTCCCCGGGTCCGGACTTTCGGACGTTTCACATTGAGAAATCAGCGGTTTTCAGCTTTCTCTTAAAACGAGGCGCGATGATCTATCAGTTGCACGAATTCCAGAAATCGGTGATGGCGCCCGCAGTCGCCTGGGCCGACACCGCCCGGCACCTGTTTACCAACCCGCTGAGCCCGCTGGCTTACACCCCGCTGTCCCGGACCATTGCCGCCAACAGCGAGATGTTCGTGCGGCTGATGCGGCGTTATCCGAAGCCGGAGTGGGGAATCGACGACGCAATGGTCAATGGCGAGCGGGTGGCAATCACCCGCGAAGTCGTGGTCGACAAGCCGTTTTGCCAGTTGCTGCATTTTCGCAAGGTGGTCGCGGTCCAGCAGCCGAAGCTGTTGATTGTCGCGCCGCTGTCCGGTCACTTTGCGACGCTGTTGCGCGATACGGTGCGCACCGCTCTGGCCGACCACGACGTCTGGATCACCGACTGGGTGGACGCCAAGATGGTGCCCCTGGCCCAGGGTCCTTTCCATCTCGACGATTACGTCGATTACATTCGCGAATTCATCCGTTTCCTGTCGCCGGAACTGAACGTGATGTCGGTCTGCCAGCCGACGGTGCCGGTATTGGCCGCGGTATCGCTCATGGCCGCGGAAAACGACCCGGCCGTGCCGAAGGCGATGATCATGATGGGCGGTCCGATCGACACGCGCCGCAATCCGACCGCGGTGAATGATTTTGCCTCGGGCCGCCCGCATTCCTGGTTTTCCAACCAGGTCATCATGCGCGTCCCGGCCAACTATCCGGGCTTCATGCGCAAGGTCTACCCGGGGTTCCTGCAGCACGCGAGCTTCCTGGCGATGAATCCGGACCGTCACATGAATGCGCACAGGCAGTTCTACAACCATATGGTCCGCGGCGACGGCGACAGCGCAGATGCGCATCGCAAGTTCTACGACGAATACAATGCCGTGCTCGACATGCCCGCCGAGTACTATCTGGAAACGGTCAAGGTCGTGTTCCAGGAATTCCTGTTGCCGAAGGGAAAATGGTCGGTGCACGACGTGCCGGTGCGTCCCGAAACGATCCGCAAGACCGCGCTGTTCACTATCGAGGGCGAACTGGACGACATTTCCGGCAACGGCCAGACGGAAGCGGCGCATACATTGTGCAAAAGCATCCCGTCGGACAAGCGCAAGCATCTGCTGGCAAAGGGCCTGGGCCACTACGGCATCTTCAGCGGCCGCAAATTCCGCGAAACGGTTTACCCCCAGATCCGCAGTTTCATCCGCCTCGTATCCCAGCGCGAAGCGGACCTCAAGCTGGTGCGCATAAAATAGCCCGCAGAGTACGACGTTGCCAGCGAACCTCGCCTCTCGCGATTGGGTTTGCCCCTGATACAATAAGATTGAAACCTGTCGCACTGGACTGGATTGCTCACTGATCCAGGCGGTGCAGGACGATTTCCCCCCGCAATCTCCCAATATTCGACCATGCCGATGGAGTGCCGGGGTCTTCCTGACGATATTGCCGGCGCGGGAGCGTTCAATGCAGAGCAGTGGCTCGTCGGACCACGGGCAAAATCTAAAAATATATTCCAGGAGCTAACCATGGCAAAGGCGATACGTTTTCACAAGACAGGCGGACCGGAAGTCCTGCAGTTCGACGATGTCGAAGTCGGCGAACCCGGAGAAGGCCAGGCGAAAATCAGGCACAAAGCGATCGGACTGAATTTCATCGATACCTATCAGCGTTCCGGCCTTTATCCACTGCCGCTGCCGAGCGGAGCCGGCAGCGAGGCCGCAGGTGTGGTGGAGGCAATCGGAAAGGGTGTGACCCAAGTGAAGGTCGGCGACCGCGTGGCCTATGCGGGCGGTCCGCCAGGGGCCTATTCGGAAGTGCGCTTGTATCCGGCGGCCAGGCTGGTCAGGATCCCGGACGGCATTTCTGATCAGCAGGCGGCGGCGATGATGCTCAAGGGCCTCACCGTGCAGTATCTGATTCGGCGGGTATATCGCGTGCAGAAGGGCGAAACGGTGCTGTTCCACGCGGCCGCCGGCGGGGTCGGCCTGATTGCCTGCCAATGGCTCAAAGCGCTGGGTGCCACCGTAATCGGTACCGTCGGGTCCGACGAGAAAGCCAAAATCGCGAAGGCGCACGGCTGCGACCATGCCATCGTCTATACACGAGAGAATTTCGCCGAGCGCGTGAAGGAAATCACCGGCGGCGCGAAAGTGCCGGTCGTGTTCGATTCCGTCGGCAAGGATACTTTCACTGGCTCGCTCGACTGCCTGAAGCCGCGCGGCCTGCTGGCCGTGTTCGGAAACGGTTCGGGGCCGGTGACCGGTGTCGAACTCAATACTCTTTCGCGGGGATCGTTCTACGTGACCCGGCCGACACTGATGACGTATACCGCGGATCGCAAGGACCTGGAAGCGGCGGCGAAGGAATTGTTCGACGTTGTGAAATCGGGCAAGGTCAAGATCGAGATCAACCAGACTTTCGAGCTGGCCGATGCCGCGCAGGCGCATCGCGACCTCGAAGCGCGCAAGACCACCGGTTCGACCGTGTTGCTGCCGTAAGAATTGCGCCGCCAAGACGCCAAGAGCGCCAAGGGAAAAATAGCAACTGAAAGCTGTGCACGGAATAAGGTGAAATGGTCGAACAGGTGATAGCCGACGCGAGCTAGCCCATAGTTTCTTTGCGGTGCGTTTCTTTGGTTCTCCTTGGCGCTCTTGGCGTCTTGGCGGTGAAAGTAATAAAAGGGGGAGAAATGATTGAGGATCTGAAAAACAAAGTCGTGCTGATCACCGGTGCCAGTACAGGGATCGGTGCGGCGGCGGCGATTGCTTTTGGGCAGAACGGCGCGAAAGTCGCGGTGCATTACAACAAGAGCAAGGCCGAAGCGGAGAAAGTCGCGGCGGCGGTGGAGAAGGCCGGCGGCAAAGCGTTGCTGGTTGGCGGCGA
>WNFL01139140.1_pt2 | contig 12125 bp, 14 predicted proteins | sample 5400361 | NCBI WGS metagenome assembly WNFL01 (sample SAMN13153351, study PRJNA577476) | soil metagenome | isolation source: 40 cm soil on Douglas fir-dominated hillslope | place: USA:California | collected 2013-09-17
AAGATCGCCGCATCGCTGGACCTGGCCCTTGAAGACGCCAAAAAAGGTCATCCTGTACAAGTCGTTCTGCTTTTGGAAACCGGCGGTGTTCGCCTGCAAAAGGCCAATCTTGGTTTGGAAGCCATTGCCGAAATCAACTCGTCGCTCATCGCCCTGCGGCAGCATGTTCCAGTCGTGGGCGTCCTCGCCGGGATGGTTGGCTGCTTTGGCGGCATGTCCATCACCGCCTCGCTTTGCAGCTTTCTGATCATGACTCGTGAGGCGCGCCTAGGGTTGAACGGCCCAGAGGTAATCGAAGAGCAGTCAGGAATCGAAGAGTTCGATTCGAAAGACCGGCAGCTAATCTGGGGTGTGAACGGTGGCGAACAACGCCATGCTACCGGTTTCGCGGATTACTTGGCCGAAGATGATGTGGAAGCGATCAAAGAATGCATCGTCGAAGCTTTTGGCCGCGGGATTCCTGCCACTCATCGCTCCGAACAAGTGGATGACTATCTCAAGCGCCTCGCCGCTATCGATGTTTCCCGTCAACTGGAGAGCAGTGAGGTGCGCAATCTTTGGTCGAAGGGAAAGCAGTTATGAGTAACGAAAAGAGTATCAGCGCGCGTGGCCGGATTTGGTTTGAAGCCCTCGCCGGAAAACAAGCGAAGCATGTACCAAGCGTACCATCGGTCCTGGTCGCCGATACGACGCTTCAGAAGGAACGGGTTCGATTCCTTGCCATCGTGCCGGACCCGGACAATCGCTTTCCCTGTGCGCGCCAGGGACAGGTCGGACTGCAAGAGGGATGGAACCTGGCCAAGCAGGTTCGGGACGCGATCAAGGCTGATGAAAACGGCGACAAGCGAGCAATCATTGCCATCGTTGATGTGCCCAGCCAAGCCTATGGCCGGCGCGAGGAACTGCTCGGCATCTTTTTGGCAGCGGCAGCGGCAACGGATGCTTACGTCTCAGCTCGACTAGCCGGGCATCCCGTGATTTCTCTGCTGGTCGGCCATGCCATCTCGGGCGGTTTTTTGACGCACGGCGCACAAGCGAACCGCCTGTTGGCCTTCAACGATCCGGGCGTAACGGTGCACGCGATGGCGAAGAATGCGGCGGCACGGGTCACCCGGCGGACCGTGGAAGAACTCGATAAGTTGGCCGAGAGGGTCATTCCCATGTCTTACAAAATTGAAGACTACGCCAAGCTTGGCACACTCTACAAATTGATCGACGGCGTGAATGTCGATTCGCCGGAACCGAAACAGGTAGATCAGGTGCGCGCCAATTTGTTGGCGGCTATCGCCGACGCCCGTTCAGGTCAAAAGGATTTGAGCGACCGCCTCCAATCCCAGGGCGCCCAAAAAAACCGGAGCGCTACCCTCGTGGTACGGCAGCGGCTCGCAGCGGAGTGGCATTCCAACTGACCAAGTTTATGACGCTGATGATCGCTGAAGCTCTGGTGCCAATCTTTTTTGTCATGTTTCTTGGCTACTTCGCTGGCGCGAGGCGCATAATCGATAATCAGCACGTGGCCAGCCTGAACGTGTTGCTAATGACGTTTGTGTTGCCGGTCGCGCTCTTTGTTGGTGTAGCCCAAACATCACCCAGTGGACTGGAAGAGAACGGAAAGCTTTTCCTTGTGCTTGTTATTTCCATGTTAGTGATCTTCGGGATCACGTTCGCTCTTAACCACTACGTCTTCCGTTTGAGTCCGGGCGAGAATGCCGTCCAGTCATCGAGTGTCGGCTTCCCCAATTTTGCTGCGGTCGGCCTGCCCTTGCTGGGTAGCGTCATGGGCCCAGGAAGCATGGTCAGCGTGGCAGCTTCAGTCGCTGCAGGCTCGCTCTTTATCTCCCCGCTGACACTGGCCGTTTTGGAAGCGCGCGGAAAGGCGACCGGCTCTTCACCCTATCCGATTGCGACCGCGCTCTTTCATTCGGTTTGCAAACCGATCGTAATTGCTCCCATGGCCGGTCTGGCCGTGGCATTCCTGGGGATCCACCTCAACGAAGTGGTAAGTCATGCGCTTAACCTCATCGGCGCAACCGCCGCTGGTCTCGCGTGTTTTGTGACCGGCTTGGTTCTATCAGCACAGCCCTTGCGGCTGGATGCGAATGTTGGCGTCGCCGTCCTCATGAAAAACATCGTTCTCCCGTTGGTCGCGTGTGCAATCGCTCTTACGCTAGGGATGTCGGGTGAGATCGTACGGGAAGCAATTCTCCTGGCGGCCGTACCCACCGGATTTTTCGGCATGCTCTTTGGGTTAAACTATGGAGTGAGGTCCCAGGCTATCGGCTCAACGCTTACCCTCAGTTCTCTTCTCAGCGTCATTACGTTGTCAGCAGCAATTCTTCTGACTTCCCAGATGAAATGAGGGCCCACGATTTATTGCAGATTTCCGGGGTGGTCGGTCTGGTTTATGTCGGATCGGAGCTGCCGGAGAAGCGATGCCCGCTCTGGGTTGAGCGCTCCCTGCAGGAAGCCCCCCTCGTCGTCGTTCGTCGGGCCAAGTTGTTCGATGGGATGATTCCGGTCGGAGTTCGCGGTTCATTTCGTCAGCAAAGGTCTGCCGCCTACCTCGCCCCTGAATCGATCCGCAACCGAATTACTCCCGAACAACTTGCCGCAAACCGAGGATGGCTGGCCAACGCTCGAGCCGAGGAAATCCCGGCCTTCAAGGTCTTGGCTGGCATCGAGGAAAAGATGGCTAACTTGCCGCTGGCTTATGGACCAACCGGAAGCATCGGTTTTGAACTCGCAAGTGGTCTTCCGACGGCGACCTCCACTAGCGATCTCGATTTGCTGATCCGCGCTCCAGAACGTTTGCCGATGCCAGTAGCGCAAGAATTGATAACGATTTTCTCTGGAAGTCCTTGCCGCGTCGATGCACAGCTCGAAACGCCTCGCGGCGCAATATCCCTGGCTGAATACGTGTGGGGCCAAACACCGCTGCTTTTGCGACAAAACGGTGGTCCGGTTCTTGTCGATGACCCGTGGAGTGAGGGTCGGCAATAGCCAATAGCCGATACTCCAGGCTCACAGATCCTGCCTTCGACGGATCTGCCGCCTTCGCAGACTACGGCGCGCCCAAGCCATTAAGCGATGTGCCCTTCCCAGAACGCAAGCCGCGACGTAGGCTTGGCGGAGTCGGGTTTCGCCCTACCACTGGTTCTATTAGCGACTTAATCTTATTTGTATTTTTTATTACAGGACATAGAACAAACAATTTCACTTATTCAAGGACGGGCCGGTAATTGGGCTGTTAGCAAATGAGTAGCCCGATGGGCAAGCAAACTTGGAGCCGGGTTCGCGTTCCTGGACGACGCGACGCGATGAGAAGCGGCGTATAAAGCTAGTCGAGTCCCGATTGAAAACAGTGATGTGAAGACGCAAGAACAAACCAATCAAACGACCTATTCAGATCGAATCATGAGCACTCTTTATTCTACGAAAGTTACCGCAACTGGCGGTCGTCATGGGCAGATCCGCAGCGAGGACGGGCTGCTTGATATGAAGCTGGCACTGCCCCGTGAACTTGGCGGCAAGGGAGATGCAACCAACCCGGAGACACTTTTCGCCGTCGACGTTGGGATCACCGTTTCGGTTCGTTGAGCAGGATACGGAACAAAACAGTGAAAAGGATCTTATTATGATTTTCAATAACCTCAAAAATTCCTTCGTGTCAGCCGCCGCCTTCCTCGTCCTCGCCGGGACGGCGGTTCCCGTGCTGGCCGCACCGATCAAGAACATCGTGCTGGTGCACGGTGCCTTCGTCGACGGCTCGGGCTGGAAACCGGTCTATGACATTCTGGTCAAGGGCGGATACAGCGTCACTGTTGTCCAGCACCCGCTCACCTCGCTAGAGGAGGATGTCGCCGCGACCAAGCGCATCCTCGATCGCCAACCAGGCCCGAGCATTCTGGTTGGCCACAGCTACGGCGGAGCTGTCATCACCGAGGCTGGCACCGATTCCCACGTCGCCGCCCTGGTATACATCGCTGCGCACGCACCGGACGAGGGCGAGACCGAGGCCGCCAACGGTAAGAAGTTCCCCAACGCCTCCAAACCGCTGGTCAAGACACCGGACGGCTTCGTCTTTCTCGATCCCGCCAACTTCCCGGCAGACTTCGCCGCCGACCTGCCGCGCGAGCAGGCTGAGTTCATGGCGCATGCGCAGACGCTCACTGCGGCTAAGGTGTTCACCACACCCATCACCAACCCCGCCTGGAAACTGAAGCCCAGCTGGTACCTGGTGGCAAAGGACGACAAGACCATCAACCCCGACCTGGAACGCATGTACGCCGAGCGCGCGCACAGCCACAAGGTAGAGGTAGAGGGAGCCAGCCACGCGGTCTACGTGTCACATCCCAAGGAAGTGGCGGCGCTGATCGAAGAAGCCGCGCAGCATGCTATACCGTAGCGGCCGGGCATTACTGAGCCCTCTAGGTCTCTAGTTTTTTCGTCAGGGTGATATCTGCCTTGAGCACGCGCGAAACCGGGCAACCAGCCTTTGCCTGATCGGCAATCTCATCGAACTTCGCTGCGTCGATCCCAGGCACACGCCCGCTCAAGTCGAGGTGAATTGCCGTGATCGTCCAATTGCCCTCAACCTGTTCCAGCGTGAGCGTTGCTCGGGTTAACAACTCTTCCGGCGTGAATCCGGCGTTGCCCAGAAACGCCGATAGAGCCATGGTGAAACAGCCGGCGTGGGCTGCCGCTATCAGCTCCTCTGGATTCGTGCCGATGCCGTTCTCAAATCGCGTCGCGAACGAGTATTGTGTTTTATTTAAGACGCCGCTCTGTGTGGAAAGCGTGCCTTGTCCTTTTTTGAGATCTCCCTGCCAAACTGCGGATGCGGTGCGTTTCATAATATAGTGGTCGGTATTGTGCGGAGGAACAGCTTCAAAGTAATCCTGTTCCTTGTTAAGAGGTGACTCTCCCTCATTCTTGACCAACCAACCGAGCGCGACAACGCCGAAAATCGTGCTTAATCTAGCACGAGCATCGCTCAATCGGCACCCGATGTCGTAGGAGAGGTGATCGCCGCAAGCGGTGCACTTCGTACCAAAAGAGCAACCGGAAAGAACGGTAGCAGTCCTCTTGGGTGCATTGAGCGCCGCCAACTTGTAACCGATACCGTAGGGAAATGAACAGAGAAAGCATTGGTAACACTATGACGAAGTCTGACACGTTTACGATTAGCGGTGGTTTCACCGTTCCCCGTTTTGGATATGGCGCTATGCGCTTGACCGGCCAGCCTGGGAATTTTGGCCCGTACGCCGACTGGGAAGATGGAAAACGACTCTTACGCCGCGTGATTGAGCTGGGCATCAGATTCATTGACACGGCTCGGGCTTATGGTCCTGGGTGGAACGAGAAATTAATCGCCGACGCGTTATATCCTTACCCGAAAGATCTTTTCATTGCGACTAAGGGCGGGGTGGTCAAGAAATCCGCTACCGAGCGATATCTCGACACCAGCCTGAAAGGGCTCCGGCGTGACTGCGAGGAGAGTCTAAAGAATTTGCGGCTTGATTGCATCGATCTTTATCAGCTGCATTGGATCGACCCGAATACTCCCTTTGCCGAATCGGTGGCTGCCTTGGCAACGTTGCAACAGGAAGGCAAGATTCGCCGGATTGGGCTCTCCAACGTCACCTTGGATCAGGTCAAAGAAGCCCAGACGATTACGGCAATTGCCTCAGTTCAGAATCGTTACAGCGTTGCGGAACGCCAGCATGATCCGATCATCGATTTCTGCGCAAGCCAAGGAATCCTTTTCCTGCCCTACGGTCCATTGGGGGCCGATCCGATGAAGCACGGCGCGCCGCTGGCGTCTGCAAGTGGAGTGCTGGCTGAGGTAGCCGCAAAGCTTCGAGTTTCGACGCCGCAGCTCGCTCTCGCGTGGTTGTTGCATCGGTCTCCAAACATCATCGTGATCCCGGGAACAACTTCCGAAGTTCATCTTGAGGAAAATGCGATCGCGTCGCAGATCACGCTAGATGCGGAGAGTCTTAGCCAACTTGAACACGCCGCCACGTCGTAAAATCCGAGCTGCTATCTGGCCGACCCTATCATCGAGTTTGACGGCAATGCTTGGGCGCGATCATACGACGGCCGCCGTGCGTTGTTCGATCGCGCGGAGGCGGTTTCGGCCCGAAGGGCCTTGGGAACTTAGCCCAGGCTTCTAGCCTGGGTAGCTCGCCCCCAACGGTTATAGCCCTGTAGGGGCGGGAGCTAGCGGACCGGAAATGTGAAACGACGTAACGTTCTTTTTGACAGATGCTATGTCGAAAATTGATCGGCGCATGGGTTCTCCCGCCCTTACAGGGCTTAACGTCTTTTCTCTGGCCAACCCAGGCTAAAGCCTGCGCTATGTTTTCTTGGCCCTTCGGCCCGTTGTCGGCGTTTGTCCGACTTCGCCCACCCATGATAGGGCTTTCTACCGAACAGGCGGAAGCGGTTAAGCGCCAGGAGAGAGAACGCATACCTTTAGGGCGCCGTTGCCATCCAAACGATGTCTCCAGTTGGATCATTTCGCTTGCTGACCCAGCCGCCGACTGGATTACCGGCCAGGTTTTGGCGGTTGATCGCGGCCTTGGTCTCCTGCAGTCTGGAGACCACGCACTGATGGCGCGAAGCGCAGAAGAGATTATCGCCTGGGCTGCTAGGCCCAGGAAAACGTCCCCATAGCGGCCGAGCGCTGAAGGCGCGGTAGATTCGAGAACCGTCACGCTCGAGAGACAGCGCGCATGGAAGACGGTTCGGCGTTGTTTAAATTGCAGAAATTGCGCACGGAAATTCCACACGGCGCGCCCCGAAGGGGCGTCAGATTGGGCCTGAACGGCGCGTTTCGCGGCCATGAGGTGACAGCCGAAACAACGATTCCGGCAATTGGGACAAAAAGTGGCCGCCCCGGCGATTGTCCGGTTTTATTAATTCGAACTACCGGTGTGCAGACCACGAATCGTCTCGCATACTGATGCACGCTAAGGCAGCTGAAATTTAGCGGTCCACAATAATGAAATTCAAGCTGTGCTGTTTTCTAATCATCTTAGTGCATCCATGTCTGGGACAAAGCTCTACCGAGGCATCGGAGGGAACAGACGCATGGGGCTCGTTCTTGAAAATTGATCGTGATATCCCAATCATCACCCCCGAAAACAACCCAACCCTTCGGCAAAAGGTGTCAAGGACGCTTATCGCCTACCAGAAATTTCGATCTCTCATCAAACATAAGCAAGACTGGGTGGGCGCTAATTTCGCGCCAGACTACTTTTCGCAACTGAACGGAGACCAGCAGGTGCTCCACAGCATGATTGGCAGTCACAGTCTTGCTAAAGCAAAGTATATGGACATCGACAGGTTTGATGCTGCGCTTGATGACTTGTACTTGAAAGTCAATGCTTGCCTTCTCAATGGCGGAAAGGCAGTAGGATCAGTCTCGGTGACAGTGCATACAAAGAAATCCGGGGTCGAGGTGCCAAATTTGCGAGTTCTTTGCATGGCAAAAATTCTTCAGTTGTACCACAACTACTCGCCGACCGCGTTTCCTCAACTGAGCAGTCCTACGAAATGGGAGCTTCCACCTGGGAATTACATCATGTGGGCAGAAAATCCCGAGACTGGTCAGAAATCGTCGACGCAAGAGATTCCAATAGATCGAAACCAGGAATGTGACCTTGCGGTGCCATGAGAAGTTCGCACTCGTTGGCTGATATTGAAGACAGTCCTCGGTCGGCAATCCGTAAGAATTGGACTATACTGACCCAGATAGCCGCTGGAGTGATGGCTGTGGTTGCGACGATTGTTGCTCCACCCCCCACGCCTGTCGGTACGCTAGGGATTCGGCCTTTCGCCAGTTTTGTTGTAGCTATCCTGGCGGGAATTTTTATCCTGGCACTCAGGCGATTCAGAAAACAAGAGCACTCACTTTTCTGGGCCGGGCTCGCAGCTATCCTCTTGCTGGTGACCGTTGTCGATTATTTTTGGTACTTCAATTTGATTGATACGCGAACAGAGAGATGGCACGAGCGTACCATCGTTTGCGGAACGGAGTTACGGCCAGAAATACAAAACAAATACGGATCTACCATCCGTAAGAGCCTGGTTAGGGAACTGCTTGACGACGCTGCCGGCGACCCTCAATTAATTTGGACCGACCAATCGATTCGCGTGAGCAAAGACATTTTATGTGTCTCCTATCTGGTGATAGTTCCGCTTATCGGCGGGTGCATTATGGCAGCTTCACAGATCCCAACGTGTAGAGCGCTACCGCGCTCTCGTAAGAAACCTGCGAAGGCTAACAAGAAAAAAGCGTCGGCCCACTGAACACATCCCTATCTCATCGCCCTCCTGGTCCGCGCCTGAGCGCATGGATCGTCGTTGTCATGCTGGCCATGGTTTCGGTCCCGGCCACGCTGACTTTGACGACGGTCCGCTCACCGGGAACACTCCAGGTGGCCAGTTCCAATCCGACCCCCTACGGCTACACTTGGAGCCTGCTGCTGTTCGTCGTCCCGATTATGATGATTGCTTTCGGGTTCCTACCGCGCAAAGAGGCTCAGTTCCCCAGAAAGGCCTTCTGGTGGACCATCGGAATTCTGGTTCCCCTTGGATTTGCCACCGATTTTTTCTTCGCTAGCCGCTTCTTTATTTTCTCAAATGCCGGCGCGACGTTGCAGATCGGAGCACCTGCACTCCATAAACCGGTTCCGATCGAAGAGTATGTCTTTTACTTGGCTGGCTTTATGGCCACTCTTCTAATCTACCTCTGGCTGGACGAATACTGGCTAGCGGCCTACAACGCTCCCGATTATCGGATGGAATCGAAGAAACTCGACCGCCTTCTCCGGCTTCATCCTCCCTCCCTCATCCTTGGCCTCATCCTCATTGCGGCTGCGGTCATTTACAAGAAGACACTATCGCCGGTCCGAGAAGGTTTCCCCGAGTATTTCATTTTCCTCGTATTGGCCGCCTTTGTTCCGTCGGCCAGCTTCTTTCCAACCGTCAGGCGATTCATTAACTGGCGTGCCTTCAGCCTCACACTCTTCTTCATCCTTCTGATAAGTCTCCTGTGGGAGGCTACACTGGCTGTGCCCTATCAATGGTGGGATTATCAGCCGAAGCAGATGATAGGCCTCCGCATTGGAGCCTGGGCCGGGCTGCCAATTGAGGCCGTCTCGGTTTGGATTGCGGTTACATACGCCACTGTAACTGTATTCGAGGTCGTCAAGCTCTGGCATGCGTCGGAAAAACCTGCGAAAGCTGCGTTTCTCGGTTTCAAGAACTCTCCCAGACGCCACGAAAAATAGCCGATCAGAGGCTAAGGCGTTGTCGTTCACTGCCCCATTCTTACTTAGACACCACCGCTAGTGGAACATCTGGTACCAATCTCGGTTCGCTTCGATAACATCCTCAATCGAACCGCCGGGCACTTCTTTTTCCGTTGCGGGGTTCCCGCGATAGTTCACGGCGGCCTTGGGCGTGCTAGCCTCATAGCTAGAACACCCCGCCAGCACCAGGAAAGCCGCTGCACCAGCGATGCCTAATAGTCGCGCTCCCCTACCGGTAAAAACCGGACTACCTGCATATATTACTTTCATAGCTAATTTTCTTCGTTCGTTGACAATAGAGTGTTAGTCGGTACTCGATTAGCGATACCGTGCTCGAGATTGACAATGGTGGTACGACCCGGCATGATTTTCACCGGTACGCGCACACGCGGCGCGGAATCGGCCTGGGCGACAATGTAGTATTGGCCGCTGGGCAGATCGACCGTATCGGGTTGCGAATCGCTTCGCGAGATATGATTAGGCACATATTCGTACCGAGAACCATCCGGTCGATAAATAGAATAGCTGGTATGAGGATAAGCCCACGTGTCGTGACCGTCGTCAAACTCGTGGGTTGCCGTATAGACTATCAGCTGACCAACACGACTGGAGGTAGCTGGCCCAGAGCCAACCATACCGGCATTACCAGGGCTCCCGGCCAGCGAAGAGTTAGTCCAGAGTAAACCGTTAACAACAACACTCAATATTAAAGCTTTCACCGCCATACCGAAAGCCTCCGCTGCGTCGACAGCATCTTCAATTAGGCCGGAATTAACTTTTCTTAAGAACTGCAGTTTTGAAACCCTGCGAGCACCGAACTAAAGAGCACTGACTCGCCTGAACCCACGCTGGATGGATTAACCAAATCGTCCTATTTAACGAGCCAGCAACGCGGCGAGGCGCCGGCGCCGCCCCAACCCGAAGGGCTGCGCGGATTTTGGCCGGGTGCTTTGTTGCTCGGCGGTCAAAGACCACAGCGGGTATTCTCCCTCCTCGCGCCGCGCACCAACCAAAGCGGGTATTCTCCCTCCTAGCGCCGCGTACCAACCAAAATCCACAGCAGCCCTGCTGTACCAGTCACGGAAGTGGTGCACTAGTGGCGCGGCTGCCCGCGATAGAGCTTCAAACCAATATCGCCGGTTTCGTAGTCGAGTCGGTGCAACTTGAGCTGATAATCGAACTTAGCTGTCGCCGCGCCGATTTCTGCCTGGAGCGCGTTCAGTTGGGCTTGGCTCAGCTCAATGATCGATGTTTGCCCGGACCGATACTGCGCCTCAGCAAGCTCCAGAGCTTGCTGAGCATTACTCGCTAGCTCTTTCGCCAAATCGATGTTCTCCAGTGCAGTTGTGGCATCAAACCACGCCGTGTTGACCTGCTTTACCGCCTCGAGTTGTTGGTCACTAAGCCGTTCTTGCTGACCCTTTTTCCGAAGCTCAGCCTCGTTCTGACGGGATGAGAGCAAGCCACCAGTAAAAAGAGGCAGTTCAACATTGATCCCGGCGGCGACATAATTACCTTCCACGCCAGGATCACCGACCGGGGTTGTCCCGAAACTGCCAAATGCCTGGAGTTTTGGCAGTCGCGCGTCCCGCTGCGCCAGAGCGAATTTCCCAGCGCCCTCCACTTGATCACGAAGAGCTATAAGATCAGGCCGATTCACCAAAGAGCGCGCGACCAGCGGAGCGGCGGACTCCGCCGGGAGTTGCTTCAGCGGCTCCTCCGCTAGAATAAATACACGGTTTTCTTTCAGACCCATAGCCCGTGAAAGTTCCGCGTTGGCTATCGAGAGGGCAGACTTCGCCTCCAGGACCAACTGTTCGGCTTTCTGCAGATCGCTGCGCGCAAAGACGACGTCGAGATCGGATTTCAGTTTGCTTGCGGCCAATGCCGCAACATCATCGTAGACAACTCGCCTCGCCGCAACGGTTTGGTTTGCCACCGACAGCAACGCCTGCGCCTTTAGTACATCGAAATACGCGGCATCGGTCTGCCACAGGACTTGTTCTTTAGCCAGTTGCTCGCGCTCGGTCTCCGACATGGCTTCGAATTTGGATGCGGCTGTCAGATTCGGAGTTCTGCCGAAATCGAAAATCAGCTGATTAATATTAATCCCATTCGATTCGTGATTCAAAAGCGTAGAGGCACTTAGTCCTACCGTGGCGCCAAGCCGGATAGTCCTCGTCGCCTCATGCGATCCGCCGAACGCGTTTTCAATCCCATTTCCGGTTCCCACCGCCGTGATGTCACCGAAAACTTGCGGGAAAAATTGGGATCTAACTTCGCGAACGACCTGCTGCGCAGCCTGAGTATTGTAGTTAGCCGCAGCCACACTCGGCGCCTGCTGCAATGTGATCGATTCCGCCTGGTCGAGTGTAAGTCTATCGGGTATCGAGATACGGTCCTTGACTCCTCTCGCGGCCGTCCCCGGATGATGAAACGTTTTTGCCTGTGTCGACGTGGCTGCCACGAGCAACAGTACCAAGATTCGTCTCACGCTCCGCCTCTCAGTCAGTAACTTCCTGCGGGTTGTCCGTCGTTGCTTACCTGTTTCCGATGCCTTCGACGATGGATAATTAGAAACGCTGAAGGCACGATGAAGACGGTCAACACTACAGACGCAACTAATCCGCCGATGATCGATCGGGCTAGCGGTGCATTCGCTCCAGGTTCTATTGCCATCGGGATCAATCCCATTACCGTTGCCAACGAGGTCATCAAGATAGGGCGAAGCCGGACTCTAACGGCGTGTTGTACCGCTTTATAAATATCCATTCCTTCCTCCACTAATCGGTGAGTGAATTCTAC
>WNFL01160460.1_pt1 | contig 12124 bp, 10 predicted proteins | sample 5400361 | NCBI WGS metagenome assembly WNFL01 (sample SAMN13153351, study PRJNA577476) | soil metagenome | isolation source: 40 cm soil on Douglas fir-dominated hillslope | place: USA:California | collected 2013-09-17
CGCGCGCAGCTTGGCGCGAGCGTGGAACAGGCGTGTCTTAACGGTGTTGGCCGGGCAATCCATAATCTTGGCGATCTCCTCGCAGGAATGCCCGTACCCGTAGGCATATTCCAGCGCCAGGCGTTGTTCGAGGGGCAGTTGCTGCATCGCCGTGAGGATCCACTCGCCGGTTTCCGCATCGCCCATCTCGTCAGGTGCCACCAGCGTTTCGTTCTCGATCGGCACGGCCTCGTACAGCTGGTGGCCCCGGGTGCGCAGCGTCTTGAGCGCTCGTCGGTACGCAATGCCCATGATCCAGGTCGAGATCCGCGAGTCGCCCCGGAATTCACCCGCCTTGCGCCACACGACCCAGAGCGTGTCGTTGATGATTTCCTCGGCCAGTTCGTAGCGCCGCGTCAGGCGCACCAGGAAGCGCGCCAGGCGGCGGTGATAGACGACGTAGAGTTCGCGGAACGCCTCGCGATCGCCCGCCGCCACCTTCTGCAACAGGCGCCGATCGCTGTCTTCACGGCTTTGGTGTTGCTGGCTGAGTGGGGCGACCATCGGACATATCCTCTGTTTCACCGGTAGGTGCCCCGGGGTACTGGCGATGCTCTGCATGCTGCACCCAGATCCAGGCCAGGTCCGCTCGCCAATGACCATAATGCCACGCGAGCCGCGCGTTTCCGTAGCCGTAGGCGGCATATTCCAGGCCCGGCGGGTCGTAGTAGCCCGCTCCGGCACTCAGGTCGAAGTGCGAGCGCAGGCTCCGGTGCAGCGAGGCTTCGTAGTTGAGCACGCCGTGGTCCCGGGCGAGACCATCGGTATAGGAGTAAAGGTTCAGTCGTGGCGTCCAGCTGGCGGCTATGGAGAGCTGATCGCGCCAAGACAGCGACAGCCCCAGCTCGTCATAGGCGTAGCCGATGGGCCGCGGATCGCCGGGATAGCTGTAGTGCGTGGCGGTGGCGCCGAAGTCGAAGTTCTCGCTCAGTGCAGCGCTCCATTGCAGGTACGCATCCAGTTCAGCCGTGACGTGCCCGGGGAGCATACGCACCTGCGAAGCCCACAGGCCCGTCGACCACCCACGCGCGAATGCGTAGTGCACTTCGCCCTGCACCGCCGGATCGCCATCGCTCTGCGAGACCCCGCGCAGGACGTAGTCGCTGGTCACGCCGAGCAGGCCGCCGGGTGCGGCATCCGCTGTGGTGGCGCTGCCGCAGACGAGCAGGGTAAGCAGGACGATGCTGGTTTTCGATGCCATGCGGCATGGATTGTATACAACCCCCTCGCGTGAACCATCACGGAGAGCGACGGTACCTACCTCGCGAACACGTTTCACACCCGTCGAGGAAGGCACCCATGATCACCACGCTGCGACTCCGGCTATTCACAATCTGGACTTCAGCGCTGTGCGCCACGCTGCTCGCCGCCTGCGGCGGCGGCTACGGCGGTGGCGGCGGCGGCGGGGGCGGCTGCGGGGCCTATGGCTCCTGCGCACCCACCGTTGTGATGACGACCGCGGCGGGCACGGTCAGCGGCACGGTCGCACTGTCCGCGACGGCGATGGCCGCCGGTACCTATACCGTGACGAGTGTGCAGTTCAAGGTCGATGGCGTCGCGGTCGGCGCCGCCGATACCACGGCGCCTTACAGTTACAGCTGGGATTCAAGTTCGGTGGCCGACGGCTCACATATGGTCAGCGCCACGGTCACGGATTCCGTGGGCCAGATGGCCACCTCAACCAGTGTGACCCTCATGGTCAGCAACGCCGGGACCTATCCTGTCACGCTGACTTCCGGCCTGCTGTTTCCGGCCGTGACGACGGCCGCGACCGGTAGTGGCAGCTTTACGATCAACTATGCCAACGGCGACACCAGCGGCAGCGTGATGCTCGCTGGCATCGTGGTCACAGGCGCCGAGATCGGCGATGCCTACGCCGGTGCCAGCAGCACCGCGCTGTTCGCACTGACCCAGAATGCGGGCAATGCCAACGAGTGGGATGTACCGGCCTCCACCACGCTCGATGCCGGCCAGCGTGCGGACCTGGCCGCCGGCAAACTCTACGTGCTGGTGCGCTCGGCCGCCAATCCGAACGGCGAACTGCGCGCGCAGTTGTTGCCTGCAGGAATCAGCGTCAAGGTGGCTGCACTGACGGGCGGGGCCGAAGTGCCCGCGGTCGTCACGAGCGCCAGCGGGATGGTCGCCGTTACGGTGGACAGCGCCGGGATGATGGCCGCGGTGCATGTCAACGTGGGCGGAATCAGCGCGATGGGCGCCGAGCTGGACACGGGCGCTGCAGGCGCCGTTGGCACGCCGTTGGCGCCGCTGGCGGTGGATGCCCTGGATCCCAATCACTATCTTTATGAGACCGTGACGCTCACGGCTCAGAACATCACTGACTACAACAACGGGATGTGGTACGCGAACGTGGTCTCCGCCGCGCACGTCATGGGCGAATTGCGCGGCCAGATCGTCAATGGGCCCTGAGGCGGTCTACGCCGCCGCCAAAGGCCAGAGGTAAACCACGCCGGCGACGGCGAGGCAGGCCAGCGCGGCCAGCACCGGGCTCGTCACCACCGCCGAGCGGAACTTGCCGCGGCCGATGAAGGCGACCATTGCCGTTTTGACGAGCGTGTTCACCGCGACTCCAACGCTCACCGCAGCGGCCGGATCGCGCCAACCGTCGAGGGTCGGACCGTCGCGACTGATGGCAATCGTGATGGCATCGACATCGAGCAGGGCCGCCAGCGTCGCGGCAACAAAGCTCCCCGCCGCGCCCAGCCACGCGCGCGTGGCGGGCACGAGCAGCAGCACTGCGGCAAACACCAGCCCGAAACTGAGCGCGGCCCACAGGCTAAAGGGATTGGTGGTGGCGGCGGGGGCCAGCGCGCCGCTCTCCCCATCGTGCTGCCGGGCGATCACCCACGCCGCCAGCACGCTGACCACAGCCAGCGCCGCGACCGCCGGCAGCAGTCGCGGCAGAATGCCCGCGCCGGCGGCGCCGGCCAGCACTGTGACACGCACGGCCATGACCGCCGAGGCCAGCGCAGCGGCCATGGCGGCGCTGCGCTCCAGTGCCGGTTCGGCACGGCTCCGCTGCGCCATCGCTACGGTGACGGCCGTGCTCGATACGAGGGCGCCGCCCAACCCTGCGACCAGCAAGCCGCGCCGCTCGCCGAGCAGGCGCGAGGCGATGAACCCGAGAAAGGAAAATGCCGAGACCAGGATGACCACCAGCCAGATCTCGAACGGATTCCAGGCGCCCCACGGGCCAAAGCCACGGTCGGGCAGGAGCGGCAACACGATGCAGCTGATCACGCCAAGCTCGAGCACCGAGTTCAGTTCCTGAGCGCTCAGGGCACGGGAGAATCGCTCGAGCTGCGTCTTGGCGGTCAGTAACGTGGTGACGGCAATTCCAGACCCCGCCGCGAGCAGCGGCTGTCCGGAGCCCGCCAGCGCGCCCAGCAGGAAGGTCACCAGGGCGACGGTTGCCGTGGTCGACCCGGGCGCACCGGCTGCGGAGCGGCGCCAGTAGGCGATGACGGCGAGCGCCGCGGTGGCCAGAAAGCTGACGATCAGCGGGACGACGCCCCAGTGCTCGAGCATCAGCGCCGGGACCGCGCCGGTGAGGGCCAGGAGCGAAAACGTGCGCACGCCGGCGAACAGATGCGGCTGCCTGAGCGAATCCGTGCGTTCGCGTTCGAGGCCGATCAGGAATCCGACCAGCAAGGCCACCAGCAGATCCAGGGCCGCGCCGCCACGGTGTGACTCCAATGCCGTCGCGAGCGCATTCATGCGCGAGTGGCGGCCGAATCAGCTCTTTCCCGCGCCGACGCTGGTGCGATTGATCGCGCCCGTATCCTGATTGACGAGGCCCTGGCGGATCGCGTACACGGTGACGCCCGCGGTGTTATGGAGACCCAGCTTGCGCATGAGATTGGAGCGATGTTTTTCCACGGTTTTCACCGACAGGCGCAGCGCGTTGGCGATGGCCTTGTTGGTTTGTCCCTGGCCGATGCGTGCCAGGACCTCGCGCTGGCGCGGAGTGATCAGCGCGGCGCTCTCGGAGAAGCGGACCGCACAGCGTTCCGCGTATTGCCTGAGGATGGTCGATTCCACCGAGTCGCTGAAGAATCGCCGCCCCGCGCTGACGACCCGCAGCGCCTCGAGCAATTCCGAGTAGCCGTCTTCCTTCAGGAGGTAGGCATGGGCCCCGGCTTTCATGGCGAGCCGCAGGTGCGCCTCGCTGGTCTCGCTCGTGAGCACGAGCAGGCGCGCCTTGGATCCGGCCTGCCGCAGCGCGACCAGCAGGTCGATCGCGGATCGGGCGCCGAGGTGCAGTTCCGCAATCACGAGCCCTGGATTTGATTGGGCGGCCAGCGCCAGCGCCTCATCGATGCTGTCGGTCGCGCCGACGACCTCGATGCCGGGCTCGGAGGCCAGGGCGGCCTGCAGCCCGCTGCGCACCATGGCGTGATGGTCCACGAGCAGCACGCGAATTCCTGCCCGGTCTGCATCACTGTTCATGCAGCGCTCCGCCGCTTCAGTGCCGCCCGCCCGGCGGCACACCATCCAGAAGCGGCCTGATCACCGCCTCGAGATCGGCGGTGTCGAAGGGTTTGGCCAGCGAAGCGTCCGCTCCGGCCTTGGTGGCCGCGGCCAGGTAGGCGCGCGTCGATACGGCTTCGGGCCGGTAACCGGTGAGTTCGAAGTTGCCGCCGCCGGAAATGGCGACGATGCGCACCGCTGGGTATTCGGCCCGGAGCCTCCGAATCAGCTCCACGCCATCCGTTCCGGGCATGATGACATCGACGACCACCAGATCCGCAGGCTGGCTGCGCAGGTGAACCAGCGCTGCGTCCGCGTCGGGGGCGGTGTGGACGGTCACCGCATCACTCTCGAGCACGCGTTTGAGCGCATCCCGTACGAAAGGTTCGTCATCGATGACCAGCAGGTGCTTCATGCCTCGCGTACCTCCAGCATATGATCCAGTTCCAGGCTGCTCACCAGGCGATGCTCCACCGCGAAACGCGTGACGGCCGCGGCGCTCTTGAGTCCCAGGCGCCGCATCAGCGTGGTGCGGTACTTCTCCACCGCCTTGAGACCGCGTCCCACGTCCTGCGCGATACGCCAGGTGGGTACGCCGAGGGCAATATAGCGCAGCACGCGGCACGCCTCGCTGTCGAGGTCGGGATTCGCGGCCGCCGCGGGCGGCGTGCAATGCTCGAGCCAGTCACCGATCACGGATTCCCAGACGTTGCCGCAGACGGTGCGCCGTCCGGCCGCCGCCCGGCGCACGGCCCGCAGCAACTCGGAGCGCGGTGAGTCCTTGCACACATAGCCGATGGCGCCCCCGATGAAGGCGGCCCGCACATATTCAAGCGAATCGTGCCCGGTGAGCACCAGGATGGTGGCATCGGGCGCCTCCTTGCGGATGGCCTGCACGGCCTGACTGCCGGAGATGCCCGGCAGATTCAGATCGCAGATCACCAGGGCGGGCCTGACCGAGCGCACCAGCGCGAGGGCGGTACCCACATCTCCAGCGCTGCCCACGATCTCAAGATCAGGCTCGAGCGCGAGCAGGGCGCCGATACCGTCGCGCACCACGACGTGGTCGTCCACCAGCACGATGCGGCAACGCACAGCCCCGTGGCGGCCGCGCCGGTCAGGCCACACCTGCGGCCGCGCGCTCCGGCGCGACCTGCGCCGCTCGCTCAAAGCTACCGCCCGGCCTTGCAACTTTACGGCCACGATCGCTGCCTGCGGAAGGTCCGCGTTGGGGCGTTACCGCGCGGACCCATTGTAGCTTGGTGCGGGCGCCGTGGGCCTGCTCACGAGCCGGGGCCGGGCAAAAAACGCGTCCGTGAGGGGCGGATTGATGGCCACTTTCTCGATGATCATCTTGTCCGGGTCGTGTCCCTGTCCGGCAACCGTTTCGATGGTCAGCGGAATCTGCACGCCGCCGAAGGGCTGGTAATTGCGGTAGTAGACCGACATGGTGACCGGCCGTTGGGTCGCGTCCGCGGCGGTCCGATCGTAGCGCAGTTCCAGGTAAGTCCTGGCATCGACCCAGCTCTGGCGCCGCGCCCCGGAGGGCAGCACCAGGTTCAGGCGATACGCTCTCTGGCCTTCGATTTCGTCCACGCCCGCCAGGCTCGCCTTGACGCCATTGGCCGGGCAGCGCATCAGCGGCCCGTCCATCCCGAATGCGTCTGCCGCGAAGGCGCGCTCCTCGGGGGTGAACTCACGGACCTCAGGGCCTTTATTCGTCTGGTGCAGGTTCCAGCCATTCTCGCCATCGAAGGCGCGCAGGGACTTGTGGCCCTGCTGGTTGAGTTCGAAGCGTGTCTTGTCCGGGCGCTTCATCTCCATCACGAACGTTGCCGCCGAGGTGTCCAGGCGATTGGATTCCATGTGACCGACCCAGGCCATGGTCTGCAGCTCGTTCCAGGCCTTGCGCCCACCCCGGGCAGCGACGTAACGGTTGATCACCTGTGCCACCGTCAGGCCCGCGGCCTTCGCGGGCGCTTCGCCCGCACCGGCGAGCTGTAGCAGGCCCGTCAGGCTCAGCACGAGCGCAACCGAGCCCGTCACTACTTGTATACGGCGCATGGCGGTGGGCCCCGGCCGGCTTAGCGGCCGGCCGCGGTGGAAGCCCCAGACGCGTGCGGCGTGGGCGCCGTGGCGACCTCCTGCGGCTTCGTGAAGCGCGAGTCCTCGATCGGGTGATTCACAGTGACGGTGTCAAAGAGCATCTTGTGGGTCTGCGTACTGTTATCCACGGCCGTCTCGTACACGAAGGGCACCATCAGGCCCTGCACGGGCCGGAAGTCGCGCTGGAATACCCACACACTGCGCATGCGACCGTCCATGCGCCGCGGCTGGCCTTCGACCTTGACATCGAGAAAGCTCTTCGCATCGATCCAGATGCGCTGGGCGACGCCGTCCTTCGTTGTGAGCTTGAGCTTGTAGGCCTCGTTGCCTTCGACGGACTCCACACCCTCGAGCTCCACTTTCGATCCCTTGGCGGCGTAGTCGACCAGGGGCCCTTCCAGATCACCTTTCTGTTCCGCGGCTTTCTGCTCTTCCTCGGTAAACGAATCCACCGAATTGCGGTTCAGGAACGGCCGCAGCTTCCAGCCGTTCTTGCCATCGTAAACCTGTACGGCGGTCGCACCCGCAAACTGTATTTCCATCCGTGAATGGCGGGGACGCTTCATTTCAAGGGTAAAGGGCAGTTGCACCTGCTGGGTGGCGGCGCTCTTGTCCGTGGCAGTGGCCGCTGCAAGGCGCGACTGCTTGACGGATGCGCCCACGCCGGCACTGGCAATCCTGGCGCTGCGGGCTGCGGAGTCGGCCGTTCCCGCTTCGATCCTGCCGGTCACCCGCAGCGTCTGGACGTTGCGCCAGGCCTGCAGCCCGCCGCGCGCGGCAACATATTTCTCGACAATCTGGGCGGCACTGAGGCTCGTGTGCGCCGCCTTGCTGGCCGTGGCCGGGAGTGCCTGTGCGCCCCACAACAACAAGGGAAGGCTCAGAAGCAAAGACAACGCGCCGCGCATCGACATGGTTCACCTCAATCGACGACGAGCCCATCGGCCCGGAATTGTCCGATCACCACGATGACGTGATCGCCACGCTTGACCAGCCGACCCTTGTTCGAAAACGCCATCCAGTAAGACTTGCCCGCCTCGGCATCGGTGCTCTGGCGCAGCGAGCCGACCTGTTCCAGCGAGGGAACCACCAGGCTGACTCCCGCCCGCGGATCGATCAGCGATGGCTCCGCCTTTTTATCTTGGAGCTCCTTGGCCTTGTCCGCATCCAATATTCGGTAGCTGAAGCGGATCACTTCGCCCGACTCCGCCCACTTTACACTGAGCGAATCCACGCCCCAGACGAGCCGGTAGTACGCGCCCGCCCGTCCCGCAAAGCGATCTGGCCGATACCGCATCGGAGACTTCGCCGCCGGAACGGCGGTTGGCGTCGTGGTTGTCGACCCAGGCGATGACGACGGCGGTGGGGTTGCCGCCCGTGCGAGCTCCGTCACGAGCAACGGTACGGCGCAGATCACTGCGCCAAGGGAGCTCAAGATGGCAGCCCGGTTCATCATTGCGCGGTCGCAGGCCGCGGCGGCGGATTCGCCATTTTCATCCAGTCCTCGATCGTGCGCGTGCCCGTCGCAGCACTGCCCTCGTGGAACTGTTCGGGCGGCTTGTATTTCTTCCTCTGCTCTTCCGTCAGCAGCGCACGGATCCGGTCCGCGGTCTGGCTGTTAATCGCCCGAGTTGCCCCGACCCGGGCGCTCGCGGGCACCGCGGCTTCACGCCAGACCTGCAGCAGCTCCTCGCGTTGATTCTCCAGCACCATCCTGAGCTTCGCCTGTTGAGCGAGGTCGAGATCAAGCCCCTTGGCCAGCATTTGCACCCGGCTCTCCAGAGGGGACTCTTTCGGATGGGTGGCAACGCGGGATGGTGGGGGCGTGGCCGCCGTTGCGCCATTGTCGGCCCTGGCGATACCGACGACCGATGCGCTCAGGAGACAGATGGTCATGACTATTGTGAGTCGCGTCTGGCGATCCAAGTTCCCGGTTTCCAGCTCGCGCCACATAGTGTGCCAATCCTCGAGGTGTAACCAAAACTGCCCGCGGCGTAACGCCGCGGGCAGTGCCGGATTCAGTTGCCTATTTACGCCCACTCTGAGTAGCCGTAGCTGTGACCATCGAAGACCGCGCGCCGCTGCCAGTGCCAGGCCGGACTCCGTAATGACGCTGAAGTCCGGCCTGTATTGGTCGCTCAGTTCACCGTGAACGCCACCGCGTTGCTGTTGCCCGACGATGAGGTAATGACGGCGACGTTGCGGGTGGTCAGCGCGGCGCCCGCGGGAATGACGAAATTCGCCGTTACCGAGGTGTCGCTCACCGCCGAAAATCCGGTGACGGTGATGGGATTGGCCCCGCCGTTGCCGGAGATGGTCAACCCCGTCGCCCCCGTCAGGCGGGTTCCGGTGAAGCTCACCGGTACGGTCGTGCCATGCGTCCCCGAGCTCGGCGCAATCGATGCCAGCGTCGGGGCCTGTACCGTAAAGGTCACGCCGTTACTGTTGCCACCCGGCGCCGTCGTGACGGTGATGGTTCGCGCCGCCGCCGGCGCGGTCGCCGAGATCGTCAGCGTCGCCGTCACCGTGGTGTCATTCACCACGGTAACTCCGCTGACGGTGATGCCGTTGCCTGGGCCACCACCCACATTGACCGTGATCGTCCCCGTCAAACGCGTACCGGTGAGGGTGATCGGCACCGCCTGACCGCGTACGGCCGCGTTCGGCGACACCGAGCTCAGCACGGGCGCCTGCACCGTGAAGGTCACGGCGTTACTCGTGCCGCCAGGGGTCGTCGTGACGGTGATGTTGCGAGTCACGGCCGGGGCGGTCGCCGAGATCGTCAGCGTCGCCGTCACCGTGGTGTCGTTCACCACCGTGACCGCGCTGACGGCAATGCCGTTGCCCGCGCCACCGCCCACATTGACCGATGTCGTCCCGGTCAGATGCGTACCGGTCAGCGTGATCGGCACCGCCTGGCCGCGCGAGGCCGCATTCGGTGCTACCGAGGTGAGCGCAGGTCCTACGACGCTGAACTGCACCGCATTGGTCGTGCCGCCCGGCGTCGTTACCGTCACATTCCGGGTCGCAATCGGCGCCCCCGCAGTGATCGTAAAGGTCGCCGTCACGGTGGTGTCATTCACCGCCGCAAAGTTGCTGACCGTGATGCCGTTGCCGGGAGCACCGCCCACGTTCACCGAAGTGGCGCCGGTCAGGCCCGTGCCCGTCAGGGTGACGTTAACGGCAGTACCGCGCACACCCGAATTCGGGGCGATCGAGCTCAGCGTTGCCGCCGCCACCGTGAAGCTCACCGGACCGCTCGTTCCACCCGGCGTCGTTACGGTGACGTTCCGAGTCGTGAGGAAGGCGGTCGACGAGATCGTAAAGGTCGCCGTGACGGTGGTGTCATTCACCACGGTAATACCACTGACGGTGATGCCGTTGCCGCTCACGTTGACGGCAAGAGTGCCGGTCAGATTGGTACCGGTCAGCGTCACCGCAACTACGCTGGAGCGCCGGCCCGAGGACGGAGCGATCGAAGTCAGAGTCGGCGCGACGACTGCACCCCCGAACTCGACCGCGCCTGCGTCGACCGCGCTGTTGGTCTTCCGCGCGTTGTTGTAGAAGTCGAACGCCGGTGCGTCATTGAAGTTGGTCGCTGCAGTCGACGGAATGTAGTTCACGACCGGCGAAGCCGCTGTGGCCGGTCCATAGTTGCCGAGCACGGCACCCGTCAAGGGATGCGTCACGGCCAGCGGGCCCCAGCTCATGTTCACCCAGTTGTTGCCCTCGTCCACCGTGGCCGACGCCTGCAGGGTGAACGGCGGATTGGGCACGGTCGCGTCGGCAATGCCCGGAGGCACCTGCCAGCCCGCCGACATCAGCTCCGGCGGGGTGCGCGAACCATTGCAGTACTGGCTGATGACTGAAGGGTCGGCCGCCAGGTTATGCGGGTTCGGGCTGGTACCGCTGTAGCCCGAGACGTTGGTCAACAGCGAGTACGTCGGGGCGAGCGTGAATCCGGAGCTGTGATTGGTCGGGCCCGTGTCGCCACGCACACCGATGTCCCAGTAGCTGGCCGGCGTGCAGGCACCGGTTCCGCCCGTAATTTGCACACCACCATTGGAGTTGGTGGCGGTGGCGTCCGCCTGCGGCTGACTCGGGGCGGGCGTGCTCGTGAATGAGTTGTACAGCGTCACGATATTCTGCTGGTACGCATTGCTCAATGCGCCCACGCCGACGTAGTAGGAGCGATTCTGCCAGAACACGTTGTTCTCGAGCCGCGGGTAGGACATCAGGCGACAGTTCGGGTGGCGTGGGGGGCAAGACAGCGCCGGTGTCAACCCGGCCAAGGTGGCCAGCAGGGTCGGGCTGTGGCGTGTGGCCACCAATCCGGCCGGCTGCGGCGCCGAGGCTGTGCTGCTCGTGGTCGTCGTGGGTGGCGGCGGGCTGCTGGACAGCGGGGCGCCGAGGGTATTGAACAGCACGCCGGCCGAGGCCGTCGTGTCATTGGACACGATCGTGTTGTTGATGATATTCACCAACACCGCGTCCTGCAGCGAGATCCCCGCGCCATCCCATCCCGCCACGTTGTTGGCAATGATGTTGTTCGTCACCGTAACGGCGTACCAGCGACCCATGCTGGTCGGGAAGAAGGTCAGTTCCGTGCCGTTGACGCCGTGGAGGCGGATGGCGCCACCGCTGCCGCTCTCGGCCGAGTTACCCATGAACAGGTTCGCATTGATCACCAGATTTGGTCCGGTGCCATCGCTGGTTCCAGGCGCGCAATCCGCATCGGGTTCGTTGCCGCACACCGGGTCGGTATCGGGAGCCCCGAGGACCGCAAGGCCACCACCGTTGGTCGGAACGGTGGGATTGGTGCTCTGGTTGAACAGGATGTTGTTGTGCTCGATGTCACCGTTGTAGCTGAAGCCCAGGTGCGCGAGACCGCCGCCGTCACCCGTGCTCAGATTGCCGCACACCCAGTTGTAGTTGAACTTGTAGTAGTCCGCGCCGGTGCAGAAGGCGACGCCGCCTGCTCCGGACGGTGTGGACGAGAACAGTTCGTCGCCCAACGAGGAGTTCAGCGTCACCGAGTTGTGGTGCACGTTCACGCGCAGGTTGAAGCAGTAGGGCTCTTGGGTGTTGGTGGGACCGACGCTCTCGTTGTCCAGGCAGGAGCCGGGATCCGCATTCGGGGTCGTCGCATTGCGCACGTACTGGCCCGGGAATTCGCCCTGGCCGACACTGATGCCGCCCGACAGGGTGCCGGAGTTGTTCGTCACGCGATTGTTGGCAATTTCCAGGTTATGGGCCCAGGCGTGTACGAAGATGCCGCCACCGCCCTGGGAGCTGTTGGTAATCGTTAAGCCGTCGATGCGCGACGGATTGCACAGGAAATTGCCCGGGAACGGATTGTGGGCGCTCGCCGTATTGGCCCCGCAACCGTTGGTGCTGTTGGTAGTGCCCGTCAGCAGCGTGGTGCCGACCGGGAAGGTGTCCGCGCCGTACGGGTCGGTGCCGCTGGGGAAGTGCACGCCCTTCGCCAATA
>WNFL01392639.1_pt4 | contig 12122 bp, 9 predicted proteins | sample 5400361 | NCBI WGS metagenome assembly WNFL01 (sample SAMN13153351, study PRJNA577476) | soil metagenome | isolation source: 40 cm soil on Douglas fir-dominated hillslope | place: USA:California | collected 2013-09-17
TAGGGCAACGCAACGGCAAGGAACAGCACAGGAACAACAAAAAAGCAGCGTTTCATAAGGAGGGTGAGTTTAGCCAAATTAAAAGTACATAAAATAGATACAAGTTTAGGGATGAGGTTACTCCCGCAAGAGTTTTTTCAGAATTGTTTTAGCCGCGTCCGTTACCGGTGTTCCCGGTCCGAAAATTCCGGCTACACCGGCACGGTGCAGAAAATCATAATCCTGTCTTGGAATTACTCCGCCGGCGACTACCAGGATATCGGGTCTGCCGATTTTATTTAATGCGCCAATGAGTTCCGGTATCAACGTCTTATGCCCTCCGGCCAGGCTGGAAGCGCCAATGACGTGTACGTCGTTTTCTGCTGCTTGCCGGGCAACTTCTTCCGGAGTTTGAAAAAGTGGTCCGATGTCCACATCAAAACCCAGGTCGGCAAAACCGCTGGCGATCACTTTTGCTCCCCGGTCGTGGCCATCTTGCCCCATTTTGGCCACCAGTATTCGCGGCCGGCGGCCATCCTGTTTCGCGTAGCGGTCGGAAAGTTTTAAAACTTCCACCCATTCCTTTCGGTCTTTCATCTCGCCTGAATATACACCCGAAATTGATTGTATCGTAGCCTTGTAACGTCCGAATACCTTTTCCATGGCCAACGAAATCTCGCCGAGCGTTGCGCGATGCCTGGCCGCTGCAATCGCCAGCTCCAACAGATTCCCTTTTCCAGTTTCACTGCTTTCTGTAATGGCACGCAATGCCATCTCCACTTCCTGCGGACTGCGGGTGCGCTTGAGTTCGTTGAGGCGCTCGATCTGTTCCTGCCGAACTGCTGTGTTATCGACTTCCCGGATCTCAAACTCAGATTTATCTTCCGTCCGGTATTTATTTACACCCACGATCACGTCCTTTCCCAAATCGATTCGCGCTTGCTTGGCGGCAGCAGCTTCTTCTATTCTCATTTTGGGCACACCACTCTCAATGGCCTTTGTCATGCCGCCCAAGCCTTCAATTTCCTCCAGCTGTTTTACGGCGCTGGCAGCCAATTGTCCCGTTAACGATTCCAGGTAAAACGATCCTCCCATTGGATCGACCACGCGAGTAATGCCTATTTCCTTTTGTAAATAAAGCTGCGTATTTCGCGCAATGCGCGCCGAGAAGTCAGTCGGCAGCGCGATCGCTTCGTCCAGCGAATTCGTATGAAGGGATTGGGCTCCGCCCAAGGCAGCGGCAAGCCCCTCGATGCAGGTCCGCGTTACGTTATTGAAGGGGTCCTGCTCTGTCAGACTCCATCCGGAAGTTTGACAATGGGCTCGCAAGGCCATCGACTTTGGATTTTTCGGTTGGAACGGCTGAACGATCCTGGACCACAGGAGGCGCGCCGCTCTCATCTTGGCAATCTCCATAAAAAAATTCATACCGATTCCCCAAAAAAAAGATATTCTTGGAGCAAAGTCATCAATGGCAATTCCCGCTTTCAATCCGGCCCGGATATATTCCAACCCGTCGGCAAGGGTGTATGCCAGTTCAAGGTGTGCCGGTGCACCGGCTTCGTGCATGTGATAGCCACTGATGCTGATGCTGTTGAACTTCGGCATGCGATGGGAGCAATACTGAAATATATCGGATACCAGGCGCATGGAAGGGGCCGGTGGATAGATGTACGTATTGCGAACCATAAATTCCTTAAGAATGTCATTTTGGATCGTGCCACTAAGGTGCTCCGGTTTTACACCTTGCTCCTCCGCCGCAACGATGTAAAAGGCCATGATGGGAATAACGGCTCCGTTCATGGTCATCGACACCGACATTTTGTCGAGCGGGATTTGATCGAAAAGTATTTTCATATCGAGCACGGAGTCGATGGCAACGCCCGCTTTGCCAACGTCCCCTGCCACCCTTGGGTGGTCCGAATCGTACCCCCGGTGGGTGGCCAGGTCAAATGCAACCGACAACCCTTTTTGTCCTGCTGCCAGATTATTGCGATAAAAAGCATTGGAATCTTTAGCAGTCGAAAAGCCTGCGTACTGCCGGATTGTCCATGGCCGGATCGCATACATGGTTGCATAGGGCCCTCTCAAATAAGGTGGAAGCCCGGCGGTGTACAGTAAGAAATCGGAACCTTCCGGATCCGTGTTGAAGTAAGAAGGTTTGATTTCTATTTTTTCAGGAGATAACCAGACCTTTTTTTGCGACTGTCCCGGCGATACGCTTGACCCCTTGGTGAAAATGGATGGATCAAAGTTTATNNAAAAATCGGGTTTCATGATTTTACCAAAGATTGAAATTTTCCCCAGGCTTCCTGTGCCAGGCGGGCGACCAGATTTTCAAGAAAATACGAACCCGCCGTTGGGTCGGATACTTTTCCGAGGTGGGACTCTTCACGCAAAATGGAGGATACGTTTAGAGCAAGGCGTGACATCGTGGGATGGCTTGGATCGGCTGCTTCGACGGTAAGGGCATCGCAGCCACCCAGGATCGCACTCACGCTGCAAGCGGTACTCTTCACCATATTTTCATGGGGCTCATACGTTTTATTTGTCCAGGCTCCTGAAGTGGCATGAATAAAAATCGATGACGATGAATGGGGCTCGTACGCGTTGGCAACCTGATGCCAGAGCATTCTCAAAGTTTTGAGTTTGGCAATTTCCAAAAAAAAATCCGTGCCGATGGAAACCGAAAAGGCCACGCTGTGTAAAGCGTCATGAATAGCGCTGCCGTGACGGATGGAATTATCAATTTGTTTAACCGCCTTGGCAAGTAAGCCGGCGATCTCAGCAGAAGGTGACGCTTGGTTCTCAACGACAATGCCCATCGCGTGAAATTGCAGCCAACCGTTAAACCATTCCATTAACTCAACGGGTATAGTTGGAGTTTTTTTCCAGAATATGGCGCCCTGTAAAGTTGAGGGGTCGATTTTTTTTGACTTCACCAGGCCACAAAAATCACGAATGAACTTCTCGTGTCCGATAGCGGCCAAAAACGCAGTCTGGCAATAAGGCAGTTCTATTTTTTTTAGCAATGCGTTTGCATCGGGAGAGTTTTGCAATTCAAATAGGATTCCATCTGCTCCACTGTTAAGCGACAGCAGCGCCTGAAGGTTGGCCGTTAAGGCGTCATTTACCAGGATCTTCGGCAAATTGAACCAGTGCCTCGGTTCGAAAAACTCATTTTGGGACGGTGGCAATTGAAAATCAATCGAGGAAGGGAGATCACTATGATCATAGTAGGGAAGGAGGTCGATTCCGTCGATTTTCTGCGTCAAGTTTTTGATGGGGAGGTCGACTCCTAACTCTCGTTTTGCAGCCTCAACCCATTCTTTTTTTGTAGAAGGCCCGAATGAGCCGCTTTTTTTCTTGTCGGGGGAGGAAGGAGGCATGAAAACTTTTAATCCAAGTTTCAAATTGAATTTTAGTTCGCATTAATGCAAGAGCACTTCAAAAAAACCTTTTTAACAAAAAAATATGCTGGCATGGATGAAATTTCTCACTTTATCATGAGCGCAGGTTTGATTTTTTCCAAAAAAGTTGTTCGGAAAAACTTTTAAAAAAATCAAGTATCACTTTTGTTTTTTGTTCACAATTTTTTTACACCTTTGTCTCCCCTCGAAAAATTGCCGAACCTTATTCGCCACTCAATGGAAGTTGATTCTACCACCGCCTGGAATGATTGTCTCGAGATCATTCGACAGCATGTTGACGAGCAAAACTTCAATACTTGGTTTAAACCCATCCTTCCGCTGCGCAACGAGGGAGAGGTGCTGACCATTCAGGTACCTTCGCAATTTTTTTACGAGTGGCTTGAAGAACATTATGTACCCGTGTTAAAGAAAGCCATTCACGAAGTGTTGGGCGCCTCCGGAAGATTGGAGTACTCGGTAATTGTCGATAGTGGGAATCAGCGGAATCCTCCCTTGATGGTGAATTATCCGAATGGAAATGGGTTGAAGCGCAATAACGTCCAGCAGGTGAACCACCACGGCACATTGGAAGATTACTCCCCCTTTAGTTTTAAGGCCTTGAATCCCCTTACCGTTAATTCCAGGCTGAACGCCATGTATACCTTCGACAATTTTGTTGAAGGCGATTGCAATCGGCTCGCGCGATCCGCGGGGGTGGCCGTAGCCAAAAAACCGGGCGTCACCTCGTTCAATCCGTTGATGTTGTACGGTGGCGTTGGGGTCGGGAAGACCCACCTGGTTCAGGCGATTGGAAATGAGATCAAGAAAAATCTGCCGTCCAAAATTGTGTTGTATGTAGATCAGAATGATTTTACCAGTCAGTTCTTAAATGCACTGCAAAATCATAAAATACAGGAATTTCAGAATTATTATTTACAGGTTGATCTCCTGATCCTGGACGACGTTCAGTTCCTGGCCAGCCGGGAAAAAACACAGGAAATGTTTTTTCACATTTTCAATCAATTGCACCAGTCGGGTAAACAGATCATCATGACCAGCGATTGTGCGCCGCGCGATCTAAAGGGATTTCAAGAACGCCTCCTGTCACGTTTCAAATGGGGGTTAACAGCGGACTTGCAAGAGCCGGACTTTGAAACCAAGCTGGCGATTATTGGCAATAAGATGGAATCCGACGGTATTGAAATTCCCACGGAAGTGGCCGAATACCTTGCCTACAGCGTCGATACGAACTTGCGCGATATGGAAGGCGTTCTTAATTCACTGATTTTCCATGCTACTTTGTTGAAGAAAGAAATTGACCTCGAACTGGCAAAAGAGGTCATAAAAAATATTGTCAAGGAAATCCAGCCCGACGTCAGTGGGGACTTTATCCAAAAAACAGTCGCCGATTACTTTAAGGTGGATATTGAGTTGTTAAAAGCGAAAGTAAAAAAGAGGGAGATTGTGATCCCGCGCCAGCTGGCGATGTACTTCTGCAAGCGCTATACCCAATTGACGTTGGCTCTGATCGGAGAGAATTTTGGCGGCCGCGATCACAGCACCGTCATTCACGCCCTGGAATCGGTCGAAGACATGATGAAGACCGATCCGAATTTCAAGAACTCCGTGGAGGAGTTGAGCAAGAAGTTGAAGTTGCGGATGGCGTCCTGATGAGGTTATTGTAAAATAAACTGCAGTGGCATCTCCACCTTGGTACTGGTAATTCCATACAACAATACGCGCCCCTTGTATTTTCCAAAAAAGTCAATCACATCCTGGGGATCCTTTACCCGTTGCCGGTTGATGGAAACAATGGTGTAGTTTTCCGGAATCCCTAATTTCTTAAACAGCCCCTCCTTGATCCGGAATACTTTTACTCCATAATCAACATCTTCCATCGTAGCGCCCACGGTAGCATCGCTGTAAAACTTGCGTTTGATCAGGTTGGTGTCTCCGTATTTATTGACAAGCACAACGGTAACGGATTTGGTTTCATTATTGCGCGTATAGGTAACCGTGACCTTATCGCCTGGAGAGCGGTAACTCAATTCTTCTTCAAACTCGCTTTCTGAATTGGTTTCCACATCATTCACTTTGGTGATGATATCCCCAGGCCTGAGCCCCGCTTCTCGCGCTGCACTGATCGCCAGGTTTTTTTCGAATCCTTCCAGCAATACTCCTTTGAAGTTTTTTACGTTTGCATTCAGTCCGAATTTGGAGGCGTTTTGATAATCGTAATCCACTACACTCCCGCCAAAAATTCCTTTTTGCACGGCACCGTATTTGATGATGTCGCCTACTACTTTTTTTGCGATATCAACGGGTATAGCAAAGGCATACCCCGTATACGATCCTGTTCGGGAAAGAATGGCAGCGTTGATTCCCACCAGGTCCCCATTTCGGTTCACCAGGGCACCCCCGCTGTTTCCGGGATTGATTGCCGCATCGGTCTGAATAAACGATTCGATTGGAAACTTGTCTTCCACGATGTTAATCCTCCTTCCTTTCGCACTGACGATGCCCGCCGTCACAGTGGACGAAAGCGAAAAGGGATTCCCGATTGCCACCACCCACTCGCCAACGGCAAGGTCTTTGGAATTCCCGAGGGTGATGGCAGGCAAATTGTCTTCCTTGATTTTCAACACAGCGAGATCGGTAGAGGGATCTGTACCAATTAATTCCGCATCGTACACCCTTTTGTTATAGATCACCTGAATTTTTTCTGCCGACTCCACAACGTGATTGTTGGTAACAATGTAGCCATCGGCAGTGAAAATCACTCCGGAGCCTGAACTTATCTGAGTCTGCTGCCCTCCTCCTCCAAACAGCATGTCCCAGTACGAATACGAGGATGATCCGCTTTGCGAAATGCTGTTGATGTATACTACGCTGGGGGTGGCTTTCGAAGCAGCATCGCTGAAATCCACGTGCGCGGCAGGCGACGCCGGTGCCGGAGCAACGGCTGTAGGTCTGTAAGGTTCCTTGGGGTCAAATTGGGCAACCTCGTACCGGGCGGACGGTTGTTCTCTTTTTTCCTTTTCCAATGGGTAGCTATAAAAAACAAAAGCCCCGGCGAGCCCTGCAACAAAACCAATGATGATGGTTTGTAATGTCTTCATAGGATTAGACTTAAAATTTATAACTCAAATTAGCGATCAAAAATCGCCCCAAACCTGAAAAAGTGGAAGAAATGACAGATGCCCACCGAATTTAATGGTGCCGGTATTTTATTGGGAGCCGTGTCCGGAGAAATTGTCACGCACTCATTTCATTTTCTACAAACTAATTAGCGTATTTCCATTAAAATCAGTGCACTTCAACTCCTACCTTTGCTGGCTATGGGAATACGTTCGGTACTGGCCAGGCCTTTTGCAGCCTCCGTTGCCAGGCAGACAAAAAAATGGTCGTCTCAGCCCGTGCGTTGCCAAAAAGATGTTTTTCATGCCCTGATCGAAGCAGGTAAAAACACGCTTTTTGGCAGGGACCATGATTTTAAGGCGATCAAAAATTATGAAGATTTTAAAATCAGGGTGCCCGTCCGTGACTACGAATCTTTTAAGCCCTACATCACCCGGGTGTTGGAAGGCAAACCCGATATTTTGTGGAAGGGGAAACCGGCCTATTTTGCAAAGACTTCCGGGACAACCTCCGGAACCAAGTATATCCCCATTACTAAGGATTCCCTGCCAAATCATATTAATGGTGCCCGCAATGCGCTGCTCGGTTATGTTCATGAAACCGGGAACGCATCTTTTTTGGATGGGGGGTTAATTTTTTTGTCGGGCAGTCCGGTGCTGGAGGAGAAAGGGGGAATAAAAACCGGAAGGCTTTCGGGTATCGTCAACCATCATGTGCCAGGCTACCTGAGATCAAACCAAAAACCCACCTACGATACCAATTGCATCGAAGACTGGGAGCAGAAACTGGAAAAGATCATTGACGAGACGCTCGGTATCAACATGACATTGATCTCCGGCATTCCACCCTGGGTGCAAATGTATTTTGATCGCATCCAGGCCCGGACAGGCCGGAAAATAAAAGACGTGTTCCCTGATTTTTCCGTCTTTGTTTACGGAGGGGTCAACTTCGAACCGTATCGCCTGAAGCTCTTTGAATCCATAGGGAAGAAAATTGACTCCATTGAAACCTACCCTGCATCGGAGGGGTTTATCGCCTATCAGGATTTGCAGGACGAAGAGGGATTGTTGCTCCTGCTGAACGCAGGAATATTTTTCGAATTCATTCCGGTAGAAGAATACGGCGCCGAAAACCCTCGCCGGTTGAGCATAGAAGGAGTGGAACTCGGAAAGAATTATGCGTTGATCATCAACAACAATGCAGGGCTCTGGGGCTACTCCATTGGCGATACCGTTAGGTTTGTCTCGAAAAACCCGCACCGGGTGGTGGTCACCGGCAGGATTAAGCACTTCATATCGGCCTTCGGTGAGCACGTCATCGGTGAGGAAGTGGAAAAAGCCATGAAGTCAGCTCTCCTGAAATTTCCGGAGGTTGAATTGGTGGAATTTACCGTTGCACCCGACGTCACACCGGCCGAGGGTTCCCCGCATCATGAATGGCTGATCGAATTTTCAAAAGCACCAAACGTCGTTGAGGCGTTTGCACTGGAAGTTGACCATCGGCTGCGCGAATTGAATAGCTACTACGATGACTTGATTTCCGGTTCGATCCTTCGGACACTGGAGATCACCGTTCTGCGGAAGAATGCGTTTATTGAGTATATGAAATCACAAGGCAAGCTAGGAGGACAAAACAAAGTGCCCCGGCTGGCGAATGACAGGAAGATTGCTGAAGAGTTGAGAAAGTGGAAAGTTTGAGTTGCCCATAGAGGAGAGAAACCCAATTCGCAATTCACGTCTCACGAATAAATCCCTTTTCATTTGCGAGTTCTGATTTGCGAATTGCGATTTGAGAGTTAGAGTGGGATTCTATTGTGACTCTTGTTCCAGTTCATCCGGGCACAATACCTTTTGTCGTGTTGATACTTTTTACAAAAATCGAGATCAGCTCATTGCACTCAACCAACGATGCGTCATCTCTTTTCACATAGTTGACTTTTGATAGTATTCTCAAACAATTATGTGACTCTCGCAATTCCTTCAAAATCACGCCTAGCTTGTGAACAAAATCCTTTCGCGATTCTGCCCCAAGGGCCTCTCCGTAATTGAGAGCGGGAGATGTGCCGGATCGAAGCAGCTGTCCTCCAAGGTGATTGGCAATTCGATTGTCCGGAAGACGATGTACAGATTCAATGATCAAAACGGCAAAGTCGATCAGTCTTTCTTCGAGTTGGTGCTTGAGATCCATGAGTTCCTAAATAAACTATAGTGGATGAAATTCGGGAATAATTGAAAACCATTCATTAAAATTAATCTTCGGTTTGCAGACCGTTAGGCATTGGTGGCTCAACTCAATTTTTGAACTCGCAGTTCGCAAATCACTATCGCAAATAATTGGCGGATTATCTTTGGTCTTTCATCGAGATTAGTTGGCACTACAGATTAGTTAGCGCCAACGAGTCGCGGTGTATGTGTTGACGTAGTGTTATTGTTATTTCTCGTTGTTTTGATACTTTTTACAAAGATCGAAATGAGTTCATTGCACTCCAGCAAGGCAAAATCGTTTCGGGTAATGTAGTTGATTCTCGATAGAATCCTGAGGCAGTTATAGGACGCGCGCAATTCTTTCAAAATTACGCCCAGTTTGTGAGCAAATTCCTTCCGCGATTCAGCCCCCAAGGCCTCACCATAATGGAGTGCCGGAAAAGTTCCAGATTGAAGTAGCTGTGCGCCAAGATGATTTCCAACCTGATTGTCCGGAAGATAATTTATTACTTCGATGGCGAGGATCGAGAAGGCCATCAACCTTTCTTCCAGTTGTAGTTTAAAACTCATGATTCGATGCTTATTAATTGCGTACCAAACTTCGTTTTTATTCAAGGAATATTCTATCTCGGAGCTACCGGTTTTCCTGACAATTACTCACAAGGTTACACACAGCCCAATTCTCAAGTCGCAATTCGCAAATCACTATTCGCAAATCAACCCTTATAAAGAAGATTACCAACTAATGCCTACTTTTGGGGCATTGTTCAAATGGCAATTCGGTAACCACTATCAATTTTGAACCCCAAAAAGCACATCGCTCTTCTCGGTTCCACCGGCAGTATAGGCCGGCAGGCTCTGGATGTCATCCGGACTCACCCGGACCATTTTCAAGTGGAGGGGCTTTCTGCGCAAAACAATGCAGACCTGCTGATTGAGCAAGCCGTGGCATTCACCCCTAATGCGGTGGTAATCATTAATGAAGATTATTATCCAAAAGTAAAAGCGGCGCTGGTACCTCTTGGCATAAAAGTATTTGCCGGAGAAAACGCGATGGCCTCGGTCGTTCAAATGGACACCGTCGATTTGGTCCTGACCGCGGTAGTCGGCTATGCAGGTTTAAAGCCCACCCTGAAAGCCATTGAAGCCGGAAAAACCATTGCGTTGGCCAACAAGGAAACGCTCGTGGTGGCGGGTGAACTTGTCACACGACTCGCCAGAGAGAAAGGTGTCAACATTTACCCAGTTGACTCGGAACATTCAGCGATATTCCAGTGCCTGGTGGGAGAATTTCACAATCGCGTCGAAAAAATTGTTCTCACTGCATCGGGAGGACCTTTTCGCGGAAAGAAACGGGCGGACCTCAAATCCGTGACCCGTGCTGAAGCCTTAATGCACCCCAATTGGAGCATGGGCCATAAAGTAACGATCGATTCGGCCTCTCTCATGAACAAAGGATTAGAGGTAATTGAAGCGAAATGGCTTTTTGGGCTGAAACCGGAACAAGTGGAAGTAGTCGTTCACCCGCAATCCATCATTCATTCTTTTGTTCAATTTGAAGACGGTTCGATGAAAGCGCAACTTGGAGTACCCGATATGCGTTTACCCATCCAGTTTGCTATGGCCTACCCCGACAGGCTAAAAAGCGACTTCCCAAGGTTTGATTTTGCCGATTACCCGGTTCTGACTTTTGAGAAGCCCGATACGGAAACTTTTCGTAATCTTGCGTTGGCGTTTGAAGCTTTGCACCGCGGCGGAAACATGCCGTGCGTGCTCAATGCGGCCAACGAAGTGGCCGTAGACGAATTTTTAAAGGAAAAGATAAGTTTCCTGGATATATCGGAGGTGGTGGAACGATGTTTGAATAAGATGGATTACGTGCGCAGCCCTGTCTACGAGGATTATGTCAATACGGACCGGGAAACGAGAATTAGGGCACTTGAATTAATTAAGTAATGGAAGGAACGATCATGACGGCGCAGCTACTGCTGAGCCTTTCAATTTTAATTGTCGTACACGAAGGGGGGCATTTTGTTACCGCCAGGATGTTTAAAATCAAGGTAGAGAAATTTTATCTCTTTTTTGATTTTTTGTTTCCGATGGCCAACGTGATGAATTTCTCTCTTTTCAAATTCAAAAAAGGCGATACCGAGTATGGCATCGGGTGGTTTCCGCTCGGAGGCTACGTAAAAATTGCCGGTATGGTAGACGAGAGCATGGACAAGGAGCAGCTGAAGGCTCCTGCTGAGCCATGGGAGTTTCGATCGAAGCCCGCGTGGCAGCGCCTGATTGTAATGTTGGGAGGGATCATCGTAAACGTGATCGTGGGTATTCTGATTTTTGTGGGCATCGTTTATTTCCTTGGAGATCGGTTCATTCTTAATCAATACGTCAACGAACACGGTGGTGTACATGCACTCGGATTGGGGCAACAGATTGGCTTTCAGACCGGCGACAGGATTATCAGGATCAACGGAAAGGAATTTACGAACTTCGACGACATCGCTAAACCCGACGTTCTGCTTTCTCAAAACTCCTACTTTACCGTGCTTCGCGGCGATCAGGAAAAGACGATTTCAATTCCTCCCGATTTCATTGAAAATTTTAACAAAAGAGAGGCGGCTGGGAACTTCCTTATGCCGCGCATCCCGGCGCTGGTCGAAAGTGTAATGGAAAACACGATCGCCGACAAGGTGGGCTTAAAGAAAGGCGATCGGTTCATAGAAATCGAGGGGCACCCCGTCTTTTACTTCGATGAAGTGGGCGCTCAACTGAAAGGCTTTAACAAGGATACGCTTCACTTTAAAATAAAAAGAGGAGAAGAAGTGCTTGCTTTCAGCGAGAGTTTTAAGGGTCAGAAAGGCATTGGCTTTTATCGAACGCAGCAACTGGTTCCCAAGGAGGGCCAGTTGACCGTGAGTTATTCATTGGGACGTTCGCTGGTGTTGGGTCCTCAAAAAGCCTTCGAGGTTATTTTTGTTCAGTTCAAGGCCTTCAGAAAGATTTTCAACGGCGACATCTCTTTCCGCAAATCGATTTCCGGTCCGATCGGCATGGCGCAGGCCTATGGCGGCGAATGGGATTGGGAACGTTTCTGGCGGATGACCGGATTGCTCTCCATGGTGCTTGCCTTTATGAACTTGTTGCCGATCCCTGCCCTCGACGGAGGGTATGTGATGTTCTTGCTATACGAAATGGTTAGCGGCCGTGAGCCCTCGGAGAAATTTTTTGAAAATGCGCTCAAAGTAGGAATGGCGCTGATCCTGTTGCTGATCGTATTTGTGTTTTACAACGACATTGCAAAGCTGTTCACGGGGGGATAAGCGGTTACGGGTTCCTCCAACCTTAGACTAACTCAAAACCGTTCTTGTTTGGAACCGGTGATTCGCTT
>WNFL01106700.1_pt3 | contig 12118 bp, 11 predicted proteins | sample 5400361 | NCBI WGS metagenome assembly WNFL01 (sample SAMN13153351, study PRJNA577476) | soil metagenome | isolation source: 40 cm soil on Douglas fir-dominated hillslope | place: USA:California | collected 2013-09-17
GGACGGCGGCAGCACGGTGTTCGCGCAGGTCATCCGCGCGATCCGCGAGCGCTCCGGCACCGTGGTCGAGGTGCTGATCCCCGACTTCCGCGGCCGCGAGGAGGACCTGCAGCGCGTCATCGATGCCGGCCCCGAGGTCATCAACCACAACCTCGAAACCGTCGAGCGCCTCCACCCGCTGGTGCGCCCCAGCGCGCGCTACGACCGCTCGCTCGAGCTGCTGCGCCGCGTCCACGAGCGCGGCGGCGGCATCCGCGCCAAGTCGGGCCTGATGGTCGGCCTGGGCGAGCGCGAGGACGAGATGCTCCAGGCGTTCGACGACCTGGCGGCGCACGGCTGCCGGCTGCTCACCATCGGCCAGTACCTGCGTCCCTCGCCCGACCACCTGCCGGTGGCCGAGTACGTGCACCCCGACCGTTTCCGCTGGTACGCGGAGCGCGCCGAGGCGGCGGGCATTCCGCAGGTCGCGAGCGGACCGCTGGTGCGCTCGTCGTTCCACGCCGACGAGCTGGCCGGCACGGTGCGCGCCGGGGAGCGCAGCAAGGCGTGAGGGGGCCGGCGCCGGCCTAGGGGGTTTCCTCGAGCCAGCGCTGGAACGCCTCGAAGCGGAAGTCGCGCCCCAGGAAATCCCGCACCATCTCCTCCGCCGGCTTGGCACCACCCGGCTCCAGCACGGCTTCGCGATAGCGCTTCGCGATCGCCGGGTCGAACAGGTTGGCGCGATCGAAGCGCTCGAAGAAGTCCTTCGCGATGACCAGCGACCACATGTACGAGTAGTAGAGCGCCGAGTAGCCGTCGAGGTGGCCGAAGCCGCATGGGAAGTGCGTGCCCTCGACGTAGGGGAACGGCACGTAGCGCTCGACGTAGCCGCGGTAGAGCGCCTCGAGGTCGGCCCCGGCCGGCGCGCGGTCGAACGCCGTGAGCGCGAAGTGCGCGAACACCATCTGACGCCGCATCTGGAGCCCCTTGCCGAACTCGCTCGCGCGCTTCAGGCGCCGCACCAGGTCGGCCGGGATCGGCGCGCCGGTCTGGTGGTGGTGCGCGAAGGTCGCCAGGATCCCCGGGTCCCAGCACCACTCCTCGTAGAGCTGCGAGGGCACCTCGATGAAGTCGGCCTCGGGCCGGATGCCGCCGATCCCGACCCAGCGCTGTTGCCCCGCGAACAGGTTGTGGAGCAGGTGCCCGAACTCGTGGAACAGGGTGCGCACGTCGCCGTGCTCGAGCAGCCCGGGGTCGTTGGCCTCGCCGCCCGGCAGGTTGCAGATCAGCGCCGCCTCGGGGATCTGGCGCCCGGCGACGCCGGTGCGGATGTCGAACTGGGCGGCGTGGCTGTACTTTTCGGGGCGCGGGTGCATGTCGAGGTAGAAGCGCCCGGTGACCCGCCCGTCCTCGACCATCTCCCAGCATTCGACCGCGGGGTGCCACACCGGCGCATCCGGGCGCGGGGTGAAGCTCACGCCGAACAGCCGGGCCGAGAGATCGAGCACGCCCTGCTTGACGCGCTGGAACGGCAGGTAGGGCCGCAGCTCGCGCGCGTCGAGGCCGAAGTCCGACTGCTTGACGCGCTCGGCGTAGTAGGCGGCCTCCCAGGCCACCAGGCCGCCGGCCCCGGGGGCGTCGGCGCGCTTGCGCTTGAGCAGGGCCTGGTAATCGGCCGCCGCCGGGCCCGTCGACACCTCGACGATGCGGGCGATGAACGCCTCGGCCGCGGCCGCCCGGCCCACCATCTTGTTCGCCATGACGTAGTCGGCCCAGTGGGCGAAGCCCAGCAGGGTCGCGAGCTCGTGGCGCTTCGCGGTCATCCGCGCCAGCACCTCCTGGTTGGCCGGGAAGGCGCGCGAGTTGTACTCCATGTACATGCGGCGGCGCAGTTCATCGCGCGCCGCGTACAGGAACACCGGGGTGGCGTCCGGGTTGTCGATGGTGAGCGTGATGACGCCGTCGGCGCCCGGGACATGGCGGGCGACGTAGTCGTCCGGCAGGCCCTCGAGCTCGGCGGCGTCGGTCACGCCCACGCTGCGCAGGTCGGCGCGGATGTTGCGCGCGAAGTCCTGGCTGGTCGTGACCAGCTCCTCGTTGAGGGCCTGGATGCGCCGGCGCGTCGCCTCGTCGCGGTCCACGCCCGAGAGCCGGAAGTCGCGCAGCGTGGTCTCGACGTAGTGGCGGGTCGCGGCGTCGGCGCCCGCGAGGTCCATGGCCGTGAGGGCGTCGTAGAGCGGGCGGTTGAGCGACAGCTCGGTCGCGAACGCCGCGGCCTGCTGGGTCACCTGCTCGGCGGCGGCGCGCAGGCCGGCGTCGGGGTGGACGTTCTCCATCAGCGAGGCCTGGGAGCCCACCGCGTCGAGCTCGAGCCGCGCGTCGTCGTAGGGACGCAGCGTGTTGTCGGGGGTGCGCCGCCCGGTGACCGCGAGCAGGGCGGCGATCGCCCGGCGCGCCCGCTCGAGACGCTCGTCCGCGCGGCGGCGGAACTCCGGTGCCTCGGGCGACCCGGTCCAGAACGGGGCGTCGCCCGCGGCGAGCCCGGCGTCCGCGGCGGCGGGCGCCGGGCCGGAATGGGCGGGGGCCAGTCCCTCGCGCTTCACGCCGCGCTCGTCAGTTGGGCCCGGTCTGGTTGAGCCACAGCCGGTACGACTCGAAGCTGAACGGGCGCCCGAGGAAGTTGGACACCAGGGTCGCCGCCGGGGCCGAGCCGCCCGGCGCCAGCACCGTGTCGCGGTAGCGCTTCGCGACCGCGGGGTCGAGCAGGTTCTTGTGATCGAACTTGCTGAACATGTCCTTCGCGATCACCAGCGACCACATGTAGGTGTAGTAGCCCGCGCCGTAGCCGTAGAGGTGGCCGAACGAACACTGGAAGTGCGTGTTGGGCACGTAGGGGTAGGGCGTGTAACGGTTGGTGAGCTGGGCGTTGAGCGAGTCGGTGTTGACCTCGGCGGGCGGCCGGTTGTAGATCGAGAGCGCGAGGTCCGCGAGCACCATCTGGCGCCGCACGTCGATCGCGCGCGGGTCGAGGTTGCCGAAGTCGTCGGCGCGCCGCATCTGCTCGACCAGCTTCGCCGGCACCGGCTCCCCGGTCTGGTAGTGGCGCGCGAAGGTCTGGAGCACGGCCGGATCGCGCATCCACTCCTCGAGCATCTGCGAGGGCGCCTCGACGAAGTCGCGCTCGGTGCGGATGCCGCCGATCCCCACCCAGCGGTGGTGGCCGGCGAACAGGGTGTGGAGCAGGTGGCCGAACTCGTGGAAGAAGGTGTTGACGTCCTCGATCTCGCACAGGCCGGGATCGCCGGGGCCGCCGGGCAGGTTGCAGATCAGCGCCGCCTCGGGGATCTGCCGCCCCTCGACGCCGGTGCGCACGTCGAACTGCGCGGCGTGGTTGTACTTGTTCTTGCGCGGGTGCATGTCGAGGTAGAAGCGCCCCACCAGCTTGCCGTCCTCGAACATCTCCCAGCACTCGACCGACGTATCCCACACCGGCGCGCCCTTGACCTGCTTGTAGGTCACGCCGAACATCTTGCCGGTGACGTCGAGCACGCCCTGCTTGACCCGCTCGTAGGGGAAGTAGGGGCGGAACACCTGGGTGTCGAACTCGTACTGCTCCTTCTTGACCAGGCTGGTCCAGTAGAAGCGGTCCCACCAGTCGATGCCGGTCGCCCCCGGGTCGTCCTTGCGCTTGCGGTCGAGCAGCACCTTGTAGTCGGTCTTGAGCCGCTCCGAGGCGGCGTCCACGACCTTGTGGATGAAGTCCGAGGCGTTCTGCGCGCTCCCCACCATCTTGTCGGCGCAGTCGTAGTCGGCGTAGTTCGTGAACCCGATCAGCCGCGCCAGCCGGTAGCGCAGGTCGAGGATGCTGTCGAGCACCGCCATGTTCTTGGGATAGGCGCGGTTCTGGTACGTCATGTACATCTGCTTGCGCACCGCTTCGCGCTTCGCGTAGGTCATGATCGGGAAGTAGTCGGGGTACTCGATCGACAGTGTGACCTTGCTGTCGGCGCCCGGCTTGTGGTGATCGATGAAGTCCTGCGGCAGCCCTTCGAGGTCGGCGACCCCGTCGAGCACCACGGTGGGGTGGTCCTCGCGGATGTTGCGGTCGAAGTTCTGGCCCATCTTGACCAGCTGCTCGCGCAGCGCCTGGATCTGCTTGCGGGTCGCGTCTTCCTTGTCCACGCCCGCGAGCCGGAAGTCGCGTAGCGTGGTCTGCGTCGTACACCTTGCGGTTGAGCGACAGCTCCGAGTAGTAGGCCGAGACCTCCTGGGTCGCCTTCTCGGCGCCGGCCCGCACCGCCGAGTCGGGATGGACCTCTTCGATCAGCCCGCACTGGGAGCCGGCGGCGTCGAGCTCGAGCAGCGCGTCGTCGTAGGGCTGGAGCGTGTTCTCGAGCGTGCGCGGCGCCGGCGCGGCCAGCATGCGCTCGATGTTCTTCTTGGCGCGTGCGATGCGATCGGCCTGGATGCGGGCGAAGGCGGAGGCGTTCGGGCGTCCCGACCAGAACGGCGCGTCGGACACGGCGGTGAGCGCGGCGGGCCGGGGCGTCGCGGCGGCCGCGCGGGCCGTCCGGGCACTCGCCGCCGCGGCCTTCCTGAGCGGTGCGGTCGTGGTGCCCGGGGCGGCGAGACCCGCGACCGGGGCGGCCGCCAGGATCAGGGCGAGGGAGAACTGCAGGCTGCGCTTCACGCTTCCTCCTCGAAGTGACGTTTCGGTCATGCGTAGGGCGGACGCGCGCGTACCGGCGGGCGGATGGGCGCGGGAGGTCCGCAGACTCGCCCGACAGGCTATCCCATCCCCGGTGCGGGGCTCAATGCGGACCCCGGCCGGCCGCCCGGCGCCGGTCGCGGGAAACCGGGCTTTGGTCGCGGGCGCCACCGGGTTGTTGGCGGCCGGGGTCCATCGTAGAGTCCTCGCGCATGCCGCCCCATGAGCCCGCCGCCCTCCGGTCCCGCCCGCGCGGTGCCGCCGCCCGGGCGCTGGCCGCGCTGGCGCTGATCGCGGCCGGCCTGGGCTGCGACCGCGGCGCGGGGGTGACCGGCAGCGGCACCATCGAGCTCGACGAGGTGGACGTCGCCTCCCAGGTCGGCGGGCGGCTCCAGCGCCTGACCGTGGACGAAGGCGACGCGGTGCACGTCGGCGACACGCTCGCGGTGCTCGACCAGGGCGAGGTCGTGGCGGCGCTCGAGGCGCGCGCGGCCGAGGCCGGGCGCGCGGTCGCCCAGCTGCGCGACCTGCAGGCCGGGGCGCGCTCCCAGGAGCTCGACGCCGCCCGCGCCGATCTCGAGGCCGCGACCTCCCAGTCCCAGCTCGCCCGCTCCGAGGCGACGCGGGCCGAGACCCTCTACCAGCACCACGTGGTGGCCGCGGCCGATCTCGACCGCGCGCGCGCGGTGCGCGACGAGGCGCTCGCGCGTCAGATGGCGGCGCGCGAGCGCTACGGCCTGCTGCGCGCCGGCTCGCGCTCCAACGTGGTGCGGGCCGCGCGCGAGGACGAGGCGGCGGCGCGCGCCCAGCTCGACGCGGCGCGCAGCCGCGCGCACGAGCTGGTGCTGCTCGCCCCGATCGACGGCGTGGTGCTGCTGCGCAACCTCGACGCGGGCGAGCTCGCGGCGCCCAACGTGCCGGTGGTGACGCTCGGCAACCCCAACCGGCTGTGGATGCGGATGTTCGTCGGCGCGCCCCGGATCGGCGGGGTGCGGCGCGGCGACCCGGTCACGGTGCGCGTGACCGGCGACCGGCGCGAGTACCACGGCCGCGTCATCGAGATCGCGACCCGGGCCGAGTTCACCCCGCGCGCGGCCCTCACCGAGGAGGAGCGCGCCAACCTCGTGTTCGGGGTCAAGATCGCGATCGACTCCGAGGGCGGCCGCCTCAAGCCCGGCCTGCCGGCCGACGCCCGCATCGAGCCCGCCGCCGGTGCGGCGGCGCCGACGGGGCGCGTGCCATGAGCCCCGGGGAGGCCGCCGTCCAGGTCCGCGGCCTCACCAAGCGCTTTCCGGCCACCGTGGCCGTGGACGACGTCACCTTCGACATCCGGGATGGCGAGATCTTCGGCATCCTCGGCCCCAACGGCTCGGGCAAGACCACCACGATCCGCATGCTGTGCGGGCTGCTTGCGCCCACCAGCGGCAGCGCGATCGTGGCCGGCATCGACGTCGCGCGCCAGCCCGATCACGTCAAGGCCCTGATCGGCTACATCTGCGCTTCTACGGCGGCGTCTACGGGCTCGACGCCGAGCTCGGCGCACGCGTGGCGTGGGCGGTCGATCGCATGCGGCTGGGCGCGCTGGCCGACCGCGTCGTCCTGCCGCTCTCGGGGGGCGAGAAGCAGCGGCTGGCGCTGGGCTGCGCGCTGCTCCACCGGCCGCGCGTCCTGTTCCTCGACGAGCCCACCGCGGGCGTGGATCCGGCGGCGCGCCGGCTGTTCTGGACCATCATCCGCAGCCTGTCGGCGGAGAAGACCACGATCATCGTCACCACCCACTACATGGACGAGGCGGAGCGTTTCGACCGCCTGGCGTTCCTCTCCCGCGGCCGGCTCACCGCGCTCGGCACCCCCGACGAGGTGCGCCACGCCTTCGGCGCCAACCTGACGCTCGAGGACATCTTCGTCATGCTCCAGGAGAAGAACGGATGAACCGGCGCCGCCTGGGCTCGATCATCCTCAAGGAGTTCATCCAGATGCGGCGCGACCGCGGCACGCTCGCGCTCATGCTCGGCGTGCCGGTCATGCAGCTGCTGCTGTTCGGCTTCGCGATCCGGCAGGACGTGCGCAACCTGCCGACCGAAGTCTGGGACGAGAGCCGCACCCAGGAGAGCCGCGAGCTGATCCAGCGCTTCCAGGCCACCGGCAACTTCCGGATCCGCGAGGGCGCGTCCTCCTACGCCGAGGCGATCGAGCGCGTGGACGCCGGCCGCGCGCGCGCCGCGATCGTGATCCCCGAGGACTACGCGCGCCGCCTGAAGAGCGGGCGGCCGGCGCAGATCCAGGTGCTCGTGGACGCCACCGATCCCACCGCCTCGCAGAGCGCGATCGGCGCCGCCCAGCTGGTCGGGCAGCGCGCCAGCATCGAGATCGTGCAGGCGCGCGCCGGCGGGCTCCTGCGCCAGGTCCCGCTCGACGTGCGGGTGCGGCCGCTCTACAACCCGGCGCTCAAGAGCGTGCTGTTCATCGTGCCCGGCATCATCGGCATGCTGCTCTCGAACATCCTCATCATCATCACCGCGATTTCGATCGTGAAGGAGCGCGAGCACGGCACTCTCGAGCAGCTCATCGTCACCCCGCTCACGCCCGGCGAGATCATGACCGGCAAGATCACGCCCTACCTGCTCGTCGGCCTGATCCAGCTCACCGCGGTCCTGATCCTGGGCCACTTCGTGTTCGGGGTTCCGATCCGCGGCAGCGTGCCGCTCATCTACGGGGTGTCGCTGCTGTTCATCACCGCGAGCCTGGCGCTCGGGCTCTTCATCTCGACCCTGGCGCGCGCCCAGGCCCAGGCGATCCAGGCCTCGGTGTTCTTCCTGCTCCCCAACGTCCTGCTGTCGGGGTTCATGTTCCCGCGCGAGGCCATGCCGCCGGTCGCGCACGAGATCGGCTACCTGCTGCCGCTCACCTTCTACCTCCAGATCATGCGCGGCATCATCCTGAAGGGGGTGGGGCTCCGGGAGCTGTGGCCCCAGGTGCTCGCGCTGGTGGGGTTCGCGCTCCTGCTGTTCCGCTTCGCGGTGCGGAGGTTCCACAAGCAGCTGGAGTAGCGTGACCCGGCGGTGGCGCGGCCGCCACGCGCGTCAGCCCTTGCGCGGTGGCCGGCTGGGGCGCATCTCGACCCGGCTGTAGAGCGCGCGGGCCGGCGAGCGCAGCAGGTCGAGGACCACCTCGGCGACGTCGGCGGGCTGGAGCGCCCACTCCCCCTTGTCGCGCGCGCCCCGCCCGAACTCGGTCGCCACGCTGCCCGGCATCAGGTAGGAGACGCGGATGTTGTCGTAGCGCACCTCCATCATCAGCGCCTCGCTGAAGCCGTTGAGCCCGAACTTGCTGGCGTTGTAGGCGGCGCCGTTCGCGAACGGGTTCTTCCCCGCCAGCGACGAGATGTTGAAGATGTAGCCGCCGCCGCGCTTGCGCATGCGCGGGATTGCCTCGCGACAGCAGTAGAACACCCCGTTCAGGTTGGTCTCGAGCACCGCGCGCCAGTCCTCGGGGTCCATGTCCGCGACCGGGGCGAACACGCCGATGCCGGCGTTGTTGACCAGGATGTCGGGGCCGCCGGGCCCACGGTCGATGGCGTGGAACAGCCGCTCGACCGACTCCTGGGCGCGCACGTCGCACGCCACGCCCAGCGCCCCGTGGCCGACCTCGCGCGCCGCGCGCTCGGCATCGGGGGCGCCGCGGGCGGTGAGCACCACCGTGGCGCCCGCCGCGGCCAGCGCCTCGGCGATGCCGCGGCCGATGCCGCGATTGCCGCCGGTGACCAGCGCGATCTGACCCGCCGGCCCGGTCATGTCGCGCTGTCCTCCCACAGCTTCTCGACGCTCTTGAGCACCCCGGGGTGGCGCCGCCACTGGTAGACCACCATCCCGACCGCGGCGAGCACGTTGGCGACCACCACCGACCACGTCGAGAGCTGGCCCATGAGCTGCGCGCCCAGTGCGACGTTGAGCCCGAAGAAGGCGAGCTGGAGGCACACAAACAGCACCAGGATGACGAAGAACATGATCGGGAAGCGCTCGAACAGCGTCATCATCCACGACAGGGCGAGCCCCACCAGGATGAACGATACGAAGTGGAACGCCGTGTAGGCCGCGATCTCGAGCGGGGCGACGGTCGCCTGACGCGCGGCCTCGCCGCCGTGGAGCAGCAGGGTGCCGAGCAGGGCGGGGGTGTAGAGCGGGCGCCCGGCGATGAGGTCGAGCACCAGGAACCAGAGCGCGACTACGAGCGCCCCGATCATCCCGGTGAACAGACCGTCCAGCACGATGTCGCTGACGGGGGTGGGGCGTGCGGCGGCGGACGGGGTACGCCGATCGTCGGTCATGACTGCCTCCACGATTCCGGCCCGGCTCGAGACCAGGTCGCCGGCGAGCCTAGCATCGGAGCGCGATCCACCGAAAGCCGCGCCCGGGCGGCGGGTCAGCCGCCCGATTCGGCGTGGAGCACCGTCAGGACCCGGCCCGCGCCCGCCGCCAGCCCCCGCGGGCACTCGATCCGGGCCAGCGTGCCGGGCGCGAAAGCAGTCTCGGCGCGGGTCAGCACCAGGGCGCTCTGGCCGAGCAGGGGCTGGTGCCCGACCAGCAGGACGTGCCCGCCCTCGAGCCCGAGGTCGCGGAGCGCCGCGAGCAGGTCGGTCGGGCTCGACTCCGGCGTCAGCGCGTCGAAGGTCTCGACCGCGGGCGCCGCCGCCAGGGCCGCGAGCAGCAGGGCGGCGGATTCGGCCGCGCGCTTGAGCGGGCTCGCGAGCGCGCGGTTGTAACGCGTGCCCTCGCGCGCCAGCCGGCGGGCGAGGGCCTCGATCTCGCGGCGTCCCGCAGGCGAGAGCGGGCGGCCCCGGTCCCCCCCGGGGCTCTGTTGCAGCGCGTGTCCATGGCGGAGCAGATCGAGCGTGAGGGGCGACCGCATCGTGCTGGCCATCATCTCACGACCGGCGGCGCGAGGGGGTGGGTGCCGTCAGCGGTGGAAGCCGGCGCTGCGACTCCAGTCGCCGCGGGCCATGACGTTCAAGCGAAGCGGCCCGGGGCGTGAGGCCCCGGGCCGCGGTGCAGACGTGCAGGGAATCGATTACCGATAGAGCGACTTGAGACGGCCCCAGCTGCTGCTCTTGACCGCAGTCGTGCAGTTGTCGTTCTCGGTCTTGCCGTTGTTGAAATCGTCGAGCTGGGTCGCGAGTGCGTCCACGCTCGGCGGCGGGAGACAGCCGGTCCCGTACGGCGGCGGGACGAGGCCGCCGATCATTCCGTCCGCGGTCACGATCGCCGCCTGGATGCTGGCTGGCGGGGTCGCGAGGCAGGCGTTCAGCTTCGCCGCGATCAGCTGGTGCACGAGGATCAGAAGCCCGTTCGCCGTCCCGCACGGGCCGGTGCTCGACGGCGTGCCCAGAATGGCGAGGAGCTGGGTCTCGGTGTACGAGTTGGTGCCCAGCAGCATAGGCAGGCAGGAGGCCGGCCAGGCCTCCGGGTGGTTCTTCCAGTAACCCTGCGTGAAGCGGCAGATCTCGTGGGTGCCCGACGAGGCGAGCATGGTCTGCGAGTTGGGGCTCGCCTCACCGCCCGGACCGCCCTCGGCCCGCACGCGAATCGCGTACTGGGTCTCGGGTGCCATCTCGTCCACGTAGGTCGTGTACAAGCCGCTCTCATCGAACAGCTCGCCCAGCACCACCTTGGCGCCGACGCCCGAACCGAGCAGGAAGTCGGCCACGCCCGGGGTGACGTTGAACGAGGGCACGCCGTCGAAGGTGCAGTAGTTGAACCCCGGCGGAATGTATGAGGTCGGCCAACCGTAGGCGTCGTAATCGGCCTTGGGCATCCACTCGATCGTGAAGCCGTTCGGCGCGCCGGATGCTCCGGCAGTGACCCACAGCTTGATGTAGGCGGGACTGTTGTCCATGAACTGGACCGTCGGCGTGTTCAGCGTCGCCGCGGAAACCGGCGCCGGAACGGAAGCTACGACGATCCCGGCCAGCAAGGCAGCCGATGCAAGGCCCTGTAGCAACCTCATCTGAAGCGTCTCCTTTCGAGCGGTTCACACTGAGATGAAACCGATGCCCGCTCGGGGGTGCGGGAAACACGTCACCGGTCAGCGCGGGGGCACCAACCGGTGTTGATTCCGCGGCCAATATTCCTGCAGAAGATGATCTCAATGTATCGATCAAATGTCAAGCTGATTGCTTGCAGACGATTAGCCGTGCTAATCGCCCGGTGCCCGGGCGTGGCGGCCCCCGCCCCCCCCCAAATAGAAGGACGACAGGGGGCTAGCCCCTGTCGTCCCTGGATTTCCGAGCGCCCGGCCGGGCGCCCGGCCTACATGCCGCTCTTGCCTTTGCCCGTCCCCGTGGCCGGCTTGGAGGCGATGTCGAGGGTCATCATGAAGCCGTTGCTGTCCTTGAACTCGAACGTCTTGTCGCCCGCCCGCCACGCCTCGACGGTGTTGGGCATGAGCACGAAGCCGTCGTTGTGGTCGGCGCCCCAGTACTGGAGCCCCTTGATCACCGGAACCTGGCCCGCCTCGCCGAAGCCGCCCTTCTTGAGCGCGACCTCGGCGGTCTTGCCGCCGTCGAGCATCGCGTGGGCCTCGTCCTTGGTGGCGGTCCACGAGATGTCGCCGACCGCGGTGGAGAGCGAGTTCCACTTGACCGGGAACAGGTTGCCGATGATGGCGACCAGCCCGTCACGCTGGGCCTGGGTGGTCGCCTTGTCGAAGGTCACCACCGCCCAGTCCATCTGTCCCTTGGAGAAATCGCCGCCCAGATCGCCGCCCACCCAGAACTTGGCGCCGTCGAGCTTCACCCCGTTGTAGACGCCCTTGTTGACCTTGTAGGCGTTGTTGAAGCGGCAGAAGTGCTCCTCGGCGTGCGCGGCCATGTCGTGGTGGCCGGCGGGATGGCCGGAGCCGAAGTAGCAGGTGCAGAACATCGGACAGGAGCAGGCCTCGATCACGCTGGCGTTCATGCTCCACTGCGGCGCGGCGCCCTCCTTCGACATGGCCGCATCGTTCGAAACCATGAGGGCGAGGGCCATGGCCGAGACCAGGGCAAGGGTCTTCATCGCGTTTTCCTCTCTTCTGGGGGATGGGGGGTTGCGGACCGGGGCCCGCCGATGGGGGCCCGATGCCCGGGTTCTACCACGTCCAGGCATGCGCCGCGACCCCGTTCTGCCCCCGGCCCCGGAGCCCGCGCCAGTTGCGGGCCGCCGGCACCTCCGATACTCTCGGCGGCCACCCGGCAGGGCCGGCCCACGGGCCGTCCACCCGAGCGCATTTCCTTCCCCCCCGGCACCCCATGACCAGTCCGTTCCTCGAAGCGTTGCGCGAGCGCATCCTCTTCTACGACGGAGCGATGGGCACGCAGCTCCAGGCCCGCAACCTCGGGCCCGAGGACTTCGGCGGCGCCCGCTGGGAGGGCTGCAACGACTACCTCTCCCTGACCCG